>Ga0209474_10000838_pt1 | contig 31850 bp, 32 predicted proteins | sample GraSoiAngelo_145_FD_185902 | JGI IMG/M metagenome (GOLD analysis project Ga0209474, IMG submission 185902) | Grasslands soil microbial communities from the Angelo Coastal Reserve, California, USA - 14_1009_05_20cm (SPAdes) (version 2) | ecosystem: Environmental > Terrestrial > Soil > Grasslands...
ATTGTCGGGCTGAACAGCGATTCGAGCGTGCGTCAGTTGAAGGGGCCCAACCGGCCGGTGATTCCGGAGCAGGAGCGCGCGGAGATTCTGTCGGCGCTGGAAGCGGTGGACGGAGTGATTATTTTCAATGAACTCACGCCGCGAGAGGTGATTGCGCAATTGCTTCCCGACGTGCTCGCAAAAGGCGGGGACTGGCCCGGCGACCAGATTGTTGGCCGGGAAGAAGTGGAAGCGGCGGGCGGGCACGTAGTTTCAATTCCATTTGTGCCGGGCTATTCGACGACGACGATTCTGAAGAAAATTTGGGAAGGCGCCGAAGCTTCCGATGTAAATGAGAAGGCAAAGGCTGAAGAGTCCGGCCCTTCCAGGGTAAACGAGAAGGCTCAGCCTAAAGAAAAGCGCGCGCCGCGCGCGGAATCCTGATCGCCTACGCATGATACTTCCGGCAGTTCGCGAAAGATTGGAGAGTTTGCTGCGCCATCCTTCGGTGGAAGGCGCGTTGGCGGAGCTGCGCGCGAACGCGGGACTGGTTTCGATCACGGGACTGCACGACGTGGCCAAGGCGCTGGTGGCGGTTTACCTGACGCATGCGCTAAGAAGGCCTGCGTTTTTTGTGACGGATTCGAACCGGCGCGCGGAATCTCTCGCGGAGACGCTGCGTTTTTTCGCGGGGATTTTTCCCGGAGCTTCGGGGAACGTCGGGACACTTCCGTCGTTTGACCGCCTGCCCTGGGAAATGCAAAGCCCGCACGCCGATATTCTGGAGCGGCGGGCCACGACGCTGTTTCGATTAGTGGACGGGCAAATTTCGCTGGTGATTGCGCCGATGGCCGCGGCGCTTTGGCGTTATCAGGATCCGGCGGCTTATTTGTACCTTACAAAAACGCTGGCGAAGGACACGGAAATCGGCCACGAAGAATTGATTACGCATCTGGGATCGGTGGGCTATACGCGCACGGAAATGGTAGAGCTGCCGGGGCAATTCGCGGTGCGCGGGGGCATCATAGATGTTTTCTCGCCGGAAGCGATGAGGCCGGTGCGGATCGAATTGTTGGGCGACACGGTGGAATCCGTGCGCGAATTTGACGCGCGCACGCAGAGGTCGATTGCTCCGGTGGTGCGAACAACGCTGTTGCCGTTGACAGAATGGGCTGTGCCGGCAGTGGAAAATGGGGCCGCCAACGATTCTTCGGATTGGGAAGCCGTTTCGGCGTTTGGACCTCCCGGAGAAACAGGCACTGCTTCTCTCTTTGAATTGTCGGAAAGCTCGTTGCGGCCGATTGTTTTTCTCGATGAACCGCAAGCGTTGCGCGAAGCCGCGCAGCAGCATCTGGCTGCTGCCACGGAAGTGTACGAACGTCACGGCCGGGCAAATGCGCCACCGGCATCTCACTATTTTTGGAATGAGGAGCAAATTGCCGCGACGCTTGGGAAAGCGTCGCAAATTCATTTGGAGCAGCTGGCGCTGGGCATCGGAACCTCTCCGCAGTTTGAAATTTCTTCCCGTCCCAGCGGGCGGTTTCATGGCGACGTGGTTGCCTGCATGGGCGACGTCAAGTCACAACTCGCTTCCGGCGGACGCGTGTTTCTGACCGCCGCAAGTACGGGCGAAATCGAACGGTTTGCGGATATCTGCCGCGAATACGAAGTGCCCTACGTGTTGGGCGAATCGGAAGAAGCCGCGGCAGGTTTTACCGCCGAGGGCGCGCAAGAATCTGCAGGGATGCTGCTGATTCGCGCGCCGTTCGCCGAAGGTGTGACATTTCCCGACGCCAATCTCACCATTTACGGTCATGCGGACCTCTTCGATGTGACCCCGACGGTCGAGCGACCGAGCCACAAAATCCGCACCTCGGGTTTTTTCAGCGATTTTGCCGAACTCAAGCCGGGCGACTTTGTTGTTCACGTGGACCACGGCATCGGGCAATTCGAGGGGCTGCGTCAGATTGAATCGGACGGGCATCGCGGCGAATTTATGCTCTTGCGCTACGCGGACGATGCGCGGCTGTACGTTCCGCTGGAGCGCATGGACTTGGTGCAGAGCTACCGGGTTCTCGAAGGAGCGCATCCGCCGCTGGATAAACTTGGGGGTACGGCCTGGAACACGCGCAAGACGCGCGTGCGCAAGTCGTTGGAAGATATGGCCGACCAGCTCCTGGCTCTATACGCTCAGCGCAAGACGACGCCGGGCTTCGGTTTTTCTCCCGATGGCAATTTTCAGCGCGAATTTGAAGATGCTTTCGAATTCGAAGAGACGCCCGATCAGATCACAGCGATCACCGACATTAAGAAGGACATGGAGCGCGGCGAGCCGATGGATCGGCTGCTTTGCGGCGACGTGGGCTACGGGAAGACCGAAGTGGCGATGCGCGCAGCTTTCAAGGTGGTGATGGACAACAAACAAGTGGCGGTGCTTGCGCCAACGACAGTTCTCACTTTTCAGCACTTTGAAACGTTCAAGAAACGGTTTGCCGCGTTTCCGGCGCGCATCGAATTGTTAAGCCGCTTTCGCACCGCCGCGGAGCAAAAGAAGGTGCTCGCAGATCTGGAAGCCGGAAAGGTAGACATCGTGATTGGCACGCATCGCCTGCTTTCGAAAGACGTGAAGTTTGCCGACCTCGGCCTGCTTGTTGTGGATGAAGAGCAACGCTTCGGCGTGGCACACAAAGAGAGGCTGAAGGAAATGCGCAAGAACGTAGACGCGCTGGCGCTTTCCGCGACTCCGATTCCACGGACGCTGCATATGTCTCTGGTGGGCTTGCGCGACATGTCGCTGATCGAAACGCCGCCGCGCGACCGGCTGGCAATTCAAACAGTAGTCGCGCCATTCAAGGAAGAACTGGTACGGAGCGCCATTGAAAACGAACTGGCTCGCGACGGCCAGGTCTATTTCATCCACAATCGCGTGGAGTCCATCTATTCGCTAGGGACGATGGTCCAGAAACTGGTGCCCAAGGCAAGAGTAGTGGTGGGCCACGGGCAAATGGGCGAAAAAGAGCTGGAAAGCGTGATGCTGAAATTCATTCGCGAAGAAGCGGACGTGTTAGTGGCGACAACCATCGTGGAAAACGGTTTGGATATTCCGCGCGCCAACACCATCCTGATTAATCGAGCAGACCGGCTCGGACTGGCGGAGCTTTACCAGTTGCGGGGGCGAGTGGGGCGCTCGAGCCAGCGCGCTTATGCGTATTTGCTCGTTCCGCCGGAAACCACGCTTTCCGACATTGCGCGCAAACGCCTGGCGGCCATGAAGGAGTTCAGCGAGCTTGGTGCAGGCTTTCGTATCGCCGCGCTGGACCTAGAGTTGCGCGGCGCTGGCAACATGCTTGGCCGCCAGCAACACGGCCATATTGAAGCTATCGGCTTTGACATGTACTGCCAGATGCTGGAGCGGGCTGTGGCCAAGCTCAAAGGCGAGGAAGCCGCTCCGGATTTGCGCACGACCCTCAATCTCGGCCTGGATGTACGCATCCCGCAGGACTACATCCCCAGCGAAAACCTTCGCCTTCGCACGTACAAACGCGTTTCCACGATTGCCACGGAAGAGGAAAAGCAGGACGTCCGCAAGGAGCTGGAAGACCGATTCGGCGCTCCCCCCACGTCCGTGGAAAACCTTTTGGACTATGCCGTCCTCAAATCCATGTGTGAACGCCTGCGGATTTCTGCGGTCGAGCGGCAGGGGAGCCGGATTGCGGTGCGCTTTCACCCGGAGACCACGCTTGATCCGGCGAGGCTCGTGAGTGTGGTGCGCTCGCGTGCCGGTATCAAGCCCGATCCGAGTGGCGTGCTGTGGATCGAACTGAAGCGCGGCGAACCGGTTCCGGCGATTTTGAGAAACGTATTGCTCGGGCTTCAAGGGCAAGGCTAAACTTATCGGTTGGGGGAAAGCATGAGAAAACTCTCTATCGTTGTGGCGTTATGCGGCGCCGTGCTGCTTATCGGCATGTCTGCGAGCGCGCAGCCGCAGGAGTCCAGTTCTCAGGCGCCTCCGCCGGCTGCTTCCCAGGCGAAGCCTGTAACTCCCCCCGCGCCGAAACTGAAGGGTGCGTCGGCGACTCTGCCGGTTGATCCGAACGCCGGCAAGACGGTGGAAGAAATTATTGCGCGCGTCAACAATGAGATCATTACGCTTTCCGAGTATCAGAAGGCGAAAGAGACTGCCGTAGACGATGCCAAACAGGAGTGCCAGGGCCGCTGCACTCCCGAGCAGTTGCAGGTCGCCACGGAAGACCGCCAAAAAAATACGCTACGCGATTTGATCGACCAATCCCTGCTTGTCCAGCGCGGGAAAGACATGGGCGTCAACGTAGAGGCGGACGTGATCAAGCAGCTCGACCAGATTCGAATCCAAAACAAACTCGGGAGCATGGAAGATCTCGAGAAAGCAGTCACTTCCGAAGGGATGAACTGGGAAGATTTCAAGAACAACATCCGCAGCCACCTCCTGACGCAGAAAGTGATAGGCAGCGAAGTCGGGTCGCACATCAACATCAGCGATGAGGAAGTTCAAAAATATTACGAAGCGCACAAAACAGAATTAGTGCGCCCGGAGCAAGTGGCGCTGCGCGAGATTCAAGTCAATACGCAGGGGAAAGGCGCGGATGAATTGCCTGCGCTAAAGAAAAAAGCAGAAACAGCGCTGAAGCGCGTGCAGGACGGAGAAGACTTCGGAGAAATTGCGAAGCGCTACTCCGACAGCAGCACCAAGGATCAGGGCGGCTATCTGGGCACATACAAGCGGGGCGAGCTGGCGAAGGAACTCGAAGACAAAGTTTTTGCGATGAAGAGGAATCAGCTCACCGAGGTGCTGGAGACCAAGCAGGGCTACCTGATCCTTCAGGTGCTGGAACACTACGACGAAGGGCAGCAATCGCTCGACAAAGTGCGGAATGAAATCATGGAAAAACTCTACAGCACCCGCATGGAGCCGGCCATGCGGGCTTACCTCAAGACGCTGCGCGAGCAGAGCTATGTAATCATCAAGCCGGGATACCAGGACATTGCGGGAGAGGGAGGCTCGGAGATTCAGGAAGTGAGCGCCACTCCGGAAGTCAACAAGCAGAAGAAGGGCCACAAGAAATTCCTGCTGTTCGGAAAGAGAGCTGGAGGGGGTTCCGGGAAGTCCGGGGCCGATTCAGGCAAGTAAGGGTATTGGCCACTGAGTATGTTCTTCATGAATAATCTGAGTTACTATAAGTGCCAATGAAGACGCCGCTCGTCTCCGACCTGAACACCGAGCAAAGCATCACGACATTTTTTCTGGTTTGCGAGAAGGAAATTCGCAATACGCGCGAAGGCAAGCCCTATCTGCGGCTAGAGCTTGGGGACCGCAGCGGCACCATCGAAGCGCGCATGTGGGACCAATTCGAAACGGCCGCGAAGGGCATTAACCGCGACGACTTTGTGAAAGTGCAGGCGCGCGTCGAAATCTACAAGAACCGGCCCCAGCTTTCGTTGGTGCAGGTGCGGCTGGCCAAGCCCGAGGAAATTGATCTCGCCGATTTTTTGCCCCAGACCAAAGCCGATGTGGCGAAGCTGTATGCGCAGTTGCTGGAATATGCGGCATCGGTTGCAAATCCCTGGCTCAAAAAGCTGGTTACACGAATTCTCGACGATCCGGCCACTGCGGCGAGATACAAGCGCGCGCCGGCGGCGAAGGTCATGCATCATGCGTATCTGGGCGGCTTGCTGGAACATGTGATTAGTTTGTGCGGGCTAGCCAAGCAAGTGGCCGCGCATTACCCGGAGCTCGATGTCGATTTGCTGCTGACAGCGGCGATTCTGCATGATGTCGGCAAGCTCGATGAGCTGTGCTACGAACGCGCGATTGGTTACACGGTGGAAGGGCAACTGCTCGGCCACATCGTGATGGAAATCGAAACCGTTTCAAAAGCAATGAGCGCGATCGAGGGCTTCCCACCGAATCTGAAGACTGTCGTGCAGCATCTGCTGATTAGCCATCACGGGGAATACGAGTTTGGCTCGCCGAAGCTGCCGATGATTCGCGAAGCGCTGGTTTTTCATTATTTGGACGATCTCGATTCCAAACTCGCCGCCGTACGCGCTGCTCTGGCCATAGACGCCGGCGATGCCGAGTGGTCCGCGTATTCCGGAGCGCTGGGGCGGAAATTCCTGCGCCTGGAAGAATTCCTGAAGGATTTCACACTTACGTCGACGGACAAGAAGTGAGGCGGTTGCGAAAGAGTCGCAGACGCTCCAGATTTTCGTTAGCAAGCTTTGTGGGAATCCCTGGGACGACTCAAGCGGCGCTGGAATTGGCCTGAGCTTTTGGAACAGGTTTATCCGGCGAATCTTCGGCGCGAAGTGAGTCTCCGCATTGCCGGCATTTCGCGTCATGCTTCCATTCCACGACGGCGTAACGCTTGCCGCAGGTCGGGCACCGGTATCGCCTCGTGAGCTGCCAATCTCTTGGGGTCTCCATGCGGATCGGATTTTAGCATCGTGCCCCATTGGGCAGCTTCGGGTATTTACCCGAGTAATGAATGACTTTAGTGATAGAAAGCTTAAGTCCCACGGCCCCTGTGCCACTCTTCTTGCTGGCCTTTTCCCATTGGCTTTCTATTCGGCGCTCCCTTTGCTATCTGGCCGTACCGAGCGTCCGACGGCCTTGCCCAGAACGCGCGGGGGCCATAAACTTGAACAGATGCTTCGTGCAAGTTTTCAAATTCGGGATTTGACGATACGCCCGGCGGCGATTCTCGCGCCTATGGCGGGCGTGACGGACACGCTTTTCCGCCGCGTGATCCGTGGCTTGGGCGGCTGCGGCCTGCTGATGACGGAGTTCACCAGTTCGGAAGGCATCACGCGCAGCGCGAAGAAGACGCTTCGCTATTTGTATTTCCAGGAAGACGAGCATCCCATCACAGCGCAGCTTTTTGGGGCGAATCCCGCGGTCATGGCGGAAGCCGCGAAGATGGTGGAAGACCTCGGCTATGACGCGGTGGACATCAACCTGGGCTGCCCGGCCAAAAAGGTGGTCAAGTGCGGCGGCTCCGGCCTGTTGCGGGACCTCCCGCTGCTCGAGCAAATCTTTCGCGCCGTGCGCGCGGCGGTGAAAATTCCGCTGACCATCAAACTGCGCGCGGGCTGGGACGAAAAATCCATTGTCGCTGTAGATGTGGCGAAGCTGGCGGAAAGCGTGGGCGTCGAGGCTGTCGCTGTGCATCCGCGTACGCGCGTGCAGGGCTACAGCGGGGCCGCGGACTGGAACGTCATCGCGGCAGTCAAGCAAGCAGTAAAGATTCCTGTGATCGGTAATGGCGACGTGAACCGCCCCGAAGATGCGGAGCGTATGTTCCGCGAAACCGGTTGCGACGCAGTGATGATTGGACGCGCGGCAGCGACAAATCCCTGGATCTTCCGCCAGATGCAGGAATTCGCGGAAACTGGCGGTTACACCATCCCTACGGAGGCCGATCGCTTCCGGTTACTGATTGACTACTATGGACAAATTTGTGCCGCCAACCTGCCCGATGGTGTAGGCAAAATGAAGCAGTTCGCTTGCTGGTTTACTCATAGCGTGGGGAACGGCAGCGAGCTTCGCAGAATCGTACACACGGCGCGAACGCCCGGCGAAATCCTCTCGAGCGTGGAGAGTTTTTTTGAGGGCCGAGCGACCGCTGTCGCCCGGGCTACGGGCGCGCAGGAAATGGTCGACCCCAGCCCGGTGGGGGCCGGCAGAAGTGAGGACCCAGCCCATGGTCCCAGTCAGCACCAGCGTTGCGAGGCAACGCTTGGAACGTAGAATCGCAGTACACCTGCCCATGCGCGTTCGCGGAAAAGACTCCCGCGGCGTGGTTTTTGAAGAAGACACTTCCAGCGAAAATCTTTGCCGCAGCGGCGCTGCGTTTCTGACCCGCTTTGACGTGGCCATCGGGTCGAACCTCGAGATTCGCATTCCGTTTTCGAATTATGCTTCGAGGCGAGGCGAAGCGGACTTCGCGACGTATGGTCGCGTGGTGCATGTTCGCGATGCCGCGTCGGCTGGGGAGAAGTTTGTCGGCGTGCAGTTCACCGGGCCGCGTTTCCAGCGGATGTTTCGGTCCGAATCCGCCGCCTAATTTTCGGCGCTCGGTTTTTGAATTGATTGCGACGGCAGGCGCTCGGGATCTGACTTCTTGCCGCTATTTCCCTAAATACGTTGCGATGAACCAGCTATTGCCGAATGGGTCCCTAACACCGGCTGCGCGGTCGCCGTATGGCGCGTTATACGGCTCGTGAATCGAAATGGCCCCTGCCCGCAGAGCCTGCGCGTACGTCGCGTCCGTGTCTAGCACGTAAATGTGCAGGTGGCAGGGTTTCGGTTGATACTCCCCGTGAGCTTCGTCGATCTCGAGAGTGGCGTTGCCAATGCGCATGGTGGCGTGAAGCACCATTCCATCTGGAGCCTTGTGCACGCCCATCGCCTCAGCTCCGAACGCCGCCTCCATAAACGGAATCATCTTGTGCGCTTCACGGAGATGTAAATACGGCTGCACGCTGCGCAATGCTTCAGGGCTACCCAGAACCCAACTTTTTGGCGTCGCGATGTACCAAACATTGCCAAAACGGTCTTTGAGGGCGCCCCAGCGATCCCCAGAAGGATGCTCGTCGGTGGGCCTGTAGATCGTGGTGGCGCCGCCTTCGAGCGCACGATCGAATGTGGCATCGGCGTTGTCTACATACAGATGGATGTCTGTCGGCGATGAAGGGTACTGGTCGTTCGCGTCCGCCACTTCGACAGCCCCATTTCCGATTCCCAATTCGGCGTGCATGATTGTTCCATCGGGTCGGGGGACCCGGACGCGCTCTTCCGCGCCAAAGGCAGCTTTCAGGAATTCAATGAACTCCGGCGCACGCTCGATGATGATGTAAGGCGTGATGGAAGTGATTCCCGGACGTATGTAATGGACGGCTTTTGCTGCTGCCGCGGACGATTCGGTTCCCTCGTTTATGGGCACAGATGCTCTCCTTTGCAAATCGGATTTTAGTGTTGCTCGGAACTCTGCGCGCGGCAAGTAGCGGAGCTCTCGCGCGATGGCCAACAACGGCGCAACGTCGCGGTGAGGCTGCGCCTCGGGGCGGGGCTGCAGGGACACGAGCATGGCCTGCACAACTTCTTCCAGTTGCTCCGCGAGGGGGCGCTTAGGCATGGCCACCCTCCATCTGCGCCCGCAGGCGCTCGATCGCGCGCAACTGCAATTGCTTGATGGCTCCTTCGCTCTTGCCGAGGCGCTCGGCAATTTCGCGGATGCTCCGCTGATCCACAAAGCGCTCGTGGACGACGCGGCGTTGCGTTTCCGGAAGCCGCTGGACTAGTTGAAAAAGCCGCGCGCGGTGTTCAATAGCACGCAGGTCAGGCTTAAAGCCAGGGTCGGGAGGGTCATCCGCGAGGGGATGTTCGCGAGACGCGCGTTGCGATCTATCAATGACAGCATTGGCAGCAATCCGCAGCAGCCAGGCCACGAACGGAACTCCGCGCCATTCAAAACTTCTCAGATTCGCGAGCGCTTTGTAGAACACTTCAGAAGTCAAATCTTCGGCGGTAGCGCGGTCGCGCACACGGCCGGCGATGAAGCCGTACACGCGCTCGAAATGTAATTCGTAGAGCGCGTCGAACCTCGCGGGGTCGGACTGTGCTGCTTCGACAAGCAGGCGCTCCGCCCCCTGTGCCGGCGCGCTCGCCTTGCGAGGCGCGGGGCTTTTGGGCGGTGCCTTCTTTTTTCCGGGGCGTCCGGTGGCCTTCATCGCTCTGGAATAATAACTGGACGCCGGGAAAAAGGTTACGCACCCTTTTGGAGTGCCGCACACAAAAAGCGCCTGTTCCAATCTGTTAAGAGCAGGCGCTTTAGCTTTTGGTCAGGTTAGCGGGCGCAGAGACCGGTAGTGACCACCTTCTTGTTCGCCTTCATTTGGTACGTGAAATAAGGGACCGCCACGCGGAAGGACTGCGGGTCGTTGTCTGCACAATGACCGGGGCTCTGCTGGGAGCACAACGGGCTGGCGAGGTGGTCATCGGAGAAGGCGATATTGGCGCGGTGCTGAGTATCCAGAGCCACCTGAAAGAAGTCCGCAAGGGCGCGGCTGTCACCGTTGGAGCATCCCGTGCCGTTGGTGCAAATGGTTCCGGCGTGAATGAAGTGGTCGCTGGCGGCGTGTTGACTAAAAGCGGGAACAGCGGCGTTGCCATTGACGCTTTCCGCTGCATAGACGTTCCACTGCGCCCAGCAATCCGTAGTTCCGTCAGCGCAAGCCGGCTGCATTGTGGCGACGTCGTTGGAATTACCGGCCAGGTTTGCCCCGAGCCAGGTCACTACGACGTGGCCGTATGCGTCTGCGGCTATCCACGGAAACACATTCGCTTTGCCTACCGTTCCACCGCTGTTCACGCGCACGGGAGCACTCCACGTGTTTCCCAGACTAGAGGAAGAGGACAGGAACACATTCTGGTTATCGGACCACACGGTGTAGACGTTGCCGAAACCATCGACCGCAAGGGCAGGGAAGATGTTGTTGTTTCCGTGGGTGGCGCCCTGCGAACCCACGGGGCTGGTGAAAACTTTATGGTCCGCGAAGGTGAAAGTTGGCGCGCCCAATCCCGCATCCGTGGAAACTCCAACATACACACTGCGCTGCGGTCCGCTGCTGGCATTCTCCATGGCGTTATCCGGAGCCGTAAACGCGACGTAAAGGTTTCCTTTGCTCGGGCACGCGCCGTTGTCCACTTTGATCTGCGCTGCGGTGTTAGCGCTGCTGGTCGGCGACAGGCTGCCCGCCGCAGGAAGAGTCGCTGCATCAATGGCTTCGCCCAAGCCAGCCGTATAAGTCAGGCCGCCGTTGTTCGAGCGTTGCACGTTGATGTTGAAGGTCGCGATGTCGTGATAGGCGATATAGGCTGTGGAAACGTCATTGACCGCGTCGTTCCACATGCGGTCGTCGCCTGGAACAAGCGCAGCAACAACATTGGGCGGCGTGAAAAACGTGTCGCCGCGGTTTCTGGAATTCGTGGCCGTGACTCCGGGCGCGAGAGTCAGGCTCGTCATCGCAATATTGGGAATCGCTGAGTTGTTCGGATCCGGAGCATTGATCGCAATGTCCGCGTCGCCGCCTCCCGGCGCCACGCCGAGGTTGGTCGGACTTCCAACGTTATTGACGCAACCGCCCCCATTTAATCCGAAGATGCCGCAATTGTCCGGCTGGCCTTGGTATTTGAAAGGCAGAGTTCCATTCGCGTTCGGCGCGCCTTCGATGGATTGATCCCAACGCCACAAATCTATGCCGCCAGGTACTCCGCGAATCGACTCCACGTAAATCGTGCCTTGCGAATCCACGCGGTCCCCCGGCTCAAGTCCCTGAACGATAAAGGCCAAGGGGCTAAGGCCTGTCGGAACCGGAGCTAATTGCGGCAGGCACAAACTTTGATTGGGGCTGAACCCGTCCGTCCCAGGGCCAACGAAAGCGGGGATTGCTTCCGCGCCTCCGCCTGCCCCGGTTTGACTCGGACAAGCATGCTCGTTGGCAGGATCGGGAAAGGAAGTTTGCGCGATGACGGCGCGGCCCGGATCCATGGAGAAAATAGGCACTAACGCCACCAGGACAATGCCTTCAAGGAATAATAGGGGTATGAGCTTGCGCATGGAGGTCTCCTTTGGACACGTGTACTTATGAGGCTGAGGAGGGCCTCTTCGCGCGGCACTTGGTTCGCGAATTTGGCGAAGCGGGTGGTCTTCCACTGTTCAAGGAGGCACGGACTCGAAGGACAGCTCTCGGCCACCCGCTTCTTGAGGCACGCGTAACCTATAGGCCGAAACGGCGACTCCAACAATTCGGTGGATACCCGAAACTAGAGGGGTGTGACTACCTGACACCCGCCCTCCGGAACTTCCTCTAGTCCAATAAGTGGAAATGCGGCGGGCGATTACGGCTCATGGATTGTTACCGATGGTTTTATTCAGGCAAGATGACCGCTTTTGTGCGCGGCAACATATCAAGCGTTGTTTTGTCCAGATTCAGATGCGCCGCAACAAGTTCCGGCGGCGTGTGGGAGAGCCACTCAGAGAGAGAAAGGTCCTGGTAGTAGCTGCTTTTGAACATTTCCAGGAATTTCAGGTCTGTGTTGCCGGTGTTTTCGATGTAATGCGGAAGCGTCTTTAGCACATAGCCAACGTCGCCCGCCTCGAAATCCATCGTTCGTGCACGGCCGCCGGTGGCAAACACAGTCATGCGCGCCTTGCCGCTGATATAGAATTGCCATTCGTCGGCGTTGGGGTGCCAGTGCAATTCGCGCAAGCCGCCGGGCTTCACCGTGACCACCGCCGCGGCAATATTCTGCGAGATCTTGAAAGTATTTGAATCAATCACGCGCACCTCGCCTCCCTTGGTGCGTTTGGTGGGTGGCATCTGCATCGTTCGAAACGCGAAATCAATCGGTGAAGGGCCCAGCGCTCCGGCGGCCCTGCGCTGATCTTCGGCGAGCGGTCCGGGGATTTCTGCCTGAAAGATAAACAACTCTTTGTGCGGCATCTTCTCCACGGCCGCTTGCGGCACCACAAAATTCTTCGACACTACATCGCGCGGCGTGTGCGCCATCCAGTCGGAGAGCAGCACCGTCTCATACTCTGAGAAATTGCCGTCATCGAACACCAGCAGGAATTCCCCGCCGTCGGGAGCAAGTCCTTGGATCGAGTGCGGGATTCCCGGCGGGAAGTACCACAAGTCGCCCTCTTTGGTGTCGCCGACAAAACTTTTTCCGTCAGCATCAATGCAGGTGATGCGCGTCGTGCCGTATAGCATGTACGCCCACTCCGCCGCCGTGTGCCAGTGCAATTCGCGCACGCCGCCCGCCGTGAGCCGCATGTTTACGCCCGCGAGCGACTTCGAGACCGCCAGCTCGCGTACCGTCACCTCGCGCGACCATCCGCCTTCGTGGACTCTTTTGTGCGCGATAGAGAAGGGATACTTAAACGTTGGCACCCCGCCCGCATCGGTCGGCGGCGGATTCACCGAGTCCGCGTTTTGTGCGTCCAGAGCTGGATTCTTCTGCACAGGCTCGCTTCGCCTTGGGTCGCCTTGTGTTTTTTGAGCTGAATCCTGAATTTGCGCCGCGGCGTTGTTGGCGGTCATCACCCCGGCAGCCAGCGCCGCCGAGCTTGCTCCCAGAAATCCACGCCGCGTCCAACGCTCTTTCTCTAATTCATCGGCCATCGATGCCGCCTCCTGAGTCCCAGCGTCTTCCATTTGCGTACATGATTCGCACGTTTTCTTCACTTCATTGAGTCGCCCGATACCCTACCGCGACGGCCGCAATCGCACAACACAAGATTTCGCATTTCGGTTTTCCAAGCCATATAGGCTGTTAAGGTTAACCCTCAGTGAGATTAGGGGCGCTATTTAGTTGGATTACATAAGTTAGCGGATTGTGCTCTGCCACACGGCCTTGGCAAATTGGGCGTTTATTGTATGCAAGTGCTAATACCCGATGACAGGCGCGGTCACCGGGATTCTTTACGCAATCTTATCCAGCGGGAGCGTGAGGTCCAGGTCAGCGGAATCGCCGAGGAAGCGGAGAGCGCTCCCGACTGTGCGATTGCCCGCGAATTGCGGCGTGCTTTGGATGGCTGCCCCGTTTGTGACGGCAGCTACCGCGATCATTCCTATGCAATTCTCGCGACCGTTGCCATTGCAGAACAATGGCAGAGCCCGCTGCGCGTGAAGCAATACTACGATTGCCTGCAGGAACGCCGCTGGCAGGAACTCTTGAGCATTCGGGAGTGGGATGATGCCGCGGATGCTCTGGTTGGTTTCGCTTTCCGCTGCTCTATGGGACGCGTGGGAATTGTTACGATCCTCAGTCCAGCAAAGCCGGGCTTACCTGACACTCCGTTGCACTACACGATTCTTCCCGAAGAGGAAGGGAATAGTCTGCTGGCGGTCCTGCCGCCCGAAAAGTGGCGCCCGCTGCGCTCCGTCGCTCCTGCCTCCTTGTAGGCCACACGTACGCTATACTCGGTGGGAGGCGAGCCTTGCCGCTGCACACTTTTGTCCGCTTCGAGCCAATCCCTGGGAAAGAGCAGCAACTTCGCGACGAGTTGAAGGCACTCCTGGAGCCGACGCGAGCCGAGCCCGGCTGCATGCGCATTCATCTTTACGAAGCGCTGCGCGATCCCCTGGTTTTCTACATTCACTCCGAGTGGGTGGACGAGGCCGCTTTCGATGCGCATCCCAAGCTGCCGCACATGACGCGCTTCCTGGGGCTTGTGGGCGGCCTCGTAACGCATCCCGTGAAAGGCCTTCGCACCAGACAAATCGGCTAGCGGCCAGCCAGCCACCCATCCAGGTGTTCCGCCAGCGAAGCCGCACTTTTGAGTAAGCCTTAAGCCGCTGCTCCTCCGGCCTTTGCCACGCGCATCTTCGCCACCACTTCCTGGAATTGTTTGGTGAGGTGTGGCACGATTCCCAACTGCCGCTCGATCAGCATCAGTTGAGCGCGATGGTGCATTTCGTGCTCCTTTGCCGACAACAACCTTTCGAATCGCGTTTTCGCTGTCTTTCCGTCGGGCTCGGTCACCGTCTCCGCAAGCGCCTCCGGCGTCAGCGTCTCCATCCACTCCGCAAACTGCTCGCCCTGGGTTCTCAGCAACTCCACAATTTCGGCTTTCGTCCTTGGCTTGGCTTCTTCTGCGTTGAACTTGTCCATCATTCCAAAGAAATCGAAGTCCACCAGCGTAGTCAGTCCGCTCTTGTGGATCTCTTCCCAAATCCGCGTGGCGATGGCTACATGCGTCAGCATCCGGCCAACGCTGCGTACTTCCGGAGCCGCCACGAAATCGTATTTGTCCTCAGGAATGTCCTCTGCAACTCGAATGGTGTTTTTCCGCACGGTGCGAAACGCGTTTGCCAATTCTTTGCCGCCGTAAATGCTCATGGAATCACCTCGCAGTGGGATTGTCCGCTCGACCTTATGCAGGCCGCTTACTTCGATGCACGGCCCTCGCCGTCAGTCACGCCCCCGGCTGGATTTCTTGCTAGGCGTCGTCTCTCCCGCCTGTTTCACCTGCTTGGGCGCCGATTAACTGGCTATAAGCCGCACGACGCGTCAGCCCGCGTTCCTTGGCGGCCAGCTTGAGCGCCTCTTTGCGATCCAGATGGGCCTGATGCATCAATTCCTCGACGCGTGCCGCCAGCGTTTGCGAAGAGTTGCCCTGCGCGCGCACTTCGTCTGCGCTGGGGGGGCCAAGAATGAGCGTGATTTCACCGCGTGCGGGGCGCTCTTCGAGCGACGCGAGAATTTCGGAAAGGTTGCCGCGCAGAAACTCTTCATGGAGTTTTGTCACCTCGCGCGCAAGGCACGCCGGCCGGTCGCCGAGGGCTTCCAACGCTTCCGCGACGCATTCGGCCACTCGGTGCGGCGCCTCGTAAAGAATGATGGTGCGTTCCTCAATGCGCAAACGCTCGAGGGCGCGGCGGCGTTCCCCGGTTCGGGCGGGTAAGAACCCCACGAAGAGGAATTCTTCGGTGGGCATTCCCGAACCAGAAAGCGAAGCGAGCAGCGCGGACGGCCCCGGAATCGGCGCCACGGGAATATGATTCTGCAAGCACAGCGCTACCAGCTTGTGCCCCGGATCGGAGACCAGCGGCATTCCTGCATCGCTCACCAGCGCAATTTTTGCGCCTTGCTCCATGGCTGCGGCCAATTCCGCGGCGCGCTTTACTTCGTTGTGCTCGTGGTAGCTGATCAGTGGCTTATGAATGTCGTAGTGTGCGAGCAGCTTTTGTGTGTGACGCGTATCCTCGCAGGCGATTTGATCCACTTCCTTGAGGATGCGCAGCGCGCGCAGCGTGATGTCTTCAAGGTTGCCAATCGGCGTACCGACAAGGTACAAACAGCCCGTGGGATTCTGCCGCTCTGCCGCTGGATTCTTGGCGGTCATGCGATCAGTCTAGCATGCGCCTTGCGAAGCGCACGGTGCGCTCGCCGCGGCCAGGTTCGCTATACCAAAGCGCCCGCCGCCCGGCGGCAGTCTCTACAGCAATGCTATACTTCATTTTTTGAGTGTCCTTGTAGTGGCTCAAAGGAGGAGTGTCTGTGCCTTTGTATGAGTACCAATGCGTGAAATGCGGCCGCAAAACAGAAAAAATCGAGAGCGTTGACGGGCCGCACTTGAAGAAATGCCCCCACTGCGGCGGCAAAGTCGAAACGCTTATATCGGCGCCCGCCATCCAATTCAAGGGCGCCGGATGGTATGTGACGGACTACGCGAAGAAAACGAGTGGCGGCGATTCCGAAAAGACTGCCGCCGGAGCAACGGAGGCCGCCGTCAAGGAAAAAAACAGCGATTCGAAAGAAACGGTTTCCAAGGACTCGAAAGAAAAGAAACCCGAAAAGAAGAAATAGATCGCGCGAGGAGCCGGCATGGCCGACGCAACACAAGCAAAGAGCGCCACGGGACGCAAGGTGCGCAAAGCCGTTCTGCCGGCCGCCGGGCTGGGCACGCGATTTTTGCCCGCGACAAAAGCACAGCCCAAGGAAATGCTTACCGTTGTGGACAAGCCGCAGATTCAGTACGTCGTCGAAGAGTGCGTCGTCTCCGGCATCGAGCACATCATCATCGTTACAGGAAAAGGAAAGAATTCCATCGAGGACCACTTCGATTACTCGCCGACGCTCGAGCGCTTCCTGGAAGAAAAGGGAAAAAAGGACCAGGCCGCTATGGTGCGCGAGATTAGCGACATGGTTCAAGTGAGCTATACACGCCAGAAAGAGCCGCTCGGCTTGGGACACGCCGTGCTGGTGGCAAGAGATCTTGTGGGCGACGAACCTTTTGCCGTTTTGCTGGGCGACGTGTTGATTCCCGGCCAGAATCCCGCCACGAAGCAACTCATCGACGTCTACGCCGCAACCGGTGTGGGAGCCATCGCCGTCGAAGAAGTGCCGAAGGAGCGAACGCATCTCTATGGCATCATCGATGGCGAGCCCGCGCCGCAGCCGCCTTTCGGTGCGCGCCTGCTGCGAATTCGCGACGTGGTTGAAAAGCCGAAGCCGGAAAAGGCTCCCTCAAACCTGGCAATTACCGGCCGTTACGTCTTGCCGCCGCAGATCTTCGATTGCCTGGCGCGGACCAAGCCGGGCGCAGGAAACGAAATCCAATTGACTGACGCGCTGCGAATCCTGGCGCAAGAAGATGGCTTGTGGGCGTACATTTATGATGGTGTCTCTTACGATGCGGGCGACAAACTTGGATTCTTGAAAGCGACCGTGGAGATCGCTTTGCAGAACAAGGAATTTGGCGGCGAGTTCCGCCAATATTTGAAGGGTTTGAAGTTGTAGGGACGGCCTCCCGGGGCCGTCCGCTGTAGAGAGCCATGAGCACGCGAATTCTCGGAATCGAATCCTCTTGCGACGAAACCGCGGCGGCAGTCGTCGCCGACGGACGCGAAATCCTGTCCAGTGTCGTCGCGTCGCAGGTCGACGTCCATCGCAAATACGGCGGCGTGGTTCCGGAGTTGGCTTCGCGCGAGCATTTGCGGCAAATCGTGCCCGTAGTGCGCGAAGCGCTTGCGCAAGCCGGTCTGAAGCTGGAAGACGTAGAGGCTATCGGCGTAACGCAAGGGCCGGGCCTCGTTGGCGCGCTGCTCGTCGGAATCACCTACGGGAAAACTCTGGCGGAATCTCTAGGAATACCGCTCGTGCCGGTGAATCATCTGGAGGGGCATGTTCATGCCGTTTTTCTCGAAGCGCACAAAACCGGGCGCGCACCCAAACTGCCGGCCGTCTGTTTGATCGTTTCCGGTGGCCACACCGTTTTGTACGAAGTGAAGACTGAAGATTCCGCGGCGCCAGATTCGAGCGCGCTTTTTCATTACCGCAAACTGGGACAGACGCGGGACGATGCAGCGGGCGAAGCCTACGACAAAGTCGCGAAGATGCTTGGCCTGGGATACCCTGGCGGGCCGATTCTCGACCGTTTGGCTGCCGCTGCGGACGGAGCGCCCGCACCTGTGAAATTTGGGCCAACGAAAACGAGAGGGAATCCCCTCGACTTCAGCTTCAGCGGGCTGAAGACCGCGGTTCTTTATCATTTGCGCGAGCATGCGGAATATGCGCCGGAGATTCGCAAACGTGAAGAGGGGCTGGCGCGCGGCGAACGAAAATTCGATCAATTATTTTCGCTGTGCAGCCCTGCAACGCTCGGGCTCGTGCGTGAATTTCAAAACGCTGTAGTGCGTGACCTGGTGGACCGTACCATGATTGCCGCGGAAGAACTCGACGTCGAGAGCATCCTCGTTTCCGGCGGTGTCGCGGCCAACAACCAGTTGCGTACAACCTTTGAGGAGCGTGCGAGAGCTGCCGGCGTGGAAGTGTTTTTTCCTAGCCGCCCGCTTTCCACAGACAATGCCGCGATGATTGCGGCCGCCGCCTACTCGCGGTTCCGCGCGGGCCGCCTCGCCGATCTTACGCTGAACGCCGATCCCAGCCTGTCGCTCGCTTAAGAAAAAAACGTGAAGGGAATCTATTCATGAAGATAGCGAAGCCTCTTTTCTTGACGGCGATTCTAACGTTCCTCGTTTCAAACGCGAATGCAGCCGGGGCGCGTACCGTTCGCTGGACCGAGAAAAAGGCGAACGACTGGTATGCGCAGCAGCCGTGGCTTGTCGGGAGCAATTACATCCCGCGCTCCGCCATCAATGAATTGGAAATGTGGCAGGACGCGACGTTTAATCCGGAACAAATCGACCAGGAATTGGGTTGGGCCGAATCTCTGGGCATGAACACCATGCGCGTTTTTCTGCACGATCTGCTCTGGCAACAAGACGCCGACGGTTTCAAGAAGCGCATTGACCAATTCCTGACTATTGCCGCGAAGCACCACATTCGCCCGCTGTTTGTTCTTTTTGATTCCTGCTGGGATCCCCTGCCGCATTTAGGCGAGCAGCATCCTCCGATTCCAGGCGTTCACAATTCGGGCTGGGTGCAGAGTCCAGGGGCCGTGGCGCTGGGTGACCTGAAGCAATATCCGCGCCTGAAAGCCTACGTGCAGGGAGTAGTGGGGGCGTTCGCGAAGGACGAACGCATTCTTGGCTGGGACGTGTGGAATGAACCGGGTAACAGCAACATGGGCAGCTACTCAAAAGAGGAATTGAAGGGCAAAACCGAGCGCGTGCTGGTGCTTTTACCGGAGGCATTCGAATGGGCGCGCGAAGTCACTCCCACCCAGCCGCTCACCAGCGGAGTCTGCTGCGTGGACCAGGCCTCGGACGGGTCCCACCTCGGCAAAATCGAACAAATCCAGCTCCGAGAATCGGACGTGATCACGTTTCATAACTACAGCTGGCCCGAATATTTCAAACGCGAAATTGGCTGGCTGAAAAAATATGGCCGGCCGGTGATTTGCACGGAATTCATGGCGCGCTCGGTGGGTAGCACCTTTGACACGATTCTGCCCATCGCGAAAGAAGAAAAAGTCGGCGCGATCAACTGGGGCTTCGTCGTGGGCAAAACGCAGACGAATTTGCCCTGGGAATCGTGGGAGCATCCTTACATCCTTCAGCAACCACCTGTGTGGTTCCACGAAGTGCTGCATCCTGATGGCAAGCCTTATCGCCAAACGGAAGCCGACCTGATCCGCCAACTCACAGGCAAGGATAAAGAATCAAAGTAGCCTGGCTGAATTGTCGCTTCCGCGCCGTGTCTGCGGCGTGGGGTATACTTTCGCGGACATGCCTGCAAATAAGAGCAGCAGCGCGCGGTCCGAATCTGCCAGGAACGGCCCGCGATTTCAGCCAGCGAGTGATCAATCCTTGCTCATTTATTTCGGCGAAAAAATCACAATCCAAGCGCATGAGCGGGTTCGCACGTTGCTCCACTTGCTGGAAGCGGAACCGATTGCGGGTATTCGAAACCTGCATCCCGCCTATTGCTCGCTTCTCGTGAAGTTCGATCCGCTAAAGTGGCAGCACGAGAAGCTGGAGAAAGAATTGCGCAAATATCTTGGCCGCTTAGACAAAGTTAAATTGCCCGAGCCGCGACACGTGGAAATTCCGGTCTGCTACGGCGGCGAGTTTGGGCCCGACCTCGAGAGCGTGGCAGCGGCGCACGGAATCATGCCGCAGCGTGTCATCGAACTGCATTCCTCGCCCACTTACCTTGTTTATTTCTTGGGATTCACGCCGGGATTTGCGTATCTCGGCGAGCTACCGCAGGAACTTGTCACGCCGCGCCTTCCATCACCCCGCAAAAGAGTGCCGGCGGGAAGCGTGGGAATCGCAGCAAACCAAACGGGCGTGTACCCGTTCGAGACGCCGGGCGGCTGGAGATTGCTACGCACGCCGCTGGCGATGTTTCGCACAGATCGCGAAGGCTTGAGCCTGCTCTCCATCGGAGACCACGTGCGCTTTGCGCCCATTTCGCGAGAACGCTTTGCCGAGCTGAGCCGCGCATGAGCGCAATCGAGGTGCTCTCACCAGGGTTGCTCACCACGGTGCAGGATTTGGGCCGCGAGGGGTTTGGACCGATGGGCGTTTCGCCTTCGGGCGTGGCCGACCCGATTGCGCTGCGAATTGGAAACCGATTGGTGGGCAACGCCGAAGGCGCGGCCGGGATGGAGATGACGCTTCTAGGCGGAGCGTTTCAATTCCAGGGAGCATGCGTTGCAGCGGTGACGGGTTCCGACTTCAGCGCGACGCTTGACGGCGCTGCTGTTCCTCCCTGGATTTCCTTCGAAGTGAGGCCGGGCCAAACACTTCGGCTTGGTCCGACCCGTTCGGGCGCGCGCTGCTATTTGTGTGTTCGCTGCGGAATCGAAGTGAAACCGTTCCTCGGCAGCGCGTCCACGCACCTTCTTAGCGGGCTTGGCGGGCATGAAGGCCGAGCGCTTCGCAAAGGCGACGTCTTGAAAATTGGTGATCCACTCGAAGCAAAACAGAAGGGAACAGGCAGGAGTGCCCGTTCTACCGGAGGCGCGCACGATTCGAATCGCTTGCAAAAAGTAGCGCCGATGGCTCTGGAACGTCTCGCTCCACGCAAAGTCTTGCGCGTCACCCCCGGTCCGCAGAGCGGTTGGTTTCCCAAGGCCGCCCAGAGAGTGTTTTACGCCAATGCCTATCGCGTAACCGAAGAAGCCAATCGCATGGGCCTGCGGCTGGAGGGCCCTGGACTTCCGGAAGGCGCTCATGGAGACGCGTCTGGAAAGGCGCGTGGAGAGATGATCAGCGAAGGCGTTTCGCTGGGAGCCATTCAAATCACGGCAGGCGGATTGCCCATCATTCTGTTCGTCGAGCAGCAAACCACCGGCGGCTATGCGAAGATCGCCAACGTGATTTCAGCCGACCTGCACAGCGTGGGCCAGCTTCGCCCGCGCGACGAAGCCCGCTTCGAGCTTGTGAGTTTCGCAACCGCGCGAAAGCTGTTGATCGAGCAAGAGAAATTGCTGGCGTCCGAGAATCTGATTGTGGAAACCTGACGCAAATGATGAGCATGGACCTCAATTGCGACATGGGCGAACTGCCGGAGGCCATCGCCGACGGCACGCAGGAATCGCTCCTGCGCTCGATCACTTCCGCCAACGTCGCTTGCGGCGGTCACGCCGGCGACGAGCGCACTATGCGAACGACCATCGAACAGGCGATGCGAGCGGGCGTCGCCGTTGGCGCGCATCCGGGCTATCCCGACCGCGAGAACTTCGGCCGGCTCGAATTGAAGATGTCCGCGGAAGCCGTCGCCAATTCTGTCTACGAGCAGGTGCGTGCCCTCGCCGAAGTCGCGGCGAAGTGCGGCGCAAAACTGGTCCATGTGAAGCCGCACGGCGCGCTTTACAACCAGGCGGTGAAGAATCGTGAGCTGGCGCAGGCGATCGCCCAAGGTGTGGCAAAGTACAGCAAGGATTTAGTGCTGATGGGCTTGGCGGAGTCTCCGATGCTGAATGTCTTTCGCCATGCGGGTTTTACCGTCGCCGCCGAGGCATTTGCCGACCGCCGCTACGAGCCCGACGGCACGCTGCGCTCCCGCAAATTCGAGAACGCGTTAATCCGGGATCCCGCCGAAGCCTCGAAGCAAGCTCTGAGCATTGCTCAGCGCGGCATCGTGACCGCCCACGACGGCGCCGAAGTGAAACTCACCGCCCAAACCATCTGCATCCACGGTGACACCCCCGGCGCTCCGGAGATTGCTGCGACGGTAGCGCGAATGCTGCGTGAGGCTGGGGTCGCGCTCAGGGGGCTCTCCAGGTCCTGAAAATGAGTGCCCAGAGGTAACCTTCATGAACTCCACCGAACTCACCAATCTGGCGGAATGGAAAAAGTGGGGCCAAAGCGTGGTACCAGAAGCTCCACTCGTGCCGGGAATTTCTGCGAAGACTCGGAATAGATTTAAGGACCATCTGAGAAGGCGAAAGATGCCGAACGCCGTTTGCTCGCAAAGTATGACGAGGACCACCTCGAGTTTCCATCATTAAATCGGTTAGAGTCACGGAAGATGTGTCGAATGGTCGAGGAACTCCTTAAATTGGCACCCGGCCGGATACAAGACCTCCTCGACGCGTTGCGAAGAAATCAATCTGGCGAAATCGACGTTGGTCGTTCGATAACCGACTCTGTTAAGGAGGATACATGAACTTGAGCAGCCTGGGATTAAAGGCAATAGCATACAGGGCCGTGTACAAATACTTCGCAGTCTCGGTATTGTCGGCATTTGTTTCTATTCTGGTTTTTGCCAACGGGCAACCACGAAAGCTTTCTCCGGGCTCTCAACCTTTCACTCCTACGAGGATTGACTGGCTCACGACGACATTGCAAGCCTCTTTGAGAGACGATTCACTGCAAACCGGCGGATTCTATCTCAATATCACATCGTCGGACCCGGAGACAGTTGTGATCAATGTGCGCTATTCGCCCGAAGTGAACCGTAAGGCCATGAACATTTCAATTGGTGCTGCCAGGCAGGTGATTCAGTTAACCGCCAAAATATACGGCTGGGAGAAGTGGGTCAAAGTTCGCGAAGATGTTCAACTTGCGAAGGAAGATGGAAAGTCTTGAAGCGCGAGTGGCAGGAAATTTTGGCATAAGTTGACTAAGAAAGAAGCGGGCAAAACCAACTTGCCCGCCTAGGAAAACCAAACAAAAAATGCGCTCAGCTGCGGCGCGACAACTACTCGAATTTTTCCGTAATTACCGGGAACTGCAGCTTGGCCTTGGCCAGGGACTTGATGACCATCCCCTCGGCGCTTTCGGCGGTGGTGTTCTTGGCGGTAGCCATTTCGCTGACGAGCAGGTACTTGGCGCGCTCCAGCATTTTCTTTTCACGGAAGGAGAGGGGCTTGTTGCGGCTGAGGGAAACCAGGCTCTTGAGGACGGCGGCGACTTCAATCAGCGATCCCGTGCGCATGCGCTCGGAGTTCTCTTTGAAGCGGTGCTTCCAGTCCGGATGCGAGTTCAGTTTGCCCTTTTCGAGGAAGCCCAGGACTTCGGTGGATTCCTTCGAGCGAATCACCGACCGTAGCCCCACCGTACCTGCGTTGGACTGCGGCACCATCACGCGCAAGCCGCTGGAAACAATGCGGATCATGTAGTAACGCTCGGTTCTACCATTCAAGACACCGTAATTGATTTGCTCAACTACGCCCACACCATGGTTCGGATAAACGACCTTGTCGCCAATCTTGTAGTCCATAGTTTTCGGATGCCCCCCAGAGCAGCAAAATCAGTATAGGAACTTGTGCTGCAAGAGTCAAGATATATCCAGTGGAATGAAGAGGTTAGGGAAAAATCGATGCAAATTTGGCAGCCGAATTGCTCAGGCCTGAACCTTACCAAGGAAGCAGGCTAAACCATTAACCCTCCAATAGAAATCATTCAACTCAGGAAAATCGGCCAAATTTCGTGAAACGGGTGTTTCTTTTTTGAACTTGTCAGCCTGCCCAGCCGCTAGTTCTTAGCTGGGTTACAATGCGTATGTGATTGTCCTTTCAATAGATACCTGCGATTCGCGCGGCAGCGTAGCACTGCTGCGCGATGAGTCTGTCCTGGGTTTGATTCCGCACGAAACGAGAGATGAGTACTCCTCCTGGCTCCTTCCCGCTGTAAAGGATCTGCTCAAGAAGGCTGGCCTGCCGATGAAAGATGTCAGTGGGTATGCGGTCGCTGCAGGCCCGGGGTCATTCACAGGCGTGCGCGTGGGATTGACGACCGTGAAGGCCTGGGCCGAAGTGTATGGGAAACCGGTGGCAGCCATCTCCCGTTTGGAGAGCATTGCAGCACAGGCCACGGTTCCTTCCGGCTGCCTGGCGGCTTTCGTGGACGCCCAGCGAGGGCAAGTGTTCGGAGCGGTCTACGAAAAAGAGCGAGACACCCTGGTGAGACTCGCCGAAGAGATGGTGATCGCGCCCGGAAGATTTGTGGAGACGGCCGCCGAATTGAGCAACGGAAGGAAAACCTCTTGGGTTTCGCCAGACGCCGCGCTTCTATCCGCCGAACCGGCTTGGAAGCAGCGAGAGAAACAAGGCGAAAAGATCGAGCAAGTTTCAGCAACGTTGGCGGCGGTGATTGGCCGCATTGGCCTGAGGCAGCTGAAGGGAGGGAAGACCACCGACGCGTTGGGGCTCGACGCAAATTACGTCCGGCGGTCCGACGCGGAGATTTTCTGGAAGGGTGCGGCGCATGGCCACTGAATTAGGGCGTAAGGAGCTGAGACCGGCAATTCGCGCGCTGCGTCCCGAAGATGCCCGAGCGGTTGCGGAAATTTTGCGCCAATCCCCGGAAGCAGTGTTTTGGCCCGAAGCCAGCGTGCGCGAAGTCCTGGTGTGGGAGGGAGCCCTTGGGTTAGCAAGCGAAGTGAGAGCGGAAGTCGTCGGTTTTTTGATTGCCCGGCAAATGAGAGACGAAGCGGAGGTTTTGAACCTGGCGGTGGCGCCTGAAAATCGGCGAAGAGGTGAAGGGGGAGCCTTATTGAGAGCCGCAGTCGTGGAGTTCCGCAAGCGCGGCGTGAGGCGTGTGTTTCTGGAGGTTCGAGAATCGAACGCCGCGGGAATCGCTTTCTACGAGAAGCATAGTTTCTCTCAAGCAGGACGGCGTGAACGATATTACCGCGAACCCGTGGAAGCAGCTATTGTGATGGAGATCCTACTTGCAGAGTGATTTGGCGAAAGCTCCAACTTCCTTCTGATTCCCTGTTACGGCAGTTCATTTCTCCTCATTCGATTCCTTGCCTTGCTGGGAGTCACAATGCAGCCTGGAATCTGATACTGTTTCCCACCGCGTCTGATTTGCATTTGCACGGGCACGGCATTCCGTGCCCGCCCTAAGGGAGGAGAAATGGTTCATAAAGGAGTGACATCGCGTGCAGCGAGTCGCGCGACGAGAGGAGAATTCAATTTTCCGGCGGCAATGGGGATGGCAGTTTGCCTGGTGACAGCAGTTGCGGCTCCTTCCATGGTCCAGGCTCAGTTGCGGCAATCCGCCGCACAACTCGTGGCGCGCACGATGGGCAATCCGGAATTCCGGCCGAAGTCTTTCCGCGGCGGCACCTGGTTCGGCAACGGCGATGCGTATCTGGATATAGAGCCGTCCGCCTCGGGAACCGGCAGCGACATCGTGAAATACCAGACCGCGACCGGCGCGCGGGAAATCTTCGTGGCTGCCAGCCGTTTGATTCCCACAGGCGAGAAGACGCCATTGGACGTCGAAGATTACAGCATTTCTCCCGACGGACACCGCGTTCTTGTTTTCACCAACTCGAAAACGGTTTGGCGGCGGAACACGCGTGGGGATTACTGGGTTCTCGACTTGGCGAGCGGCGCATTGCGCAAGCTCGGGGGCAACGCTCCTGGATCGAGCCTGATGTTCGCGAAATTTTCCCCAGACAACACCAAAGTGGGCTACGTTCGCGGAAACAACGTTTATGTCGAGGATCTTGCCAGCGAAAGAATCACGCAATTGACGCAGGATGGCTCGGACACCATCATCAATGGAACGTCAGACTGGGTGAATGAAGAAGAGTTCGATATCCGCGACGGTTTTTCGTGGAGTCCCGACAGCAAGGCGATTGCGTTCTGGCAGTTCAACATTACGGGCCTGCCCAAATACAGCTTGATTTACGATCTTGGCGCGCCGCGAGGCGAAATCGTCACGGGAATTCCGTATCCACACACCGGGCCGTATCCCCAGACACTGGAATATCCATACCCGGAGGCGGGAACACAAAACTCAGCGGTGCGCGTTGGAGTAGCGAACGCCGCTGGCGGCCAAGTTGTCTGGATGCAGACGGAGGGCGACCCGCACAATAATTACATCCCGGAGATGGGTTGGGACGATTCCAGTCATATTTTGATTCAACACATGAACCGGTTGCAGAACCGGAATGAGTTTCTGTTGGCTGACGCTGCAAGTGGAGCCTCGCGAACTGTATTTGTTGATGAAGACAAAGCCTGGGTGGACGTGAACCGCGACGTCCAGTGGATCACTCAGGGGCGTGAATTCCTGGTGCTGAGCGAGCGCGACGGCTGGCGGCATTTGTATCGCGTGGCGCGCGATACAGGCAAAGCGCAGTTGGTCACTCGAGGAGATTTCGACGTCGTCAGTCTGGACCGCATCAGCCCGGATGAGAAATGGGCGTATTTCATCGCTTCGCCCGAAAATGCCACACAGCGCTACCTCTACCGCGCCAGGCTCGATGGCACGGCTGTGCCGGAGCGATTAACGCCGAATGTGCCGGAAACGCACTCGTATACGATTTCGCCGAATGCGGAATGGGCGTTTCATACTTTCACTTCGTTCGAAGTGCCGCCAGCATTTGACGTCGTGCACCTGCCCGATCACAAGGTGATGCGTAAGACGGTAGACAATGCCGCTGTTGCCGAGCGCGCAAAACCGCTATCGGGTGGGCCAGCGGAATTTGTAAAGGTGGCCGCGGGCAACGGCTTGGTGGTGGATGCGTGGCTGATGAAGCCGCCGGATTTTGATCCCGCGAAGAAGTATGCGCTGATCGTGTATGTGTACTCAGAACCGGCTGGACAGACCACCGCGGACCGTTGGCCCTCTATGTTCATCAGGGCCTTAACCAGCGCGGGTTATCTGGTGGCGAGCTTCGATAACCAGGGGACGCCCGCTCCTCGCGGCCGTGAATGGCGCAAGATCGTTTATGGAAACGTAGGGCAGCTCTCATCCCAACAGCAAGCGGCTGCTTTGCAATCGCTCGAAAAAACTCATCCCTACATTGATCCGAAACGCGTCGGCGTGTGGGGATGGAGTGGCGGTGGAACGGAAACCCTGGATTTAATGTTTCGCTATCCCGACGTTTACAGCGTGGGCGTTTCCGTGGCGTCGGTGCCGGATCAGCGGCTCTATGACACCATTTATCAAGAGCGGTATTTGGGTTTGCCGCAGGACAGTCCGAAAGCTTACGAACAAAGTTCGGCGATCAATTTTGCTTCTGGACTGCGCGGAGATTTGCTGGTGATGCACGGCTCGGGTGATGACAACGTGCATTTTCAAGGGTTCGAATTGCTGGTGAACAAACTGCTCTCTCTCGGAAAGCAGTTTGACATGCGCGTATATCCCGGCCGCACGCACTCTATTTCGGAAGGCAAGGGAACGACGCAGGATGTTTATACAAATATTCTGGGCTACTTTGAAGATCACTTGCCGCCCGGCGCGTCCAACGCGCCTGCTCACTGACAAGTGTTATTGAGACGTGATCCAGGTGACTGCGGCCTTCCATTCGAATATCGCTTCGAATGGCACATCTCATTTGGCACTTCTCATTGAGGGCGTGATGACTTGCGGGGTGGGCGGGCATTTCTGCACTTCTCCCGCAGAGTCGCAGACCAACTCACGCCGAAGAAAATCACCTCGCTGAGACGAATAGGTCTCCAAGAAACACACAGGGCTTTCCGGTCTAGGACGAAAATACCACCGGTTCCCCCTTGACGTGGCCCGCCCGAGTGGTATCGTTCGCTCATGTAGTGTTCACAATCCATTCACGAAGTCGTCAGGAGGAACGCATGGCTAGCGCGCAGCGGGCACCTCGGGACGTGCTTCTCCAGGCAGACGCTGAGTACCGGCGTCTGGCAGAGCAGCACCACCAGTATGACCTAGAACTCCAACGCATCTCGAAATCCCCCTACCTCAACGCAGAAGACCTCCTCGAAGAAATCAAACTGAAAAAAATGAAATTGCACTGCAAAGATGAAATGGAGCGGATTGCTGCCCGCATCCTGCGAGAGCAGCGAGATCCAAGCAATACCAGCTTTGCGGCATAGGAAACTGTCGTAGAATGGCCATGCTTGCCCGCGGCGCTTGGCTGCGAGTGAAGAGGCGGAGGTCTACTCCAGTCCGCATGGTCAAAGAAGGCTATTTCTTTGGATTGCCGCTGCTGGCGTTGGGCGGCTTGGGTTTTCTCCTGCATTGGTATTTCACTGCGGCAGTTCTGGTGTTTCTCGCCTTATTTGTGTTCTCTTTTTTTCGCGATCCGGACCGCGTGATCCCCGCCGAGCCTGAGGCCATAGTGTCACCCGCGGACGGACGCGTCGTTGTGGTTACTGATGAAGAGAATGCCGGGCGTCCGGGGCAGCGCGTGAGTATTTTCTTGGCGATCTGGAACGTGCACGTGAACCGCGCGCCGGCTTCCGGAACGATTGCGAAGATGGATTACCGGCCCGGGAAATTTTTAGCGGCCATGCGGGAACGCGCTTCGTTCGAAAACGAGCAGAATGTGTTTACGCTTGCGACCGAATCCGGCGAAATGGTGTTTAAGCAGATTGCGGGGCTTATCGCACGCCGAGTAGTCTCTTGGAAGAAAGCCGGCGAACAAGTCATGCGCGGAGAGCGCATCGGGCTCGTGCGATTTGGCTCACGAGTGGATGTTTGGCTGCCGAAAGGCGCGGAGATTCTGGTAAAAGTGGGAGAAAATGTAAAAGGTGGGGCCAGCGTGATTGCAAGGTGGCCCGCGAAATCCTCGCAAAGGCAAACGGCCGGGAAGAGCGCGGCAGACCTAGAAGCTAGCCTGATGGAGACAGGGAAGCGATCGTGAACATGCTCGAGACAGACCAGCACGAGATTCCTTTCGAGGAACGGCGCTACCGCAATCAGAAACTGCGCCGCAGAGGCATCTTCCTCATTCCCAGCCTCTTCACCGTGGGCAATTTGCTTTGCGGCTACTATGCGGTCGTTGCGGCGCTGCTGGGCGGTGCTGACAATTTTGACCTGGCCGCGAAAGCCATTGGCTTTGCGATTTTGTTTGATTCACTGGATGGCCGCTTGGCGCGACTGTTGAAAGCGAATACGGATTTCGGCGTGCAGTTTGACTCGCTTGCGGACGTGGTGAGCTTCGGCATCGCTCCCGCGATCCTTGCCTACGCGTGGGGGCTGCGCGGCTTGCCGGGGGATGGTCCGGGGGCCTATCACGATCTCGCCCAACTCGCTTGGGTTTGCTGTTTAGCATTCTTGATTTGCTGCGCGTGGCGGCTGGCGCGGTTCAATGTGCAAGGCATGGCCCCGGGCGGGTCGAAATACTTCATTGGCATGCCCACGCCCGCAGCGGCGGGCATGGTTGCTGCTTTGGTGCATGGGTTTAAGCAGCCGCTCCATGATTGGCACTGGTCCGTAGCGTGGTTTTTGCTCACCGCGGGACTCGGGGCATTGATGACCAGCGCCATCCGCTACTACAGCTTCAAGGACATACCCTTGACGCGAAAGCAGCCGTCACTCTCCATTGTGCTGCTCTGTTTGCTCGTGGGAGTGATCTGGCGTTACTCGGAGTACGCGCTCGTGATTATGGCTTCCGCCTATGCCGTGGTTGGGTTGACGTTGCACTTGGTGCGCTTCTTTCGGCACCGCTTGGTTTCGCGGACTGCGTGATCCATGTCCTCCATGGAACGGGAATCCCACCGAATCGTGATTGCGGGCGCATCTTCTCTGCTGGGCGCTGAGCTGAAATCATTGCTGGAAGAAAGCAAGTTTGCCGGCTGGGATTTTCACCTGCTCGATGAGGAAGAAGCCGCCGGAACATTGACCGAAGCGGGCGGAGAACCGGCGGTTATCCAGCCGGTGGAAGAAGGCAGCTTCGAAAGAGCGCGATTCATTTTCTTTACGGGCTCGCCATCCTTTACAAAAATGAATTTGGCGGCGGCAAAGCATTCCTCTGGGAAAATCGTGGACCTTTCGGGCGCGCTCGCCTGCGAAGGCGAAACAAGCATCTGGTTTCCCAAGCTCGACGAGCTGCGGGAAGCAGATTTTCCTTCTAGCGCTGCCACTTATGTCGTCCCCTCAGCGGCGGGGATCGCGGCAATTGCCTTGACGATGGCGCTCTTGCGATGCAGTACGCGTAGAATCGCCTTTCAATGGTTTCAGCCGGTTTCCGAGGCGGGCCGCGCAGGGATAGAGGAACTGGAGAGTCAGGCGGGACAACTGCTGTCATTTCAGAGCGTGGGGCAGCCGGTGTTTGACGCGCAGGTCGCGTTTAATATGCTGGACGCCTACGGTGCGGCGAGCGCTCATAGACTGGACACGGTATGTGAACGGGTTCGCGCAGAAGTGAAAGCGGGTTTGGGCAACTCGACGGTTGTGCCATCGATTCAAGTCATACACGTGCCCGTTTTTTACGGAACCATGTTTTCTGCATACGCTGAACTTGGTCCCGCTGCGGACGCACTAAAGATAATAAAAGCTTGTGCCGGCGCGGGGTTTGTATTGTCCGCCCACGGCGAAGCGAGCCCCAGCAATGTGAGCGCGGCAGGCGAGAAAGCGATTCAGCTCGCGCAACCGAAAGCCGATCCTGCTCATCCGGGAACATGGTGGTTCTGGGGAGCTGCGGATAATATTCGATTGCCAGCGTGGAATGCAGTGAAGCTGGCGGAGAAGCTGGCGTGAAGAAAAGTGGCGGGTGGCGAGTGGCGAGTGGCGAGACCAGCGGCAGCAACGGCCCGCAGTCGAATCGCTGTTTCGGCAGTCCCAATTCCCAAAGTTTTGGTTTTTTTCTGACTAACAACTTAAAACGAAGAACTCACAGCTTCTTATTCACGGCACAAGTCTTATTGATCGTCCTTTTCATCTTCATCGCGTCCGCGGCTGGCTGCGGCTACCACGTCGCGGGACGGAGTAATGCGCTGCCAAAAAGCATTCATGTGATTGCCGTCCCGGCGCTAGAGAATAAGACGACGACTTACCGCATCGAACAGAGACTGACCGCGGCGACTGTGCACGAGTTCCTGGCCAAAACGACATACCGGGTGATCTCAGACCCCGCAAACGGCGATGCGGTGTTGCGCGGCAAAGTGCTCAGTCTGGAAGCCGTGCCGCTGTTGTTTGAGACCCCGACCACGCGGGCCACGACGATGTTGGTGACCGTGAAGTGCGAGGTCACGTTCGAAGAGCGCGAGACTGGGAAGATTCTGTATCACGCGGATAACTTCGTGTTTCGCAGCGAATACGAAATCCCCACGGTGGTGGATCCGAGCACCGGCCAGGTTAACCCCGGGACACTGGCAGGTTTTTTTGAGGAGCAGGATCCCGCGCTGGACCGCCTGGCGCAGGACTTCGCGGCGCGGCTGGTGGCGGTGGTGACGGAAGATTATTAGAAATGCTTAAAGCTTGCTTCAAGCCTATTAGAATGAGCAGGTTAGGAATAGGAATCTAAGGCAGGAAGCCGCAAGCTACTTTGCGGGGCAAAGTTTAAAGTAATACTTGAAGTGCGGGCCCAAACTCATTGATTCCTTTGGGCTTAGGGGGAGAGCAAGGCGGAATGGCGCGGATTTCGACTAATGAGCTGCTCTCGCGGTTGGAAAAGGGGAAACCTATCCCTGCGATTTTGCTCCTGGGAGAAGAACCCTACCTGCGGGACAGTTGCCGGAAGCTTTTGACCGAGA
>Ga0209474_10000840_pt1 | contig 31804 bp, 33 predicted proteins | sample GraSoiAngelo_145_FD_185902 | JGI IMG/M metagenome (GOLD analysis project Ga0209474, IMG submission 185902) | Grasslands soil microbial communities from the Angelo Coastal Reserve, California, USA - 14_1009_05_20cm (SPAdes) (version 2) | ecosystem: Environmental > Terrestrial > Soil > Grasslands...
GAGCAACTCCTTGCCTACCCCGGCGGGACCCGCCAGAAGATACGCATGATGCGGCTGTCCACGTTCGAGCGCGGAGCGCAGGAGCCGCACGGCGCGATCCTGGCCCGCGATTTCCCGCCACGGCATACGAAGACGTGCTGTACCGGCGCGCCAGGCGTCACGCAACAGCAAACTTCGCGTCGCACGGCCGTGCTACGGTGCCGCCCCTATGCGCGTTCCCGCATGCTGGCTCGCCGTCTTGCTGGTCGCCGCCGGCTGCAGCTCCGACGAGAACACGGTCCTCTCGGGATACCCGAACATCATCATTGCGCCCGTGCGCAGCTCCATCTCGGCGCAGATGAGCTTCACGGACAACACCGGCACGCACCAGCAGTGGGTGGTCGCGATGACGGACACTCCGGATCTGTGCACGAAGATCACGCAGCACCCCGACTACTTCCAGAACCCGATTGAAGGCTTCGACGCAGCGATCGTCTGGGTACCGCCGGGGAAGCTGGGCACGTATGTCGAGGGACAGAATGTGAGTGGATCGGTGGCGGGCTGCGAGGTGATCGGTGGCGTACCGGGCGTCGATGGCGGGCCGGCGCAGAGGCTGAAGCTCGGGCAATTCCTGGGTCTAGGCGGGACGATCAGCCTCTCGCAGTTCAACGTCGGGCCGGGCGGCGAGGCGAAGGGGAGCTTCGACATCGCCGTGACAGACCCTTCGGGCAATCCGCGCGAATACATCGGAATGTTCAAGGCGACGTACTGCGTGGGAATGCAGAGCGCGCAGCTTCCCTGACGGAGAGCATTCGATGGCGTTGCCCCTCACCACCGACCAACCAGACCGCACCGTCGCCCCTGCGGAGCGCACCGTCGCGCGTAGCTTTCTGATCGAGCGGCTCGGATCGCTGCTCGCCTTCTTTCCGCTCGGCATCTGGACCGCCGTCCACCTGTGGAACCAGCTCGCCGCGTTCTCGGGGGCTCGAGTCTGGGAAGAATCCGTCACGGCGCACGCGAGCCCCGCGACAGGCGCACTGACGATGACGCTCGTCATCGTGCCGCTTCTCTGGCACGTCGTGTGGGGAATCGTCCGGCTGGGCAGGACGCGCACCAGCACCGTGCGAAACTTCTCGAATCTGCGCTACTGGCTCCAGCGCGCCTCGGCGGTGGGGCTGCTCCTCTTCCTCGGCGCGCACCTGTGGCTCGCCTGGATCCGCCCGCGATTCGTCGAGGGGCGGCCGGAGCCCTTCTCCGACATTTCCTACGAGATGCACCACCATACGCCGACGTTGATCGTCTACGTGCTCGGCATCCTGGCGATCGCGTACCACCTCGCGAACGGAGTGTGGTCGTTCTCCACGATGGGCTGGGGAATCGCGGTGAGCAAGAGCGCGCAGGCCTGGCTCGAGCGCGTCGCGGTCGTCGTGTTCGTGGCGCTGCTCGCGATCGGGTGGGCCAGCATCTACGCGCTCTACCAAGCCGGGACGTGATTCGGCGCGACGTCCGCGCGAAGCGCCGCCGTCACTCCAACGCGCGCAGCAGGAAGCCTTCGATCTTCGCCCACGCCAGAGCGGCTTGCTCGGAGTCATGGTGCTGCGGCCGGTGGTCGTTCAGGAACGCGTGACCCGCGTCGTACAGGTGCACTTCGCTGCCCGGCCGTGAGGCGACGGCGCGGCGCAGCTCGTCCACGTCGTGGCGCGGAATGCCCGTGTCCTTCGAACCGTAGATGCCAAGCACCGGGCAGCGGCCGCGGCGGACGGCCCTGAGCGGATCGGCGGGGTGCTCGAGGCGGCCGTAGCACGCCACCGCCGCGTCGATCGGGTCGGCTGAGTACAGGAGCGAAAGCGTCCCGCCCATGCAGAACCCGATGCAGCCGATCTTTCTCGCGCCGCGCTCGCGCAAAAGCGCGGCACCCGCGCGCAAGTCGTCGAGAGTGCCTAACCAGGAGAGGCGATCCATGCGCTTCCTGAGCACCGGCATAGGCGCGTGCTCCGCGTCCGGCAGAGGATCACGGGCGAAGACCTCCACGGCGGCGGCGCGAAAGCCGAATCCGGCCAGCCTGCGCGCCGAATCCCGGATCCACGCGGACAGCCCGAAGATCTCGGGGACGATCACGACGCCCGGTGCGTTGGGCACGCCGGCCGGCTCGGCGACGAAACACGGAACGGCAGCGCCGTCGGCGCCGCGCAGCGAAACCTCCGAGACGGTGAATCCAGCTTCCTGACCCATGACGGAGGAATATACGAACCAGTCATGGTTCGCGCGGCGGAGCGTCGACGCGGCGTGCCCGGTGCTCTCGCGCGACCGTGCGCAAGAGGTACACGACCACGGCCGCGTTGATCACCAGCACCGCGATGCGCAGCCATCCGGGCTTGCGCACGGCGCCGATCAACTCCCACGGCAGCAGCGCGCCCGTCGCGATGACCACGAGCCACGGCGCCCACCATCGCCCTGCGCGCAGCGCGAGTCCTTCGACCGCGGAGAGCACCGCGTCCGCGAACGCTCCGGCCGTTGCGAGCTTGAGGTGCGCCGTGGTGCCGGTCAGCACGATCGCCGTCGCCGCCTGCAAGGCCCAGGCGCGAGAGGCATGATCCATCACGACCTGCGCGAGCGTGGCGGCGCCGGCTTCCGCGCCGCGCAAGAGGAAGATCAACAGGACGATCCCGACCGCCGTTTCGGCGACCGCCTTGACCAGCTTGTAGTCGATGATCGCCTCGAGCCCGATCGCCCGCTTCAAGAGGATGGCTCAGGGCGTGGTGCGCGCCGTCTTGCGGACGACGTCGAGCAGGCGGTTCATGTCGAACGGCTTCTCGAGCGCGAGAATGCCGAGCGAAGCGGCGATCTCGCGCCCAGCGCTGGACCCGGTGGTGAGCACGACCGGAACGTCCGCGACCGCGCCGCCTTCGGCGCGGAGCGACCGGATCAACCAGGCACCGTCGGCCCCGGGCATGACAAAGTCCGCCAGGACGAGCGCGGGATGGTGCTGGCGCACGAGATCGACGGCGGCCTGCGCGCTGCCGCAGGAGAGGGCCGCGTACCCGGACATCTCCAGCAGATCGACGATGATGCTGCGGCAGTCGTCGTCGTCGTCCACGACGAGGATGACGGGCACGTCGCTCACGGGGGCGAACGTAACGCTCCTTTTCGGGCCGGGCTACCGCGGATGAGGGTCGCGCGGTCGAGTCGTGGACATCGCCGATTCGAGCGCCTTCACGAGGTCGGGAAGCCCGCCATCCGCGACCGCAGCGACGCGCAGCCCGACGGCCCTGGCGTCGGCCGCGCACGTGTTTCCCATGCACGCCAGCACGGCCGCCGAGGCAAGCGCGGCTGCTTCGCTGCCGAAGAGCGCGGCGAAACCTCGCGCCGCGCTCCCGCTCGCGAACGTAATCGCGTCGATGGCCCCGGCGCGCAACAGGCGCGCACCTTCCGGATCGGCGGACGTCGCCGGGACCGTGCGGTAGAGGGTGATCGCGGTCACGCGCGCACCGGCTCTCTCGAGCCCATCCACCAGTCCGGGATTTCCTCCTTCGGCTCGCGGCACGAGCACGTGCTTGCCGCGGACTCGTGGGGCAAGCACGGCCAGCAGTGCCTCCGCGCCCGCGCCACGCGACGGCTTCAGCGCCTGCAGTCCGCGTTCCTCCATGCGCCGCGCGGTGGCAACGCCCGCGGCGGCGATCTGGACGCCGGCGAGATCTGCACGGTTGACGCGCGAGAGAAAGCGGTCGGCGGCGTGCGGCGAGGCGAGCACGAGGAAGTCGGGCCGCTTTCCGGCGCTAAGCGACCGCAACGCATCCTGCAGCGGCGCTTGGTCGAGCGGGTCGGCAAACTCGATGCACGGAAGAGCGACGGGCTCTGCTGCGCGCGCGAGGAGCAGCGCGGCGAGCTCCTGCTGATCTTCCAGGGCGCGCGTGACGAGCACGCGCTTGCCGGCGAGGCCGCTCATCGCTTCGGCGCGGGCAGTCCCGCAGCCTGTGTTCGCGCCGCTTCGAGCAGCGGACCGGCACCTGCGTCGAGAAGCTTCGCCGCTACGGTCGCGCCCACTTCCTCCGGCTGCTGACCACGCGCCTCGGCACGGACCACCCGCACGCCATTCTTGCCGTCCGGTCCGCCGAGCATGGCGCGCAAATGGATCGCGCCGCGATCGCGCACCGCGTATGCAGCGAGCGGGACGTTGCAGCTCCCCATCAGCTTCGCGAGCACAGCGCGTTCGGCGCGTACGCAAGCGTCGGTGTCCGCGTCGTCGAGTGGCGCCGCCGCCGTCCATCCGCGGCTGCCTCGCACCGCTTCGATCGCGAGCGCCCCCTGACCCGCTGCCGGCAGCGACACCTCCGTGGAAAGCACCTCGGTCACGTGCTCTTCGAGACCCAGGCGGCGCAGCCCGGAGAGCGCCAGAACCACGGCGTCGAGCGGACCTTGCGGGTTCGCTTCCGCTGGTCGACGCTCCACGCCGCCGGTCAGACCCGGGATAGCCTTCGAGAGGCGCGTCTGCACGTTCCCGCGCACCGGCACGATCACGAGATCGGCCCGCAAGGCGAGCAGTTGCACCGCGCGGCGCAGCGAGCTCGTTCCGACGCGCGCGCCTTTCGGCAGCCGTTCCCAACTGCCTGCGCGCGGCGCGACGAGCGCATCGCGCGGATCCTCGCGCACGGGGAAAGCGCACAGTCCGAAATCGTCGGGCAACGCGAATGGAACGTCTTTCGCGCTGTGCACGGCCAGATCCGCGCGGCCGTCGCGCAGCGCTTCTTCCAGCTCCTTGACGAAGAGACCCTTGCCACCCACTTCCGCCAGCGGCCGATCGAGGATGCGATCCCCCGTCGTCGTGACGCGCACCAGCTCGGCGGCCTCGCCGCGGGCGGCGAGCAGCGCGCGCACGTGCTCCGCCTGCCAGAGCGCCAGAGGGCTCTTGCGCGTCCCGATCCGCAACGCGCTCACTGCCGCCTCGTCAGCGGCAGAACGTCCGCGGGCGCCGCGACGCGTTCCGCCGGGCGTTCGCCGCCCTCAGCGTCCGAAGCCTCGGAGCGCTCCACCGGCGCTTCAGTGTCCGCGTCGCGGGGGATGCCGAACAGCTCGGCGGCCGCATCGGCGAGCGGTCCGCCCTGCTCGCCGCGCAGCCTTGACGTGGGGCCATGCAGCAGCTTGTTCACGATCGCGGCGGCCATCGCCCGCACGCTCTTCTGCTGACGCTCGCTGAGCGGGGCAAGCACGGCCAGCGTGCGCTCCACCTCGGCATCCGCGAGCGCCTGCGCGTGCGCGCGCAGCCTGGCCAGCACGGGTACGGCGGCGCGCTCCTGCTTGGCTCTCGCGTAGGCCGTGATCTCCTCGAGGACAATCGCCTCGGCGCGCTGCACTTCCTGCTCGCGCAGGCCGCGGTTCTGGGCGGCGACGCGCTCCAGGTCGTCGAGGTCGTAGACGTAGGCGTTCTCCAGCTGGTTGACCGCGGGGTCGATGTTCCGCGGGAGCGCGAGGTCGATGAGGAACAGCGGCCGGTAACGCCTCGCTCTGATCACGCGCGAGACCAGGTCGCGGGTCACGATCGGCTGCTGCGATGCGGTCGAGCAGAGCACGACGTCGGCCCGCTCCAGCAGCGCAGGCAGCTCGAGCAAGCTCACCGCGATTCCGGATACGTCCTTCGCCAGCGCCTCCGCGGCGGCGCTGCTGCGATTTGCGACCAGAAGCGACGACACTCCGCACGCGTGCAGCTCGCGCGCGGCGAGCTGGGCCATGTCACCGGCGCCGACCAGCAACACCGCGCGGCCGGACAGATCGCCCAGCACCTTCTGCGCCATCCGCACCGCGATGCTCGATACCGACACGGCGCCGCGAGCGATCGCCGTCTCCGTCCGGACGCGTTTGGCGGCCGAGAGGGCGGCGGACAGGGCGCGCGCGAACGCCGGCCCGCAGACGCCCGCTTCCTGCGCACGCGCGTACGCCTCCTTGACCTGTCCCTGGATCTGCGCCTCGCCCACGACCATGGAATCGAGGCTCGCCGTGACGCGGAAGAGGTGCAGCAGCGCCTCGTCCTCGAAGCGCGTCACCGCGTGCTGCGCCGCGAGCGGTCCCAGATCGCGCAGCACGTCGTCCGCCACCGTGCGTGCGTCCGCGATGGCGAAGACCTCCAGACGGTTGCAGGTGGAGAGGAGCATCGCCTCACGCACGCCCGCGATGGCCTTCAGGCGCGCGAGTCGATCGGCCAGCTGTTCGGAAGACACGGCGATCTGCTCGCGGACCCCGATGGGCACCTGCTTGTGCGACAGTCCGACGCAGACGAGGACCGGCACGCTCATCCTCTCCCCAGCCAGCCGACAATCAGGGCGGCGGTCGAGGCGTGCGGCGGCGCCGCGAGCAATCCCGCGTAGGTGCCCATCAGCAGCAGAAAACCGGCGACTACCAGCAACGCGACGCGGCGTCCGCGCCAGCCGGCGACGAGGCGCGCCTGGATCAAGGCCGCGAGCAGCGCCCACGCGAGGATGGCGAAGCCCTCCTTCGGGGCCAGCGGGAACGCGGACCCGCTCGACTCGCGCGAGACGAACGACCCGGTGGCGATCGCGATGGAGAGGAAGATGAAGCCCCAGACGGACAGGTGCCAACCCACGCGGTCGATCAATTCGAGCGAGGGAAGGCGCGCGAAGAGCCTGCCGGGGTGCTTCGATTTGAGCTGCTTCTCGCTCGCGAGATAGAGGAGCGACAACGCGAACGCGAGCGCGAGAGCAGCGGTTCCCGCGGCGGCCGATCCGACGTGAAGTGCCAGCGCTCCCGAATGGGTGAGCGCGGGTGCGATGGCACGCTCGCCGCTGTGCACCAGGTGCGCCGGGACCATGACGGCGACGGTGACCGGCGCGACAAATGCGCCCGCCACCGGAATCCCATGACGGAAGTCGAGCACCAGGTAACCCGCAACCGTGGCTGCGGCGAGCAGGCTGAACAGCTGCCCGCCCTTCCAGGCATCGGAACCGAATCCGGCGCGCGCCAGACCCTCGCCGTGCGACAGCGAGACCGCCGCGCCGAACGACGCCAGGTGCAGGAGAAGACCTGCCAAAAGCAGCGTGCGCCCGGCGGGCACCAGCCACGTGCGCGGGCGCACCAGCCAGGCCAGATAGATGCCCGCCGCCGCCGCGTAGGCGAGCAGTGCGATGTGCACCAGCACGGTGGCCATGGCTACTGCAGGTTTTCTAACAGGAACTGCGCCAGCAAGTCCTGCTCGCCGCCCGGAGCGCCGGGCTGCTTTTGCGCCCCGCCCTTGGTTCCAGTGGGCTGGCCGGCGGCGGGCGGCTTCACTCCCACGGCTCGCCTGAGCGCGTTCGCCTCCGCCAGAAAGCCCTGCTGCACCTTGTAGGCGGAGTCGCCGAGGATGACGGACTCCATGTAGTGCTCGGCACCCATCTGCTTGAGCGCCTCGACCGTCTTCACCTTGCCGAGAAGCTTCGCCCTGTCGTCTCCCGCTTCCAGCGCGACGAACCGCACCGCGCCGGTGAGCTGGAACGACTTCTTCTCGCGGAGCAGCGTCAGCACGCGTCCTTTCACGTCGACGCGGCCATGGTCGACCCACTTGTCGAGCATGCTCTGGGGTACGAATAGGTACTCGGCCAAAGCGCAACCCTCAGCGCCAACCGGCATCCATGGCGGGAGCCCGTTGCACGATTAGCAGCGGGCGGAGGCTCGAAGCAATCAGTCGCCGGCTCGGAAGGGCGGCGGTGGCGGTTCATTGCCGTTGCGCCACGCGCCTGCGTCGTGCAGAGTCGGCGGCTGAAAAAAGGAGCAACGAAATCATGGCCAGCGCGGACGTCCTCACCATCACCGACGACAATTTCCAGGCGGAAGTGCTCGCTTCCGACACGCCGGTCCTGATCGACTTCTGGGCCGCCTGGTGCGGCCCCTGCCGCGCCATCGCGCCCGCCGTCGAGCAGCTCGCCAAGGAGTACAAAGGCAAGGTGAAGGTCGGAAAGCTGGACATCGACGCGCATCAGAACGTCCCCGAGAAGTACGGCATCATGTCCATCCCGACGCTGATCCTCTTCAAGAACGGCCAGGTCGCCGACCGGATCGTCGGCTCGGTCCCCAAGTCGAAGCTCGACGAGATGGTCCAGAAGGCCCTGCCGACGAGCTAGCTCGTTCTTCGCGCGACCGCCACTCCGAGAGAACCACACGCGACGCAGCGGCGCCCGGGGTTCACGTGCTCGAGGAGGGGATCTCGGTGCGCCCGGCGTCAGAACATGAAGCGGCGGAGGGACACGTTGAGGAGGATGCCGACGCCGAGGAGGTCGGCGAGGACGCTGGAGCCGCCGTAGCTGAACAGGGGAAGAGGGACGCCGACGACAGGCAGCATGCCGGTCACCATGCCGATGTTGATGAAGGCATGCCAGAAGAAGAGCGCGGCGATTCCGATGGCGAGAAAGCTGCCGAATTTGTCGCGTGCGTTCGACGCGACGTCGAGCGCGGTGAGCACCAGGAAGCCGTAGAGCGACACGAGCAGCACGCCGCCCAGGAAGCCGTGCTCCTCGGCCCAGACGGAGAAGATGAAGTCCGTGTGCTGCTCGGGCAGGAAGCTGAGCTGGTTCTGCGTGCCTTCGCCCCAGCCCTTGCCGCTCCACTGGCCGCTTCCCACCGCGATGACCGATTGGATCGCGTGGTAGCCGGCGCCCTTCGCGTACGCCTGCGGGTCGAGAAACGTGAGGATGCGGCTCTTCTGGTACGGCTTGAGCAGCCGCTGCCAGGCGAACAGCGACGAGGCGATGCCGCCCGCGAACAGGGCGGTGAGGCTCTGCCAGTTCACCTTCGCGAACACGATCATCGTCATCGCGATTGCGAAGGTGACGAGAGCGGTGCCCAGGTCGGGCTGCTTCATGACGAGCGCGACGGGAATCAGCACGAGCACGAACGGCTGCCACAGGTCGACGAGCCCGTACTGCCCTTTGCGCGCCGAGACGTCGTCCTTGGAGAAGTAGCGCGCGAGCACGACGATCAGCGCCAGCTTCACGAACTCGCTGGGCTGCAGCTGCATCGGACCGACCTGCAGCCAGCGCCGCGCGCCGAGCACCTTCTTCCCCTTGAACGCCACGCCCGCGAGCAACGCCAGCGCGGCGAAGTAGCCTGGCCACGCCGCGGTGGAGAGGAACCGGTAGTCGAGAAAGAGGAACGCGCCCACCGCGACCGCGCCGAGGAACATCCACTTCGACTGCGCGATCCACATCGGGTTCAGCGCGCTCTTCGTCGCGCTCGCCAGGTTCCACACGCCGAGCGTGCAGATCACGATGGTGCATAGCACCAGCGGCCAGTGGAGGTGGTCGAGCTTCTTCTCCATCGCGAGGGACATGTTCTAGAGGCCTGCCTTCATCGCGACCGCGTCGCGCTTCTTGAGCTCGAAATACGCCCTGACGACCTTCGAAGCGCTCGGCGCCGCAGCTTCCGCGCCCCAGCCGCCGTGCTCGTTCAGGACGACGACGACGATCTCCGGATCGTCGGCGGGCGCGAACGCCACGAACCACGCGTGGTCGCGCGACAGGTATGCCTGCGTGGCCGGGTCGAGCTTCTGCTTCTGCCCCAGCTTCATCACCTGCGCGGTGCCCGTCTTGCCAGCGAAGACGACGTCCGCAAGGCGCGAGCGATACCCGGTACCACCCGGCTCGTTGACGACGGCGACGAGGCCCTCGCGCACCGCCGCGAGCGACTGCGGCTTCACGTCGAGCTTTCCCTGCCGACCGTTGTTCACGTCCGGGTCAGGCTGGAACTCGCGCACGACTTTCCCTTCCGGTGTCTCGATGCGCCGCACGATCTGCGGGATCCAGACGTTTCCGCCGTTGGCGATGGAGGCGTAGGCGACAGCCTGCTGCAGGGGCGTGACGTTCACTTCACCCTGACCGATCGCAGCGTTGATGGCGTGCGAGCGCACCGAACCGGTCGCCGGGCTGATGCTCTTCGAGTCAGGAATGATGCCCGGGATCTCGCGCCCGAGGTCGAGGCCGGTCGGCTGCCCGTACCCGAGCCGGTGCGCCATGCCGCTGAGGGCGTCGAGGCCGACCCGGTCGCCGAGCGCGTAATAGAACGCGTCGCAGGACACCTGCAGCGCGCTCTTCAGCGTGAGCGCGCCGTGGCCCTGCGGCTTATCGCAGCGCCAGCGATGGTTTCCCATCGTGTAGCCGCCGGTGCAGAACAGCGTCGAGCTGGGCGTGATCTCGTTCTCCTCGAGCGCCGCGAGCGAGGTCACCGCCTTGAACGTCGATCCCGGATGGTAGTTCTCGTTCATCACCCGGTTGAGCATCGGTTTGAGCGGGTCCTCGTTGACCTTCTGCAGCTCGGCGCGCGTGATGCGGCCCGACATCTTGTTCGGGTCGAACGAAGGGCGCGACAGCATCGCGAGGATGAAGCCGGTCTTCGCTTCCATCACCAGCACGGCGCCGGCCCGGCCCGGGAACGCCGCATCGGCGGCCTCTTGCAGGCGTTCGTCGAGCGAGAGGACGAGGTTGTTTCCCGGGGTGGCGGCGACGAACCGCTCGTTCTCCGGGATGAGCAGCTCGTCCATGTCCTTGCCGAGGTGCTGTCCCCGCGCGTTCACCGCGATGTTTTCGCGACCATCGGTACCGCGCAGCTCGCGCTCCCAACGGCGCTCCAGACCGCGGCGCCCGATGGTCTGGCCGCGGCGGTATTCGTCCGGCTTGTCGTCCAGCTCCTCGGGAGTGACCTCGCTCATGTAGCCGAGCACGTGCCCGAGGCTCGGCCCCACGCGGTAATTCCGGTGCGGCGTCGGGATGAGGTCGACGCAGCTCAGCTCGCTGCGGTGCGCCTCGAGCACGTCGACCTGGTCGCGCGGGATGTCCAGCTCGACGAGGTACGGCTTGAACTTCTCCAGCTTGTCGCGCGACGTCCACGAGCGCTGGTAGTCCTGCTTCATCCGGTCGATGTCGTCCGGAGTCATCGCCAGGTACGTGGCGAGCTTCGCCATCACCTCGTCGCGCGTGCCTCCCTTGTCGCGCGCGTCGCCCTTCGCCTGCGGCGGACAGAAGGCGGGCGTCAGAAAGACGTCGAACGAAGGCCGGTTGTCGACCAGGGTGTGGCCGTTGCGGTCCTTGATCATGCCGCGGTCCGCGGGCACGAAGAGCGACTTGCGGAAGTTGCTGACCGACTGCGCGCTGTATTCGTCGCCCCGCAGGATCTGCAGCTGATAGAGCCGCACGATCAACACCAGCATGGCGCACACGACGACGAGCGCGCCCAGAGCATTGCGCGGGCGCAGCTCGCGGATCTCGTCGGCGTCGCGGCGAACCAGGCCGAGCATCGACGGCATCAGCGCACCAGGGTCGTGCCTTCGGCCGGCACCAGCGCCTTGTCCAGGCGGCGAAGCACCGAGAACACCGCGGGAGCGGCGATCGCCGTCCCCAGCGCGCTCCAGAAGATCGGATTGAGCTTGAGCACCAGTCCTTCGCTCGCGGGCGCGACGAAATGGAAGAGGAGCGCGGCAACCGACGAATGCACGAGACTCGCGGCGAACGCGACCGCGGCGGACTGCACGCCGCCATCCGTCTTGATGGCGCTTCCCGCCAGGCGGACGACGACGAAGGTGAGAACCGCCAGGACGGTGTAGAGGCACGTCGGGGCGGCGGAAGTGAGGTCCGAGATGTACCCGGCGCACAGCGACAACGCGGCGCCCTGCACCACTTCGTCGTGAAGCGCGAGGTAGAGCACGACCGACAACAACAAATCGGCGCGCGCTGCCTTGAGGTGCAGCAGGAAGGGGATCGTCGACTCCACGATCGACAGCCCCAGGCAGACGAGCAACACCAGCACGATCCGGAGCCTCATTGCGGAGCACCGATGCTGGCGTTGGCCGAGCCCGTCGGAATGGGGAAGTGGTCGAGCACCACCATGACTTCGTCGAGGCGCGAGAAGTTCACGGCAGGGACGACTTCCGCCGCGGTGAACATCCCGGTGGGTTTCTTCGAGACGTTGACCACGCGGCCGATGGACAGGCCCTTGGGGAAGAACCCGGGTCCGCCGGCCGTCAGGAGCAGATCGCCCTCCTGCAGGTCGTCGGTGCGCAGCGCGTACTCGAGCTTGCAGCGAGTGACGTCGCCGACGCCCTTCACCGTGCTTCGGGCGCGCGTGCGCTGCGACACGGCCGGGATGGCGGACGTCGGGCTGACGATGAGCTGCACCACGGCGTAGCTCGAGGTGATGTCCGCCGTCACCTGCCCCACGATCCCGTCGGGCGCGATGACGGGCGCGCCTTCCCTGACGCCGTCCGCGCTGCCCCGCGCGATGCGCAGCACGTGGCTGTGTGGGGAGGCGCCGACCGCGATCACTTCCGCGACGAGAAGCCGCGTCGGGCTCTGCCGATCCGCGTACTGGAGCAACCGCTTGAGGCGCTCGTTCTCGCCCTTGAGCTCGGCGATCGAGCTCGTGTCCGCGTGGCTGTGCAGAAGGTCGCGGCGGAGCCGAAGGTTCTCCTCGCGGACGTGGCGCAGCGCGATGTACCCGTACCAGCCATCCTGCACGCCGGCGACCACGCCTACGATGGCCTTCTCCATCGGCGCGGTGAGCGCGAGGATCACCCGATCGAGCGGGTTGAGACTCATCGGTTTGCGCGCCTTGGCCGCGAAGATCGCGAACGGCAACGCCAGCAGGAACGCGACGTAGATCGGCTCGCGGTAGCGTCGAAGGAGGGAGCGCACGGCTACTCGTGAAAGCGCGGGCAGGTGGCGCGCATTCCCGGTTTTCCTGCTTGCATCACAGTCTTGGTTCCCCTAGGGTGTCAAGCTTTCAAGCGGCTGTCCGTACAGCAGTTTCGCCTCCGGATCAGCCCGAGAAGCAGGAGCTTTCCCCACATGCTCGACGTGATGCGGTCGAACGCGCGGTCGTCGCTGATCGTCCTCATCTTCGGGGCGATCATCGTCACCTTCATCTTCTCGTTCGGTCGGGGATCGTCGGGGTTCCGCACGCGAACTCCGGAAACGTGGGCAGCGCGCGTCAATGACGAGGTGGTGACCGCCGGTGACTTCAGCCAGGCGTACGCCTCGCGGTTTCGCCAGATGTCGTCGCAGCGGGGCGGCAAGTACACGGTGGACGACGCGAAGCAGGACGACCTGAAGCGGCTCACGCTTCAGTCGCTGGTCGACCAGGAGCTCATCGCGCAGCAGGCGAAGGATCTGGGCATCATCGTCACCGACCAGGAATTGTCGGACGCGATCGCTAAGTCGCCGCAGTTCCAGCAGAGCGGAAGGTTCGATTTCGATTACTACAAGCGCCTCGTCGAGAACGGGTATGGAATGAGCGTCCCGCGATTCGAGGACGCCTGGCGGCGCGACATGTTGCGCACGAAGGTCCTCCAGACCGTGCTGAACGGCGCCCAGGTATCCGACGACGAAGTGCGCGCGTACTACATCGCGCAGCACGAGAGCGCCGCGATCGCGTACGTGAAATTCACGCCCTTCATGTTCCGCGACAAGGCGCAGGTGACGGACGCGGAAATCGACGAGTACGCCAAGTCACACCAGAAGGAGATCGAAGAGGCGTACCACCGCGACGAGAGGACCCGCTGGACGCAGCCCGCCTCGGTGAAGGTGCGCGCCATCACCGTTCTCGTGCCGCCTGGCTCGACGGCGCAGCAGGAGCAGGCCGCGCGCGCGCGGATCGATGCGGCCGCCGCGGAGGTGAATGCGGGGAAGGACTTCGCCGCGGTCGTCAAAGAGCGGAGCGAGGACCCGGCCACGAAGGAAAGCGGTGGCGAGCTCGGGTTCGTCTCGCGCGGCGGTTCTCCGTACGGAAGGACCCTGGAAGACGAGGCGGCGAAGCTCGAGCCGGGCCAGATGTCCGCAGTGTTCAAGGACCGGACGGGATTCCACGTGCTCAAGGCCGAGGAGAAGAAGCCGCCTCGCACACAGCCGCTCGAGGAAGTGCGCAAGCAGATCGCGACGGATCTCATGCGCTCGCAGAAAGCGGCCGAGCTGGCGAAGGCGAAGGCGCAGGAAACACTGGCGGCGGTCAAGGCGGGAAAGGATCTGAAGGAGCTCTATCCCGCGAAGAAGACCGAGGAGGGTCAGTTCGATTTCACGAGCTTCACGACGCCGCAGTTCCAGGAGACGGAGCCGTTCCATCCAGTGGGCGGGGTGCCGGGCGTGGGGCTCGCACCGAAGCTGTCCGCCGCGGTATTCGCCCTCACGTCACCCGGTGCGACGCCGGCCGCCCCCGTCCAGGACGGTGAAACCTGGTACGTGTTCCGCTTGAAGAACCGGGAACGCGCTGACCTCTCGAAGCTCGACGAAACCGAGCGCAAGTCGCTGCGCGACCGCATCGAGCGGCAGAAGCAGGAGGAGCTGTACCAGTCCTGGCTGCAGAGGCTGCGCAAGAAGTCGAAGATCGTCGAAAACGTCGCGATGCTCGACTACGACACGCTGCCCGGTCACGAAGTCTTCAATCCGGAAGACTAGCGCGTCGAAGCGCCGCGCTCAGCGATCTTCCGCGAGAGCGCCGAGCAATTCCTCGAACGAGTCGCCGAGCGATTCGAACTCATGCGCGCCTGCCGCGAGCAGCGAGATGCGGCCGTACTTCTTGCGCGTAAGCCGCGGAAACCAACCGTACCCTTCCGAACCGCCGTCCGACGCGAACAGGACGAGCCCCGGCACGGCTCGCGTGACCTCCTGCGCCTCGCACTCGTTGCGGACGCGCTCGATGGACCACAGCTCGATGGGCCGCTTGCGCGGACCGATCGTTCCTTCGCCGCCATCCTTTTCGCGCAAGAAGTCCTTCACATCGCGCGGCAGCTTGCAGTCCATCTCCTCCTCGGCCTGGGCGATGCGCTCTTCGCTCGCGCCCTCGGGCGAGAGGCGCACGTCGCGCAGCAGCGCTGTCATCGTGTCGGTCATCGGGCCTCCGGCGCCGCCGCGGGCGCGTCGAGTTCGCGCATCACAGCTTCCTCAGGAATTCCTCGCCTAGCTCGCGCGAGCGCCGCGTCGCGGCCTCGACCGCGTTCATCAGCACGTTGCGCAGACCGCCCGCCTCGAGCGTGTGCAGCCCGGCGATCGCGGTCCCGCCGGGGCTCGTCACGCCGTCCTTCAGCATCCCCGGGTGCTGACCGCTCTCGATGAGCAGCTTCGCGCTCCCGAGCACTGTCTGCGCCGCGAGCTGCATGGAGGCGCGCCGCGACAGCCCCACCTTCACGCCGGCATCCGCCAGCGCCTCGATGATGAGGAACAGGTACGCGGGACCGCTCCCGGAGAGCCCGGTGACCGCATCGAGCTGCGTCTCCTCGAGGACGACGGTGAGCCCGACCGAATCGAAGATCGTCTTCGCGGTCGCCAGGTCAGCCTCGGTGGCGTGCTCGCCCAGCGCCAGCGCAGTCGCAGCCGCGGCGACCGTCGCCGGTGTGTTCGGCATCGCGCGCACGATGCGCATGGGCGGATGGAGGCGACGCTCGATGGCGGCGATGGGCACGCCGGCGGCGACGCTCACGATCAGCTTCTCGCGCGACACGTCGGTGGAAATGCCGCGCAGCACCTGGTCGAGAATCTGCGGTTTCACCGCGAGCACGACGACGTCGCTTTGGCGTGCGACCTCCGAGTTCGTTCCGCCGCGCACGCCATAGAGCTTCTCCAGCTCCTGCACGCGCTCACGCCGCCTCGCGCTGACGAGGATCTGCGCCGGGGCAGCGGCCTTCGTGGCGATGAGGCCCTTCACCAGCGCCTCGCCCATGTTGCCGACGCCGATGAAGCCGAGCTTCCTGTCCGTCACCATGCGCCGAGTCTACAGGAACCCCGAGCGCCTCGGCGGCGGCCGACGGCCGTCACATCCTCGGCATGGCTGGCGCGGCGGGACGCGCATCGTCGCGCGACAGCGCACGGTCGACCGACAACGCTCCGCCGCCAATGATCAAGAGCGCGACGGCGATGCCGATGGCAAGCAGGTGATACTCGAATCCTTCGCCCTTCTGGGTCCCTGCCCAGTTCATGAAGAACCCGACCTTCCCGTGCACCATCAGGATCGCAGCGACCATCAGCGCGCCGATGCCGATCGCCGCCAGACGGGTCAGGAAACCCAGGATGAGCAGGATGGATCCTCCGAATTCTGCGGCCATTATCAGCACCGTCACGACGGGAGGAAGGCCCATTTTGGAGAAGCCCTGGATCGTCGCCGAAGCGCCGTGGCCCCCGAACCAACCAAGGACCTTCTGCGCGCCGTGCGGAAAGAAGACGACGCCGAGGAAAAGGCGCATCACCAGCGCGCCGTAATCGTCGCGAGTCCGAACGAATGCGTTTGCCATGTTCCCTCCCGCCCGATCATGCACCGCTGGGCCGCCGGATTCCAGAGGACGTCCGTCACCCGATGATCATCGTCTCCTTCTCCAGCCGCCCTTCCGCGAACCGCCCCACGTTGAACCGCTCGAACAGTTCGTCGCGCGCGCCGCCCATCCACGCCGCCATCCGCCGCGCTACCGCCGGTGCCATCATGAAGCCGTGGCCGACGAATCCGCTCATCTGCAGCAGCCCGCGCACGCCGGGCGTCTCCCCCAGGACCGGCGAGTGGTCGGGGGTCACGTCGTAGCAGCCCGCCCACTGCCGCAGGAGCTTCACGTGTCCGAGGCGCGGCACCAGGTCGGTGAGGGCGCGAGCGTAGCGCGTGAGGAACCGCAGCGACGAGCTCTGGTTCAGGCCGGAAGGCTCGTTCGGATCTCCCATGCCGCCGACGATCTCGCCACGCATCGACTGCGAGAAGTAAAGCCCGGTGCCGAGCATCGTCACGAGCGGCCCCAGGAACGGCTTGAGCGGCTCGCTGGAGACGATCTCGTGCCGGTACGGAACGTTCGGGAGCGCGACGCCTGCCATGGCCGTGACTGACGGACTCCACGCGCCGCAGGCGATCACGACGCGGTCGGCGCGCACGCTGCCGCGATCGGTCGTCACCGACTGGACCGCGCCCCCGGTGACCTCCAGCGCGGTCACGCGCGTGAAGGTGTCGATGCGCACTCCACGCTTTCGCGCCCCGTCCGCGTAGCCCCACAGGAACGGCCAGGGGAATACGACCCCGTCGTCGGGATTCCACGACGCTCCGATGAAGCGGCGGGTGTCGAGCTCGGGCACCAGCCCCCCCGCCTCGCCGGGGTGGATGAGGCGCGTCACGAGACCGTGCGCGCGGTGCAGCTTCACGCTGGCTTCGAGCCGCCGCAGCGTCGGCTCGTCGTGCGCGAGGAACAGGTAGCCGCCCCTCCGGAGCCAGACGTTGATCCCCAGCTCCTGCGCGAATCGAGCCATGAAGTCGATCGACTCCTTTGCCAGCTCGATGTGCGAAGGCGTCGTGAACTGCGCGCGCACTCCGCCGCCATTCCGGCCGGACGCTCCCTCGCACAGATAGCCACGCTCGAGAACGAGCACGTCGCGCTCGCCGAGGCCCGCCAGGTTCCACGCCAGCGCGAGACCCATGATTCCGCCGCCAACGATGACGACGTTCGCGCGCTCCGGCAGCGGCTCCCGCGGCTGCAGGGGGTGAGGCCCCAGACGTGCCGCCGGCGCGGGCAACGGAGAGTCGCGGCGACGTACGATTTCGTCCGGCAGACCGGCGAGCCCGGCGAGCGCGGTGGGCGAGAGCGGCGGCCGGGCGCGGAAAGGGACCTGCGCCGCGGTCGGAAGGCTTGCCCGGTCTGCGCAGAACCTCATCGCCGCCGCGAGGCAGCTCTTCCCCTGGCATGGCCCCGTACCGAGCCCCGTGTAACGCTTCATGCTTTCTACGTCGCCAAAGCCGCGGCGGACCGCGTCCTCCAGCTCCAGAGCAGTGACGTCTTCGCATGCGCAGACGATCGCCTTGTCGTTCACGGCCGCGCCGCTCCGATCCGTTCGGCCACGCCGACGCCGGCGCGCGCACCGGAATCCGCCGCGCGGACTCCTCCGGCGCCCGCTACACGACCGCCGACGAACAGCCACGGGACGCTCGTGCACCCCGACGCGTCCGCCGAGACGACGAAACCACCCGCCTGCGCCGAGAACTGCGCGGCCGCGCCGGCCTGTGATGCAAGCTCGTGCGCCGGTGCCGGAGGAAGTGCGACGGCGATAGCGTCGCAAGAGATCCGTTCCTCGCCGGCGCGCAACTCGCGGACGGGATTGCCGCGAGCGCGCAGCTCGAGCGAGCGCAGCAGCGGCAGATCCGGTGCCGTCGGCGGCACTGCTTCGCCCGATGGATTCGGCCACGCCGCATCCACCACGCGCGCGAGCTCGTATCCAGCGCCACGCAGCGCGCGCGCGGCGTCGACCAGCTCCTGGCCTTCGCCGACGACGCACACGCGCGATCCGATGCGGACCCCCTGGTGCACGGCGAGCGCGAGCAGACCGCGCGCCGCATAGACGCCGGGCCGATCGACCCCGGCGAACGGCAAAGGCTGCGACATGCCCCCCGTGGCGATCACGACCGCGTCCGCGAGCACCGCAACGAGCCCGGCGGGGCGGCGCACGGCGATGAGCGCAGGTTTGGCCGGACCCGCCGCGGCGTCGTTCGGGTAGATGCCGATCGCCTCCGCATCGAGGACGAATTCCACGTTCGCTTGCACCAGCGCGCGCCGATGCTCCTCGACCCAGGCCGCGGCCGGCGCATCGGCGTCGACGCCGAGGAGCGCGGCGCCGCCCAGGCGGCCATCGCGCTCGAGCAACAGCACGCGTGCGCCGCGCTGCGCCGCCGCGATTGCCGCGGACATGCCCGCCGGGCCGCCGCCGATCACGACTACCTGTTCCTCGCGCAAAGCTCCGGGCTGTTTGGGCTGGACCGCGTCCGGGAGCTGCCCCAGTCCGGCGAGGCGGCGCGCGACCTCGAGCGCGACGCGACCGAGCAGGCGCGAATGCACCATCAAGTGGTGGTGGTCGAGCTTCTCGGGAAAGAGGAAGTCCGCCGCACGCAGCAGATCGGCGTCGGCGCCGAGGGGAGCGTTCTGGCGAGCGCAGATCATTCCCTCGCGCAACGGCACGCGGCACGCGGGAAGGCTCGGCACGCCGTCGACTCGCATCAGGCACTGTCCGCAAGATCCAGCGAAGCAGAACGGACCGCGCGGACGGTGGTACTTGATGGAACGCGTGAACGTCGTCACTCCCGAGCGCAGGAGCGCCGAAGCGATCGTGTCGCCTTGCCGGCCTTCGAGGCGGGTCCCGTCGAGCGAAAAGCTGAGCGGAGCGCTTGCCGTGGATTCCATGAGATGAACGGGCGTCGACCGCGCAGCGCCGCTCTACCAGCCGCCCGCGCCGGCGGCTAGAAAACGAAGTGGCGCCCCTTCTGACGCCGAGCGTAGATGGAGATGGTCGCCTGCACTTCGCCGACTCCCATGTTGCCGCTGTCGCCGACGGTCGAGGCGCCGAACTCCTCCCATTCGAGGGCGCTGTCCGTGCCGTCGTTCTCCTTCACCATGCCGGCAAGCGTGCGCCGAGCACGCGTCAGCTTGCGGTCGTCGCGCGTCCAGATGCTGGTTGCGAGATCGTGCGGGTTGTCGAACAACGAGAAGCGGATGAACGCCTCGAAATCGGGTAACGCCATCGTCACCAGGATCGGCATGAACAGCTCGGTCGTTGCGAGCGGATACTCGCGCACGCCCTTGCCGTCCCAGTCGTGCTTCAGCACGGTGCGTGGCGTCACACCGTCGATCAGCGCGGGCTTCACAGCCTCTGCGTTCTGACCGTACTCGCCCGGCGCCCGGCCTCCCTCGCGTAGGATCTTGAGCCCCGCCTTCCGCGCTTCGACGATCAGGTCCAGCGCGGTCTGCGCCTTGTGAACCATCAGCGGCCCCAGCGTCTTGTCCCGGGCGTCCGGGCGGCGCGGATCGCCGACGGCCCAGCGGTCCATTTCGGCGGCCACGAGTGGCACGAGCCGGTCGAGAGTTGCGCGAGAGGCGGAGATGCCGTGCAGGCCCGTGCACTTGTGGCTGGAGAGCCCGAGCTTGGCGTACGTGAGCCGCGCGGCGATCTTCTGCAAGTCGTCGTCCGAGTAGCCGTCGTCCACCCACGCCCAGTTGCAGCCGCCTCCCTCGAAACGCGTGCGCAACAGCCCGCGCCCCGAGGAGATGACGCGCGCCGTTTCCGACGAGCCGGTCACGGCCACCACCGCCGCGCGATGGTCGGTCGCGAGGGGCGCGATACCCTTTCCGAACCCTTCCACCTTCTGGACGAAGCGCGGATCGGCGCCCGCGGCGACAAACGCGCGCACCATGGACGTGTTCGTCAGAGCGGCGAATGGATGTCCCTTGAGAATCCATGGGCAGCCGGCGAGGTACGCTCCGGCGAGGTGGATCGTCGGAATGCCCCAGATGAAATTCATGGGAGTGACGATCACCGACAGGCCGGCGGGCAGCCACGCGTCGCGCCAGTACCGCTGCCCGGGGAACATGTCGGGAACCATCTCTCCCTTGATCGCCGCCTCGAACGAACCTTCGAGGTGATCGCAGGCGCGCTTGGCTTCGAAGAAGTCCTTCTCCGCCTCGAGCTTCGTCTTCGGGATCTGCTGGCGGATCTCGTGCAGGTACTCTTCAGTGAAGTACGCCAGGATGCGCGAGACGTTCTTCACCACGTGCTTGCGATAGGCGAGGCCCTCGTCCGCCCACGCGATGGACTTCCACACCTGATCGCCGTACGCGAGCGCCGCCTCGACGTCCTGCCTCCCACTGGCGGGAACGTCGAACAGCTTCACGCGCCGGTCGGCGGGCGACGCCATCTCCGCGTGCTCTCCCGAGGCGGGAGCGCGCCATTCGCCGCCGATGAAGTTGCGGACGATCGTCTTCGCGTCGCCAGGCTTCGTCGCGATGCCGTGTTGGGCGTAGCAGAACAGGTACGGGCGCAGCACCTCGATGCCCGCGTCGCTCAGCGGGGGGGCGAACAACGAGTACGCCGACCGGCGCTCCGCGTAGCGCGCCGCCACCGGATCGGGTCCCAGCTGGCCGCGCTCGTTGAAGGCGCGGATTTCGGCGGAGAGCTTCGCATCCACGAACGCCATGTTTGTCCTCCGGCTCCGGCTCACCCTTAGATAGGCATCCCTCGCGGCCGGACGCTACGCATTTCCAGGCCCGGCCGTTCAACCGCCGCCGCATCACGCCACCGTAGGATCCGGGGACACCATACTGATGTCCGAGTTACGTATGGTGTCCCGAAACTCGGACGGTCCTCAGACGGGCGTCGGCCGCTCTCCGAAGATTGCGGTGCCGACGCGGACCAGCGTCGAGCCCTCCTCGATCGCCGCCTCGAAGTCCGCGCTCATCCCCATCGACAGCTCGCGCAACCCGAGCCGCTGCCCCAGCTCGCGCAGCGCGCCGAAATGCGGGCGCGGATCCTGGTCCGCCGGAGGGATGCACATGAGGCCATCGCAGCGCAGCGCGGGCAGCTCTCGCACGAGAGCGTGCAGCGGCTCGACCTCTTCGGGCATCGCTCCCCCCTTCTGCGGCTCGCGGCCGACGTTCACTTCGATGAGCACGCGCTGCACCTTGCCGCGCGCGGAAGCGCGCTTCGAGAGCTCCTTCGCCAGGTTGACGCGATCGCAGGTGTGCACGAGCTCGGCGTGGCCGACCACGAGCTTCACCTTGTTCGTCTGCAGCGCGCCGATGAAGTGCCACTCCGCCTCGGGCACCGCGTCGGCTTTTTCATGCAGTTCCTGCGCGTAATTTTCGCCGAACGCGATCTGGCCGGCTTCGAACGCGCTCACCACCGCCTCGAGCGGCTGCGCCTTGCTCACCGCCAGAAGCTTCACCGAATCCCCCGCTCGACCCACGCGCGCACAAGCCGCCTCGATCCGCTCGCGGACGCGCGCGAGGTTCTCCGCTATCCCCACGGCATCCTCAGACCTGCGCCGGCGAGCAGCTGCAAAGTCTCGGTGAGCGGCAACCCGATCACGTTGGAGAAGCTGCCATCGATGCGGTCGACGAAGGAACCGGCCAGTCCCTGGATCGCGTACGCGCCTGCCTTGTCGTCGCCATCGCCCGATGCGACGAGCCACCGCAACGCCGCGTCGGAAACGTCGGTGAAGCGCACACCCGTGATGACCGAGCGCGACCTCTTCTCACCTTCGGTGGCGACGCACACGCCGGTGATCACGCGATGCTCCTTGCCCGAGAGCTTCCGCAGCATGCGCTCCGCGTCGGCCCGATCGCGCGGCTTCTCCAGCACTTCCTCGTCGAGCACGACGATCGTGTCGGCCGCCAGCGCGACCGCGGCACCCTGGCCTCCGCGCTTGCGCCAGGATTCGAGTCCCGCGGCTGCCTTGTCGCGCGCGAGGCGCTCCGGATATGCGGAAATCGCTTCTCCGGACGCGCGCGCCTCGGCGATGCGCGGGATCTCCACGTCGAAATGGAGACCGATGCGCGCGAGCATCTCGCGGCGCCGCGGTGAACCGGAGCAGAGCACGAGGCGCATGTGCGGCGCTGTAGCAGCCTCTGCGCGCGCGTCAAGTCGGAAGACAGAAGAACGCAGCCGGATGTTACACTCGGCGGATGCAGGCCCGTGACCTGCTTCGCCAGCTTCAACGCACCGTCGACGAGCTCGCGGTGCTCAATGAAATTGGGAAGGCGCTCACCTCGTCGCTCGACATCGGCGAGGTGATGCACCTCATCCTGGCGAAGGTGTCCGAGCTCTTGAAGCCGCGGAACTGGTCGCTGCTCCTGCGCGATCAGCAGACCGGCGAGCTGTACTTCAAGGCCGCGGTGGGCGCGGGAAGCGAGATGCTCATGCACCTGCGCCTGCAGCGCGGCGAAGGCATCGCGGGCTGGGTGGCGGAGCACAACGCACCGCTCATCGTCGACGACGTGACTGCCGATCCCCGATTCGCGGCCCGCTTCGACAAGACCTCGCGCTTCCACACCAAGTCGATCCTCTGCGTGCCGCTGGCGATCAAGGGTCGCGTTCTCGGAGTCATCGAGCTGGTGAACGGGGAAGGAGATGGAAGCTTCTCCTCCGAGGACCTTCGCATCCTCAGCACCGTGGCCGAGTTCAGCGCCATCGCGATCGAGAACGCGCAGAACTTCGCCAAGGTGCAGGAGCTGACGGTGCTGGACGACCACACCGGCCTGTTCAACTCACGCCACCTGAAGCGCACGCTGGAGCAGGAAATCGTGCGCGCCACGCGATTCGGGCACCCCGTGAGCCTGGTGTTCTTCGATCTCGACTACTTCAAGCGCGTCAACGACACGTACGGGCACCAGGCTGGATCGAGGGTGCTCGCCGAGGTGGGCCGGCTGCTGCTCGGCACGCTGCGGTCCACCGACGTGCCCGTGCGGTACGGCGGCGACGAGTTCGTCGTGCTCCTGCCCGAGACGAGCAAGGACCAGGCGATGGAATGCGCGAAGCGGCTGCGGGGCGAGATCTCGCGCTGGAAGTTCCTCGCCGAAGAATCGTACGGGCCGCTGCAGATCACGGCGAGCCTGGGCGTCGCCTCGTTTCCTGACGATGCGCGTGCGCCCGAGGAGCTGCTCCGCCGCGCCGATGACGCCATGTATCGCGTCAAGGCGGAGCGGCGGGACGGCGTCGCCGCGGCCATTCCGCAGCAGGAAGCAGCGCGGGAGCAAAGCTTGACCCCCGGTGTATCGTCTTGAAGCCATGAAGCTGACGCCGCTCGACATCCAGCTGAAGACGTTCCGCAAGCTGCGCCTGGGCGGCGTCGACGACAAGGAAGTGCGCGCCTTCCTCGAGCTGTGTGCCAGCGAGATGGAGGACCTCATCCGCAAGCTGCACAAGCAGGACGAGGAGCTGCGCCGGCTCGGCACGCGCATCGAGGAGCTGCGCGCCCGCGAGCACCTCTTGCAGCAGACGCTGACCACGGCGCAGAAGCTCACCGACGAGCTGAAGGATCAGGCCCGCAAGGAGTCGCAGATCATCGTCTCCGAGGCGGAGCTGCAGGCGGAGAAGATCGTCCAGAACGCGCAGCAGAAGCGTCTTCAGCTCATCCAGGAGATCGACGACCTGAAGCGCGCGCGGCAAACTTTCGTGCAGCAGCTCGCGTCGCTCCTGGATACGCACAAGGCGCTGCTCGAGTCCGCCCGCGGCGATCCAGCCGCCCCACCCGCCCCGCAGCAGCGCGCCGCCGCCACGCCCCCCGGCGACGACAACGTGTCCTTCCTCGCGCCTCCCACGAAGCGCGCCGACACGAAAAAGTAATCCGCGTCCGGGTGGCCGCATATCGCGCGCGGGCGTGCTCGCGTGGGCGCAAGATCCCGTAGACTTCGGGTATGGGCAGCGGCGGCGCGGGCGGACTCACGTCGACACGCGGGCGGGTAGTGCGGCCTTGTCCCCAAGGGAGCTGACACATGCCCAAGCACGAGATCGCCCGGGGGGACCGAGCGTCCCAGCTCATCACGCAGCGGATCCGAGACCTTGGAGACTGGCGCGGGGAGGTGCTGGCGAAGATGCGCGCGATCGACATCCACGAGGGCGATCGCGTGAACGGCCGGGCCTTCCAGGAGCTCGTTCGAGCCGCGGTGGCGCTGAACACGAGCAAGCCGAAGAAGCGCAAGTAGATCGGCTGCTCAACGCTCGAGGAAGGACTTGAGGCGCGACAACGCGTCGTCCCACGCCTCCGAGACCGAGTCGAGGAAGCGGCGCGCTTCGGCAAGCTGCTCGGGGGCGAGCTCCCAGACGTGCTCGCGGCCGCGGCGGGCACCACGGACGATGCCAGCGCGGGCGAGGACGTGGAGATGCTTCGTGACCGCTTGCCGGGTGACGCCGGCGCCGCTCGCGAGCCGCGCGATCGACGCGGGCCCGCGAGCGCACAGTCGGGACACGAGGCGCAGGCGCGTCTCGTCGCCGAGAGCGGCGAAGAGGGGCGCGGAGTCTCGCAGGGGAGCGGCCCGAGCCGCCCGGCTACGGCGCGCCGGCGACATGGCGTTCGATGTTCTTCAGCTGCATGGCCCAACCCTGCTCGTTCATCCTGAACGCCTCGGCGCGGCGCGCCGCAGGAATGCCGTCGAAACCGGATTCGACCACGGTCAGCAGCGTGCCTTCCGGCACGTCCTTCAGCTCGAACACGATCAACGTAGTCGGCTCGTTCGAGTAGTCGACCTTCGCGTCGACGGCGTATGGATGCCAGCGAAACGAGAAGAGGCGCTCGGGCTCCATACGATCCACCGTGATGTCGAACTTCATGCCTTCGTGTCCCTTGACCGTGATGGTCCCCTGCATCCGCGCTCCCGGCTTGAACTCGCCTTTGAACGCGGCACCGAACCACGCGCCGAATTCCCCGGCGTCCGAGAGCGCGCGCCAGACGCGGCCTCGCGGGGTTCGCAAGACGATCTTCTTTTCGATCCGATCGGTCTGACTTGGCATGTGCAACCTCCTGGTTGCCTTTGATATACGAGAGCGCCGCGGCATGCAACCCTTTGGTTGCGCTTCGGTCGCTCCGCCGAAGGTCAGCTCCGGATCGGCGCGTCGTCGCTGGTAAAGGCGCCGTCGCGTAACACTGGCACCGTTCCACTCGCATTGAGCATCGCTGCCAGTTGGACGTCCTGCGGGAATCCGGCGTCGACCAGCTCTCGGCCGGATTCGGACTGCGCCAATTGCGTCGTCACGTCGACGGACGCGAAGGCTCCAGCGGCTGCCGCAGCCTCGGGCGACAACGAACCCCCGAGGGCGGCAACGATCGCTCCCGCTCCGACCAGATCTTCTACCGCGGGACGAAGCGTTCCGTTCGGCCAACGCTCACCCGCCGCGATGACGCTCACGCGACGACCCATCGCTCTCGCTGCTTCCGCGACGGCGGCAGCATTGCGAAGACAACCGGCGATCACGGGCAATCCGAGCGTTTCGGCCTGCAACGCAATCGTTGCCCCGTTGGGAGATGGCAAGACGATCCGCAACCCACGGTCGATGGATGAAAACGATGCGGGCGACAACGAGTACGGGCTTTGCGGCGACATGCGCGAGCGAGGCACAGCCAGGTGGGCGCCAACGGAGCGCGCCAAATCCAACGCTCGATCGTCTTCCCACGGCGCGGGAAAGACGACGGCACCGCGCGAGGTGGCCACTTCTACGGACGTCGAGAAGGAAAGCACGTCGACGACGATCACGACGTCGGACGTCGGGGCGAGAGCTGCCAGCCCTTCGAGTCCCCATTCGAAACGGACATCAAAACCGGCTTGGTCGAACGCGTTTGCTGACGCCATGCGGCTCTCGATGATCGCTTTCGTCGGGCACTGCGCTGGATTGTACGCTCGTCGCGCATCTTCGCCCCGCTGTGGCGCCGGGGTTGCGCCTCGACGAAAGGCCGTCTAGCTTCCGCCGCTTCGAGGTCCGACCGTGGCTGCCCCGCAAGACTTCCAGAGCCTGCTGCTCGCGCTCCAGACCTACTGGGCAGAGCGCGGCTGCGCGCTCTTGCAGGGCTACGACCTCGAGGTGGGCGCCGGCACGATGAATCCGGCGACGTTCCTTCGCGTCCTGGGGCCGGAGCCCTGGAACGTCGCCTACATCGAGCCGAGCCGCCGCCCCGCAGACGGGCGATTCGGCGAGAACCCGAACCGGCTCCACCAGCACCACCAATTCCAGGTGATCCTCAAGCCGAGCCCCAAGGACGTGCAGGAGATCTATCTGGGCTCGCTCGCCGCGCTGGGGCTCACCAGCAGGGACCACGATCTCCGCTTCGTCGAGGATGACTGGGAAAGCCCCACGCTCGGCGCGTGGGGTCTCGGCTGGGAAGTCTGGTGCGACGGGATGGAGGTGACCCAGTTCACCTACTTCCAGCAGGCGGGCGGATTCGAGTGCCGGCCGGTCAGCGCCGAGCTGACGTACGGCCTCGAGCGCATCGCCATGTACCTGCAGGGGATCGACAACATCTACGACCTGCGCTGGGTCGGTGACCTGACCTACGGTGAAGTCTTCCACCAGAACGAAGTGGAACAGTCGAAGTACAGCTTCCAGGCATCGGATGCGCAGCTCCTCTTCCAGCTGTTCCAGAGCTACGAAAAGGAATGCGACCGCCTCTTGCGCATGGAGCTGCCCCTGCCCGCGTACGACTACTGCCTGAAGTGCTCGCACGCATTCAACCTGCTCGACGCGCGCGGCGCGATCAGCGTCACCGAGCGGCAGGGTTACATCCTGCGCGTGCGCGCGCTCGCGCGCCGCTGCGCCACCGGGTATCTCCTCGCGCGCGCCAAGCTCGGCTTTCCCATCTTCAAGGACCGCGAAACCGGCGCACGGCTCGCCGCGGAAACGCTGCGCGACCTGCAAGAGAAGGGAATCGTCGGCGAGGACCTGAAACCCATCGAGCGAGTAGCGTGAGCGATGGACCTCGTCTTCGAGATCGGCTGCGAGGAGCTGCCCGCCGGGTCGCTCAAGCCCGCCCTGGAATGGATGGCGGCGGAGATGAATCGCGCGCTGGATGAAGCGCGTCTCAACGGCGAAGGCGAGGGACAGCGCGCGAACATCTCCGAGTACGCGACTCCACGCCGCCTCGCGCTCGTCGTCAGCGCGATCGCGGAGCTGTCGCCGGACGTCACGAAGACGGTGCAGGGGCCGCCGGCCAAGGCGGCGTTCCAGGACGGCAAGCCGACGAAGGCGGCGGAAGGATTCGCGCGCAAGCTGAACGTCCCCGTTTCGGCGCTGCGCGTCGAAGGCGACCGCGTCGTCGTCGAGCAGCGCATCCGCGGCCAGTCCGCCGCCGAGGCGCTGCCAACAATTCTCGAGCGCATCGTGCGCGGCATTCCTTTCAAGAAATCGATGCGCTGGGACGCGCTCGACAAGGACGCCTTCGCGCGGCCGGTGCACTGGATTTCCGCCGTGCTCGACGGCAAACCGCTTCCGCTTTCCTTCGCGGACGTGAAGAGCGGCTCCACGACGCGCGGGCACCGGTTCGCCGCGCCGAAGGAGTTCCCCATCCCGTCCGCGAAGAAGTACGTCGCGGAGCTGCGCGCCGCGCACGTGTTGGTCGATTGGGCCGAGCGCAAGCAGCGGATCTGGGACGAGGTGCAGCGCGCCGCCCGCGAAGCGGGCGGTGAGCCTTTGCCGGACGACGACCTGCTGGAAACCGTGACGGGGCTGGTCGAGGAGCCGTTCGCCGTCGTCGGCGATTTCGACGCGAGCTTCCTGGAGCTGCCGCCCGAAGTGCTCATCTCCGAGATGCGCGGGCACCAGAAGTACTTCTCGGTGCGCGATCGACAATCGAACCGTCTGCTGCCCGCGTTCGTCGCGGTCTCCAATACGCGCGTCAAGGACCCGGTGGTATCGCGCCGCGGTTACGAGCGCGTTCTGCGCGCGCGCCTTTCCGACGGGAAGTTCTTCTTCGACGAGGATCGGAAGGTGAAGCTGGCGGACCGCGTCGAGCGGCTCGCCCGGCGCACCTTCATGGACAAGCTCGGCAGCGAGCTCGACCGGGTCGAACGTCTCCGGGAGCTGTCGCTGTGGCTGCACGGCACGACGGGGAAAGGCGAGCCGAAGCTGCTGCGGCGTGCCGCGGAGCTGTGCAAGGCCGATCTCACGACCGGCATGGTGGGCGAATTCCCTGAGCTGCAGGGCGTCATTGGGCGCGTCTACGCCCGGCAGGACGGAGAGCCGGCCGAAGTCGCGGAGGCGATCTTCGAGCACTACCTGCCCCGCGGTGCCGAGGAGAACCTGCCGCGCAGCGACACGGGCGCGCTGCTCGGCATCGCCGACAGGCTCGACGTTCTCGTCGGCGTTTTCGGGATCGGCAAGGAACCGAGCGGCACCGCGGATCCGTACGGGTTGCGCCGCGCGGCGTTGGGACTGCTCCGCATCATTCTGGCGCGCGGCTACCGGCTCGAGCTACGCGACGCGTTCGCTGAGGCGCAGAGGCTCCATGGCGCTCAACGCGCGCGCGGCGCGAACAACCGCGTCGCGCAGGAGTCCGCGCTGGTCGACCGCATCTGGCAGTTCGTCGAAGGGCGGCTCGAGGCGTACTGGCGCGAGCGCGCGCCTACCGATTCTATCCAGGCGGTGCTGCACACGAACACCACCGACCTGGTGGCGCTGGAGCAGCGCCTTTCCGCGTTGACGCAGGTCCGCGAAAAGAATCGCGCGCAGTTCGAGGCGACCGCGGCGACGTTCAAGCGGATCGGCAACATCCTCGCCCAAGCGCGCGACAAGGGAATCGCGCCCATGGCGTTCGACCCGAAAGCATTGCGCGCCGAAGAGCCCGCCGAAGCGGCGCTGGCCGAGGCGCTGGAGCGCAGCCGCGCGAAGGTGACGGAGGCGCTCGACGCGGAAAACTACCTCGCCGCGTACGCGGTCCTGGCGGAGCTGCGACCGGCGGTCGACGCGTTCTTCGACGCCGTCCTGGTCATGCACAAGGACGAACGGGTGCGGGACAATCGTCTCGCCCTGCTGCGGTCGCTGCACGAGCTGTTCTCTCCCCTCGCGAATTTCGCGAAGCTCCAGATAGAACGTTCTTGACCGCAGGGAGCCCCTCGCCTAGCGTCCGGCCCCTTCGATGCACCGCTTCGCCGCCCTTTGCGCGACTCTGCTTTGCGCGTGCAGCTTCCCCGGTCCGCCGACGCTGCTTCCTCCGCCGTTCGGTCCCGATCCGGCGAATCCGGAGCCGGCGCGCTTCTTCTTTCCGACAGGCGTCGCGATCGCCTCGGAATGCCCGTCGGGCCCCTCGACGTGCGGGCCCGCACAGTGGCTGGTAGTCAGCAACTCCAATGCGGATCGGCAATACGACACCGGCGCGATCTATTCACTGCGCATCGCCGACCTGTTGCCGCTGTTCCAGCCGCCCCCCCCGCCCGCCCCCGCCACGCCGAAGACCGTCCCATTTCCGATCGGATCGCTCGCGGGAAAGGCGATGACCGGGAACTACACGGGACCCATGGTCATCGCGCAAGGCACGGTCTACACCGGCTCGCGCGACACGAATCGCCTCAACGCGGTCGCCGTCGATCTCACGACGGGCGCCTTGAGCTGCCGCACCGGCGCAACCATCGATACCGGAAACGAGGACTGCCGCTCCGGAGTCGTCGACCTCAGCCGGACGGCGACGGTCGAAGGCCCGTTTGGCATCACGACCGGCACGGTGCGCGACGCGAAGAATGGCGTTGACGTCGAGGCGCTGCTCGTCAGCTCGGTGGTTCCGCACATCGACGACATCCAGAGCGGCGTGCTCTTCACCAGCTCCCGCATCGCCGCCGTCAACCTCTTCGATCCGACCAAGGTGCTGTTCAGCGCGCTGGTGACGAACCGGCTCGACGTCGCACGCGGGATCGGCGCCGGTCCGATCGTGTTCGACGACCGGCGGCGTGAGGTGATCGTCGGCGGCTGCTACGTCCGGTTCGGCAGCGCCTCGGCAGGCGGAGAACCCTCGACGCTCAAATGCGGCAACCTGGGCAACACCGCAATCATCCGCTTCGTGCCGGTCGACGCCGGGGTCGACGCGTCGGCGCGCGTCTACGATCTCTCTGCACAGATCCGTGCCATCGACGTAACCGGCCTCGCGCTCGGCGACGTCGACGCGACCACGGGCATGCGCCCGCTCTATGTGAGCATGCGCAGCCCCGATGCAGTCGCGCGCATCGGTCTTCCCCCCGATCCTGCCTTTCCGCCGGTCGTCGAATCGGTCGCGACCATCTCTTCACAGCCGTCGCTGGTCCACCGCGTCCAGCGGCCCACGGGATCCACGGGCAGCGACTTGCTCGTCGTTTCCGCCGTCGCGACGTACGAGACCAGCACGACCGCTGGACGCTTGATCGTCGTCGACGGCGCGTTCAATCGCGTCATCACGCAGGTGGAAGGGCTGGGCGACACGCCGTTCGCCATCGCGCAGTTCCCGCCGCAGCCGGGCGACGTCAGCGCGCGTTTCGCCGTGAGCCTCTTCGGAAGCTGCCGCGTCTCGCTCGTCGAGGTTCCGTACGCCAAGCCAGAGCTAGCCGCGTTGCGGGCGAACGTGGGGAGTTGCCCGCAATGAGGCGCATCACACCGCTTGCGCTAGCGGCGGCGCTCGCGTGCGGCTCGAACCCCAGCATCGTCCCCGCGGGTGATTTTTCCGGTCCGGAGGGACTCGCCATCGCGCAGCTCCCCGATCGCGACTTGCTGTTCGTCGCGAACCAGGGCAGCAACGAGCTTCGGGCGATCACGATCTGCGCGACGAACCCGCAGCAGGCGGCGAGTTGCCCGACCTCGCAGGATTTGCAGTTCCTTCCCGCGCCCGTGCGGCTCTTCGCGGGATCGATCCTCGTCGGATCGCGTCCGGTGCGGCTCGCCGGCGTGCCGCTGCAGACGATCGACACTACGGCCTCGCCGCCGTCGCTGGTCCCGCACGGCGCCATCCTCGTCGCGGGGCTCGGAGTCGTGAAGACAGAAGGGACGATCAACCCAGTCCTACAAGTCGTCGACGCGCAGAACATCCTGACCGCGTCGCAGAACAAGAGCGTCACCGCGGCAGCGCCGCAGACGATCCCGATGCCGGCTTCTCCGATCGGACCACTCCCGCAAGCGACGGGCGGTACGCAACCCGTTCCTGCCACCTCGATCGGCGCCGTTGCGGTGACACAGGGGCCGGGAACGAGCGGCACGCTGGTGTTCCTGAACGTCACGTTGGGCAGCGACGGCCTCGCCACGGCGACGGCGCTGAAGCGCTGCACGCTCGACTTCATCCCGACGCGGCTTGCCCTCATCCCCGGTACTGATGATCTCGATGCCACCCAACCAGCCGGGACGATGTTCCCGAAGCGCGTCTACGTCGCGGACGGCACGCCAGGAGGAACGCCGGGCGGGATCGGAGACGGACTCGTCGAGGTGATGCTGGCCCCGATCCCGGCGGACACTGGCGCGTCGGCGCCCTGTCCGGACGTCCGCCGCATTCCCGCGAGCGATCCGCTAGACTCGCCGCGCCGTGCGCGGCCGCTCAAGAGCATTGCGCTCAGTCCACCGTCACTCGAACCGAATGTAGACCCGAC
>Ga0209474_10000841_pt1 | contig 31803 bp, 33 predicted proteins | sample GraSoiAngelo_145_FD_185902 | JGI IMG/M metagenome (GOLD analysis project Ga0209474, IMG submission 185902) | Grasslands soil microbial communities from the Angelo Coastal Reserve, California, USA - 14_1009_05_20cm (SPAdes) (version 2) | ecosystem: Environmental > Terrestrial > Soil > Grasslands...
GCAATGGTTCTGCGTTTTTTCCGCAACGCTTGGCGACGTCGAACCATTTATCGGAGAAGGCGCCGCACATGCAATTGAGCACGCCGCGATTAACCAGGTTGCGGATTGACGCTTCCATTACGCCCCACGCCGAGGAGGTCGAGAGAAACACCGGCTGCTTCGTGTTGAATAATTTCTGAAGACCTGGGTAAATCGCGCGGTAAAGGTTTTTAAAATCGTCTCCGCGATGGCTGATCATCGGCTGCGAAAACGCGGCCCATGTTCTCGGGGAAACCTCGACAGGACCGGGTGTGAAAAGTTTGTCGTGTGGCTGCATCAAGCAAAGGTCGGACGCCGAATGCCGAACGTCCAATATCGAATTCCGGCTCCGTGATTATTTGCAGGTGAAGCTGATTCCACCGCTGCGCTCGAGGCGTGCGCTTTGGATGCGCTTAAAATCGTCAGAGTGCAAATCCAGTCGCAAGTCTTCCTCGAGATCGTGTCTCGTAATGTGGCTACTCCGCAACCCTTGTTGCACCAATTCTCCGTTATGGATGAGAACTTCCTCTGTGCCTTTGATGAGGTTCCCGAAGCCGTGCGAATAGAACGCAATCCACGCCAGCAATCGATGAAACGCCACCATCACAAACCCGCCGCCGACCGTCGGGAGCAAATCCGCTGATCCATTAATAGCGCGCGCAAGCACAGAGGCGAGGATTACTAGAAAGACGCTGTCGAAAACGGTGCGGCGTGCGAGCGATCGGCGGGCACTGATGCGCACCATCAAAAGCGTGAACATGAAAACGATAATTCCGCGCAGTGAAATCTGCACGAAGGTGAGTGTCTGCGGTTCAGCGCCGAGGCCGAGGAACACGCGGACCGGGGTCCAATATTCTTGCCATAGGTTCATATTGTAGAGTTAACACTTTCTCCAACACTGTTCGCAAGGCCGTGTGCGAGCAGCAAAACGAATTGATAATGGAACGGCATCCAACGAGATGACGAATGCTCAACACACAAAGGGGCGGCTCGATCCGGACAAGATCGAAGCGGAGATTCTTGCCAACGAGCGGACGTTTCTTGCCTGGGTGCGGACCAGCATTGCCGTGATGAGTTTGGGGTTCGTGATTGCGCGATTCAGTCTTTGGATGCGCGAGATATCTTCCGGTGTTAGTGCAACCATGCGCATACGCCATACCGGCATCTCCGAAGTGCTGGGAGAATGCATGATCGGCCTCGGAGGAGTGTTGACGGCTTTCGCGGCGTGGCGATATCGCGTGGTCAATCGGGCAATCGAACGGGGCGAGATCGAGGCTGATCCGCGAATGGTCATGGCAATCACAGCCATTATTCTGACCGCTGCTGTGGCTGTGATTGTCTATATGATCGTTTCGACAGCTGCAGTATGATTCTTGCGGCTTCCCAAGGAAGCCAGCAACCGACTGCGTGGCGCTTGCGCAAAAAAGCCTCACATGGCATAAGACGACGCCCGCGCGGTTCGAATTCGCGAGAGCAGCAATTAATATCGAGTTTATGCCGACGGCTACGCCTCCCTCCCGAGATGCAGCGATTGAAACGCGCGTATTTTGGGAGCGATTCAAAACTGAGATCATCGCAGTGTTGATCATCGTCCTGCTCGCCATCGCCGGTTTCGCCGGTTATCGCTTTTATTCGGATCACCGAGCTGCGGCGGCATCGGCTTTGTTAGCCAGCGCAAAGAGCGCCGAAGCGTACCAACAGGTGATTGCGAATTACCCGAACACGCCCGCAGGCGCGGATGCTTATCTTCTGCTTGCCGAAGCTCAGCGCAATGAACGGAAATTTACGGAAGCAACCGGGACCCTTCAGGTTTTCATCAATAAGCACCCGAATCACGAGCTCGTCAGCACGGCAAAAATAGCGATGGCGGCCAATCTGGAGTCGATGGGAAAAAACGATGAGGCATTATCGATCTACCAGCAGATCGCATCGATCTATCCAAACAGTTTCAATGCCCCGCTGGCGCTGCTTTCACAAGTCTACCTTTTGAAGTCTAAAAACCGAATTGAGGAAGCGCGTCGGATCTGCGAGACGATCTTAACGCGTTACCGGGAAAGTTTTTGGGCCGGCGAGGCGGCGCAGGAATTGCGGTTGTTGAAACCAAATGCGGCATCTCAGCCACCACCAGCGCGGACAATCCCGCCACTCTTAACTGCGCCGAGCTCGACGCCAGCGGCCGCGCTGCCTCCGAACAGTCCGAAGCCGAGATAGGGCTGCACAGGCAGGCGCGTTGCCTCCACGTGTGAGATGGCGGCCAGTCGCGCCGACATCGAAGCGAATCGCTGATTATCGTTTCGAGAACTGGAAACGTTTCCGCGCACCCGGTTGACCGGATTTTTTTCGTTCCTTCATGCGCGGGTCTCGCCGGAGCAAACCGTCGGCTTTTAGCGTGCCGCGCAGATTAGCGTCCACTTGAAGGAGGGCGCGCGAAATCGCCAGCCGCACCGCACCAGCCTGGCCGCTCGCGCCACCACCGGTCGCGTTGATCGAAAGATCGTAGGAATTGACAAGCTTTGCCGTTTGAAGCGGTTGCAGGACCACATTCTGCAGTGGCCCGGTTGGAAAGTAGTCGTCAAAGCTGCGCCCATTGATGTCGATCTTGCCTGTACCCGGCGTCATACGGATGCGCGCGACCGAGGTCTTGCGGCGACCGGTGGCGATAAATTCCTGGGCTTGGGGCATAAAATCAGTGGCTAAATAAATTTGACGGCCTGCGGCTGTTGCGCGGTATGTGGGTGAGAATCGCCGCGATAGACCTTTAATTTTCGATAAACTGCGCGACCGAGCCGGTTGTGCGGGATCATTCCACGCACGGCCCGCTCAACCAGCAATTCCGGATGCCGGACACGCCGCGCCCGGGCATTCTCTGATTTGTGGCCACCCACATATCCTGAAAAACTCATATAACTTTTCTGATCTTCTTTTTTTCCAGTCAGTCGCACTTTCTCAGCATTAATGACAACTACAAAATCCCCCGTGTCGACGTGCGGGGTCAAAATCGTCTTGGCTTTTCCGCGCAACAAGTTGGCGGCTCGTACGGCGACCTGGCCAAGCACCTGGTCCTTGGCGTCGATCACCCACCACTTGCGTGTGACTTCGGTGGCTTTGGCGGAAAAGGTTTTCATTAGAGCGGAAAAGGCACGAAAACTACGGGACGTGCTACGGAGTGTCAAATATTCGCGCGAGGCCCGGCTTACTCTTTGCCCTGTATTTTGCGTGATCTGGCTTTCAGTTCTTTCCGCCGCTGAGTATCATGCTGCGCCAAAGGGCGAAGGTGTTTCGGCGGGTGCCGTCATTCGCGAGGTGAACCTTGCCCGACAAAACCCCTTTCTTTACGCGAGGTATATCGAAGAGTTGTGCTCGCGTTTCGACGGCATTTCTGTCGTTTTTCCAGGGGAGGCGAAATTGCGGATGAAAGAAGGAATGGCGGGGATTAAAGAGGCCGTGCGCTTCCTCCGCACGATTCGCGCGGAACGACCGCTCGCGCTGTCGCCGGGGATGTGTCGTGCGGCGGCCGATCACTGCGCGGATCAGATTGCCGGCCGTACGGGACACCGCGGCAGAGATCAGAGCAGCCCCGGCGATCGCCTCAGGCGCTACGGAATCTGGACCGGGTTTTGGGGCGAAAACATTGCCTACGGTAGAAAGACTCCGCGCGCGATCATCGTTGCGCTCATTATTGACGATGGTCGCCCGGCTCGAACACATCGCAAAAACATTTTCGATCCCAGCTTCAATTACGCTGGCGCAGCGTACGGGCCGCACGCGCTCCATGGCAGCGTTTGCACGATCGATTTTGCCAGCGGCTACACCGAGCGGCCCGCCCAGGCGCTCATCGGACGAACTTTTTAGTTGCTGGCAGCAAATGGCTACTGGTCATTTGCATCGTGGGAGTTTAATTGTTCCCCCTTCCCGCATGGCAGAACCCGTAGATTCTTCCCGGAAAACCGCGATTACGCCGCGGCGCGAGGAAGATTTCCCTGAATGGTATCAGCAAGTGATTCGCGCAGCCGAACTGGCTGAGGCTTCCGAGGTGCGCGGCTGCATGGTGATTCGCCCAGGTGGCTACGGCATTTGGGAAAATATGCAGCGGCAACTCGACGCGATGTTCCGCGCGACAGGCCACCGCAACGCATACTTCCCGCTTTTGATTCCGCTAAGTTATTTCGCGAAGGAGGCGGAGCACGTCCAAGGCTTTGCAAAAGAATGCGCAGTTGTCACGCACAGCCGCCTCGAAGGCGATGCCGAGGGAAAATTAAAGCCGTCGAGCGCATTGGCTGAGCCGCTTGTGATCCGCCCGACTTCGGAAACAATTATCGGCGCGAGCTACGCGAAGTGGGTGCAATCGTACCGCGATCTTCCCATTCTGATTAACCAATGGGCGAACGTTATTCGGTGGGAAATGCGGCCACGCCTGTTCCTGCGCACGAGCGAATTTCTCTGGCAGGAAGGGCATACCGTTCACGAGACTGAAGCGGAAGCGCGAGCCGAGACGAGGCAGATGCTCGAAGTTTATGAGCGTTTCGTGTGCGATCATCTCGCGATTCCGGTTTTCAGCGGCGAAAAATCGGAGAGCGAGCGTTTTCCGGGCGCGGTGCAAACCTTGTCGATTGAAGCAATGGTGCAGGACCGCAAAGCGATCCAGGCCGGTACCTCGCATTTTCTCGGCCAAAATTTTTCGCGTGCGAGCGGAATTCAATTTCAGAACCGAGAAGGCAAACAGGAATTCGGGTGGACTACCAGCTGGGGCATGAGCACGCGCCTCGTCGGCACGCTTGTGATGGCGCACGGAGACGACGATGGTCTTGTGTTGCCGCCGCGCATCGCGCCAACGCAGATCGTCATCCTGCCCATCACGCCAAAGGAAGAAACCCGGGATGCAGTGCTCGAAGCTTGTAACAAACTCGCCAAACAATTGCGCGAAATTCGATATGTCGATCTTCCGATTGAAGTAGAAGTCGATCGGCGCGACCTCGGCGGCGGCGTAAAGAATTGGGAGTGGATCAAGAAAGGCGTGCCCCTTCGTGTCGAGATCGGACCACGGGATCTCGAATCAGCCCAAGTGACAGTGAGCCGCCGCGATCAGCCAGTGAAAATGAAAGAACTTATATCGACGCAGGAGTTCGTTTCGCGAGCGTCGGAGGTTCTTGACTCGATCCAGCGAAATCTTTTCGAGCGCGCCAAGAAATTCCGCGACGAACACACACGGGTGATCGATTCCAAACAAGAGTTCTACGATTTCTTTACGCCCGGAAACGTGGCGAAACCCGAAATTCACGGCGGCTTTGCCGTCGCACACTGGGATGGCTCTCGCGAAGTCGAAGAACAAATCAAGAACGATCTCAAAGTCACGATCCGGGTTATTTCACTCGACGATTCTTCCGAGCCCGGAAAATGCATTTTCACAGGTAAACCAAGTCCGCGCCGTGTGATCTGGGCGAAGGCCTACTGAAACGACAGCTGTCAGGTTGACGCGCTCGAAAGGGACAGTTTATTACCGCGTCTCAATGGAATTAAGGCTTTATAGTCGCGAATGGTGCTCGTGGTGCATTGACGCGAAGGATTACCTCTCGGAGAAAGGCTATCGTTTCGATGTCGTTGATGTCGGCAAAGATCGACACGCTTACGAGGAGATGAAAAAGCTTTCCGAGCAAACGTATGTCCCGACATTCGTTGCGGGCGCCAGGGTTCTGGCCAATTTCGATACCGATCAACTGAGGAAATTTCTGAACGAGCACCAGATCGATCCCTAATGCTCTTTGGTGTTTTTCTAACGCTCGGCGTGGCAATGCTCAGCGTCGGGCTGCGCAGTTTTCAAAACTCGTACACACAAAAGGCGGGTGCGCTTGGTATTCTCATAGCCTCATTCCTGGCGATCTTTTTCATAACCGGCAGCTGGATACTTGGTTTGGCCGCCGCCGTAAGCTGGCTCTTTTTGCCGTGGCTTGAAATTCTTACGCGGATTCGCGCGCTTCGGCTGCCGAAGGAAAAACAGCTTCGGCCAAAGAATCCGCCTTCCTCCGATGCTTTCCCTGCGCTAAGCGAGATCACGCGCGAAATCGAGGACGAAGGTTTTGTGCAAGTCGGTGACGCCGGGTGGGACTGGGAGGATTATCGCCAGTTCTTCCGTTTGTTTTACAAGGAGGAGGACCGAGCGCAGGCCGCGATTTGTCTGAACGAGCAGCATGATCTCTCGTTTTATTATCTGCGAATCTCATCGCGCGCGAAGGGCGGGACGATTTGGACGACCTGGAATTACCCGCTCTCCTATGGCCTGAAAGTGACTCCTCACTTTCGAATTAACCGTCAGCGGCCGGATCAATCGTTTTGGCGGCTTTATCAAAGCCATCGCGAGTTTCTCCGTCGAAACGGCGTGAAGGCAGACGCGATCGATACGTTGGATGAAGAGCGCATCGAGACGGAAATAGAAAACGATCTGCGCGATCAAATCGCGCATAACATTGCCAAGGGCGTGCTCAAGCAGACGGCGGCAGGCGATGTAAAATATTCCTGGCGCGGGATGATTTATCTTTGGTGCCAGTTCCTGGTCGATCTGGTGCGGCTGTAGCGCCGTTGATCTTGTGTGCGATCACACCTTCATGATCTCAGCTTCCTTATGCCTAAGATGATCGTCCACCGATTTGATAAAGCGATCCGTTAGTTTTTGCACTTCCTTTTCTAAATCGTGCAATCCGTCTTCGCTTAGTTCACCGCTGGCTTTGAGTTTCTTCACCTCGTCGAGCGCCGTGCGTCGGTTCGCCCGCACCCGCACCCGCGCTTCCTCCGCCATTTTGCCGAGTGAGCGGACAAGGTCTTTGCGCCGCTCTTCCGACAACTCTGGAATCGGGAGCCGGATAATCTTTCCATCGACGTTCGGGGTAATGCCGATCTTGGATTCTTTGAGCGCCCTCTCGACGTCTTTCACTGTGCTGGCATCAAACGGCTGGACGACGAGCAAACGCGGCTCGGGCGTCGTGATCAATGCAAGCTGCTTTAGCTTCATAGTCGATCCATATGCTGCAACATCGACGTTCTCGACGAGTCCCGGTGAGGCTTTTCCGGTACGCACGGCGGCAAATTCGTGCATCATATAGTCGACACTTTTTTCCATCGACATCTCGGCTTCGAGAAGAATGTCGTCTCTGCTCATGCAGGTAAATTTTTACTTCGGTTGCGGTTCATCGCAAACGAGCGTCCCGACTTTTCGCCCGAGCACCGCATCTCGAATGTTGCTCGGTTTATTCATATCGAAAATCACGATCGGGATCTTGTTGTCCATGCAAAGACTGAACGCGGTCGAATCCATGATCTGCAATCGTTTCGTGAGCGCTTCGGTAAAAGTAATGCGTTCGTAGCGCTTCGCACTGGCGTCGCTATTCGGGTCCCGATCGTAAACGCCATCCACCTTTGTGGCCTTCAGGATGACATCGGCCCGAATCTCACTGGCACGCAGCGCCGCGGTCGTATCGGTTGAAAAGTATGGGTTCCCGGTCCCGGCTGCAAAGATAACTATCCGGCCCAATTCGAGATGACGTATGGCGCGACCGAGAATGAACGGCTCCGCGACATTTTTCATTTCGATGGCGGTTTGCACGCGGGTCTCGGCACCCATCTCCGCAAGCGTGCTCCGCAAGGCCAGCGCGTTGATCACGGTCGCGAGCATGCCCATGTAATCCGCGGTCGTGCGATCCATGCCGCGATCGGCTGCGGGGAGACCGCGCCAGATGTTACCGCCGCCGATTACGACCGAGACTTGCACGCCTAGGTCGCGTACTTCCCTGATGCGCTCGGCGATCTCGTGCACTACCGCCGGCGAAATATTGTCCCGTGCGCCACGCTCTCGTAGCGCTTCGCCGCTCAATTTGAGGACAATGCGTTTGTAAGCTGGCACTTCCGTTTTCATGGTGCGCAAATCATCAAACAGAACGCGGCCTCGTTTTGAAAGCAAAATGAAGTGGTACGAGCTTCCGGTCCATCAATTCATCGGCAAGATGCCGATGTCACATCAAATCCGCGTAAGAATTCTGCCGAGGTCATCCGTCGCCTCCCTTCAGGCTGCACCTCTTCGAACGAAAGAGCGCGGTCACTGGCTGCAATCACCAGACTTCGATCCTCTGTCGGCAATATTTCGCCCGGTTCGCCCGTGTGGTCGACAATCGATGCGGAAAATATTTTCAAATTACGCGGTTTTCCCGATTTTACCGCAACGGTCGTAAACGCACCCGGCCATGGATTGAACGCACGAACTTTCCTTTCGATCACCTCGGCGCGTTCCGCCCAGTCGATTTTGCCATCATTGCGATTCAATTTCGGCGCATACGTGGCGAGCGCATTATTCTGGGGAACGCGCGGCGCAATTGCTTTGGCAAGCCGTTGCAAAGATTCGAGCAACGCGTCCGGGGCAATTTGTGCCAGCCGATCGTGCAGCGATCCGCCGGTATCCGTCGGCAAGATGTCGATCTTATGTTGCAATAAAATGTCGCCGGTGTCGAGGCCTTCATCCATGTACATCACCGTAATTCCTGTTTCAATGTCACCGGAGGCAATTGCGGCTTGAATGGGTGCCGCCCCGCGATGTCGCGGAAGTAATGAAGCATGCAAGTTCAAACAAGCGACACGGGGAGTCTCAAGGATCCCCCGCGGCAAGATTTGTCCGTAAGCTATGACGACGATGACATCCGGCGACAGCGCACTGATCTCCTCGATTGATTGTCGATCTTTAATCCGTGCCGGTTGCAAGATCGGCATCTTCGTTTCGGCAAGCGCTTTTTTAATCGGTGGCGGTTCAATTCGCTGGTCGCGCCCAACGGGTTTATCCGGCTGCGTAACGATTGCCGCGAGCCGATGCTCATCCGATCGTAATAAGGCTTGCAGCGTCGGCACGCCGATTTCCCCGGTGCCGATGAAGACGACGCGCATCGCTCCTTAATGAAGAAGCGCTTGAGTAGGCGCGCGTCGGGGACGCCGCCTCGCCATCGCCTGCGCCGTCAATCTATCGCCAGCAGTGACCTCACGCTGGCCGACCGACGAGCCGCACCCCGTGCAAAGATAATCGAAAACCTCGCGGTCAGGCAAAACTAAAAGCAACCGCTCGCGGACCGGCATCGCGGCTTTACACTTTTCGCAGTAGAGGCTCGAGGCGGTGAAATTTTCAAACTGTTGCTGGCTCATGCTGAGCATCCACGCCGTTCATGCTGGCGAGGATATCAAACAATACTTTCGAGGGCGACTGAGTCGCGTCAACCACCGTGACCATTTCCTTCGGATAATATGAGAGCACGGGCTTCGATTCCGCTTCGTAGGTATCGAGGCGGCGCTGGATCACCTGCTCATTGGCGTCGTCGAGGCGGTTGTCTTTCAACGCGCGCTTTTTTAACCGGGCAAAAAGTGTCTCGCGGCTCGGGCAGGAGAGATGAAACACTTTTTTTACATCGATCATTTCTTCCATGACCTTCGCCTGTCCGATGTTTCGGGGAATACCGTCAAGAACAAGTGTATCGATGTCCGGTTTGAACTTGTGCGCGTCCACCGCGGCCTCAATCGCCTCTCGCCAGAGCTCGACAGTGATCTCGTCTGGCACGAGCTCGCCTTTGCTCGAGTAATCGAGGAAGGCTTTGCCCACTTTTGTGCGCGTATCGATCGAGCGGAAGACGTCGCCACAGGCGCAGTGATAGAAGCGCGGGATCGTGCCGAGTGTTTTACCTTGTGTCCCTTTGCCGCTGCCAGGCGCGCCAAAGAGGATAAACGTGTTGTATTTCATCAGCGAAATCCGTTCTATACCGCAAGCTCGTTGAAGCCGGAAAGCAGAATCAGCCGCTATTTCCCAACAGGGACAGGATCGACATTTACCCGGCGACCAGCGCGATCGAAGCGTACGTTTCCATTCACTAGCGCAAAAATCGTGTAATCGCGGCCGAGTCCTACATTTTTCCCAGGCAAAAATTTGCTACCGCGCTGACGAATAATAATGTTGCCAGCAACAACCATCTCGCTGCCAAACCTTTTCACGCCCAGGCGCTTGCTGACGCTGTCGCGCCCGTTTTTAACACTGCCTTGTCCTTTTTTATGAGCCATTTTTCGATTGGATGTTGGATATTGGCGTTGAAAATTCGACGTTAGGTCTTCTTCGATTTCGTGCCACCGATGCTGATGCCTTTGATTTTTACCCGCGTCAGCTTTCGCCGATGTCCTACCGTGCGATGGTAACCCTTACGCCGTTTGAATTTAAACGCGACGACTTTCTTGTCTTTCCGTTGCTCAACTATTTCGGCTGTCACTTTTGCGCCAGAGATTAGCGGATCACCGTGGGTAAACTTATCACCATCGGCATGCAATAACACCTCGCCAAACGTAGTGGTTTTTCCCACTTCCGCGTCCAAAAGATCGACATCGATCGTGTCGCCGTCAGCGACGCGATACTGTCGTCCACCGGTTTTGATAACTGCGTAAGCCATAATGAGGGAGAATTTTCCGGGAAAAAGCCGCGTAAATTCTCACAGATACGCTGCTTTGACAAGGGGAAAGCGTTCGGTGGAACTTTGGTAGGCGGCGATTGACCTCAATTGTCTGGACAAGGTGAACTGCAATGCAGTGTGCGGCAGCGGCCCAGTGGACCGCCGCTACCTTTCAGAAATCAAAAGGACAATTTCACCTTTGGGCGCATGTGCTTCGTAGTGCGCGAGAAGCTCGCTGGCAGTGCCGCGCCGGAATTCTTCGAATTTTTTGGTGAGTTCCCGGGCTATGCAGAGCTGCCGAGCTGCCATGATGTCCGCGCAGGCTTTGAGCGTTTTCGCGAGGCGATATGGGGATTCAAAAAAAATGGTCGTTTCGGCGCGTTCGGCAGCTGCGTGCAACTCACGTTCGCGTTGTCCTCTTTTGACAGGGAGAAATCCAGCGAAGAAAAATTTCTGGCTCGAGAATCCCGAACCAACGAGTGCGGTCAGGATCGACGACGCTCCCGGAATGATCGTGAATGGCAGCTCGCCCCTGATGCATTCACGAATCAATCGCGCGCCTGGATCCGAGACTCCGGGCGTTCCGGCGTCGGTAATAAGGGCGATGTTTTCGCCTGCTATGAGTCGCTCCACGAGCTGCGCGGTGCGCATGGCTTCATTGTGCTCATGATAACTGACGAGCGGTTTCTTGATTTCGAAACGCTTTAGCAAGATGCCAGAGTGACGCGTGTCTTCCGCGGCGATCACATCGACTGATTTCAATACGTCGAGCGCGCGAAGTGTAATGTCGGAAAGGTTACCGATTGGGGTCGCAACAACGTAAAGCATCCTTGATCATCGGATCGAAATCCGTTTTCCGCTATCGATCGCGTGTAGAGAAAAAAAAGCTATTGCCAGGTCGAACAAAGCCGAGTCGGTAGTGCAAAACGAATCCATGGCGAGGAGGTTTATATGAGAAAAGGTGTTTATGCATTTGCGCTAGCTCCATTTTTCTTCGTCGGCTGCGCTGAGGAACCAACGACGGTGACAACGACAACAACTACACAAGAAGTGACAACAACTGGTCCAGCCCGAGAGGTAGTAGTGGCCAGGACTCCGCCAGCCGTTCGGGTCGAAGCACAAACGGTGGCGCCCGGGCCTGGATATGTCTGGACACGTGGTTACTGGCGGTGGACCGGAGCTGATTACGTGTGGGTACCCGGCAGTTGGGTGGTGCGACCAAGGCCAGCCGCTGTGTGGGTTGAAGGCCACTGGGTCCACAGGCTCGGCGGCTGGGTCTGGATCGCCGGTCATTGGCAATAAAATCGTCACAGTTTTCCAGCGCGCTGGGCTGAATTCCGCCAGGACCGACATCAAATAAGCCGATATTTCATATCAGTGGAATCGATTTGCGCCATCCCTTTGATTGCAACTTCTTGATCGCGAAATGCCTCGTGAACGTGGTCAAAGGCGAATTGCGGCACGCTGGTTTTGCATTCCGATTGGGTTCTTCCTCATTGTGCTGGCGGTTCCTTCGTTTCTTTTCTTTCGGCAGCATGCGATGATTTATCATCCGCGGCCCTACGATTCACGCTATCGAGTCAAGCTTCCGGCAAATGGCGTCGAGATTAACTATACCGAGCCGGCCGGGAAATGCTCGGCGTTTTACATTCCAAGCAGAGAAGTATTGCCGAAGCGCCTCTGGATCGCGTTTTGCGGGAACGGCTCGCTAGCGCTGGATTGGCTGGCAAACATTCTCGTAAATTATCCGGTGAACGGCGACGCTTTTCTCTTGGTGGATTATCCCGGTTACGGCAAAAACGCGGGCTACGCAACGATCGACAGCACGCGGGCTTCGACTGACGCCGCGCTGCGCGTGCTCGAGGAATGGTTGCATATGCCGGAGAAGCGGCTCACGGTTTGTACAATCGGGCATTCGTTAGGCGCTGCGGTCGCACTCGATTTTGCCGCGCGTCATCGGGTCGAACGGGTAGTCGCCATCGCGCCTTTTACCACATTGCGCGAAGAAGCGGCGAGGGTAGTTGGGAGACAGTTGGCGCGATTACTCCGCGAAAACTACGATAACCGGGAAAATCTTGCCCGAATTGCCAGCCAAAACCTGAAAACACGCATCGCAATCTTTCATGGCACGGCTGATGGCGATATTCCCGTCGAGATGAGCCGCGAGCTCGCCCATGAATTTCCGTTTGTGGAATTCTTCGCCATCGAAGGCGCCGACCACGTGAGCGTGCTCGACGCCGGGCACGACAAGATCGTGGATTGGATGAATCACTGATCAGATCTGCCGCTTTTCATTCGCAGGCAATGTGGCATCTTTGGTTGGAATGATCCAAGTTGTGGATTCGCGGCGATGAAACCCGGGTGTCATTGCAGTAACGGCAGGAGGCAGTTTCCGCAGACTGACTATTTCTTTCATTCGGGCTCGGATGGTTGGCGGGGGTATTCGTCCTCATTTGATGGAGATGACCGATCGGAATTTCGGACTTTTTACAATTTGAGGCGCGAATTCATGATCGAATCGGCGCGAGAACGCGCTAGAGAAATGGCCGCATTTGGTGTCGTCGTCGTGGCGTCGGCTTGGCCGGTGATCTACATGGTGATCACGGTCGTGAAATTGCTGAGTAAAGGCCGGCCCTAGCTGATCGTGGCCGCTGTTCTTGTAATAAAAGGTCCGTAGCACCCTTGGACACGACGGAGCGTGCCCTCCAAGCTATCCTAGCGGCGCTGCGGCCAGAGGAATTCGTCGCGATATTCCGGTACTTCTTCGGGAGCAAAGCCATGGCGCGTGACATTTTCCGTAACGACGCGCGGCAATAAAAACTGCAGGAGATAATCAGCGCCACCGGCTTTGGTGCCGCCACCGCTCATTTTGAATCCGCCAAACGGATGTCGCCCGACAATGGCGCCCGTGCACGAGCGATTGACGTAAACATTGCCCGCCTCAATCTCGGCTTTGGCGCGGTCGATATTAGCTGGGCTGCGTGAGAAAAATCCAGCAGTGAGTGCATAATCAGTACCGTTTGCGACTTCGAAGGCTTCATCGAGATCAGGCACTTTGATAACGCTTAGCACAGGGCCGAAAATCTCCTCTCGCGCGATTCGCATGTCGGGCTTCACGCCGGTGAAAATTGTCGGAGGAATGAAGTAACCTTCCGGCGGGACCTCCTTTGCCTGATAGGCGAGCGTCGCCTCGCTTTTGCCGATCTCGATGTACTCTTGGATACGCTTGTAAGCGGCCTCATCGATTACCGGACCAACCATTATCCCAGGCTCCTCCGAATTGCCAACCCGCAGACTCCGCGCTGCCGAAAGCAAGCGCTCCATTACGCGGTCGTAATTTTCATCGAGAAGGATGAGGCGCGAGAGAGCCGAGCATTTCTGTCCCTGGTAACCGAAAGCGGAATAAATTGAATCAGTGATGGCTTCATCGAGATCGGCGTCCGAGTCGATGATCACCGGGTTCTTGCCACCCATCTCGCAAACGACACGCTTTAGCTCGCGCTGACCGGGTCGCGTTATACCGGCCGATTCCCAAATCCTCAGCCCCACTTCGCGCGAGCCCGTGAATGCGATAAGATCGACATCTTGATGATCGACAAGATGCGCGCCGATGACCGAGCCGCGGCCCGATAAGAAATTCAAGACGCCAGGTGGCACGCCAGCTTCCTGGAAAATCTCCATCAGCATCGCGCCGCAGATGATCGACTGCTCGGATGGCTTCATGATCACCGTGTTGCCAGTGACGAGCGCAGCGGAAACCATTCCGCAAAGAATGGCGATCGGAAAATTCCATGGCGCAATTACGAGCGCGACGCCGCGCGGCCAGTAATGCTGATAGCTTTCTTCGCCGGGAACATGCTGGGTTAGCCGCGGTCGCCCAATCTGCCGCATTCTCTCCGCGTAAAAACGGCAAAAATCTATCGCCTCGCGAATGTCGCCATCTGCTTCGGCCCACGGTTTGCCGACTTCGAAAACCTCGAGCGCGGCAAGTTCATAACGCCTCCGGTCCATGATCGCCGCCGCGCCTTCGAGCAAGCGGGCTCGCTCTTCAAAAGGAGTCCGGCTCCATTTACCAAATGCGGCGCGGGCAGCTTTGACGGCCCGCTCAGCCTCTGGGATTCCCGCTTCTGCCACGTAACCTACGACCTCCTTTGGCGCGCTGGGATTGACTGAAGGCGTAAGTTTGTCCGTCCAAACCTTTTCGCCGGCAATGACCAGAGGATATTTTTCACCGAAGCGATTGCGCACCTCACGCAATGCGATGCGCATCTTTTCCTGGCTCTCTTGATAAACAAAATTCACAAGCGGTGAGTTTTCGTAAATATCGCCGGGTGGAGGTTCAATGGAAGCGCCATTTTTAGGATGTCGGTCTTCGGCAATAGCCGGGATCGTCGCCTCGGGCAGGTTGGCGCGATTTTGCCTGATGAGTTCCTTTGGATCGCGCAGCAATTCCGCCGCGGAAACATTCTCCGAAAATTTTGCGCGCAAAAATCCTTCATTGGAAGTGTTCTCAAGCAAGCGCCTTACGAGATAGGACATTCCAGGGAGCAGCTCTCCGACCGGGCAGTATTCGCGAACGCGGTAGCCCATTTCGACCAGCGCGCGCTTGATCGGCCCAGCCATGCCATACAAGAGTTGAAACTCGAAACGGCTGCGATCGATTCCGAGTTCGTCTGCGAGCGCCTGTCCGTGCGCGATGCTGCGAACATTGTGCGATCCGAACGCAGCGGTAACGATCGATTCGTTTTCCAACAGCAGACGTGAGAGTGCTTCAAAATTGAGGTCACTCTCCGGCTTCTGAAAATAAACGGGGCAATTCCAGCCGTTCTGACGCGATTTGATTGTTTCGAAATCCCAGTAGGCGCCCTTTACCAGGCGCACAGTGAAACGCGTGCCGCGTGCGCCGCCCCAATCGATCAGTTTGCGCAAATCGGCTTCGGCATCGCGCAGATAAGCTTGAATCACGATGCCGGCGTCCGGCCAATCCTTGAATTCTCCCTCACCAAACGTCGTTTTGAATAGCTCGAGGGTTATATTTTTGTGCGCGTAACTTTCCATATCGAAATTGATGAACGCACCGAGTTCGCGTGCCCGGCGTAGAATTGGTCGCAGCTTCGGCGTGAGATGCGCAATGGCGTCAGTCGGATCGGCCGGATTCATCTGCGAATAGAGCGCGGAGATTTTCACCGAGAGATTTACGACGGGAAAAAGCTCGGAATTTTTCCCGAGCGGATCGGTCCAACCTTGCGTTTCGCGGGCGAGGCACTCCAGCAAATCGAGGCAACGCGCCGCATATTCATCGGCCTCTTTTTCACTGAGGACGGCCTCGCCCAAAAGATCGACAGTGAACCCGATTTTCTTTGCGTGCCGCTTGCGCAACGTTTTCATCACATCTGCGCAATTTTTTCCGGCGATAAATTGCCGCGCCATTCCGGAAACGTTGCGTCGCAGGATGAACGCGCTGATCCACGGCACGAAGCGTGCGACGCGCACGCCGGTCTGAATCACCGGCGCAAAGCCGTTGCGCATACCGGCGAAATATTCTTCGAGATGCTGGACGATATCACCCGATTTGCGAAGCGACGGCAGAACATCTACAAAGCGAAACATTTGCACTTTGAACTGCTCATCGCGCATTGAGAGCGCCATCATCCGCTGATAAAAACCGGCCTTGCTGAAAAGCGATCCCGGATGCTGATCGATCAGCTCGAAAATGCGCGTGCCACGCTGCTCAACCTCGCTTTGGAGCGACCTCATCCACGAAATTAGTCCGCTGTTTAGGTTAGGCAAAGCGGAAGAGACTTATTTCGTGGTCGGCAAATAATCCGGTCCCGGAGACGGTCAATTGGCGGGCCGTAATCGAACTAATAAATGAGACGTTTGCACAGAATTTCGGGGAGCAAGTGGAGAGATTTGCCTGGTGGACTCCAGAGGCCCAGGGCTCGGGTTCGTCAGGCAATCTCTTTTTCGGGGGCGTACACGTACTCAATTGCTCCCCGGGCCGAACGCGATTATCAAGATCGACATGAGCCAATCTGGCGGACGCCATAAGTTTGCCAGTGACAATACAGCAGGGATTTGTCCGGAGGCATGGGCGGCGCTGGAAAACGCGAATACGGGAGAGGTGCCCTCATACGGCGAAGATCAATGGACGGAGCGCGTATGCGATCGTATCCGCGAGATCTTCGAGACTGAATGTGATGTCTATTTTGTTTTTAACGGCACCGCGGCAAACGCGCTGGCGCTGGCACAGCTTTGCCATCCATTCGAGAGCGTTATCTGCCACGAACATTCACACATTCACACGGACGAGTGCGGCGCGGCGGAATTTTTCACAAACGGGTCGAAGCTGCTCTTAATTGATGGCGCCAACGGGAAGATAGACATCGGCCAGGCAGAAGTGATGATCGCACGCCAGAACGAGCTGCATTCGCACAAGCCGCGCGCGATCAGCATCACTCAGTCAACTGAACTGGGAACGATTTACGCGCCCGAGGAGATTGCGGCAATCAGTGGATTTGCCCGTGATCGCGAAATGTTGCTGCACATGGACGGCGCGCGCTTTGCCAATGCGGTCGCGGCCCTGAATTGCGCACCGAAAGCGATTACGTGGGAAGTTGGCGTTGACGTTCTCTGCTTTGGAGGCACCAAAAATGGCCTGGCCGCCGGCGAACTGGTTATTTTTTTTAAAAGAGAGCTTTCGCGCGAATTCGATTATCGGCTCAAGCAAGGGGGCCAGCTCGGTTCGAAAATGCGTTTTCTCGCCGCGCCGTGGCTCGGACTTTTGACGAATGATGTTTGGCTGTCGAACGCAAAGCGCGCCAACCGTGCGGCGTGCCAGCTCGCGAATCGTCTGAAGACCGAGGCCAAGATCGACATCGTCTTTCCGGTCCAGGCAAACGCGGTATTTGCCCGAATGAATGAGAAACTCGCACGCGATCTCCACGCGCGCGGCTGGCATTTTTACAAATTCATCGACCCGGATGTTTACCGTCTGATGTGTTCATGGTCGGTAACTGATCAGGACTTCTCCGATTTCGTGGCGGATGTTCTGCATTAAATCATTGAACAGATAGAGATGACAGGACATCTGTATAGGAACTAGAATGAATGCAGTCGCGCGAGCCTTGATCTTTACTGCAGTTTTGTTCGGAGGATGTCGAGCGACTCGCGATGTTGCCGTTACATCGTATCATGTGACTCGTGGGGTCGCGGTCGGTTCCTATCGCGTTGCGACGGCACCGGTGCATTATACCTTAAAGGGGCACCGCGATGATTCATCAACCACGGCTACGACGACAGAGACAACATCTTCCGATGTTACGACGCCAGGCGAACCGGTTCCCGCGCCGAAGATGGCTGTGGCGCAGCAGCAATCGCAATCTGTATCTCCAAGGGTTCAAAATCCTTCGGTAACTACTGCCCCGCGCGTGAATCATCACAAGGAGACGTCGCAAGCGAAAACGAAACCCTCGCCATCGACGCACGCTGCCTCTGCGCAGCTAGAATTTCCGACAGCCAAATTAGTCCCCGGCAAGCCTGGATACGTCCTCAGTCCGTTTGATACGAGTGGAAGATATGTCGATGTGAGCGGTTACACGTCTGGCAGCAAAGTAAAAGATCCGTGGACCGATAAAATCTTTATCGTTCCATAACGTTCGGGAAAAGTTCTTGTAGCAGAATTGTTCTGCGCCGCTTGCTGGCCGGCGCGCATTGCCGCACCCTTCCGCGAGTGCTACTTAAATATGATGAAATCGGCATTCCGACTTGGCGCCTCTGCGATCGTCTGCCTGTCGATCTTCGCCCTCGCGCCGCAGGGTAAAAGCCAGACCTATCAAGGGAAGGAACTCGTCAAGGCCGAGCTTCTGGCGGACACAAACGCCATTGTTCTCGGTAAGCCCTTTACTGTCGGTTTGCTGCTTCGAATGGCGCCAGGCTGGCATACCTATTGGAAATTTTCCGGCGACGCCGGTCTTCCCACAGAATTGAAGTGGAAACTGCCACCGGGCTGGAAGATCGGCGAGATTCAATGGCCGATTCCACTGAAAACGATCGATCCGGGCGACATTGAGACTTACGGCTACGAAAATGAAGTCCTGCTCATGCAGGAAATCACGCCGCCGCAGAAGATTGACGATCCATCGGTCAGGCTTTCAGCCGATGCAAACTGGCTGGTCTGCGAGAAAATCTGCATTCCTGGCAGCGCAACATTGCAGTTGGAGCTCCCGAAATCGGCAACGAGCGAGGCGGCTAATACGGAACTTTTCGCGCGTTACCGGCGTTTGTTGCCGCGGACATGGCCGGGATCGAATGTGGCGACGGTCAATTGGAGTCGAACCGGACCCGATCTTCGTCTAAAAGTTATGAGCGAAACCCTGGGAAATTATCCGACACTGGATTTTTTCCCGTTGCCCGAGCAGGGCGCTGTTGTTGGTCATCCCAAAATTGACTCACGGAACAAGAATGAAGTTGTCTTGCGCATTCCGATCGAGTCGTCGGCGAAAAATTTGTCGTCCATCGGTGGACTTATCGTTTTTTCCCAGCAGCCAAATGGAGACGACCGCGCGGCGTGGCAAATTGCCTCTGCGCCCATTGTTTCCGCGACTGGCACCGCGCCCGCTCGAGGGATTTTCACTTTTCTGCTCTTCGGTTTTCTCGGCGGGATCATTTTGAATTTGATGCCGTGCGTGTTGCCGGTGATCTCGCTGAAAATCTTCGGCTTCATTCAACAAGCGGGCCAAAGCCGTCAGAAAATTTTACGTAGCGGGCTTGCGTTCACAACCGGGATTTTCGTCTGGTTTATTGCGCTTGCGCTGCTCTTGATTGTTCTCAAGAGCGTCGGGCACGAAGTCACCTGGGGCGGATTTCAATTCACCAACGCCTATTTCGTCCTTGGGCTGAGCGTGATTGTTCTCGTGTTCGCTCTGAATCTTTTCGGCGTGTTCGAGATTTCGTTGCCGCAAAGCATGACACGCAGTTTGATTTCAACTACCGAGCGCAAGGACGATCTGGGTTCATTTTTCCAAGGCGTGTTTGCGACTGTGCTGGCGACGCCGTGCACTGCGCCGTTTCTCGGCACCGCACTTGGCTTTGCGTTTTCCCAGTCGCCCGCATTCATATTGGCGATGTTTGTCGCGATTGCAGCTGGCATGAGCGCGCCGTATCTGCTTTTAAGCGTTCAACCCGCGTGGCTGCGACTTCTGCCAAAGCCGGGTCCATGGATGCTGCACGTGAAACAGTTCATGGGATTCCTGCTGCTGGCGACGCTGCTCTTTCTTCTTTACGTGATCGGCGCGCAACGTGGCTTGGAAGGAGCGATTTGGGCGAGCTGCTTCTTGTTGGTAATTAGCGTCGCGTGCTGGATGAAAGGCGCGTTCGTTTTGCCGACAGCATCGGTCGCAAAGCGAACTGTCGTGCCCGTGCTCATGCTCGTGCTCGTACTTGCGAGCGGCGTTTATTTCATCGGCGGAAAATTTCATTCAACGAACATTGCTTCTGTCAATTCACGATTGCCTGGCGACTGGCAGCCGTTCACGCCGGAGCGATTGCAAGCGGAACTCGATCAAGGTCATTTTGTATTTGTCGATTTTACGGCGGCATGGTGTCTCACTTGCAAATTCAATGAGGCCAATGTGCTCGAGAGCAGCGCTGTGCGGGAAGCGTTTCAGCGTCACGCCATCGTCAAATTGAAAGCGGATTGGACGAACGGCGATCCGGTGATCACAAAACTACTGCAACAATTTGGCCGCCCCGGCGTCCCGCTCTACGTGCTTTACCCTGGAAAATCTGATCGGCCAATTGTCTTCCCGGAGTTGCTCACGAAGAGCATCCTTCTGAAGAAACTCGAAACCACATCGCGCGCGGTCGCTGCGGAATAATCAGTTAGGAAGGCGCCTCGTTGTATTTCTGCCATTGCTTACCAAAGTATTTGGTATCAAGAAAATTGAACTATCTCAAGAACTTCGTTTTCTAACCAATCTATGAACACAAAAATAATGCTCACCTTTTTCACATCATTGATCGCTACTGCGGTCTTCGCTTTCGACCCACCGCCAGTTGGCAGCGCAGCGCCGGATTTTTCACTCGCAGATGCGAGTGGCAAAACGCATTCACTTTCGCAATACAAGGGCAAGACTGTCGTGCTCGAATGGTTCAATCCGGAATGCCCGTTCGTGAAAAAGCATTACGGCAGCGGCAACATGCAAAAGTTGCAGGAGGAATACACCGGCAAAGGCATCGTATGGCTGACGATTGATTCCAATGCCCCCGGGACAGAGGGCAATCTGTCGCCTGAGCAAGCTGAGAAAATCACGACCGCCTGGAAGACGCATCAAACCGCGCTTCTTCTCGATCCGGAAGGCAAGGTGGGTCGGGCGTATGGAGCAAAGAATACACCGAACATGGTAGTAATTAATCCAGAAGGAAAAATTGCTTACGAAGGCGCAATCGACAGCAAGGCCACGCCGAATCCAGCCGATATTCCAAACTCGACGAACTACGTCAAATCCGCACTGGACGAATCACTGACCGGCAAACCGGTCAGCAATCCGACCACCAAACCGTACGGCTGCTCGGTCAAATACAAATCCTCGTAAATGACTGCGGCGGCGGTCTCCAATCGCCGCTTTTCGGGGCGGGTTAAACGCGCTTGTCGGAAAAGCGCGAGGCCCATCGCAAGATCGGCATTGGCGTTATTCGAACAAGAAAGATCCCCAGTTTCATGGCGAAACCGGGGATGACGAGCGGGCGGTCTGCTTCCAGTGCTGCAAGTGCATCGCGCACGACTTGTTCAACTGAAACATGAACGAACTCAGGTCCACTGTCGGGCTGCCCACCAGGGCGGCTCGCGACTTCTTGGAATTCTGTATGCACCGGGCCGGGACAGAGAGCGCAGACGCTCACGCCGGTTCCGTGAAGTTCGGCGCGGAGCGCTTCCGAGAAGCTGGTGACATACGCTTTTGTCGCAGCGTAAACAGCAAAATTGGGGATCGGAAGAAAAGCAGCGGACGAACTGACGTTCAAAATGCCGCCACGTTTTCTGGCGATCATTTGAGGAAGCAAGTGGCGAGTGAGCGAAGTAAGCGCGACCATGTTTACCAGCATCATTTGCTCGTTGCGCCGGAGATCGCTAGTCGCGAACGGACCGCTATCGCCGAGGCCGGCGTTGTTTATCAGTAGGTCCACATCGATGCGCTCGCGCTCAAGCCATGTCGTGAGCTCTTCGATTTGCGGGAGGTCAGCGAGATCAGTTTCGCGAACCTGAATCCTGAGGTTTGGATGCTGCTGTGTTAGTCCATCACGCAGCTCATTCAATCTTTGCTCACGTCGCGCGACGAGAATGAGAGATTGTGCGCGTCCGGCGAGTTGCCGCGCAAATTCGCGGCCTATACCGGCCGAAGCGCCGGTAATCAGCGCGTTACACCCGCCGAATTTCATTTCTTTGTCGCTGTAGCGGCGGGCGTGCCGCCCGCAAAGGTTCGCGATTTGCAGCCGACACGGCTGCGTCTACAGACTTGATCTCGCGCTTTGTAAGCGCCCGCCAATGCCCGGTCGGCAGATCGCCAAGATGAAGATTACCGATGCGGACACGCACAAGCCGTTTCACTTCATACCCAATCTCGTGAAACATACGACGAATTTGTCGATTAATTCCCTGACGCAGGACGACGCGCAAACGCGTGGGCGTGACCGAATGCAGCCGCACAATTTTGGCTCGCTGACTGTCGAGAAAAACTCCGCGGAGCAGTCTCGGAGCAAGCGTCGGATCCCATGGTCGATCCAAAAATAATTCGTACTCCTTCTCGATCTTATAGCGCGGATGCATGAGTCGTTGCGCCAGCTCACCGTCGTTTGTGAGAATGAGAAGCCCTTCGCTTTGCGCATCGAGACGGCCGATACTAAAAAGACGCCGAAACTTGGAAGGAAGCAGATCAAAAATCGTGTCGCGCGCATGAGGATCGCTGCGGGTGGAAACGAAACCAGCCGGTTTGTTCATGACAATATGTAGCGGCTGATTGGCGTGGACGAGTTTCCCGTCCACTTTCACGTGATCGCGTGTGGAAGGTTGCGCGCTGAAATCGGTGCACGGTCGACCATTGATTCTAACGCGCCCGGCAGCGATCAACTGATCACAATATCGCCGCGAACCGACGCCGGCTGCAGCGAGGAAACGGTTGAGGCGCATGGCGTCATCGTTGAACCGTTGACCAGTTAAAGCGTTAAAACGGACCCTTCAACCCTTCAACGGCTTAACGTTGCCGATTACGCCTCCGGCTTGGTTTTCGGAAGGCCAATGACTTTTCGATCCTCTTTCCACTGACCGCGTTTCTTAAGCAGCTCGACGCGCTCGAAGCGCTTCAGAACATTGCGCTTGGCCGCGATCGTGCTGGCTCCTCTTAGACTGCGATGTTGTGACATAACGTGGAGGCTGAAGAGTTGAAGACTGAAAAGGAGCCGCCACATTACGCCGCGACCGGAATTTTTCAAATGGAGATCGTTCGTCCGCATCCACCGCGCGCGCCGCGCGCGCAACTGGGCATTCTGATGACTGCTTTCATCGTTCTGGTCGCCAGTTACGGGGCGAGCAGAACGAGCGCGTTCCAGCGGTTTTTGCTCGATGCGTCACTTCGGATTCAATTCCCGGAAGTCCGGTGGATCACCACGGGCGATCTGGCGGATTGGCTGGAAGATCGACATCGTAAGTCGCCTGTGCTTCTCGATGTTCGGACGCCGGACGAATGGGATGTGAGTCATCTTCCCGGCGCGCGGCGTGTCGATCCATGGACTTCCGCTGAGATGGCTCTGCCCAACGTCGCCGCGGATATTGAGGTCGTTGCCTACGACGCCGTCGGTTATCGCGCTGCGGAACTGGCAACGCGTTTGCGTGCTGCCGGATTCACTCATGTGCGGTGTCTCGACGGTGCGATTTTTCAATGGGCAAACGAACATCGCCCTTTGGCCCGCAACGGTGATCCAGTCACACGCGTCCATCCCTACACCCAATATTGGGGGCGACTGTTGTCGGACGATGTTCGCGGCTCTTTATAATTGATTGCTTAGAATGATGTACGGCCCACAGGTCGTGACTTGGTGATAAATATGGAAGCGCTCTGTCAGTAACTTTTGCCAATAACCAAGACGAGTTTGCGAGATGATTAAATAGACTCCGTGTGGCGCGCCCCATTTTTCGAGGACGGCATCTTCATTCAACGCTGTGCGGCCCGAATAAGAGTCAATGAAAGAATCGTCGTCCGTGGGCCGATTAAGGAGAAGAAATTTTCGATTTAGGTAAAAGACAAGGCTGCTCCCCTGATGCAATGCACCTTCGTAGACAACTTCGCCTTTGTCGCCGAGTCGCTCGTTCAGAAAACGGCCGGCATTTGCGAGTGAGAATTGCGGCGCCATTCGCGCGACGCCGTCGATCATGCTGAGTCCGGCGGGAACCATGGCAGCCGCGAGCACAACAGCGGCGAACCTTGGACGGCGGTTTGCGATGAGGTAAAGGGCAATGCTTGAGAAGATCAGGAGCGACATCGCAACAATGCAGGCCATCGGCCACAAGGCGCGCCAGGTTGCAGGGGGGACATCGTATAAGACGTGCCAGGCTGAAAACCTTATGTCGTTTGCGACTCGCTGTCCGCCCGGATCGGCTCCCCGCAATGAAATCAGGGCGAGCGCACCAATAGCAAATCCACTGATCCCGACGGCAACCGCACCAGAGATGCGCAGCGAGCGCGGCGTTCGCTCCCAGATGGTTGCCGCCCAAAGCGCGAATGCGCTCCACATGCTCATGGAGTAATAGTCCTGGCGCTGTCCGATCACAAGGAGCGGCAGAAAAATTACAGCTATCCAGCAAATGGGCAGCGCGTCAGCGAATTCAATTTCCCGCGGCCGGATCACACGCCGCCAGGCGAAAAGCAATCCCGGCAGTACGGCAAAAAGCCACGGAAACCACCAGGCGAAATGCAATCCGATGAATTGGAGCCGCGGAACATCGTCATCATTTCCGAAAATACGGCTGAGCCAATCATTGTGGACGAGCTGGTGAAAAACTCCTGGGAAATGTTGCGCGGCCCAAATGTACCAGGGTGTAACGATTAAAAGAAAGATCAATAAATGCTGCCATCGGAAAAGAGCCCGAAATCGGAGACGGGCTTCGCGGTAAAAAATTCCGAGCAGAAGAAGAATCGTGATGAGGTAGACCAATCCGAGAATACTTTTGGTCACACACGCAAAAGCGGCGCAAATCCAGAAGCCAGCGAACCAGACGCCGCGATGCTGCCGACGTTGGTAACCACAAATCGCACAAAAAATCCCGCCGGCGACAAAAACGCTGAAGACTGGTTCCGGCATGATGATTCGTCCCAAAAGAAATGTGCCGCAGGAGGAGAGATAAATCAGACCAGCGAGAAAGCCGTGCCAGTAATCGCGCAATCGTTCCCCGATCAGAAATGTGAAGGCGACGGTGGCGACGATTGCAAGAGCGATCGGCAGACGTGCGGCAGCCTCGTTGGAGCCAAAGATTTTGCAGGAAAGGATGATTAGCCAATAAAGCAGAGGGGGTTTTTGCAGACGCGGCAAGCCATCGTTAGTCGGTAACAGCCATTGATGCGACTCGATCATCTCGCGGGCAGCCCCCGCATATTGGCTGTCGGTCTCATTGTAGAGATCGCCCCAGCCGATCGTCGCGACGTGCAAAAGCGCTGCCAGCGCAATTAAAATAATTAACAGTGCATGGCGAGTCGGAGGCGGCGCGAGGGCAGGAGGTTCGAGGAATGTCTCTTCGATTCGAAATGTTCGGGTAACGGCAACCATGTCGTTAGGCCGGAGGTTACACCGGGTCGGAAAGGTCGACATCTTTCGTTGCCCGGAATTTCTCCCAGCTCTCCGGCAAACGCAGCAGTTTCCCCGCGGGCATCTCGATAAGAGCGACCATTTGGCGGCATTCGGCAATCAGCAAATCGTCTTCGGGACGGACAATGCGAAATGCGCACCAAAATCGCGCACGGTCCAATTGATCGAGCCAGCCTTCAATGGCGAGTCGATCCCCAAGTTTGGCGGCGCGACGATAGTCGATCTCAGTGCGTACGACCACAGGATATCTTTGAGTCTGCGCCATTTCTGCGAGCGCAAGACCAAGTTCTTCGGCTAGGAGTGTGCGTGCCGTTTCGACGAACCGCAGATAGGCGATGTTGGATACGACGCCACCGCAATCAGTATCGAAAAACATCACCTGCACTTCCGTGCGGATACGCGGCATTGCGGGAGTCACAATGAACAATCATCTCGGAAGGCATTCGAAAGCAATGGGAAACGTCCGGTGGACCGGGAATCAATTATAAATCTAATCAAGCCAGTGTCGAAGGTCTTTGCAAGATCGATAAGACCGCGTTGATCGCTTCCTCAACGCTGACCTCTTTCATACAACGAAAATCAATCGGACATTTGCGCAAGAAGCATGGACTGCATTCGACTTGATGCCGCACAATAATCTGCCGATTGCCAAGCGGTCCAGTAAGGCGAGGTTCGGTCGAACCAAAAATAGCAACCGTCGGGACACCGAGCAAAGAAGCAAGATGCATCGTGCCGGTATCATTTGTCAGCAATAAGCGGCACTCGCGCAGTTCGTCGATCAGTTGCTCGAGCGTCGTTTGGCCAATGCGATTCACGCAAGAATCTCCGAGCGTCTTCGCAATCGTCTCACCGACTGCCATGTCCGTCGCCGTTCCGAAAAGAATCCATTGCGCAGATAATTGCGCGCCAACCGCTGTTGCCACTTCGGCGAACCGATGCGGCAGCCAGCGCTTGGCGGGTCCGTACTCCGCACCAGGAGAGAGGGCGAGCTTCATGCGTTCGTCCGCTGGAGGGAGGGCCCGCGTGCCGTCGGAAATAATAGGGACGCGATGGGGCGCTTCCCTCCAGTTGTCTTGGACGCTCACGCCCAGTTCGCGTGCAACTCGTAAATAGCGATCCGCGTGATGCTCGATCGGCCCGGGTCTTTCGCGTTCGTAAATGATCTGATTGAGCAACCAACTGCGGAAATGGCCGCGATAGCCGACTCGGCGCGGAATCTCGCTCAGCCAAGTTTCCAACGCCGTGCGCAAAGAATTTGGAAAGAGGATCGCAACGTCGAAATGCGACTGGCGCCGGATCGAGCGGACTGTTGCGAGAAGGGATTTATTCGGCAGCGGGACAATTTCGCTAACCTCCGGAATCAATTTCCACATCGATACGATCTTTGACGCCGCGGCGACGGTAATATGCGCATCAGGACGTCCGGCCTTGATCGCGCGGACGGCTGGCACACTCATCACCGCGTCGCCGAGCCAGTTGCTCGAACGAATGAGAATCCGGAACGGCTTTAAGTTTTGAGCCGAAACACCGAACGGCAAATAGATGCCGCGTTTATATCTCGCCAGAAGAAAATTGGGCCGAGGCGTTTTCCAACGATTATGTACCCAAAACCAATCTTCGGGGGCGCGCCGGATTTGCTGTTCGATCACCTGATTTATTTTTGCAGAAAGCGATCCTACCGATTCTTCCTTGTTTTCCAATGCAGGCGAAATAGCGATCCTCCAACGAGCTCGTCCGTCGGTGTAGATGGCCACACCAATCAGCGCGGCCCCGGTACGTTTCGCAAGCAATGCTGGCAGCGGTGACGTCGATGCGAGACGACCAAAGAATGGAACCCACACACCGTGATCGCCGGCATGTTGATCGCTCAGAATTCCAATGGCGCCGCCATCGCGAAGCAGTTTGATTGCCTTGTCGAAGCCTTCCTTGCGATCGAACATCTCGACGCCGGCGCGTCCCCGCACGCGACGCACGTGTTCATCGATGAAGCGATTGCCCAGCCTTTGATAGATGGTGCTGTTTCTGACGTAGCCGATGTATTTCGGCAGGATGTGCGCGAATAGCTCCCAAGTTGCGAGATGGCTCAGGATCAGCACAACTGGACGGCCTGCCCGCAATTCCCGATGGATAAAATCCAGATTTTGCGCCTCGATTCGTGTCGCCATTTTTTCCATCGGCATCGCTGTGAGTTTGATGCTGCACAAGAGATTCGCGCCCAGCATCTGAAAATGGCTACGCACAAGACAACCCAATTCTCTCGGCGATTTTTCATTTCCAAATGCGATGGCAACGTTGCGCTGCGCCAGGCGTCGATATTTTCCGGAAACGATCCAGGCACAAAAACCAAGAAATTCTCCGAAAACGAAGAGAACCGGTAACGGTAGCGCGCTGGCAATCGCCGATCCTGAGCGATAAAGAAGATAAACGATGAAATCTAGCATGCAGGATCGGTCAGTCTCGCGGGATGACGCGGCAGGGTAAATTTGCCTGCGTCCTGCTTCAACCAATATAATATACGCGGTGTTGCCATCGCCCTTTCATTCCCTTGGTCTCGATTTCTCGCGCGCTATCTCGCGCAAGTTCGAACGGGGCCGATTTGTCGTGATCGGGGCAGATCCTGAGAAACTTGAGCGGCAATTTACCGAAACAGGAAGGGAAGCCGTCGTTCTTGGGACTTCGCGTGATTTACCGGCAAAGCTTCGACAAGGTGACAGTGCAGCACACTTTGAAATTGCGGTCTGGTTTTATCCGCCTGAAAAAAGTGAGGACGATCGCGTTGCAGAGGATCTCTCGCGCTGCGCGGACAACATTGTGCTGATACCCGGCAGAGGCGCGGATGTCAGCGAGCGACGTCCCCAACTTGTCGAATGCTTTCGTCGATTCGGCTTTCTGCCTGATTATGAATGCGATCTGAGTGACCTAGCTCCAGCCGCGATACGGCTCCAGCCTAGGCCGAGCGAACCTGCCGATGCGCTAATTTCAGCGGTGGAGGCGACGTTTGCGAGACTCAACACGCGGCTGGATACTTCGGAGCGGGGCTACCAAATCCAAGAATCCGAATTAGAAGCCGCGCATCGGCACATCGCCGCGCTCGAGGAGAAATTGCTCAAGCTGAAGGAATATCGGCGCGAATTAAAATCGTTAAAAGCGCAGAGACAGATACTGCGCAAATCCCCCGAGCGTAGGATCGGTCAACTCTTGCTGGCACCCTATCGTCTCCCAGAAAAGTTCGTAAAAGCCATCCGGAAAAAATTGCGCCCGCGTGCCGCGAAGTTTGCGCGATCGGCCGCTCCAACTCAGTATCAGGAGTGGTTCGAGCGGCATCGCGCGAGTGTGAGCGATCTCAAGCGAATGCGACATGAGGCGCGTGCCTTTGCTTGTCAACCGCTAATCAGCGTGATCACGCCTGTCTTTAATACGCCCGTGCATCGGCTTGAGGAAGCTGTTGAGTCCGTCCTGGCGCAAGCCTATGAAAACTGGGAGTTGCTCTTAGTTGATGATGGATCAAGCTCGGTCGATTTGCTGGATGCTTTGCCTCATTTGGCTGCGCGCGACCAGCGTATCCATCTTGAAAAGCTTGGAAAACACGCGGGTATTTCCGCGGCTTCCAATCAGGGCCTCACGCGTGCTGGCGGCGAATGGGTCACCTTTCTCGATCACGACGATGTGATCGAGCCGGACGCGCTTTTTCAATTTGCCAAGCTTTTGCAGACCCAGCGCGATGCCGAAATGATTTATTCGGACGAAGACAAACTGGACGAAGATGGCTTTGAGGCGCCCTTGTTTAAGCCTGATTGGTCGCCCGACTTCTTTCTCTCATACAATTACGTCGGCCATTTGACTGCGGCGCGACGCGACGTTGTCCAGAAAGTCGGCGGATTCCGATCGGAATTCGACAGCGCGCAGGATTACGACCTTTTCCTTCGTGTCGCCGAGCAGACCGATCGGATTCATCATATTCCGCGGGTGCTGTATCATTGGCGGCGTAGCGCCGACTCCAGCGCGATCAGTGTTCGACAAAAACGCGGACAACTCGACGCGACGCGGCGCGCCATTGAAGATCATCTGAAGCATCGCGGCGAGCGCGCTCGTGTTGCAGTGGATTGGCGCACCCACGCCTTCTGCGTCAGGCGCGACCTGTTGTTGGCGAGGAAAATTTCAATCATCATTCCGAGTTGCCACGGCGCGGAGTCGCTCGAACGGTGCATCGGAAGCCTGACGAGCCTGACGAGCTATCCGGGCTATGAGATTGTCATCGTCCAAGGCAACCAGAAATCCCCCGAAGCGGCCGTGAGTTCCTCAAGTTTCCCAGGTCGCTTGCTATATTTCTCTGGCGCGACTAATGGCTCGGCGGCCAAAAATGTCGCGGTCAATCAAACCGAGAGTCCGTGGCTTCTTTTCCTGGACGACAGTATTGAAGTGATCGAACCGGACTGGCTGGCGATCATGGCAGAGCACGTCCAGCGGCCGCCGGTCGGCGCGGTCGGCGCGCGATTACTGAATCCGAGTAACACGATTGAACACGCCGGGATTGTTCTTGGCGTCAATGGAATCGCGCAGCCAGCTTTTCGCGGTTTTGCCGCGGAACATCCCGGGGCGAGTCGCCAGTTGCAGGTGACGCGCAACTGCAGTGCGGTTTCGAGCGCGTGCATGCTGACGCGGCGTGAAATTTTTCAGCAAGCGGGTGGATTCGATGAAAATCTGCCGGGCGCGCTTGCCGACGTCGATCTTTGCCTCAAAATGCGGCGCGCGAGTTCCCTGATTGTTTACACTCCTTTTGCAAAACTTTACTGGCATGAAGCGCAAGCTGATAAGATCGACAGGAGCGGCGAGGCGATTATGCGCGATCGTTGGCCCGGCGTTTTTGATAGCGATCCTTACTACAATCCAAATCTTTCTCGCGAACGGGCCGATTTCTCGTTAGGCCAATAAGCCACTGGTTAAACTGAAATGAGCAAGCGCGAAAAAAATCTCTGGCAGGGCATCGACGCGGACGCGCGGAACGCACTGAACACCCGTGATTATAGCGGCGCCTCTTTCGCGCAGGAGCTTTCGCAGCGAGGCCTGGACGGCGGCGAACTTGTCGCGGTGGATCGGAACCAGCGCGAGATTAAGGAAGCCTGGATCCCAGGCGTGGAACTTTTTTCACGAAAAATCCATCCGCAGCGTCATCGCGGATCTTTCGGCGAATTTGTCCGACGCGACGAAGGGATTCTTGCGCAGATCGGCCTTTGGCCCAAGCAATGGTCCGCCGCGCGCATGTTTGCGCAGACCGCAAAAGGTTTTCACGTGCATCCACCCAGCATTCCCGACGGCGCGAGGGCAGCCGATTGGTTGCGCCGACTGTTCATCGATGAACCGGATAACTACTCGCTGCGCCGGTATGATGAGGAACAGTGGGACGTAATGTTTTTTCTGCAGGGACGCGCTGAGACGATTCTATGCGACGTACGCACCGGTTTTCCCAAGGGCGTTATGCGTTTCTTTGTCGATGGCGATAATCATCGCAGTAGCAATAACATCGGTATTGTCATCCCACCCGGCGTGGCGCACGCCATTCGCGCGGAAGGTTCGGAGGATGTGATCATGGTTTATGGAACGACCACGATTTTCACGCCTGAGTTCGAAGGTCGGATTGCGAGTGAGATCGAAACGGCTGAGTTGCCGCCCGGCTGGCGCAAGTTCCTGAAGTGAGGAATCGAAGCCAATCTGTAGGGGAAGCAGTTTGCTTCCCGAGTTTGTGGCCGAGACGCTAACAGCGTCTCCTGCAGCTCGCACAATGAAGCGAACCTTCGATCCGACCGTTTTGGAAATGATGGATCGCCCGCAGCCGGTGTCCACCGAGCTGGAGCGCGATCTACAGCGTATTCGGCAACTCAATCGCTGGTTCGGAAGCTATCGCTTGGTTCTGAGTTTTATTCGCCGCTGGATAAAACCGGGCGGGCGTCTGCGCATTGTCGATTTCGCCACTGGATCGGGCGACATTCCGCGGCTCATCATTGATTATTCGAGATCGATTGGCGCACTAGTCGAGATCAACGCAATAGAGCGACAATCGGCCACGCTGGAAATCGCCCGAAAATTGAGCGGCGATTACCCGGAAATTTCATACATCGACGCGGACATCCTGGAATGGAATCCCGCGGCAGCTCATGACATCGCGCTTTGCACCCTCGCGCTTCATCACTTCAGCGAAGGAGACGCTGTGAAAGTTCTGCGGCGCTGCAATGAGGTGGCAAAAAAATTTGTCCTCGTATCTGATTTGCGGCGTGGATTTTTTCTCAAGGCCGGCGTTGATGTTTTGACAGCGTTTGTCTTTCGCGAACCAATGACGCGTTACGATGCGCGACTTTCCGCAGCGCGCGCCTTTTCATTTTGTGAATTCAATGACCTGGCCAGGCGGGCAAGATGGAAAAATTTCGGGCACAAAGGATTTCGATTCGCCCGACAGGCAATCTGGTTGGAAAAGAGCGATAAC
>Ga0209474_10000842_pt1 | contig 31760 bp, 30 predicted proteins | sample GraSoiAngelo_145_FD_185902 | JGI IMG/M metagenome (GOLD analysis project Ga0209474, IMG submission 185902) | Grasslands soil microbial communities from the Angelo Coastal Reserve, California, USA - 14_1009_05_20cm (SPAdes) (version 2) | ecosystem: Environmental > Terrestrial > Soil > Grasslands...
CGCCGAACGTCGGCCGACGTTCGGGATGTCCTCGGGACCCGCGCAGATTGTTCCGCCGAGCTTCCTCGCGCGGGCGAGCGTCGCGTCGGCGTCGTCGAGGGCGACATAAGGCAGCCAGTTCGGTCGCTCGCCGCCCACATCCGTCACTCCGCCGCGGTCGACGCCGCCCTGCGAGATGATGTGGTACGTGACGTCCGGCCCGCCAGAGAGCGGTGCGCGAACCCGAAGACCTTCTCGTAGAACGCGAGCGCTTTCTTCGGATCGCTGGTGTGCAGCTCATTCCAGCACCAGCCACCGCGGGGCGCCAGCGCGTCGGGGGGGATCACCCTCGTTGCTCCTGAAGCGGCGTAGATCATCTCATAGGTGGAGTCGCCCATCGGGAACGGCTGGACCTTCCATCCCCAGCACCTCGCCGTAGAACGCCTGGGCCTTCTTGGCATCCTTCGACGAGCTCGAACCAGACGAATTTTCCAGGAAGCAGCTTGCGATCGGCCATCTGTGGCTCCTTTCTGAAGCCATGGACTCCGCGACGCGCCCGAAATCATCGGTCTATCGGTGTGGTAGCTTCCATCCTGCAGGTGGAGGCCGATGTGCAGCTGCCCGTGGTCGAGGAGTTGAAGCGCCGGCGCGTATTTCGCGCGCTCGTTGCTTACGGAATCGCAGCATTCGCCGTGCTTCAGATTGTCGAGCCGATCACCCATGCCTTGCACCTGCCCGACGCGACGAGAAACTTGGCGTAAGCGCCGTGCTCGAAGGGAGTGTGCGGAGATCCGGGAACCGCGTGCGCGTCACTGCCCAGCTGGTGAAGGCCGCAGACGGGGACCCCGCATTCGAATGGCTAGACCGCGCATATGACGTGCACGATCCCGGCCTGAGTTACGTCAAGTACGACCCATTGCTACGCGGTCTGCGCGACGATCAGCGCTATCACGCCCTGCTCACCAGGATGAATTTCCCGGCGGAATGATGTGCTGGATCGGTTGAACGAACCACTTGTCAGTACGCGAGACGCGGGTACCAGCCCGTGCCGCGCCCGTCGGGAGATCAAGCAGAGCGGCCAGATGGAGTCGACGTGACGCCCACCTAGTCTCCCGGGTGCGGCGCGTAGAGCAGCTCCGGGTTGTGCAGCGCATCGGCCATGATTGCCTCCAGCCCAGGTCGCCGTCATACACTCCGCTCAGGCGGCCGGAAGAAGAGGCAGGCTGACCCCGTGCAGAAGAACCCGCGCAAAGGCTTTCACTCGGTAACTCCTCGTCTCGTCGTTGCGGACGCGGAGGCGCTCATCGCGTTCCTCCGCACCGTATTCGACGCCAAGGGCGAGCACCAAGGCGACCGCCCCGCGGAGATCCGCATTGGCGACTCTCTCATCATGGTGACACCCGCCGGCGCCCGCGAGCGGTTCCCGGCGTTTCTCTATGTGTACGTCGACGACGCCGACGCAGTGTACGAGCGCGCGCTCTCGGCCGGCGCGGTCTCCCTCGAGGAGCCGCTCGATACCCCTTACGGCGACCGCCGAGCGATGGTGCGCGACCCGTTCGGCAACGTCTGGCAGATCGCCCACGTCATCCTGGCGAGCTGACACGGCGCCAACTTGCGCGTCAACGGCGGTTACGTGACGGCGATCAATTGAACGGCACGGCGCTTGATCGCGCGCAGCCACATCCTCCGGATGAAACCGCTCCCGGGACGGATGACGGTCCAGTACCTGGCAAAGCGGCGCCGCGCTGATGCGTCGGTGGCGTGCACGCGCGTCTCGGTCGAAACCAGCCACGCGCCGTCGCCTGCATCGTCGATTTGGAAGTTCATCACCGCTTTCGCGACGCCGGGAGCAACGAGCTCCTTGAACTGCTCCGGCGTCGACGGTTTCTTCACCCCGCGTGGAGCGATCACGACGGTTCCGACGACGATCTCGCGTTCGGGGTCCTCCGCCAGCAGCAAGAATCCGGTCCGCGTGGCGACGTCGAGGAGCGGCTCATGACTGGGAGCGTTGAGGATGCCCTCGGGACCTGCTCTCCCGAAGCGCCGGATCCAGGTCAGCGTGCGAAACAGCGTGATTTCGCCGGCGGTCACTTCCTTGAAGGACCGGTAGATCCGAATCCTCGGCGCGCGGATGCGGATGCGATGAACCTCGTTGAACTCGTACGCCGGAGCGAATTCTTCGAGCCTGCTCATGCCTGTTGGGTGGGCGCTCATCGGCCATAAACTGGTGCCAATGAGCCCCGGTGTCATGATCGTTGAATGGACGCCGCGTCCTGTCCATCGTGCTCTGCTCCACTGACCGGAAATCGCTGCGGCGGGTGCGGTGCTGCCGCGCGTGCCGGAGCGTTCCGCGTGTTGTCCATGCTGGCGCAGTCTCCGCACGGCAGGACCTACCGCGCCGAAGGACCCACCGGGATGGTCGCGCTCAAGGAGATGGTCTTCGCTCTCGTCCCGACGGCCCAGCAGCTCGACGCATTCGAGCGCGAAGCGCGGCTCCTGCGGTCGGTCTCGCACCCACAGATCCCGCGCCTGATCGACTCCTTTCGCGAAGGCGATGGTCCATCCCTGCGCCTCTATCTCGCGCAGGAGCTGGTCGACGGCGGACCCCTCTCCAGCCGAATCGGCATCGACGAGGCCGAAGCGCGCGTCATCGCGCGGCAGCTCCTGACCATCCTGCGCTACCTGCACGAGCGCGGCATCGTGCACCGCGACGTCAAGCCTGCGAACATCCTCCGCCGTCCCGACGGCACGCTCGCGCTGGTCGACTTCGGCGCCGCTCGCGCTGTGGAGGGCGTGACCCATGGCGCAACCTTGGTCGGCACTTTTGGATACATGCCGCCCGAGCAACTCGGCGGCACCGTCGATGCTACTGCGGACCTGTACGCACTGGGAGCCACCCTCGTCCATCTGGTCGGCCGCAAGGCGCCCGAGGACATCCTCGGACCGGACCTGGAGCTTCGGCTCGATCATCTGAACGTCTCGCCGGCCTTTCGCGCATTCCTCGGTCGGTTGACCGCGCGAAAACGCGCCTCTCGCCCCGCCTCTGCCGTCGAGGCGCTGCTCGCCCTCGAGGCACCGGCGCCCGGGTCTCGTCCCATCCGGCCGAGGCTCCTGGTCGCTGCCGCGGCGGCGATCGCCGTGCTCGCCTCCATCGTCCTCCCCTGGATCGCGATGCAGAAGACGATGAACGCGCTGACGGCAAGTCCAGGTGCAAACGCCGAGCGCGTCCAGCGTGCGCAGCTCGAGGCGTTCGAGCGCGAGCTGACTGAACCGTCCAAGCCCGCGCCACCTCCGCCTCCTCCCAAATCGGACCACCGCGACGTCTCCATGGGCCGGCTCCTGAGCGGAGCCAAGTTGCGCGAGCTCGACCCGGGGTTGCCCTCCTGCTACCAGCGCGCGGGCATCGAGCTCGCCCGCGTCCGGACCTGGCCCGGCCTCAAGGCGATGCAATTGAAGCTCGTGCTGCATTCACAGGAGGTCGCCTGCGACTGGCTGCCCCTCGAGGTGACCGCGTTTGCGGACGGCCGCCGTGCTCTCCATTCGTCGGGGACGATGGGTGAGACCCCCCGGGAGGGCTGGCGCGACATTCTGTACAACTTCGAGCTGCCGGAAGGCGTCGATGTGGTCCGGCTCGACCTGGCGAGCCCGACCCGCCCGCTGGAGTCATGGCGCATTGACCTGGGGCGCCGCGAGGTCCGTCGGGTCGGGTACGCGCTTGCGGGACGCGTCGAGGTCGCGTCGGCAAGGATTTCGACCGCGAGCGGGTGCGCCAGGCTCGAGCGCGGCGCAGTAGAGAGACTCTGGATCGAACAGGAGCCCCGAAAGCGGCTCCACGCGAGAGCGGCGTTCGCGACGCGCAAGGACACGAAGGAACCGTGCGCGCACCAGTCGCACTTCGCGCTGCTCGACTCGCGCGACACCTCGAGCTCCACGGCACGACTCGACTCCGACCGCACCGTGACGTTCACCTTGCCGCTCCCGGACGGGCGCAATCGGCTTCGCGTCGGCCTGGGGGAGACTCGCGCAACCGCCATACTCCGCGTCGATCTGCAGGCCGCGACCGCCGAGCGCGAGGCCCTCGCCGCGGTCACACCCTGATTCGGGCGTCCCGGGCTCTAATTGAGGCTGGCGAGATCGATGACGAACCGATAGCGCACGTCGTTGCGGATCATCCGCTCGTACGCTTCGTTCACCTTCTGGATGGGGATGATCTCCACGTCGGCGCCGATTTCGTGGCGTGCGCAGTAATCGAGCATCTCCTGCGTCTCGGGAATGCCCCCGATGGCGGACCCAGCCAACCGCCTGTTTCCCCGGATCAGCGACATCGCGGCCACGGGAGTCGGCTCGGGCGGAACGCCGACCACCACCATCGCACCTTGGGGGCGCAGCATTCCCAGATACCGGTTGTAGTCGTGCGGGGCCGAGATGGTGTCGATCAGAAGGTCGAAACGGCGGGCCAGTTTCTGAAAGGTGGCCTCGTCCCGAGTGGATTCGAACGCCTGGGCCCCGAGGCGGCGCGCATCGGCTTCCTTCGATCGCGACGTGCTCAGCATCGTCACCTCGGCCCCCATCGAGGCGGCGAGCTTGACCGCCATGTGGCCCAGACCACCGAGGCCCACCACACCCACGCGGTCTCCCTTCTTGCAGTTCCATTGGCGCAGCGGCGAATACGTGGTGATGCCGGCGCAGAGGAGCGGCGCTGCGCGTGCCGGATCGAGGCCAGCCGGGACCTTCAGTGCGTATCGATCCGCCACGACGATCTGCGACGAGTAACCGCCGTACGTGGGCGTGGTTCGGTCCATCTCCGTGCCGTTGTAGGTGAAGGCCGCGCCCTTCTCGCAGAACTGCTCGAGCCCACGGCGGCAGGGATCGCACTCCCGGCAGGAGTCGACGAAACATCCGACGCCAGCGGTGTCGCCCACCTCGAACTTGGTGACTTGCTTGCCGACCTGCTTGACCCGGCCGACGATCTCGTGCCCGGGAACCATCGGAAAGAGAGCGCCGGTCCACTCGTCGCGCACCTGGTGGATGTCGGAATGGCAGATCCCGCAGAAGAGGATCTCGATGAGCACGTCGTTCGGCCCAGGCTCGCGGCGCTCGATGATGAATGGCGCCAGCCGACTCGTCTTGGAAGCAGCAGCATACGCAGGGGTCTTCACCATCGTTCCTCCTCGGATTCGGGGTTCGATGCCGACCGCTTGCGTGGGATGCTGCCGGTCGCGCGGCTAGGAGCGGAAACGATCGAACGTCTCGAAGACGAGGCCTGACGCCTCGAACGCCGCATCGACGGCGACGAGGAAGCGCTCGGTGTCGCTCGGAGCGGCGGCGAGCTCGGCGAGCGGATCGGGCCGATCGAGGAGGCGATCGACGTCGCCGATCCCGAACGCGTCCGGATCGGTCTGCTCCATCTCGGTCCAGCTGAGCGGCGTCGCCACCGGGGCGCGCGGCCGTGCACGGAGCGAATACGGCGCGATCACGGTGGCCATGGGGTTGTTCCTCAACCAGTCGACGAAGACGCGCTCGCCTCGCAAGGCGACGCGAAACACGACGGTGAGATCTTCTCCGTGCCTGGCGGCGAGCAGCACGGCGAATTTCTGCAGCGTGATGGCAATCGTATCGCTCGAAGCCGACGGGTGGATCGGCGATACGACGTGATAGCCCTTGGAGCCCGTGGCGATCGGCACGCTGGCGAGGCCGTGCTCGGCGAGCGCATCGCGGACGACGTAGGCGGCGCGCCGGACGCGAGCGAATTGGCCCGGCGGCGGATCGAGATCGATGACGAGGCGATCGGGGTGGAAGAGATCGGCGGCACGCGACGTCGGCACGTGGAGCTCGATCGCTCCCTGGTTCGCAAGATAGGCGAGGTCTTCGGGTTGCCGCAGGATGGGATAGACGGTGACGTCCTGGTTCTTGCCACCCTTGCCCGGATGCTTCTTTGACGCCGCGGGGCTGCGCGGCACGGGAAAGCGCTCGATCGACTGCGGGTAATGAGGCGGGACGTTCTTCTGGAAGAACCCGGGACCGGCGAGCCCCCTCGGGTAGCGGCGAATGGAGAGAGGACGACCGGAGACGTGCGGAAGCGCGCGCGGTGCGATCTGCTCGTAGTACGCGACGACGTCGGCCTTGCTCCGGCCGATCTCCGGGAAGACGATCCGGTCGGGGTTCGAGACTTCCACCATTCAGTCCCCGGCCAGCTTCTCGGTGGCCTCTCGCCCAGCGTCTACGGTGCGGCGGAGAAAGTCGGCGAGCACCTCCAGCTCGGCGTCGTCATATCCAGCGCAGATCTCGTTCATCGAGGAATTCATCCCCGCGTAGAGCCGCACGAGCTCGGCGTTCCGGTCGCGCAGCGCCCGGACGACGACAGCGCGGCGGTCGGAAGGATCGCGTTCCCGGACGACCCAGCCGCCGCGCTCCAGCCTGTCCAGGATGCCGGTCATGGTTGCGGGGTGCAGCGCGGCGCGCTGTGCGAGGGCGCTCGGGCTGAGCGGACCATGGCGCGCGACGAGGTCGAGGCAGTCGAGATCGACGTCGTTGAGTCCGGCATGTGCGCCCACCTGATGGTTGAGCAGCGACAGCTGGATGCTCAGCGCCCGCAGCGACTGCTTGATCGAGGCGGTCAGGCGCCGGCGGTCCGAATCGGTTGACGATATGGAACCCATACGTTACTTGTACCGTACCTTCTGATGTACGGAGGATATCATGAACCAGCCAGGGAGCGAGGGATGAGGCTCACGATCTTCGCAGCGACCGGAGGAATCGGTCGGCAAGTCCTCGAGCAGGCCGTCGGAGCGGGGCACGAGGTCACGGCAGTCGTACGGAATCCGGCGAAGCTGCCCCGGGCAGTACGCGCCGTAACCTCGGACCTGGCGGCTCCGGACCCCACGGCGCTCGAGTCCGCGGTCAAAGGAGCCGACGCAGTGCTCTCCGGCCTCGGGCCACGGTCCGCTTCGGAGGCCGGGATCGCGTGGCAGGGCACGCGGTCGATCGTCGAAGCGATGAAGGCAACCGGCGTACGCCGCATCATCGTGGTCAGCGCCGCGCCCATCGGGACCGTTCCGTCCCCGGGCCGCCGGAACCCGCCGAAGCGCGACCCGGGCGACGGGTTCTTCATGCGGAACCTGTTCAGTCCGTTGATCAGAGCGGCGCTCAGGAAGCATCAACGAACCATCGGAATCGCTGACTGACGAGGAAACCAGCCATGACGAAGAGAGACAGGATCGTTTATTGGACGACGACGGGGATTGTCTGCGCCGTGATGGTCTTCAGCATCCTCAACTTCACCGTGTTCGACCACTTCCCGTTCCCTGAAGGAGGCTTCGTTCATCTGGGCCTGCCCAATTACTTCAAGGTGGAACTGACGATCGCCAAGATACTGGGCGTCTCGGCGCTTCTGATCCCGGGGGTGCCGGCGAAGATCAAAGAATTCGCCTATTTTGGTTTCGGGATCACCCTGCTCTCCGCCGCGATTGCGCACTTTTCCAGAGGTGACGCGAGAATCAGCATCCTGTTCGTCCTCGATCCGCTGATCTTCTTCGTCCTGCTGACGGTATCGTATTTCTATTTTACCGCTCGAGGCGGAGGCGCTGCTCGATCTGCGGCAAGAGATTCAGGTCGCCTTGGACGCGACCAGGCCGAGCGCGCGGAGCGTTTCGTGGGCCAAGGGCTTGGCCGGGGCGAACCTACGCGATCAGCTCTGCGATCAACGCCGTGAGCTCGCCGGGCTCGATTGGCTTCGGCAGGTGCGCCTGGAACCCCGATCCGAGCGCCTCCCCCCGATCCTCCGCGCGCGCAAACGCCGTCAGCGCCACGGCAGGGACCTTCGCGCCGCTCTGCCCTTCCAGAGATCGTACCCTGCGGATCAAGCTGTAGCCGTCTCCGTCCGGCATCCCGATGTCGCTCACCAGGACATCGGGTCGCTCGCGCTCGAATGCTTCGAGCGCCTCGTTGGCGGACGCAGCGGTGCTCACTTCGGCTCCGGCCTCCTGCAGGATGATGCTCAGGAGCTCCCGGGCATCGTCATCGTCGTCCACCACCAGCAGCCTCGCCCCTCGCAGGGGCGCCAGCCGCGTCCGCGCCGACCCCTCGCCGGGATGTGGCGCCGCGGCGGCGACGGTTCCGGTTTCGTTCAGCGTCGGCAGCTCGACGGTGAACGTCGCGCCCTGACGCTCGCCCGGACTCTGCGCCCGCACGGCGCCACCGTGTAGCTCGACGATGTGGCGCACGATGGCCAATCCGAGCCCGAGCCCGCCGGTCGAACGTTCGCCCTGCCGGAATCGATCGAAGATATGGGGGAGCAGCTCCTGCTTGATCCCGGCGCCGTGGTCGGAAACCGTGATGCGCGCGAGTGACCCGGAGCGCTCCAGGCGGATGGCGACGCGTCCGTGCGCCGGGCTGAACTTGATCGCATTCGAGAGCAGGTTCCAGACGACCTGCTGCAGCCGATCGGGATCGGCGAGGAGCGGACCTGCGTCCGGATCGAGGGAGGCGTCCAGCTGAATCTCCTTCGCATCCGCCACGCCCTGGACGGCCTCGATGGCGGCCTCGATGATGGCCACCGGGTCGACCTGCCGGCGATCGATCCGCAGCTTGCCCGTGACGATGCGGGAGACGTCGAGGAGGTCCTCGATGAGCTGCGCGAGAAGCTTCGTGTTCCGCTCGATCACCTCGAGCCCGCGAGCGGCGCGGACCGCATCCCGGAATCCGACGCGCAGCAGGCGCGCCCATCCGAGCATCGCCGTCAGCGGCGTGCGCAGCTCGTGCGAGACCATCGCCAGGAAATGGTCCTTGGCCTTGTCCGCCTCCCGCAGCTCGCGGCGCGACTGTTCCAGGTCGTGCACGACCCGTTCGTAGGCGCGCATGTCGCGCAGGATCCCGATGGCCCCGATGAGCATCCCGTCGGGATCCCGCAGGGCGGAAGCGTTGAGGGTGGTCGGAATGACCTCGCCCGAGGCGCTGCGAGGATTCAGCCGCACGTTGCGGGTGACGCCGCGCTCCACCACCTCGCGCAGCGCGGCGATGAACTCGCGTGTCTCCTCGGCGGAGATGATGCGCGACAACGACTGCTCGATCACCTCATCGGGACGGAACCCAAGAAGATCGAAGACGGCGTCGTTCGCTTGAAGGATCTTCCCGCGCAGATCGCTGACGAAGACCGGGTCCGGGGCATTCTTGATCAGGCTCTCGGCGTACGCGCGGGCCTTGTCCAGCTCCCGCATGTCGCGGAGGATCCCGATGACGCCGATGGCGTGTCCTTCGCCGTCGCGGAGCGCGGAGGCGTTCAACGCCGTCGGGATCACTTCGCCCGAAGCGCTGCCGGGGTTGAGGCGGAGATTCCGCGTCACGCCGCGGTCCACCACCTCCCGGACGGCGGCGACGAATTCCTGGGCCTCGGGCGGGCTGAGGAAGCGCGAAACCGATTGCTCGAGAACCTCGTCGCGGCGAAGGCCGAGGAGCTGCGAGACCGCCGCGTTCGCCTCGAGGATCTTCCCGCGCAGATCGCAGACGAACACGGGGTCGGGCGCGTTTGCGACGATGACGTCCGCCGCAAGAGTGGTGCGCACGCTGTCGTCGAACGGCGACTCTCGGCCCAGGCTGCCAAAAACCACGGACTGGAACGTATTCATTGCATCGGAACGTGCGCAGCTTACGGGAGACTGCCCGCCGACCGCGCGGTCGGGGGCTGACTTCCCACTGCGCTCGTCTGACCATCGTGCGAGGCGGCCCGCGGCGACGGCGCCCGGACGACCTCCCGTTTGCCGGAGCGCGTTACAGCAGCGCTGAAAAAAGGCATTGCCCTTCAGGGCGAGACCGTAGTATTGCGGCGGTCTCGAGGGGGTGGATTCATGCGATGCAGACTCGTCGCGGCCGCGGCGATCTCCGTAGTGACAGTCGGTCTGGTCCCAGTGGCCGCGCGCGCCGACGACATCGCCACCAGCGTCGACGCGCCTGCAAACGGTGCGGATGGCGAGTGCGTGAGCATCCGGGCCCCGATCGTGACGACGTTTTTCATCGAAGGCTGCACGAGCCCGTTCGGGCTCTGCACCGAAGGAACGATTCCCTCCGGGCCGCTGGCAGGGACGACGCAGTTCAGCGTGCTTTCACTCGGCCCGGGCGACTCGCCAGAGCTCCTGCTCTACGGTGGGGAGCTGGTCATCACCACGCCCGACGGTACCTTGACCATTCAGGACAGCGGTGTGCTCAACACGCTCGACGGCACCTTCTTCGAGATCGAGCAGACGGTCGAAGGCACCGGCTCATTTGCGGATCACGACGGTACGCTCTTCGCACAGGGTACGAGCACGCCAACCGGATTCGAGGGAACGCTGTCCGGACAGATCTGCCGCGTATCGAAAGACGTGTACGACCTCCCTTGACGGGATCACCGCTCCGGCTTGCCGTCCTTGAGCTCGCGCACGTACCACGCCAGCGCCCACCGCTCTTCCTCGGACAGATTGGTGAACTTCACCATCGCCGTCCCCGGGACTCCCTTTCCCAGCGTGTCGAAGATCTGCCGCACGCTGGAACCTTGCTTGAACGGCTCCGTGCTGAAGTTCCGCGGCCTCGGGTCCAGCTTCGCCGCCGCCGACCCATCTCCCGCGCCGGTCTCGCCGTGGCAAGCGACGCAGTAGATGCCGTAGGTGCGCTTCCCCATCTCGAGCAGCACCGGCGACCGCTTCGGCGGCCTGGCTGCCCGCGCGGGCGACGTCACGGCGAGCACCACGAGCGGCAACGTCCAGATCACTTGCCGGGAACCGATCCCGGTGGGGCTGGCGCTCGCACGACACGCAGCGGCGGCAAGTCGGGCGTCCAGTAGCGCGCGAAGTAAGCGGTCATCGCCTTCGCCTCCTCGTCGGTCGCGGGCGACCCGAACTTGCGCATCTTGTCCACCGTCTTCTGCCACTGCCCCTCCGTCAACCGCTGCGAGGTGACGTACTCGGCGGAGTGACAGAGCAGGCACTTTCCCTGCACCAGCGGACGCGCCGGGTCGTCGGGAAGTTGGCCATCGAGGAGCGCCGCCGTCGCCTTGTCGTCCGCCGCCGCTGCGGATGCGATGACCCATGCGGCGCCGCCGAGCGAGAGGCCGGCTGCGATGAGGATGCGGATCATGCTCGCACCTCCACTTTCAGCCGCTCGATCGCATTGTACAGATAGCCGGACGGGTTCCACACTGGCGTCTCCGGCTGCGTGGCGCCGGCGTTGTCCGTCGCACGACACGCGACTTCGTAGCTGCCGGGCTCCGTCTTCCAGGCATGACGGAAGACCCGAAAACCGTACGCGCTGGCCGGACCGTCGAGCTTCGCCGCGGTCCAGGTCTTGCTGCCGTCGAAGCTCAGCTCGACCCGCTCGATCCCCGCCTCCCCGGAGAAGGCCACTCCGGCAAGCTGATGGACGCCCGGCGCGAGCCGATCGCCGTCGCTTAGGGATCCGAGCAGCGACTTCACGTTGAGCTTCGTCATCGGCTTCATCTGGTCGGCGGGAATGGGGGCACCCGGAGCGCCCGGCGTTGCCGGAAATCGATAGGCCGTGTCGTAGTAGAAGGCCTTCGGCTCGTCGGCGCGCGCCTCGATGTCGACCAGCGCCCGCACCCAGTCGTCGCCGACCCAGCCCGGCACCACAAGACGGATCGGCTGTCCTCGGGTCGGCGCCAGCGGCTTGCCGTTCATCTTCAGTGCCAGGAGCGTGTCCGGATGAAGCGCCTTCTCCACGGGGATGGCACGGATGAATGCCGGCGTCGTGTTCATGGTCGGGCGCTCCGCACCTTGAAGCTGGATGAAAGCGGCGTCCTTCTTGAGCCCGCCGAAGGCGAGCACGTCCTTGAAGCGGACTCCCGTCCACTCCGCGTTGCCCATGGCTCCGTACCGCCACTGGACGCCCGGCACATGCGGCGTGAACAGCGCGCGACCGTTCCCCGCGCATTGCAGCACCGCTTCCACGGTGACCTGGGGCATGTGCTGCAGATCGGCCAGGGAAAGCGACAGCTCCTTCTCCAACAGGCCGTGCACTTTCAGGCGCCACTTCGCGACGTCGATCTTCGGCAGGTCGAAGTGGTTGCGCAGGTAGAACCGCTCGACCGGGGTGATCCGCGTGGTGAACGTCGAGCGCACCGACTCGTAGTTGGGCGGCCGTTCCGTCATGCGGATGAGGTCCGCCCTCCCCTTGGCATGCGCGAGAGTCGGAACCTTCACCCAGCAGGCGAAGGCGGCGGCACCGGACAGCGACGATTTCAGGAATTGCCTGCGATCCAGCGTCATGGCTGGCCTCGGCTAGCTGCGGAGGTCGTCTGATTCCAGACGCCCCAAATAGCGCGACTTCGCCCTGCAGATCAAACTATGCTCCTCGGCATGCGGGCGTCCGCGGTCATCTGCGCCATCGTCATCTGCGGCTGCGGTTCCAACGCCGACCGGGTGCCCACCTGGCACCGCGACGTCCGCCCCATCGTCACGCAGAGTTGCACCGGCTGTCACAGCACCGGGTCCATCGCGCCTTTTCCGTTCGAGTCCTATGCCGATCTCTTCGGCCGGCAGCAGCTCATTCGCGAGCAGGTCACGTCCCGCCGGATGCCGCCCTGGCCACCGGCGCCGGGGTGCACGGAGTACGACGACGATCGCTCCCTCTCCGAGAAGGACCGCACCACGCTCCTCACCTGGCTCGACCACGGAGCGCCGGAGGGCAATCCGGCCGATGCGACACCCGTCTCCTCCCCACCGCCCGGTGGCCTGTCGCGCATCGACCGCGACCTGAGAGTCGCGGCGCCGTACACGCCGGTGCAGGTTCCCGACGAGTACCGTTGCTTCCTGCTCGACTGGCCGGAATCCGCAAGACGCTATGTCACCGGTTTCGTCGCGAAGCCGGGAAACGCTGCCATCGTCCATCACGTGCTGGTCTTTGTCGCTCCTCCCGGCCAGGTCTCGCAGTTCCAGGCGCTCGACGATGCGGACCCTTTGCCCGGATACACGTGCTTCGGCGGCCCTGGCGGTGTCGTGCCGACGCTCGGCGGCTGGGTCCCGGGGAGCCGCGGCGGCGACTTTCCGGCGGGCACCGGGGTGCCCATCGATCCCGGCTCGAAGATCATCCTGCAGGTCCACTACAACCGGCCGAGGGACGGAGCCTCCGACCAGACTTCGCTCCAGCTCAAGCTCGACGATGCCGTGCAGCGGCAGGCCTTCGTTCTCCCTTGGGCGGATCCATCCTGGCTGAGCTCGCACACGATGAACGTTCCCGCCGGGCAGCCGGACGTCAGTCACGCATTCACATTCGCGCCGGGTTCCTATCTCGGCTTGATTACGAGCGGCGCCATCCCCGCCGGCCCGTTCACCGTCTACGGCGCCGCCACGCACCAGCACCTTCGCGGCACCCACAACCGCCTCGAGATCCAGCGCGCCGGAGGGAGCCATGAGTGCCTCCTGGACATCCCCCGCTGGGACTTCCACTGGCAGGGCTCGTACGCGCTGAAGACCCCGACGCGGGTGCAGATGAACGACAGCCTCTCCATCGAGTGCCACTGGGACAACAGCGCGGCGCACCAGCCCGACGGCCGTGCTCCGCGCGATCTCAACTGGGGCGAAGGCACCGACGACGAGATGTGCATCGGCTTCCTCTACATCACGCAGTGACGGCCCACGCCGGCAGCACCTCGATTCCGCGCGGGCGGCAAAAATGCGCGCCGACCTAGGTCGCAGCCCACGCGACCTCTGAAGCGCTCTGCGATGGGTCTGCTCAACGCCACAAGCTGTTGGTCTCGCGCCCGATCCCGCCTTTGACGCGGTACATCCATCCGGATCGCGACGAGCCGCGTCTTGATCTTTTCCCGCTGCGCTCGCTTCGCTTCCGCGCGCAACGGGGGGCGATCCGCCATCCGAAAACGGCCACTCGAAGGAGGGAGCGATGGCTTCTGACGGCAAGAGATATCCCGGTTCACGTGAAGAAGATGCGTGGCTGAGCGACGAGCAGCTCGATCATGTCGCGCCCGCGGAGAGCGAGCCGTTCCAGGCGCCGATCCCGACGCGGATGATCTCCAACGGCGAGTACATGCCGCATCCGCAAACGGAGAAGCAGAAACATGTCGAGGCCCGGATCAAGGAGCTCGCCGACAAGGCATCCAAAAAGCTCGGGGTCAGCCGGCGCGATTTCCTCTCAGGCTCGGGAGGCATGGCGGCGTCGCTGCTCGCCATCAACGACGTGTTCGGAACAAAGTTCTTCAAGGTCAGCCCGGTCGAGATGTTCGAGCCGGCGGCGTTCAGGGAGAACGGGGCGCCGGCGAACCTGTTCGTTTTCGACGATCAGACGCACATCGTCCGGTCGAGCACCAACAACCCGCAGGGGCTGCGGGCGCTGGCGCAGGGGCCGGGGTCGGTCTCGACAGGGGCCGGGTTCTTCCCGAGCCCGACGAGACCGTTCGGCAATCCCAACAACGGCACGGGCGGAAACCCGGGCGGCGTCGATGAGTTGGGCAGCCCGTGGACCCCGTGGAATCCCGGGCAGCTCGGCCCCGACTCCCCGCCCAACCCCGGACCGCCCACCACCGACGCCGGCGAGTTCCACCTCGGCCAGTACATCAACCGGATGTACCTGCAGGCGCAGACCAGCGTGTCGATCATCAGCAACGCGAACATCGCCCTCTTCACACCGCCGGGCGGAGGCGTTCCGGGCCCAGCGAGGAAGATCACCGAGAGCCTCGGCAGTGAAATCCTGACGGGGTGGCAGACGGCGCAGTGCCGGGACTTCATCAATGCGCTCGCCGGCTCCACACGTGCCCTCGCGCACGCGCAGATCTATCCGGGCGCGGGCAACCTCGTCGACCCGGACTTCGGCGACTACACGCAGTGGCAGATCGAGAACATGCACCCCGACTCGTGGAAGGGCTACAACATCGCCTTTGCCGCGAGCGGCGCGCCCGGCGCCCAGTTCGGCAGGTGGCGCCTCGACGACGAGGACATCGCGTATCCCACCTACGGGATCATCGACGCCAACAAGGATCAGCTGAAGAAGCACCCGGGCTTCAACAACATCTGCATCCACAAGGGATTGTCAGCGTCGGTCGGTCCGAATGGAACGCAGCCCGGCGGACGCAACAACATTCCGCAATTTGGCAACCCGGACGACATGGTGAAGGCGGCTTCGGATTGGCCTCAGTTCAACTTCATCATCTACCACTCGTGCATCCGGCCGTCGTTCTGGGTCCTGCAGGCATTGCAGGACATCAAGAACACTGCCTTGGCGATGCCGCCGACGACGCTGACGGACAGCCGCGGCCACACCGTGCCGAACATCCGCTGGACCACGCAGTTCGCGCAGATCGCGGCCGGCAAGTACGTGCAAGGGGCGGAGCCGTTCTCGAACTCGCCGGCGAGCACGCGGCGGCTCCCCAATGTCTACGCGGAGCTTGGCACCACGATGGCGTCGATGATCGTGACCTTCCCGACGGTCTGGGCCCACCTCATCGGCCAGCTGCTCTACTACATGGGCGAGAACAACATCGTCTTCGGGTCCGATTCTCTCTGGTATGGCGGACCGCAGTGGCAGATCGACGCGCTGTGGCGGTTCCAGATGCCGGACGAGCTCCAGCACAAGTGGGGGTATCCGGAAGTGACGGAATCGGCGAAGCGGAAGATCCTTGGTCTGAACAGCGCGCGCCTGTATGGACTCCCCGCGGCTGCCAAGCCCCTCGGCACTGACGAAGGCGTCTACAAGCAGGGCAGGCTGGCGAACTACGCTCTCTACATGCAGTCGGGGAGCGCCATCGACAACGCCCTGAGAGGCCCCGGTTACCCGACCCCGATCGTTCCGGTGGCCCTGCTCCCCGACGACAAGCTGACGAAGATGAAGAAGCAGTACGCCGAAATGGGCGGCGGGAGGGACAACACCCGCTTCGGCTGGATGCGCACGAAAGGGTAGTTCGCCGCATCGCCATGGTGGGCGGTGCATCTCCACAGGATCCAAGGAGAGGAGCCCACCATGGCGAAGATGATGCGAGCGGTGCAGGTGTCGAAACCCGGCGGTGCCTTCGAGCTCGTCGAGCGCGAGTTGCCGGAGCCGGCGCCGAACCAGATCCGCGTCCAGGTGGAAGCGTGCGGCATCTGTCACAGCGACGCGCTGGTCAAGATGGGGGCCTATCCGGGTCTCAAGTTGCCGCGCGTTCCCGGCCACGAGATCGCCGGACGCGTCGACAAGGTCGGCGCCAACGTGACGCAGTGGAAGAGGGGCGACCGGGCAGGTGTCGGCTGGCACGGCGGCCACTGCTTCGTCTGCAATGCCTGCCGCAAGGGACTCTTCCTCAACTGCGAGCGGGCGCAGGTAACGGGCATCAGCTTCGATGGCGGTTACGCAGAGTACGTCGTCGTCCCGCACGAAGCCGCCGCGCGGATCCCCGAGAAGCTCGACGCCAAGGACGCCGCTCCCCTGCTCTGCGCTGGCATCACCACCTACAACGCGCTCCGCAACAGCGGCGCGCGTCCGGGGGACACCGTGGCCGTCCAGGGGATCGGCGGCCTCGGACACCTCGCCATCCAGTTCGCCGCGCAAATGGGTTTCCGGACGGTCGCGGTCTCGCGTGGCGCCGACAAGAGGGAGCTCGCGCAGCAGCTCGGCGCGCACGAGTACGTCGACACCGCCGACGGTGCCGCCGCCGCAGGACTGCAAGAGCTTGGAGGAGCGGACCTCGTGCTGGCGACCGCGCCGAACAGCGAGGCCATCGCCGGCACCGTCGAAGGCCTCAAGCCCCGCGGGAAACTGCTCATCGTTGCCGCACCGTTCGAGCCGCTGAAGCTCTCGGCCCTCACGCTGCTCAGCGGCAAGAGCATCGCGGGGTGGCCAAGCGGCAGCTCGATCGACTCCGAGGAAACGATGGCATTCAGCGTGCTCACCGGAGTCCGTCCCCGCATCGAGGTCTTCAAGCTGGAGCAGGCGGAGCAGGCGTTCGGGAAGATGATGGAAAACCGCGTCCGCTTCCGCGCGGTGCTGACGCCCTGACGAGGCGGGCTCAGTGGTGCACGTGGCCCACGTCGGGTTCCCGCTCCACGGTGACCCGGATGCGGGCCAGGCCTTTGACCATCGCGCAGGCGTCGATGTCGGGCGCCTCGCATTCCACCTTGCCCGTAAGGAGCAGCCGGACCGGTCCGCCTTTGGAAAGGGGCAGCGGCGCATCGCCCTTGCGGTAGACGAGCATCGCCCGCTCGAGCAGAGGCTGTAGCGGGACCGAGATGGCGAACTTGCCGTCGCCGGAGGCCAGGGTCGCGAATCGCCCCGAAGGCCTGAGCCCGGACTGCGCGAGGACGTCGCGCAGCCAGACCGCGGAGCCGTCGCGTCCCGGTACGACCTTCGAGACGTCGTCGATCTGCACCGGCAGCCTTCGCAGGTCCGTCGGATCGATCGAGCGCGGCCCGTCCAGCTCGCCTTCGATGATCAGCATCCCGCAGCGCCTCCTGGCGGCCGCGGAGTATAGAACAGCAAGGCGCTCAGTCGTCGCGGCTGCGTCTCGTCGACGCCGTCTTGCGCCGGTGCGTCCCTCGCGCGACGGTCGTATCCGCAGCGCCTGCGCGCGAAGGGCCCGCGGGCGCGATCGAGTCGCTGCCCTTGCCCTCTGACGCGTCGAACGGCAGGCGGCGCCGAACTGCGATCCACGCGTCGGAGCTCTGGCGTCGCATCGTGGCCCAGACGGCCGAAGTGCGGCGTCGGATCGTGCTCCAGACGCCGCTCTTCATGTGCCGCTCGATCTTCGTCCAGGAATCCAAAAGCGGCTGCCGCCGCGTCGCGACGCCCGCACCGAGGCCGGCGACAATCAAGGCGACGACCGCGCCGATCACGATGCGTCGCGAGGCCCCGTTCCCGATCGGGCGCGGGCGCGACGCCTTTTCCTTCTGCGGCTTTTTGGGGGCGGTTCCGGCGCCCGCTGTGTCACCGCGCCAAGGCACGTCGGAGACGAGAAGGCGCCGGCACGCCGCGCAGAGACCCCGGTCGCCCGGAGCCGGCGTATGCAAAGCACCGCAGCTGGAACACCCAACGACGGAGGATGGTGTGTTCATCCTCCGAATGGTACCCGGAAGGCGGCTGACGATTCTCTGCGAACGCGTGCGATGCCGCCCCACGGCTGCCCACCGTTGCCGCCGTTTACCGCCGGGCAGCCGACGGATCCGCGCCTGGAGGCTTAGCGCGACCGCGCGCGCGTCCGCGCCGCCTTGCGCGCCGCCGCGCGGCGCCCGGCCGGGCCCTTGGTCCGCACCGCCTTCTTCGCCGCCGCCCGCCGCGACTTCGGGCCGCGCCGCATCGCCGCGCCGTGCGCCTGCCTCGCGAGGGCCGACCGCGATGCCGAGGAACGCGGCTCCCGCTTCAGCGCGCGTCGCACCGCCCGAGACCGCCTTGCGGACGGCCGCCTCCGCCGCCTCCCCTTGGCGACGTCGCGCGCGGCCTTGCGTCGGGTTTGCGGCGATGCCTTCCCCGCTCTCGGCGCCTGGAGCTTCACGCCCGCTCGCCGCGCCTTCGACAGGCCGATGGCGATCGCCTGTTTGGGCGATCGCGCGCCGTGCTTGCCTTCACGGACGTGATGCATCTCCTCGCGGACGAACTCGCCGGCCTGTGTCGACGTCGACTTGCCCTGCGCTGCGTCCTTGTGCGCGCGCTCGATGGTTTCCTTCTCTGGCATGGTGCATCGCCTCCGGCCGCAAGGTACGCACTCGGTCGAGGCGCAGCACGCCATCCGCCGCACAGACGTAAAATTACATGTACGACGGATGCCGGATCTTCCATTTCGCTTTGTTTCTCGCCTGACGCGGGGCCACTTGACCGCTCGCCGCGCGCGGGCGTACCGGTCGCGCGATCCGGGGACATCGGGGGAGGGAACTCATGACACGTACGGGACCGATCTTCGGTTGCGGCGCGATGCTCGCGTTCGCGATTTGCTTCATTCCCGCAGCGCCGGCACAGGCTCGCATCACCAGAATCCAGATCACCGCGGTGGAATCGCCGACCTTCGGCCGCTACTCGTGGCCGGGAGTCGGCCAGTACGAGAAGATCGTCGGTAAGGCGTTTGGCGAAGTCGACCCGACCGGGCCGCTGAACTCCGTCATCGTCGACATCGGCCTCGCGCCGCGAAATATGAAGGGCTACGTGGAGTACTCGTTCGACTTCTACATCCTCAAGCCCATCGATCTGACCAAAGGCGCCCACAAGGTGATGTATGAGCCACCCAATCGTGGTGGCAAGACGTGGACTGGGTTGGGCCGCGTCAGCGGGGGCGTGACAAACGATCCCGGTTCGACGATCACCGACTCGACGGTCCTGGCGAACTCATTCCTGATGCCGCGCGGATATACGATGGTCTGGAGCGGGTGGGATTTTGCGGCCGGCACCAGCACGGCAAACTTCAACACGACGATCACGCTGCCGATCGCGAAGTACCCGGATGGCTCTACCATCACCGGACCGGCGTTCGAGTACATCGTCAGCCCGGGAGCCTCGTATCAGCTGAATTATCCGGCAGCGACCCTCGACAAGAGCCAGGCGACCCTGACCCATCGCGTTCACCTCGGCGACGCGCCAGCCGTGGTTCCGAGTTCTGGCTGGACCTACAATGCGGCCGGAACCGCCATCAGCCTCGTCGGATCGAGCTTCCTCGCAAACGACATCTACGAATTTTCGTACACGGCCAAAGACCCGACGGTGAACGGGCTCGGCTTTGCCGCCATCCGCGATTGGAATGCCTGGCTCCGCTACGAGCTGTCGGATGATTCCGGCACCGCCAATCCGTTGGCCGGCGACATCACCCGCATCTACACCGAGATCGTCTCGCAACCCGGCCGCCTGCTCAACGACTTCAGGCACCTCGGGTTCAACCAGGCCGAGAACGGCAAAAAGGTGTTCGACGGCATGATGCAGTGGATCGCCGCGGGAGACGGCATCAACATGAACTACCGGTTCTCCCAGCCGGGCCGCACCGAGCGCAACCGCCAGGATCATCTTTTCGTCGAGGGCGTGTTCCCGTTCGCGAACGTGATGACCCACGACCCCATCAGCGGCAAGACCGACAGCCGATATGCGAAGTGCGAAGCGAGCGGCACCTGCCCCTTCGGCGCCGAGATCTACTCCGCGAATGAATACTGGGTGAAAGCGGCGTCGCTGCTCCATACCGACCCGACCGGCACGGTCGATCTGCCCGATTCGCCGTTCACGAGGAACTACTTCATCTCCAGCCACCAGCATGGCACGGGCAACGGCGCAAGCCGAGGAGCCTGCCAGCAGTCCCAAAACCCGCTCAACTCGGCGCCGGTGCAGCGGGCATTGTTCATCGCGCTTGACGACTGGACCAACGGAATCCTGCCGCCGCCGAGTCGCGTCCCCAGGTTGGACAATGGCACCCTGGTGCCGCCGCTGCCGCAATCGGGCATGGGCTTCCCGGATATTCCGGACCCGTTCACGCAGCTCAATCACACTCCGAATGGGCTCGTCACTTATACCGGCCTGAAGACGACGCGCTACCTGTTTGACTACGGGCCGAATTTCTACCAAACGGGCATCGCCACGATCAACCCGCCCGTGATCGATGTTCGGACTCCGGCTCAGTCCACTTACCAGGACAACCCGGCCAACGGCCCCATCTATCCAAGCTTCATTCCTAAAACGGATGGCGACGGTAACGACATCGCCGGCGTGCGCCTGGTGGACGTCACGGTGCCTCTCGCCACGTATACCGGCTGGGCGCTGCGCGCCGGTGCGCAGGCGAACGACGGCTGCGAGGGTTCCGGGCAGATGATTCCGTTTGCGGCGACCGCCGCGGACCGGGCAACCAACGACCCACGTCAGGCCGTTGGGGGGGAGAGGTACCCGTCCTATGGCAACTACTATCACAAGATCTCTGCCGCACTCGATCGGATGGTCGCCGATCGATTGATGCTCCCGGAAGACGTCAACAGCGAGTTCAATCGACTGATCTCGAACGGCCTCGCAAGGGGCGTCCCCGTGAACAACCCACCCATCGCCAATTGCCAGAACGTCACGGTTGCCACACCGCAGTCCACGTGCTCCGCAACGGCGTCCGTGGACAATGGATCATTCGACCCGGACAAGGATCCCTTCGTAGTCACGCAGACGCCGGCAGGTCCCTATCCGCTCGGCGCTACCGCGGTCAGTCTGAAGGCTACCGACGAATTCGACTCAGCCGCATCTTGCGCGGCAACGGTCACGGTCGTCGACAGGACCCCTCCGGGCATCTCGAAGATGACCGCATCCCCCAACGTCCTCTGGCCGCCGAATCACAAGATGGTCGCGGTTTCCCTCGGGGTGTCCGTCGCGGACGCGTGCGACGCGAATGTGGCCAGCTCATGCCGCATCGTCTCCGTCAGCAGCAACGAAGGCAGCGCGGCCGATTCCCAGATCACCGGCAGGATGACGGCCAGCCTGCGCGCAGAGCGCTCCGGCAAGGGCGACCGCGTGTACAACGTGGCCGTGACCTGCACCGACGCTTCGAACAACAGCTCGACGGGCACCGTCGCCGTCACCGTGCCGCACGACCAGGGGAACTGAGGGCGCTCTCGCAGGTCTCGCCGCAGCATGGCTAGAATCCTCCGATGGTGGATCCGGACACGCTGCGGCAGCTGCGCGAGCAGAGCGGCCTTCGCCTCGACAAGGAGGGCCGCTTCTGGCATCGGGACGGCCTCGTCGAGCACGCGCGCACCTATGCCGTGCTGCATCAGGGCATCCACCGCGCAGCGGACGGCCGCTGGGCGACGCGCATCGGCAAGGACTGGGCCTACCTCGATGTAGAGGACGCGGCGCTCTGGATTCGGCGCATCGAACCCTCAGGGGCGACGTTGCGCGGGCAGCTCGCCTCGGGCCAGTGGGTCCAGATCGATCTGTCGACCTTCGCCGCCGGCGTCGAGGACGTGCTCTACGTGCGCGTCGGCGGCGAGCGTGCGCGGCTGACGCGCGACGCGCAGCTCTCGCTCGCGGATTACCTGCGCGAAGACCGCCACGGTTTCCTGCTCGAGCTCGGCGCGCGGAGATTTCGCATCGGGCGCGATCGCGGCCCCGAGCCGATCCGCCCGCCTAGTCCTCGAGATCCTGCTTAGGGTCGGAGTTTCCAGGCAGGTAGAAGACCTCGTCGAGCACGAGCCCATGGGGCGGCGCTGTCGGGCCCGCCAGCGTCCGGTCGCGACCCTCGAGCAGCGCCGTCAGCGACCCCGCCTCGCGGCGCCCGTGTCCGACCTCCACGAGCGTTCCCACGATGTTGCGCACCATGTGCTTGAGGAACGCCGTCGCTTCCACGACCAGCTCCAGGCGCCGCCCGCTCTGCCGGATCTCCAGCTTGCGAATTTCCCTCACGGTCGTGTGCGCCGGGCAGTCCGCGGCCCGGAGAGCGGAGAAGTCGTGCACGCCGAGCAGCGACGGAGCGGCACGGCGCATCGCTTCGACGTCGAGCGGCCGGCGGATCTCCCATGCGCGGCCCCGCTCGAGCGGCGACCGCACCGCGGTCACCAGGATTGCGTACGCGTAGCGCTTGCCCCGCGCCCAGCGGCGCGCGTCGAAGCCTTCGGGAGCGGACTCGGCCCGCACGCAGGCCATGTCGTCGGGAAGCAGCGCATTGAGCCCGGCCGTCCACGCCTTCAGAGGCAGCTCGCGCGGGACACGCAACGACGCCACCTGTCCGCGCGCATGCACCCCGGCGTCGGTCCTGCCTGCGCCCGTGACGCGCACGGGCTCGCCGCAGAGCCGCGCGAGCCCCTTCTCCAGCTCCTCCTGCACGCTGCGGCCGTTGGGCTGCAGCTGCCAGCCCACGAAGTCGGTGCCGTCGTACTCCAGCGTGAGCTTGAGGAACGTCACTTCGCGTCGTCTTGCACCTTCACCGCGGCGGGTTTGGACGAGGTCTCCGCGAACGCGAAGCGGGCGAGAAGATCGTTCAGGTTCATCGTCTGCAGCCCTCCCGCCTTTCCCCCTGAGGGAAGGAAGAAGATCTGCTTGCCCAGCAGCGCGTCGGCGACGCTCAGCTTGACCAGCGTGCGGCCGCCGGCGCCGCTCATCGCCTGGTTCGTCTTCTCCACGCCCTTCGCCCGCGCCTTCTTCTCCGCGAGGATCGCTTCCGCTTCGCGTTGCGCGCGGAAGTAGTCGGCGTCGGCGTGCAGCTTCACCTGATCGAGGGCGCCGCGGGCGGTGGCGATCTTCTGCGACACCTGCCCCTTCGCCGTCTCCAGATTTCGCAGCGCCTCCTGCAGGGCGGCGTGACCTTCGCTCACCATCCGCTCCGCGGTCTGCTCCGCGAGCTTCTTGTCGTGGATCACCTTCTCGTAGTCGGGATGGAAATGGTGCTCGCCGAGGATGACCCGCTCCACGATCACTCCTTCCGGACCGAGCACCGCCGCCAGCTTCTCCCGCGCTTCCTCCGCCTTCACGAACCGTTTCTCGGAAACGTAGAACTCCTCGCTGGTCATCGCGTTGAGCACGTCGCGCACGATGCTGCGGCAGGCGGGCCGCACCAGGTTTTCCTTCACTTCCTCGGTCGAGCCGCCGACGTGCTCGAGAATCCACGGCGACTTCGCCGGATCGATGCGCCATGCGACGGTCACGTCCACCGCGATGTCGTTGCCGTCGTGGGTCTTGAACTCCACGTCGTCCCGCGAGCCGCGGTCACCCTTTTGCAACGTGCGAACCATCGCCAGGTTCTGCAGCGCGACGTTGTAGACGTTCCAGTCGGTGATGAAGGCCGGGAAGGTGTAGGTGGCGCCGGGCAGGTACGTCTCCTGCTGCACGCCGCCCTTGCCGACGATTCCGATCTTGCGGGTGAGCACGCCCACTTCGGTCGAGTCGGTGCTGTGGAAGGTGCAGCCGGCGGCAAGGAGCAGTAGCGGAGTGGTCTTGCGCGTCAGCATGGTCACTCCTTCACGTCGAAGCGCCGCATCAGCGTCTTCAGATCGAGGGGGTTCATGCCGCCTTCGCCGTCGGAGGGCAGGACGATCAGCCGCGTCCCCTTCAGCGCCTCCGCCATCCGCAGGCCGACCATGTTCTCGCTTCCCACGCCGCGCAGCGCCTGGTTCTCCAGCTCGGTCCCTTGCGCCTCCGCCAGCTTCACCAGCAGGTCGCCGTCGGCGGCCTTCTTCCGCCGGTAGAGGTCCGCATCGGCCTCGAGCTTCTTCACTTCGGCCTCGCCGCGCGCCAATTCGACCTGCACAGAGGCGGCGCCCTCGGCGATGATCTTGTTCTTGGCAGCCGCGGCAGCGGCGGACTTTGCCTCCGCCTCGTTCTTGTAGACGGTTTGATCCTGGATCTTTCGCTGCTCGATGGCCTGCTGGTAGCGCTGGTCGTAGGTGTACCGGCGGATGAGGACCTGCAGCACCTCGATCCCCTTGTCCTTCAGCTCCACCTCCAGCGCGTGCTGCGCGGCCCGCGCCTTCTCCACGCGCTTGTCGCCGCGATAGAAGTCTTCCGCGTCCAGCTCACCCAGGGCGCGGCGCAGGTCCTGCTGGGCGCGCGGGATCACGGCGCTGTCCTCGAAGAGCCGACCCGGTCCGATGGTCTGCATCACCTTGAGGGGATCCGCGATCCGGTACAGGACGGTGAGGTCGGCCTGCACGGTGTAGCCTTCGCTCGTCTGGATGTTCACCCCCGGCGCCACCCGGTGCCCTTCCAGGTCGCCGGCCTCGCCGCGCGAGTTGCTCAGCTCGAGTACCTGCAGCCGCAGCGGGAAGCGGTGCATGGTCTCGCCCACTCCCACGTAGTGGAGCCCGGTGCCGTAGACCGTCGGGTCGATGCCCTTCCCGAGACCGAACTTGATCTGCTTGACGCCCGCCTCGCCCGGCTTCACGTAGGTGGTGCAGGAGTTGTAGCCGACCAGCAGGGCGAGCACCGCCGCCCCGGCGATCCAGAGAACGCGCATCCTCGCGCCGCCGGGGACGGTCACGCGCGGGACGTTCAGGTTGAAGTCCACGTCAGCCCCTCTCTCGCGCCGCGACGGGCGGCGCCTCCGCGAGCTCGGAAGGTATTCCCAGCGCGCGCGTCAGCTCGGACATCGGGCGGTAGGTCTCCAGCGTCTCGCTGGCGCGGTGGAGATCGCCGACCAGCGCTTCGAGCCTTCTCCGCCACCGCCGGCGGTGGAGCCACATCACGGCGTCGGGAAACAAGGGCCCGAGCACCAACAGCAGCGCGGGGAACCACTTGGCCTGGATGGGAATGTACGGCACCTCGACGCAGATGATGCCGAGGATGAATCCGGCGAGAGCGAAGGTGGCGCGCGCGACCAGGTCGCCTCCGCGCCAGATGCCGTAGTCGCGCTTCGCCAGCTCGATCTCGCCGGTGGCCAGTGCCGCGTAGCGAGGAAGAAGGATCTCGTCGAGCGCACGGCGGACGCGCTGCCAGTAGGTCGCGTCGTCGATGCCGATCTCGCGGACCTGCTTCTCCATCAGCTGCAGCTCGCTCTCGGCGTCCTGCCGCAGCGAGGCCTCGATCTGCGGCGACCACTCCCGAATGCCAGGACGGCGCAGCTCGAATTGTTCGAGCAGGAAGCGCCCCACTGCGGCGAGGCGATACTTCTCCGGCACCATGTCGGATCTCTAACACGCACCCCGGGGTACGGTCGCGGAGCGCGGCGTATCCCTTCCCTCGGGCGGAACGGGTCCGTCGCGCCGAAGCACGACCAAAGCCAGCTCCGCGAGGCCGGCGAGCTGCTGCACCGCGGGCCGCGCGCGCGGTGGGATTGGGGTGTTTACATCTCCCTACCCGTTTGACTAAAACGTTGGGCTCGTACTCTGGAGGGGGAAATGCATTCCATTCGTATGCACGTTACCTGCGCGATGGCGGCTGGGTCGCTGCTCCACGGCTGCGCCAGCATGACGGTGATCCACACCGTCCCGGAGGGGGCCAAGGTCTACGCGGACGGCGAGTTCAAGGGACAGACTCCCTACTCCTATTCCGACCAGAAGATCGTCGGCTCAACCACGCACTTGAGGCTGGTAAAGGACGGCTATCAGGAAACCAATGCGGCGCTTCAGCGCAACGAGGAATTCTCCGTCGGAGCGTGCATCGGAGGCGCCCTCGTGCTGGTTCCCTTTCTCTGGATCATGAACTACAAGCCCGAGCATCGTTACGAACTGGTTCTGGCCCAGCAGCAGTCTACGCCGGTTCAGCGGCAGAGCACCGAAGCCCCGCCGCCCGCGCCCAGTCGTGCGGCGGATGCGGGACAGTGATCGGTCGTTTGACTTTGTGCATCGTAGCGGCGGCTTGCGCCGGTCCGCGTGCGCCGAGGGCCGCAAGCGTCATCGACGAATTGGCGCGCGGTCATGGAACGCTGGAGACAGCGGCGCCGGCCGGCAGCGCCGTCGCAGCGTATCGGGCTTTGCTGCGGCCGATCCTCGGCAGCAATTGTCCATGGCTACCTTCGGACAGCGAATTCCTGGTGCGAGGAATGCGCGCCTGCGGCGTGGTCCCGTCGACGTACGCCGCGTTCGCACGCCTGCTCGAGGAGCCGGATATCTCTCGATCGCAGCCGTCTCATGCCATCTACCGCGGTCGGCTCCGCTGGTTTGACAGCGAGCTGCGATGCACGAGGTGATCGCGGCATTGTTCGCGGCGTCGCTCGTCGTCGAGGCCACCGACGGCGCCGCCCGCGATCGGATCGAGAGCCTGATCGCACGCCAAAGGTTCTTCGATGCGCACGTCCACTGCATCGTCGGTCAATCCCTCGCATCGACGCCGGGGGCCCGAATCTGGTACGCGATCCGTGACGCCTACAGTCTTTGGATGCTGGGCGATTCCGACGCTGCGTTCCATGAACTGTCCGCCGCGCCTGATCTACGCGATCGAGAGTTGTTGACGTTCACGGCGGCGTGGCTGCGATTGAAAGGAGGCGATGAAACGGCCTTCCGGCGCTGGATCGAAAGCGCCCATGACGAAGATCTTCGCGGGCGAGCGGCTCTCTATCTCAATCTCGTGAAAGAGCGGGACGGTCCGATCCCGCCCTCGCTGCTGGCGCAGGCTCGAGACCTGCGCGAGCGACCCTCGATATCGCCGGCGTTCGTCGGTGTCTTGAGCGCCGCGCTTCCCGGCGCAGGTCATGCAAGCTTGGGGCTTTGGTCGGATTCAGCAGTCGCGTTCACCCTCAACGCCGTCTCCATTGGCTCTACCGTCGAGCTTGCGCGCGCCGGACTAGTGTGGCCAGCGATCGCCGCGGGCCTCGTGGCATCGTTATTCTATGTGGGCGGCATCGTCAGTTCCGTGTCGCTCGCCAGCGAACGGAACGAAGAGGAGCGGGGGCGCCGGATCGTGCCGATCGAAAGGGTCCTGTTTCCGGAGCTGCCGGGCGCAGGCAGGGAATCGAAATGATCGTCGTGTACGACGCAGACTGCGGGGTTTGCCAGGCGTCGGTCGCGTGGCTGCGGAAGCGCGACCGCAAGGGCGTGTTCCAGTTCGTCGGCAACGACCTCGCCCAGCTGCCGTCCGGGGTCTCGCGCGAAGAGACCGAGCATACGATGATCGTCCTGGACGGCGCGCGGAAGCTGGTGCGCGCCGAAGGGGTCGCGCGCGTGCTTCGCGAGCTCCCGGCGTGGGCGCCGATCGCGGCGCTATTGCGCGCGCCGGGCATCCGCAACCTCGCCGGCTGGTGCTACGACAGATTCGCGCGAAACCGCCACCGCATCTCGGCGGCCCTGGGGATGCGGGCCTGCGCCATACCGGATCGGAAGAGGTAGGCGAGGACGGTCATGGTTCGATCCTCGCCAGTGAGCGAATGGCTTCGCTGATCGACGGAAGCTGCGGAACCGACGCCATTTCCAGATTGTCGGCCAGCCCGATGCCCGGAACGTGCGCTCCGGCCAGCAGGCGCGGCGGAGCGATCAGCTCGTAGAAGAGCTCCTCGACGGTGCGCCGGATCAGGTGCTCGCCGAAGTTGGTGATCTCGGTGTCCTCGTTCACGCACAGGAGGCGTCCGGTGCGGCGCACGGACTCGGCGATGCGGGTCCAGTCGTACGGGTGCAGCGACCGGAGATCGATGACTTCCGCCTCGATGCCCTCGGGGGCGAGTGCTTCGGCCGCCTTCACGCACAAGGGCAGCGTGCGCCCATAGCTGACCACGGTGAGATCGCGGCCAGCCCGGACGGTGCGCCCCTCGCCGAAGGGCACGAAGTGATCCGGGGTGTCGGGCCACTGCGGCTTCCACGACGTCCGATCGCCCAGCGGAGCATCGATCAATTTCGAGAGCGCGCGGTCGTCGCCGGGCTCGCCCGGGATCTCCTCCCCCGGCAGCGAGCGCACCCGCATCAGCGCCTTGGGCACGAGGAAGAAACAGGGATTCGGGTCCACGATGCACGACAGCAGCAGCCCGTACGCGTCGAGCGGAGTCGAAGGGATCGCGATTTTGAAGCCAGGAATGTGCGTCGCCGTCGTGTCGAAGGAATGCGAGTGGTAGATGCTGCCGCGGATGCCCGACCCGACGGGCGTCATGATGGTGATCGGGCAGTTCCAGGTTCCGTTCGAGGCCCAGTACTGCATGCCCGCGAGCTTGAGCAGATCGATGGTATTGAACGCGTAGTCGCAGAACTGGATCTCCGCGACGTTGCGGCAGCCGGCGAGCCCGAGGCCGATGCTGGTGCCTACCACCCCACGCTCATCGAGCGGCGTGTTCCACGCCGTCTTCAAGCCCTGCGTCGCAGTGAAGGCGCCGCCGAGCGGAGGGCCGACGTCCTCGCCGAAGATGTCGGTGACGCGATGGCGCTCCTCGCCGACGTGCAGGGCCATCCGGATCGCCTGCACCATGTTGCTCATTCCCCGCCCCCCACCAGGTCGCGCTCGGCGAAGACGTGCTCGTAGATGCTCTTCGGATCCGGCTGCGGCTCCTCCTTGACGCGCTTGTGCGCCGCGAGCAGCTCGGCACTGAACTGAGCGCGCAGCTCGTCGATCTGCTGGCGCTTGAGCAGGCCCCGCTCCTCCAGCCGGCGCTCGAATCCGGTGATGCAGTCGGCCTCGTCGTTCACGCGATTGGCACCCGACGCCGAGCTGTGGCCGTAGAGCCGACTCAGCACCGCCTCCAGGAGGAAGGGCTTGCGCTCCGCCCGCACGTACTCCATCGCGGCGGAGAGCTCGCGGTAGCTCACTTCGGGATCGTTGCCGTCGATGGTCTTGCTCTCGATGCCGAAGGCCTTGCCGCGATCGCTGATCCGCTTCTCGCCGTGCTGGCCCTGGTACTGCGTCGAGATCCCCCACTTGTTGTTGGTGACGACGATCAGCACCGGCAGTGGACTGGCGGGCCGCGACGACCAGATCAGGCAGGTGGAGAAATCGCCCTCGGCGGTGCCGGCGTCCCCGCCGGTCACGATGGTGATGCCGCGCCCGCCGGCGCGCTTGTTGGCGATGGCCGTGCCCGGCGCCATCGAGTACTGGACTTCGATGGGGCTGGAGACAGGGACCACGTTCCATTCCCGGATCGAGTAGTGGCCGACGAAGTTCCGCCCGCCCGAATACGGATCGGTGGAGGTGTTCTTCATCTGGCGCATCGCATCGAGTGGATCGGCGCCCATCGCCAGCAGCGTGGCGGAGTTCCGGTAATGGAAGTGGCAGTAGTCGTACTGCGGGCCCTGCCCTTTGTGGATCAGGAGCCCGAGCGGCACGTTGAACGCCTCTTCGCCGGGTCCGCCGATCCAGAAGTAGCCGTCGCCTTGCTTGTACATCTGGATCAGGCGTTCCTCGAGGACGCGGGCCTTCACCATCAGCGAATGCATCTGGAGCAGGAGCTCTGGCGAGAGCTCCGCCGCGGGGGGCGAGCGGACGGGCCGGAGGCTGGTGCTCACGAGCGGTCTCCTTCGCGCGCGCTTCGTTTAGCGCAACGGGCATCAGAACGCCACGTGCGCCCGGGCTGTGAAGATGTGCACTGGACCGCGGTCGCGGTTGAATGCCGGATTGAAGAGCGGCTGGTAGTTCACGCCCAGGGAGACCTGCTCGCTGAGGGCCGCCCGGTAGAACACCTCGGCCAGGACTTCCGTCCCGTAACGAAGGGCGCCGTCGCCGATGAGAAACCCGTAACCGCCGGAAGCGAGGTATGCGCGATGCGCCGCCGAGAGCGCGGAGAAGACCAGCGCCGCGCCCGCCTCGTCCCGCTCCCTTCTCCACGGGCCGCCCGCGTGGACGGCGCCGATGGCGAACGACCGATCGATCTCGGTGAACGCCCAGGTCTCGTTCTGGCCGTCGTTGAAGCTCGCCCGCGCGAAGGCACCGCGGCCGCCTCCGAAGTCGTAGTTGGCGCTCGCGGCCATGCCCGCTTTGGTTCGCCCGTCGGCGCGGGTTTCGGAGACGTCGACGTGCCGCGCCGTCGCCTGCGCGTAGCTTCCCATGTGCGCCGTATTCATGAAACCGAGAACGCGCACTGCGCCGCGCTCCGAGCGCGCTTCCAGTTGCCCCACCAGGCCCCGCGCCTTGGTAAAGTCGCGCTCGAGCGTCGCTCCGTTGGCGACCTGGGGCTCGAGGAACATCCCGGCTCTCGCCGACCACCACAGATGGGTGTAGTCCAGCGCGATTCCCCAGGTGGCTCCGCGCACGTCGGCCGGGTAGTCGTAAGCAGCGGAGGCCCAGAGTCCCCAGCTCATGAAGCGCATGTGGGGATCGTTCGATACCGGGTTGTTGTCGAAGAGATCCGGCGTGCTGAGCTTGCCGAGCGTCACAGTCACAGGGCCCGCCTTTTGTCGCAGCGACAGCTTTGCGAGGGTCAGGGCGGGCTCCGGGTTCCCGATGCGGTAGACCTCGCCGCTCGGATACGCCGCAACGCCCAGCGTCGAGCTGAGTCCGCGGCCGCCAGCGAGCTCGGGCTGCACGACGATCTCCGCTCCGATCCAGGGATGGATTCTGGCGCCCAAATCCATGACGACCGACAGCGCGGATTCTGCCTCGGGATGAAGGCTGTTCATCCCACTGTACGGCGCATGGAACGACGGGTGCGCCTGCGTGGCCACCGTCGCCTGGAAGAAGAGGGGATTCTCGTCGGCCAGCGCGGGTGAGGCGGCCATCGCCACCGCCATTGCGGCGGCGAGCGCGCGCATCAGGCGCGGCCTGGCTCGGGTTCCGCGATGGGCGGTGGCGGCGCGGACCGCTCTTCTTCCGGTTCTCCCGCGGGTCCGGGATCGGAATCCGCCACGATGGCTCCCGGCGAGGCCTCGCTGACCGGCGGGGGATGAGATGCCGCTTCCTTGGGTGCGCTGATCACGTGCTGGCCGGGCTTCCCCGGACGCAGCGTGTTCGTGGACGCGAGCACCGCCAGCTCGACATAGCGGTCGAGCTGGGTCCAGGCGAGGAAGCGATCCAGCTCCGCCGCCGTTTGATCGCCGAGGTCCTTCGGCAGCGGCTGGTCGGCCCAGGCTTCGGCGTAGGCGTCGTGGAGCTTCTGCACGAATTCGACGGCGCGAGAGGCCTCTTCGAGCACTTCGCGGTCGGCGCGCCACGGGCCTGGAGAGCGGCGCGGTAGGGCGGCGCGCCGGAGGGTGGCGACGTTGCGGCGGTAGCTTTGGGCCGCCTTGGCCAGATTTGGGGCGGCGGCGAGGAGCTTGGCGCGGAGCTCCAGGCGGGGGCTCATGGGTCCGGGACCTTCGGCTTGCTGAACATCGGGGACGGGAACGGGCGGCGGCGCCTCCGCCTGCGAGTCGGCCCCGAGTAACGTTCCGGCGCCTGCCTCCGCAGGCGCCGGTGCATTCTCCGCAGGCGCCGGTGCTGCTGGTTGCGATTTGCTTTTATCAGCCGCAGCCAGCTGGCCCAGCGCCAAAGGGAGATCGCGAAGGAAGCGCTGCAGGTCGAAACCCTGCCCTCCCTCGTACAGCCGCGAGAGCGAA
>Ga0209474_10000844_pt1 | contig 31716 bp, 35 predicted proteins | sample GraSoiAngelo_145_FD_185902 | JGI IMG/M metagenome (GOLD analysis project Ga0209474, IMG submission 185902) | Grasslands soil microbial communities from the Angelo Coastal Reserve, California, USA - 14_1009_05_20cm (SPAdes) (version 2) | ecosystem: Environmental > Terrestrial > Soil > Grasslands...
GTTCCGCCGGGCCGCGCACGTCGTGCGCCTGGAGACGCGGATCAATCGCGTCACCGGCGTGCCGATGGAGCCGCGCTCCGTCCTGGCCGCCTGGGACGCGGCGAGTGGCCGCTACACGCTGCATGCAGGCTCCGGCGGCTCGTGGCGGATCCGGAGCGACGTGGCCGCCGCGCTCGGCGTGCCGTCGAGCGCGGTGCGCGTCGTGGCCGGCGACGTCGGCGGCAACTACGGCACCCGCAACGCCTGCTATCCGGAGTTCGTGCTGGCGGCGTGGGCGGCCCGGCGCCTGGGCCGGCCGGTGAAGTGGACGTGCCATCGCCGCGAGGCGTTCCTGACCGACTACCAGGCCCGCGACCTCGTCTCGCACCTGGAGCTCGCCCTCGACGCCGACGGCACGTTCCTGGCCACCCGCGGCCTGAACGTCAGCAACGTGGGCGCCCACGCGGTGTCGTTCATCCCCCTCGCCAAGGGCGTGGCCGTGTCGACCAGCGTCTACCACGTGCCGGCGGCGTTCATGCGCGGGCGCGCGGTGCTGACCAACACGTCGCCGACGACGCCCTATCGCGCGGCCGGCCGGCCGGAGGTCATGTTCGTCATCGAGCGGTTGATCGACCTCGCCGCCCGCCGCCACGGCTTCGACCGCGTCGCGCTGCGCCGCCGCAACCTGGTGCCGGCGGCGGCCATGCCCTACCGCAACCCGCTCGGTCTGCTCTACGACAGCGGCGACTACGCGGCGGCGCAAGACCGCGTCGTCGCCCTCGCCGACTGGGCCGGGTTCGAGGCCCGGCGCGCCGAGGCGCGGCGGCGCGGCCGCTATCGCGGCATCGGCCTGGCGAACTACCTCGAGCTCAACACGGGCATGCCGCGCGAGCGCACGGAGATCACCGTGCAGCCCGAGGGACGGATCGACGTCGTGCTCGGCACCCTGTCCTCCGGCCAGGGCCATGAGACGAGCTTCGCCCAGCTCGTCGTGGAATGGTTCGGGGTCGACCTCGACCAGGTCCGGCTGATCACCGGCGACACCGACCTGATGCCCGTCGGCGGCGGCTCGCACTCGGGCCGCTCGATGCGGCTGGGCGCCGTCGTGATGGCCAGGGCCTCCGAGGCGATCCTCGACAAGGGCAAGCGCCTGGCCGCCTGGCTGCTCGAGGCGGCGGAGGCCGACATCGAGTTCGCGCGGCGGCGCTTCACGGTGAAGGGCACCGACCGCTCGGTCGAGCTCTTCGAGGTGGCGGCCGCGGGGCTGCGCGACGACGCCCCCGCCACGCTGCGGGGCCCGCTGGCCGCCGTCAGCGACGAGACGATGAGCGTGCCGTCCTATCCGTACGGCTGCGCGGTGTGCGAGGTCGAGGTCGATCCCGAGACGGGCGGGGTCGAGCTGGTGCGCCACACCACCGTCGACGACGTCGGCCGCGCGGTCAATCCCCTCATCCTGCACGGCCAGACGCACGGCGGCATCGCGGCCGGCGTCGGCCAGGCGCTGATGGAGGTCTGCGCCTACGACGAGAGCGGGCAGCTCCAGTCGGCAACGTTCATGGACTACGCCATCCCGCGCGCCGACACGCTGCCATCGTTCACCACCGAGATCAGCGAGGTGCCGTCGACGTCGAACCCGCTCGGCCTGCGGGGCGGCGGCGAGGGCGGCACCACGCCGGCGCTCGCGGCCGTCGTCAACGCGATCGTGGACGCGCTGGCCGAGCTGGGCGTCGAGCACCTCGACATGCCGGCCACGCCCGAGCGCGTCTGGCGCGCGATCCGCGACGCGCGCGCGCACGGACCGAGTCCCTCACCCACCAGAAGGAGATGACCATGGCGACGCTCACCACGCTCGACACGATCCTCGGCGACGCGGTCCGGTCGAAGAAGATGCCCGGCATCGTGGCGGCGGCCGCCACCGGCGCGGGCGTCCTCTACGAGGGCGCCTTCGGCGTCCGACAGCTCGGCGCCGAGGCGCCGATGACGCGCGACACGGTCGTCTGGATCGCCTCCATGACGAAGGCGATCACGGCGACCGCGGCCATGCAGCTCGTCGAGAAGGGCAAGCTCGCCCTCGAGACGCCGGCGACGACGGTGGTGCCGCAGCTGGCCGCCGCCCGCGTGCTGGAGGGCTTCGACGCGGCCGGGCAGCCACGCCTGCGCTCGCCCAAGCGCCCGATCACGCTGCGCCACCTCCTCACCCACACGGCCGGCTACGGCTACGAGATCTGGGTGCCGGAGATCGCGCGCTACCAGACGGCCACCAACACGCCCGGCATCACGACGTGCACGAACGCGGCGCTGACGACGCCGCTGATGTTCGACCCGGGCGAGCAGTGGCAGTACGGGATCAACATCGACTGGGTCGGCAAGATGGTCGAGGCGTCCGCCGGCCTGCCGCTGGACCGCTACCTCGAGCAGAACGTGCTCGGCCCGCTGGGCATGAGGGACACCTCGTTCAAGCTCGCTCCCGCGCAACGGGCGCGGCTGGCCAGCATCCACCAGCGCGACGAGCAGGGGGCGCTGGCGCCGATCGAGTTCGCGCTGCCGGAAGATCCCGAGTTCCTGATGGGCGGCGGCGGCCTGTACGGCACCGCCGGCGACTACCTGCGCTTCACGCGGATGATCATGCAGGGCGGCGCGCTGGACGGCGCCCAGGTGCTCCGGCGCGAGACGGTCGACCTGATGTCGCAGAACCACATCGGGCCGCTGGAGGTCGGAGCCATGAAGACGGCGATGCCGGGCCTGTCGCGGGACGTCGAGCTCTTCCCCGGCATGTCCAAGAAGTGGGGACTGAGCTTCCTGATCAACACGCAGCCGCTGCCGAGCGGACGCGCGGCCGGCAGCCTCGCCTGGGCCGGGCTGGCCAATACCTACTTCTGGATCGATCGCTCCCGGCAGGTCTGCGGCGTCTTCCTCTCGCAGGTCCTGCCCTTCTTCGACGCGACCGCCGTCGACCTGCTCGGGAAGTTCGAAGCCGAGGTCTATCGCAGCCTGTCACGGGGTTGAAGGACGTGGGGGCCCGGGCCGGGGCCCCCACCTTCAAACACTCCTGACGTAGACGCCCGGGGAGCCGGGCGCGTGACGCATGTGCCCGCGCATGCGCGCGGAGGCGGCCACCGCGTCGCGCTGGGCCGTCCATTCAGCGCTCTCCGAGACTTTCGGATGCTCGAACTCGTAGAAGGTCAGGTAGGTCGGCGTGCCGACGAGCGCGCGGAAGCGACGGCCGCGGATCACGCCCGGCACCTTCTCGTAGTTCGGCACGTAGATCGTGTTGTACCACTCGTTGAACTCGCGATCGATCTCGGCCGGCACGTCCATGCGCCCGAGCTGCAGCGCCGGCGCCGGGCCGCTGGCGGCGGCGGCCGCCGTGAGCGCGCGCGGATGGATCAGCGTGTAGACGTTGCGGATGTAGGTCGTGCCGATCGTCTCCGGCGAGCACCGCTTCGTCCACGGCGTCGGATTCTGCTGCATGCGCTTGTACGCCGCGCTGTCCAGCACCGCCGGGCTCTCCAGCTCGTAGACCGCCAGGTGCTTGGGGCCGCCCTTCACCGCCTCGTAGCGGGCCCCGGTGAGAAAGCCCGGCACGGCCAGACGCTCGGCCAGGTGCTCCTCGTTGTACCAGCGGTTGAAGTCCGCTTCCTTGTCGGCCGGCACGTCCGCCCACACCATCAGGAGCCCGGTCCCTCGCTTCGCTGTCATCGTTCCTCTCCGTTGCTCGACGCTACGCGGCGGCCGGCTTGACCTCGCGCGCGAGACGCTCGAGCGCGCGCATCATCGCCGGCACGCCGGCCCGCGGCAGGTCGAACGTGACCCAGTCCGCGCCGAGGCCGCTCACTCGCCGAATGTCGGACGCCACCTCGGCCACCGAGCCCTGGAACGCGGCGCGCCCTCTGCCCTTCGCCGCGTCGGTCAGGTCGAGCGCGTTCCGCGGCGCGAGGCCGAGCGCCTCGCGCCGGCCGCTCCGCGCCGCGAGGTCGCGCAGGGTCGCATACCCCTTCTCGATGTCGTCGAGACCGAGCGCCAGCGGATGCCAGGCGTCACCCAGCGCCGCGCAGCGCCGCACGGCCGGTCCGGAAATTGCGCCCGGCGAGCCACCGACCCAGATCGGTGGATGCGGCCGCTGCGCGGGGCGCGGGGAAAACGTGGCGCCGGCGAAGCTCACGTACTCGCCCTTGTACTCCGGCACGTCGCTGGCCCAGGCGGCCTTGATGGCCCGAAGGTAGTCGTCGCTCAGTCGCCCGCGCTCCCGGAACGGCAGGCGCAGGTCCAGGAACTCGGCTTCGTCCCAGCCCACGCCGACGCCGAAGATGAAGCGCCCGCCGGAGGCCTGGTCGACGGTGGCCGCCGCCTTCGCCGCCACCAGGGCGCTGCGGTAGGGCAGCACGATGACGCTGGCCCCGAGGCGGATGCGCCGCGTGCGGCCGGCGAAGAAGGCGAGCAGCGAGAACGGGTCGGGCCAGTGGCCGCCGTAGTGCTGGGTCGTGGCGGGCTTGGCAAGGATGTGGTCGGGGACGAAGACGCCGTCGAGGCCGAGCTCCTCCGCCCGCAGGGCGAGCGATTCGGCCTCGCCCACCGTCAGCTGCCAGATCGGGAGCACGACACCGTAGTTCATGAGCCCCCCTATCTGGGGTGACCCTAGCCCATCACGCCTGACGGGTCAATTGGCCGTGACGCTGCGGTACACTGCCGGCCACGTCGTGAGCCCGCTCGATCGGAGGACGCTCAATGGCCAGCGCACGGGCGACCGGACAGTGGAGCCGCCGGCAACTCCTCGCGAGCGCCGTTGCCGCGGCCGGCGCCGGCGCGCTGCCCCGCGCGGCCCGCGCGCAGGCGGGGCCGTGGGCGCAGCGTCCGCCCGGCAACCCGGGCTCGGTGACGTTCGTCGTCTGGCAGTACGGCAAGATCTACGAGCAGATCGCCCGGCAGTTCGAGGACGACTGGGGCGTCAAGGTCAACCAGATCATCGAGCCCAACGTCGAGCCGCAGGTGGCGAAGCTCACCACGATGTACGCGGCCGGCGATACCGTCGACGTCTCGCAGTCCCCGATGCAATACCTGGCCGGCTACATCGACCAGGGCATCGCCCAGCCGATCGACGGCCTGCCCGGAGTGGAGCAGTACGTGCGCGACTTCACGCCGTTCACGCGCGCCATCGCCCAGCGCGACGGCAAGACCTGGGGGCTGCCGTACTTCTCGACCGTGTGGATGTTCATGTACAACGACGAGCTGCTCGGCAAGGCCGGCTTCCGGGACAAGCCGTTCCGCAGCTACCCGGAGCTGGTCGAGCAGGCGCGCAAGGCCAAGCGTGACGGCGTGGCGAAGTACCCGATCCTCTGGATCGGCGGCCAGGGGCCCGAGCAATTGCCGGGCACCTGGTTCAGCCTCACCTGCAACCGCGGGGGCGTCATCTTCGACAAGGGCCTGGCGCCGCAGCTCGGCGCCGGCTCGGTCGCGCGCGAGACGCTGCGCTGGTGGCAGGCGACGTTCAGGGACGAGCTGGCCGATCCCGGCTCGCTCAGCCTGCGCTTCATCCCGGCGGTGAAGGCCTTCAACGCCGGCCAGCACGTCTACCTCGGCACGCTGCACCACTACTACATCAGCCTCATCAACGACGCCGCCCAGTCGCCGATCGCCGGCAAAGGGCGCGTGCTCGGGCATCCCGGCGACGGCAAGACGATCGGCTACACGATGCTCTACATCCTCGCCGGCCACGCCAAGAACCGTGACTGGGCGTGGAAGCTCCTGCAGTACCTCGGCGGCCGCACGAAGAACGGCGAGTACACCCAGGCCAACCGCCTGGCCGTCGATGCCATGCTCGGCAGCGGCTACCAGTCGGTGATGGAGAGCGAGCTGCTGAAGAAGGGCTGGTCGAAGTGGGGCGACGTCCCGACCATCCTCGGCGCCTGGAACAAGGCGACCAACTTCGGCGACGTGGTGCCGGCGGTGTCGCAGCCGTGGTATCCGCGCTGGAGCGAGCTGATCAACGTCGAGCTGACGGCTTGCCTGCAGGGCAAGGTCACCGCCGACCAGGCCTGCGACAACATGGTGGCCGCGCTCGGCAAAGCCAAGAAGGCCTAACGTCGCCGTTGCCGTGCGAGGACGCGAACCGACGGCAGGCGCGCTCGCGCTCGTTCTCAACCTGCCGTCCGGCCTGTGCCTGCTACTGATCCTGGCCTGGCCCGTGCTCTACGCGGGCTGGCTCTCGCTGCACGAGGTCAGCCTGCGCCAGCTGCGCACCGGCCGGTTCCCGTTCACGGGGCTCGACAACTACACCCGCCTGTTCGCCGACGAGGTCTTCTGGCTGGCCCTCTCGCACACCGTCGTCTTCGTCGCGGCGTCGGTGGCGCTGGAGGTGGTGCTGGCCCTGGCGATCGCGCTCGTCATCGACGACGACCGCGTCGCGGTGGCCCGCGTCACGCGGGCGCTGCTGCTGGTGCCGTGGGGCGTGCCGCCGGTGGTCAACGGGCTCCTGTGGTCGTTCATCTTCAACGCCCAGTACGGCTATCTCAACCGCACGCTGCTGGCCCTCGGCGTGGTCGCCGAGCCCGTCAACTGGCTGGGCGACGCCCGGCTGGCGATGGGCGCCGTCATCGTCGCCTACGTCTGGCGGACGACGCCGTTCAACATCCTGCTCTATCATGCCGGCCTGCGCGGCATCCCGCGCGACTACTACGAGGCCGCCCAGGTGGACGGGGCGACCGGCTGGCGCGTCTTCTGGCACGTCACGCTGCCGCTGCTGCGACCGATCATCGCGGTGAGCCTCATCTTGAGGACGACGTTCGCCTTCATGGTGTTCGACGAGATCTTCGCGATCACCCAGGGCGGGCCCGGCAACGCCACCTGGGTCGCCGCCTGGTACACGTATCGCACCGCGTTCCAGCCGCCGTTCAACGTCGGCCTGGGCGCGGCCTCGGCCTGGGTGATGGCGCTGATCCTGGCGGCGGCCGCCCTGCTCTACGCGCGGCTGGTGGGCCGCCGGCTGGAGGCGACGGCATGAGGCTGTCGCGGGGACGCCGCGCGCTGCTGTGGGCGGCCAATCTCGCGGCGATCGCGTTCCTGGTGCTGCCGCTGGTGCCGGTGGTGCTGGGCGCGCTGCAGTCCGAGAAGGCCATCCAGGCCGACGTGCGCGCGCTGCTGCCGCGCCAGCCGACGCTCGCCAACTTCCAGCTCATCCTCTCCGGCGGCGCCCGGCGGGGCCCGATCTTCGAGCAGGTGTCCTACCTGCCGAAGTCGGTCGAGCGCTTCCCGGCCGCCTTCCTCAACAGTGTCGTCGTCGCCTCGTCGGTCGCGCTGCTGACGCTGCTCTTCGGCGCGCTGTCCGCCTACACCGTGGCCCGGCTCGACCTGCGCTGGGTGAAGGCGCTCGTCTCGCTCTCGCTGGTGGCGCGGCTGGTCCCGCTGATCGTGCTGATGGTCCCGCTCTACGTCATGTTCCGGACCTACGGCCTCCTCAACTCGCTGACCGCCATCGTCGCCGCCGAGGTCGGGGTCCTGGTCCCCTACGCCATCCTCATCCTGGCGCCCTACTTCGCCTCGCTGCCGGTCGAGCTGGAGGACGCCGCCCGCCTCGACGGCTGCACGCGCTTCGGCGCCTTCCTGCGCATCGTGCTGCCGCTGGCGACGCCGGGGCTGGCCGCCTGCGCGACGATCATGTTCATCCTGTCCTGGCACGAGCTGCTGATCCCCCTGATCGTCGTGAGCCGCCCCGAGGCGATGACCGTGCCCGTGATCCTGGCCGGGCTCGTCTCGGACTACTTCGTCTTCTTCACGCTCATGATGGCGATCTGCCTGCTCGGCCTGGCGCCCACGCTGGCGCTCGTGCTGCTCCTGCAGAAGTACGTCGTCCGCGGGCTCGTGGCCGGCGCGCTCAAGGGCTGAGCGTGCGCTTCGGGCTCGTCGGCTACGGGCTGTGGGGCCGCCATCACGCGCGAGCGATCGCCCAGGCGCCCGGCGCCACGCTGCGGGCGATCGCCTGCCGGAGCGCGGAGACCGCCGCCGCCGCCCGCCGCGATTTCCCCGACGCCGCCGTCCACCTCGACTATCGCGCGCTCCTCGCGAGCGGCGACGTCGACGTCGTGGACGTCGTCGTGCCGAACGACCTGCACGCCGAGATCGGCGTGGCGGCGCTGGAGGCCGGCAAGGACGTGCTGCTCGAGAAGCCGCTGGCCCCGACGCTCGCGGCGTGCGACCGGCTGATCGCCGCCGCCCGGCGCACGGGGCGCCTGCTGTCGATCGGCCACGAGCTGCGGCTGTCGCGTCAATGGGGCGCCCTCAAGACGCTGATCGACGCCGGCGACCTCGGCGATGTCCGGGCGGTGGTGATGACCCTGTTCCGCTTTCCGTACCGGCCCGGCGCCGGCGGCTGGCGCCACGAGCCGGCCCGCGTCGGTTCGTGGCCGCTGGAGGAGCTGGTCCATCACTTCGATCTGCTGGTCTGGTACCTGGCGCGCTGGGGCGAGCCGCTGGCGGTGAGCGCCGTCGGCCACGCGCCCCGCGGCGACGTGGCGCTGACCGAGACCCTCGCCTGCACGCTGCGCTTCCCGGGCGGCCGCTACGCCCTCGTGACGTTCACCCTCGGGGGCTTCGAGTATCACGTGACGGCCGAGGTCGTCGGCAGCGAGGGCGCCGCGCGAACCTGGTGGTCGGGCACGCTCGATCGCAGCCGCCAGGCCGCCTTCGAGCTGAAGGTGCGTCGCCGCGGCGCCCCCGCCGTCGAGGTCGTCCCGGTGCCGGCCTCCGGCGAGCTCTACGAGCTGGAGGAAGAGCTGCGCCAGACCGTGACGGCGTTCGCCCGGCGTCGGCCGCTGGTGGCCGCCGAGGAGGCGCGCACGGCGGTCGCCGTCTGTCTAGCGGTCGGGCAGTCGCTGCGCGAGGGCCGCGAGGTCACGCTGGCGGGCCGCGGTGGCGCTTGAGCGGTCTCCGTCGTAGAGTGCGCACGAGGAGGCACGCGATGATCCGACTGTATGACCCCACCGCGGAGCCGCGCATCATCCCGACGCCGCTGGCGACGCGCCTGCAGAGCCTCGGCGGCACTCGCGCCGGCATCCTCGACAACGGCAAGGCCAACGCGGGCACGCTGATGCTGGCGGTGACGAAGATCCTCCAGGAGCGCTACGGCGTCGGCGAGATCGTCAAGCGCGACAAGCCGGTGGCGGGTCCGCCGTCGCCGGAGGCCCTCGACGCGCTGTCGGCGTGCGACTTCGTCCTCGTCGGCAGCGCCGATTGAGGGTCGTGCACGTCGTGGAGTATCCACGGCGCCATCCTGCTGGAGCAGCGTGGAGTTCCGACCGCGGTCATGGGCACCTTCGAGTTCGAGGCGCTGGCGCGGCTGGAGGCGAAGAACCGCGGCATCGCCGACCTGCCGCTGGCCCTCGTGCCGCACCCGCTGGGCGGCATCCGTGAGGACGAGGTCGTCCGCAAGGCGGACCTCGCCCTGGAGTCGGTGCTGAAGGCGCTGACGCGCGCATGAGCCCCACCGGCCCGGCCGCCAGGCTGTTCGACTTCCCCGGCGGCTTCGAGGAGATCGACGGGCTCTACCAGGAGCGCGGCTGGACCGACGGGCTGCCGATCGTCCCACCGACCGAGATCGCGGTGCTCGAGTTCCTCGAGGCCACCGAGCGCGACCCGCGCGAGGTGATCGGCGTGCTGCCGCCGCGCCAGGGCGAGGCCACGGTGGAGCGCATCGCGGCCAACGCCGTCATGGCCGGCTGCCGTCCCGAGTATTTCCCGGTCGTCCTCGCCGCCATCGAGGCGCTGGCCGATCCGCTCTTCAATCTCGACTCCGTGCAGGCCACCACCCATCCGGTGGCGCCGCTGATCGTGGTGAACGGGCCCATCGCCCGCGAGATCGGGCTGAACGGCGGCTACAACGCCTTCGGCCAGGGCGTTCGCGCCAACGTCACCATCGGCCGCGCGGTGCGGCTCGTGCTCATGAACGTCGGCGGCGGCCTCCCCGGCTCCGGTGACCGCGCGACCCAGGGCAGCCCGGCCAAGCTCGCCTACTGCGTGGCCGAGAACGAGGCCGAGAGCCCGTGGGAGCCGCTGCACGTCGAGGCCGGGTTTCCGCGCGACGCCAGCGTGGTGACGGTGTTCGGCTGCGAGGGGCCGCACAACATCCAGGACCACTACAGCAACACCGGCCTCGGCGTCCTGCGCACGGTGGCGGGCGCCCTGGGCCAGGCCGGCAGCAACAACCTCCTCGGCTGGGGCTGGCCGCTGCTGTCACTCGGCCCCGAGCATGCCGCCACGATCGCGCGCGACGGCTACGGCAAGAAGGCCGTGAAGGAGTTCCTGTTCGAGCACGCGCGCTTCCCGTTCGCACGCCTGGGCCGCGAGTACCAGCAGCAGCAGATCGAGCGCCACGGCGCCCGGGACGCGCCTGACACCATGCTGTCGATCGTCCGCCAGGCCGACGACCTCAGCATCATCGTGGTCGGTGGCGCCGGCAAGCACTCCTGCTGGCAGCCGACCTTCGGCGACGCCACCCGGCCGACGCGCCGGCTGATCGCGCGGAGCACGCGACGGTGAACGACCGCGGCCTCCTGCCCAAGGCGCGGCGCGAGGACTTGCCGGAAGCGCTCGCGAAGCTGCTGGAGCGCTGGTATCGCAACGCCTACGAGGACGACAACCTCTTCCTGACGATGGCGCGGCGGCCGGGCCTGCTCGACGCCACCTGGGGCTTCATCCGCTACATCTACGGGGGCGGCTCCAGCATCGAGCCCGAGCTGTTCGAGCTGCTGCGCGTGCGCCTGGCCTGGGCCAATCGCTGCGTGCACTGAAGCCTCGCGCGCTCGTCCTCGGCCGTGCGCCGGGGCGCGACGGAAGATCTGGTGGCGAAGCTGGCCGACTACGAGGCGTCCGACCTGCCCGAGCGGACCAAGGTGGCGCTGCGCCTGGCCGACCGGCTCACCGGCGAGCACCCGCGCATCGACGCCGAGCTCCACGCGGCGCTGCGGCGTCACTTCAGCGAGGACGAGCTGATCGACCTCGGCATGACCCTGACGTTCGCCAGCGGCTGGCAACGCTTCATCGAGGCGTTCGGGATCGTGCCCGACCGGTGGCAGGACGGCGCGCCGTCGCCGTTCCACCCGCTCGTCGACTGACGTGGCCGAGCCCCGGAGCCTGGACCAGATGTTCCAGCGCATCATGCGCGCGCTGGTGGAGACCGGCCGCGCCCCGCATTACGCGGAGCTGGCGCGCTCGATGCACCTGACGGTCCCGCAGGGACGGCAGCTCCTGCTCGACGTGATGCAGGCCTACCCGATCGGCTGGCTGCACCCGGAGACCGACTACATCGCCTCCTTCCCTCCGCTCAACAGCCTGCCGACCCAGTACCGCGTCAGCGTGGGCGGCGAGCAGAAGTGGTTCGCGCAGTGCGGCTTCGAGGCGACCTCGGTGACCTGGCTGTTCCCCGGCGCCACCGTGCGCATCGAGGCCCCGTGTCTCGACTGCGGCGATCCGGTCGTGGTCGAGATGCGCGACGGCCGCCTCGGCACCGTCCATCCGCCGCAGATCGTCGGCCACCTCAACTACGGCTTCGGCGCCTCCCGCGGTCGACCGGCCTTTCTCTGAACGGGCATGAACCTCTTCCGGTCGGAAGAGCACGCGCGCCGCTGGGCCCAGTTCAATCCGGCCTCCGAGGAGGGCTTCATCGCGCTGCCCGAGCTGGCCGCGTTCTTCGGTACCGAGACGCGGCGGCACATGCTCGACGCCGATTACCTGTCGGCGTGGTATCCCAAGCGCGCCGCCGAGCGCCGCGCCGTCCTCGAGCGCCTCGGCAAGACGTCGCCGTTCTGGCTGGGCACGCCGGCGCCGGCGTGAGCCGCACCCCGGTCACCGAGCGCGTCGCGCGGTGGCTGCGCGAGGCCGGCGTGGCGTTCGAGATGTTGGAGCACGCGCCAGTGCGCACCAGCGCGGAGGCCGCCCAGGTGCGCGGCACGCCGCTCGAGGCCGGCGCCAAGGCGCTGGTGGTGCGGGCCGACGACCGCTTCGTGCACTGCGTGCTGCCGGCTCACCTCAAGGCCGACAACGCGCGGCTGCGCGCGATCCTCGGCACGCGCACGCTGCGCTTCGCGACGCCCGACGAGCTGCAGCGGCTGACCGGCTGCGCGCCCGGCGCCGTCCCGCCGTTCGGCAATCTCTTCGGCCTGCCGGTGCTGGTCGACGAAGCCCTCACCCGGACCGCGCGCGTGGCCTTCAACGCCGGCAGCAACACGGTGTCGGTCACGATGCGCGGCGAGGACCTGGTGCGGCTGTGCGAGGCGACCGTCGGCCGCTTCGCGGCGGGCGTCGTCTAGTACCGCAGGCGGATGCCGTAGGTGAAATCGAAGCCGTTGAGGGCGCTGTCGGCGGAGCTGCGGGCGCCCAGGGAGCCGAGACCGCCGTGGCCGGCGGTCGACAGCTCGTAGGCGCTGAAGAAGGTCGCGTCCTTGCCGAGCTTCCAGTTCAGGCCGACGCCGGCCTTGGCGCCCACCCGGAGCGCCGGATCGACGTGGGTGCCGAGCAGCCGGCTGACGTCGTCGGGCTCGACGACGAAGAGCGCGGGACCGAACGCCACGTAGGGCTCGACGACGCTCGTCTCGGTGCCCGGCCATCTGAGCTTGATGTCGAACGACATCGCCGTGCTGCGGGTCTCCACCTCGGTGGGCGCGCCGAGGGGCGGCGGCACCACTTCCCACCGGAGCGGCGACACGCCGAAGCCGAGGCTGATCGCCGGGCCCATGTCGGTGAGACGCTCGGCGATCGGCTCGCTGGCCGGGGCTGCCGCGGCGGCGCCCCCCAGGACGGCAATCAGCGCCCCCACGGCCAGCCCCCGCACGATGGGCCTCACGGTCTATTCCACCCGCTTCGGCAGCTCGGCGCCGTCGGGGGAGAACTTCAGCGAGGCGGAGTTGAGGCAGTAGCGCTGGCCCGTCGGCCGCGGCCCGTCGGGGAAGACGTGGCCGAGGTGCCCGTCGCAGCGCTTGCAGCGAATCTCCACGCGCTCCATGCCGTACGATCGGTCGCGGACGCTGGTGACGTGCTCGGGGTCGAAGGGCTCGTAGAAGCTGGGCCAGCCGGTACCCGACTCGAACTTCGTCGTCGAGCGGAACAGCGGCAGCGCGCAGAGGCGGCAGGCGTAGACGCCGGCCTCCTTGTTGTCGAGCAGTCCGCCGCAGAACGGCGGCTCGGTGCCGTGATCGAGCAGGACGCGACGCTCCTCCGCGGAGAGGTCGCGCGCCAGGCGCTCGCGCTCGACGGGCGACAGCGGGCCGAGATCGAAGCCGGACCGGGACGACGCCGTCACGACCGCGCTCCGCGCAGGCAGCGCTCCACGGCGTCTGCGAGCGCGTCCGCCCGCGCCTCGAGCTCCGGCGCCGTGAGATTGGCGATCGGATGCGGCGTGTCCACGAACCCGTAGCCGGGCTTGCCCCAGCTGGTGGCCATGGCTTCGCCGGTGGTGCGGAAGGGCGTCGTCACGATCGCCACCGCCGGTATCCCCTGCTGCTCCATCAGGATCGCGTCGAGCACACTGCTCGAGCTGCACGACCCTCAGTCGCCGATGCCGGAGACGACGAAATCGGCCTGCTTGCGCAGCGCGCGCACGGCCGCCTCGTCGATCTCGTGGCTGGGCGAGCGCTTGCGGCTCGTCAGCGTCACCGTCATGCCGTGGCGCCGGGCCAGCCGCTCGGCCAGCTTGGTCAGCAGCGTGTCGGAATTGAACTTCGTGTTGTCGACGAGGCCGAGCCGCAGGCCCTGCAGGCTCGCCGGCCGCGGCGCCAGCTCGACCGCGCGCTCCACGGGCTTGGACGTGGGATCGAAGAGCTTCACGCTGCCCTCCCCGCTGTCTCGATGCGTGTCGTCACCGCCCGCGTCCACTTGTTGCCCCAGCCCGGCAGGCAGGCCGACCAGCTCCCGGCGCGGCCGCCAGCGCACACGATCAGCAGGTCGTCGGCGCGCTCGAACACGTGGCGCCACGTCGTCTCGTCGGCCGACTCGACCGCGCCGGGCAGCCGACCGGCGCGCTTGAGGTCGGCCACCGGGCGCCGCGCGTGCTCGACGAGGAAATCCTGCACCCGGCGGCGGCTCCAGCCGCTGGCGCGCAGCACCTCGGCATGCTCGCCGGCCAGGACGACCAGCGACTGGTTGAAGCCCTTCACGTTGGGCGAGCCGAGGTTGCAGAGCGCGTCGGCGAAGCAGCGCAGCAGCGGCTCGGGCTCGGCGGCCAGCTGGTTGTAGACCTGGGAGAGGCTGTTCGACGCGTAGACCGTGACGGCGCTGTCGTGGGGTCGCAGCCCGCGGCTGACGTGCAACGGCTCCCACGGATGATCGTCCTCGTGCTCGGCGAAGCAGAACGAGTACTTGCCGGGATGGCCGAGCGTCGCCCGGTCGAGCAGGCCGGGTCGCGTGTTCATCGCGTTCATCATGACGAGCCGCACGGCGCGGCCGATCGTGGCGTTGGGCCGATGGCCCTGGCCGAAGGCGTTGTTGCCGCTGTTGATCCGGAGCGCCCGCGCGACCGGGCCGTTGACGATGAGCACCATCGCCGAGCCGCCCGTGCTGCTGGCCGGCCCATGATACGCGAAGTCCGGGTGGCAGAGGCCCTTGAGCGCGGCGACGACGACGGGCAGGTATTCGGGCATGCAGCCCGCCATGACGGCGTTGATCGCCACCTTGTCGGCGACCACGACCGTGTTGCGCCCCGGGATCTCGCCGATGACCTCGTCGCCGCGCAAGCCGCCGGCCGCCAGCGTGGCCTCGACGGACGCGTCGGTAGGGGGAACGACGGGCAGCCCGTCGGTCCAGCCCGCCTCGTAGTAGGCCTCGATCAGCTCGCGGGGATCCTGCGCGGCGTCGGTCGTCACCCTGTGCACCGTACCAAGCGCGGCGCGCGCCCGCAATCCGTCACGGGGCGACGCGCGTCGTGCCGTCACCCTGGTAGACGTAGCGGAACGTCGGACAGCCCGGCTCGGGGCCGGGACAGTAGTAGCCCACCATCTCGAGCTTGGCGTAGCGCGCCTCCGCGGTGCGCACGGCCCACACGTGGGGCTTCGGAGTCAGCACGTGGGTGAAGAAGCCGTAGCGGTACCAGGCCGCGATGGCGGGATTGCGCGGCTCGGCGGCGCCTTCGTTGCCGCGATAGCCGCCGGCCGGCACCGTCTTGACGTCGTCGAAGCGCGCCTCGCCCAGGTCGAGGAGCCCGGCGCCGGGGCCGGCGACGATCGCGTAGCGCTTGAAGGCGAGGTCGCCGCCGCCGTCCACGGCGGCGCCGAGGCGGAACGAGAACCGGCGCCAGGTGTCGGCCTGCATCGCGTCCACGGTGTAGAGCACGGGCCCCACCAGCGCGCGGCCCGCGTCCCTCGGCACCGCCGGAGTCGGCGGGTAGGTCGGCACGTCGCGCGGTTGCAGCGTCAACGCGACCAGCCCGACGGCGACCGCGACGACGGCGGCGGCGCCCAGCGCGGGCGCGCGCGAGCCCCTCAAGGCTTCTGGCGCGCCTGGTTCAGCACGTCGCCGAGCGTGAGTCCGAACCCGCCCTTCTTCGCGGCGTCCTTCATGTAGGCCTGCGTCTCGGCCTGCTCCTCGTGGGCCAGCGCCTTCTCGCGCGAGAGGCGGATCCGGCGGCCGCCTTCCTCGATGGCGAGCACGAGCACCTTCATCTCGCTGCCCGCGGGAAACATCCGGCGGTGATCGGCGCCGCGCTGGGTGCCGAGCTCGGCGTTGGGGACGAGGCCGGTCTGGCCGGGGGCGAGCCGCACGAAGACGCCGAACGGCTCGACGCGATCGACGGTGCCGGTCAGCACCGCCCCCACCGCGACGGTGGAGGACATCTGCTCGCCGACCGCCGCGCCCTCGGGGGCCAGCGCCAGCCCGATGCGATGCTTGCCGGTGTCGAGCGTGACGATCATCACGGCGATCTCCGCCGTCGCCGCCACCGCCTCGCGCAGCTCGCCCTGGCGGTGGCGCGGAATCTCGCTGGCGTGCAACAGTCCGTCGACGCCGGGCAGCAGCTCGACGAACACGCCGAACTCGGCGGCACGCACGGCGCGCCCGCGCACGACCTGCCGCTCGCGGAGCCGGCCGGGCACGGCGAGCCACGGATCGCCCTCGAGCGCCTTCAGGCTGAGCGTGATCTTGCCCCGGGCCTCGTCGATCCGCAGTACCTTCACCGTCACCCGTTCGCCGACGTGGAGCCGGTCGCCGGCCCGCCCCACCCGCGAGTGCGACAGCTCCGACATCGGCACCAGCCCCTGCACGCCGCCGAGGTCCACGAAGGCGCCGAAGTCGGCGAGCGAGACGACGGTGCCCGGCAGCACGACGTCGGGGGCCAGCTTCTTGCGCGTCTCCTCGGCGGCCCGCGCACCCTGCTCCTCGAGGATCTGGCGCCGCGAGAGCACGATGTTGCGTCCGTTCTCGCCGTAGCGGGTGATGCGGAACTCCAGCACGCGCCCGACGTAGTCGGCCTCCGACTCCACGCGGCGCAGATCCATCTGCGAGAACGGGCAGAACGCGCGGAGCCCGCCGACGGTGACCTCGTAGCCGCCCTTGATGACGCCCGCCACCCGGCCCTCCACCGGCACGCCGCTCCGGGCGGCGACGGCGAGCGCCTCGCGGGCCTGGGCGCCCTGGCGCAGCTTGTGCGAGAGCCGGATCTCGTCGCCGGTCGCGACGACCGTGGCTTGAATCTCGTCGCCGACGCCCACGCGCAGCCGGCCCTCGTCGTCGGCCAGCTCGGCACGGTCGATCCACGCCTCGCCCTTGCCGCCGACGTCGACGAAGACGTGCTCGGCGGTGATCTGGATGATGCGGCCCTTCACGACCTGCCCGATCTCGACCGCGGGCCCGGCCTCGTGCCGCGCGAACAGGGTGGCAAAGTCTTCGGAGTCGGTCATGGCGCCCACAATTATACTGAGCCTGCCCAATGGCGACGCAGGCGCGGCCGCCGCATCTGTCGATGATCCGCGGGTTCCACCTGGCGGACTTCCTGACGCTCGGCAACGCCGCCTGCGGGACGACGTCCGTCTTCGCCGTCATGGCTTACGTCGAGACGCGACACGCGCGGGCGCTGCTGACGGCGATCCTCTTGCTGCCGGTGGGCCTCGTCTTCGACGTGCTCGACGGTCGCGTCGCCCGCTGGCGCCAGCGGCACTCGGCGATGGGGCGGGAGCTCGACTCGCTGGCCGACGTCATCTCGTTCGGCGTGGCCCCGGCGGCGCTCGCCTACGGGGCCGGCATGCGCGGCGGCTGGGACGTCGTGGTGCTGATCTACTTCGTCTGCTGCGGCGTGAGCCGGCTGGCGCGCTTCAACGTCACCGCCGAGGCCCTGTCCACCGACACCGGCACGGTGAAGTACTTCGAGGGCACGCCGATCCCGTCGAGCCTCGTCCTGGTCGCCATCGTGGCGGTGTGCGCCTGGCTCGGGCGCCTCGGCGACGCGCTCCCGTTCGGCACCATCCGCCTCGGCGTCGGGACCCTCCACCCCCTGGCGCTGCTCTGGTTCGTCTCCGGCTCGCTGATGATCAGCAAGACCCTGCGAATCCCGAAGCTCTGAAGCTTGGGGGCCATTTCGGGGCCCCCAGCTGATGAATTCCTAGCGGCTCTTCACGCGGAACTCGACGTGGCGGTTCTGGGCGCGGCACGCCTCGGTATTCTCGGTGCAGACGGGCCGCTCCTTGCCGTAGGAGATCGTCGTCATGCGCTCGGGCTCGACCCCCGACGCGGCCAGGCTCTCCTTCACCGACTGCGCGCGGCGGTCGCCGAGGGCCTGGTTGTACTCCGTCGTGCCCTTTTCGTCGCAGTGGCCTTCGATCAGCAGCACCGTGTCGGCGTTCTCCTTCAGCCACTCGGCGTCGCCGGCGAGGGTATCCGCCGCGTCGGACCGAAGCGCGGCCCTGTCGAAGTCGAAGTAGACGACCTTCAACTCCGGCACGGCGATGAACTCCTCGACGTGCGGCCGATCGCCCACCTGCTCCTCGGGCTGCTGCTGCGGCTCCTCCGACGGCATCACCGCGGAGATCTGCACCGGATCGGGCTCCTGCGCCGGCTCGCTCGCCTCGGGCGCCGCCTCGATCTTGGCCAGCGGCTCCGGCTCGGCGGCGGCCGGAACGTCCGCCACGGTCGGCGTCGGCGTCACCGGCGCCTTCGGCAGCGCGCGCGCCTGCGGCGCCTCGCGATGCGCCACCCGCGTGAGGAGGATACGGACGTCGGGGGCGTCGCGCATCTCGCCCAGCATCCGGTCCTCGCTCAGTCTCTTCAGCTTGGCGGCGAAGAGATGGCCGCCCAGCTCGTGCTTGAGGCGCACCTCGGAGCCCGAGATCCTCGCGCCGACCCGGATGCCTGCCAGCCCTTCGCGACGCACCGACCACGGCACCGACTCCGCGGCGATCGTGCCTTCGAACGTGATGCGGCCGTAGCCGATGTGGCCGACCTGCTTGATGTCGAGCGTGATGCTGTCCTCGCGGGGCGAATCGAAGAGTCCCGTCCCCACCCACGTGCCCACCCAGCGACCGGACACGTCGACGTCGGACATCGACGGCGACGCCGACAGCCCCGGCGACATGGTGGAGCACGCCGCGAGCAGCGGAATCAGCAGCGACACGAATAGCGCACGCATGAGCCCTCCCTGGGGGCGGAGCACCCCGCCGTCGCGGAAGGCACGTGGCGTGCCATGGCGCAAACGTGCGATCGATCGGCACTTTGCGCGCGAGGGCGGCCTGCGCACTGTCAGCCTGCCTACAGTCGGGCGTGCCAAGGTGGCGTTGACACGTCCGCCGACGGCTCCTAGACTGCCGCCACCGGTCATGACCCGTCGTGAAGCAAAGGAGCCCACATGGGTCACATCTCACGCCGCCGCTTCCTGGCGGGCGCCGCCGCGGTCAGCGCCGGCCCCGCGCTCCTGGGGCGCGCGCCGGCCGCGCTGGGCCAGCAGATCCGCGAGCTGCAGGTGTGGCACACGGAAGTCGAGCCGCAGACGGTCAAGACGATCCAGGAGACCAGCATCGCGGAGTTCGAGCGGAAGTTCCCCGGCTTCAAGATCAGGCAGCAGCCGCTCGGCTGGGGCGATCTCAACACGAAGCTGCTGGCCTCGCTGGCCGCCGGGAGCCCGCCCGATCTCACCCACCTCAACCCGTTCATGACCGCCTCGCTCTACGTGAAGAACCTGCTGCGCCCGATGGACGAGCTGATCCGCGCCGTCGGCGAGAAGGACATCCACGAGGCGACGCTGAAGCTGCAGTACTTCGACGGCAAGTACTACGGCGTGACCCACGCCATGGGCGCAACGTACTTCGCCGAGCGCCGCGACCTGCGCGAGGCCAAGGGCCTGAAGCCGCCCGAGACGTACGACGACATGCTGAAGCTGGCCGCCGCCCTCACCGAGGACGGCAAGCGCTGGGCGACGCAGATGGCCGGCGAGAAGCTCTACATGGGCTTCGTGCACCCGGCCGAGTGGCTGGCCGGCAACGGCGGCTCGTGGGTCGATCCGAAGACGTGGCGCCCGCAGCTCAACGGCGCCTCGATGCTGGAGACGCTGGCCTACGCGCAGAAGCTCAACAAGTTCATGCCGGGCGGCTGGTCGGGACAGAAGTACCTCGACACCCTGGCCGCGCTGGCCACCGGCAAGATCGCGATGGCCTATCTCTCCGGGGCGCGGACCATCGGGTACATCGAGCGCTACGCGCCGGAGAACATGCGCGACCCCGACCACTTCCAGCCGATGTTCCGGCCGCGCGGCTCGCACGGCAAGGTGGGCATCTCGGCGCTGGACGGCGAGAACTGGGCGGTGTTCACGCAGTCGAAGTACGCCAGCGAAGCCTTCGAGTTCCTGAAGCTGTTCTACAAGCGCGAGCACTACATGAAGTATTGCCACTCGGTACCGATCCACCTGTCGCCGATCTTCAAGTCGATGCTGGCCGACGACGAGTACCTGTCGAACCCGCGCATCAAGAAGTGGCGCTCGTGGCACGACTTCATGGTCAAGGGTCTCGCCGAGAAGCGGTTCCTGCCGATCGGCTTCAGCCGGCCCGAGGACAACCTGCTGCCCTTCCTGGCCGAGCTGGACGGCTCCGGCATCGTGGCCGACATGGTGGTGGAGGTGATGGTGGGCGGCAAGGACCCGCGGGCCGAGGCCGACCGCGCGCAGAAGCGGGCGGAGGAGCTGCTGACCCAGCTCGGCGCCAAGCGCTGGTCGTAACCGCGGCCGTCGGGACGGCGGCGGCGTGAAGCGCCATCCGCTCCTCGGCTGGCTCCTGCTGGCGCCGTCCCTGCTCCTCCTCGGCGGGCTCGTCGTCTTCCCGATCGCCTACAACGTCTGGCTCAGCCTGCACGACAAGCACGCCTTCATGCCGGTGCAGCGCTTCGTCGGCCTCAAGCACTACGTCTACTTCGCGCAGGATCCGGAGTTCTGGTCGAGCGTGCGCTACGGGGTCATCTATTCCGGGGCGACGCTCGTGCTGCAGCTGCTCCTCGGCGTCAGCGCCGCCCTCCTGCTCAACGAGGGCTTCCGCGGCCGCAACCTCCTGCGGGGCGTCGTGCTGTTCCCCTACATGATCCCCACCATCGTGGCGGTGATCCTCTGGAAGTGGCTGCTCAACGACTCCTACGGCCTCGTCAACTATCTGCTGCTGGAGACACACGTGGTGCGCGCCCCGGTGGCCTGGCTCGGCAAGGACTACATCATGTGGTCGCTGATCCTGACCAGCGTCTGGCAGTTCTTCCCGTTCGTCGTCGTCACGTTCCTGGCCCGGCTGCAGACGATCCCGCCCGAGCTCTACGAGGCCGCCAAGGTGGACGGCGCCGGGACGTGGCGGCGCCTGCGGCACATCACGCTGCCCCAGACGCGCAACGTGCTCTTCGTCATCGTCCTCCTCCGCTCGATCTTCATGTTCACCAAGTTCGACACGGTGTGGCTGATGGCCGGCGAGGGCGGCGTGAGCCGCTACGTGCGGACGCTGCCGGTCTACGCTTACGCCCGCAGCTTCACCTACCTGCAGGCCGGCATGGGCGCCGCGCTGGCGGTGCTGATGTTCGTGCTGCTGCTGGCGGCGACCGGCGTCTACTTCCACGCGTTCCGCGACGAGGAAGCGGTGGCGTGAGGCGCTCGCTGGCGCTCTACGGCGGCGGCCTGCTGCTGCTGGCGATCGGGGCCTTTCCGCTGGCGTGGATGCTGTCCACCGCTCTCAAACCGTCCGGCGAGATCTTCGCGACGCCGCCCACGCTGGTGCCGAAGGTCGTCACGCTCGAGAACTTCCAGCGGCTGTTCACCGAGACGAACTTCGTCACCTACTTCACCAACAGCGTCGTCGTCTCGCTGGCCACGGTGGCCCTGACGCTGTCCGTCTCCTCGATGGGCGCCTACGGTCTGACCCGCTTCACCTTCGCCGGCCGCGAGCGCGTGGCCGGCCTGATCCTCGTGACGTACATGTTCGCGCCCATCATGATCATCATCCCGTTCTACATCCTGGTGAAGCAGCTCGGCATCGTGAACACGCGGCTGGCCCTCGTGCTGTCGTACACCACCTTCTGCCTGCCGTTCTGTCTCTGGCTCTTGCGCTCGTTCTTCCAGTCGATCCCGCTCGAGCTGGAAGAGGCCGCCTTGGTCGACGGCGCCACGCTGCGCGGGGCCGTGTGGCACGTCGTCCTGCCGCTGGCCCTGCCGGGCCTCATCGCCGCTGGTATCTTCACCTTCATCCTGGCCTGGAACGATTTCCTGTTCGCCCTGGTGCTGATCACCTCCGACGAGCTGAAGACGCTGCCCGTCGGCGTGAACGACCTCTTCAACGCGACGATCGTGGACTGGGGCATGATCATGGCCGCCGGCGTGATGATCACCATCCCCACCATCGCCTTCTTCGTGGCCGTGCAGCGCTACCTCGTCCAGGGCTGGGGCGCCGGTGGAGTCAAGGGGTAGCCGGGGCGACGGAGGCGTCAGCGCGCTTGCGGCGAGCCGGACCGGGGGCGCAGGATCGCGCTGATCGTCTCGCACACGTTCTCGAGGTCGAGGGGTTTCTGGAAATACGCCGCGAACCCGCCGAGCGTCACCGCGGGAAACTCGGTCGGGTAGCCCGTGACGGCGATGGCGGCGATGCTGCCGCCCTGGTCGCGCGGCTGTATCCGGAGCCACTCGAGGAACGCCGCCCCGGACTCGCCCGGCAGACCGAGATCACTGACCACCAGGTCGAGCTTCACCGTCTCGATGTGGCCGCGTGCGACCATCGTGTCGGTGGCCGTCACCACCCGCGCGCCACAGGCGGTGAGCGCGGTCGTGAGCACCTGGAGACCATCGGGGTCGTCCTCGATCACGAGGATCGTGAAGCCGGTCAGATCCGGGAGCGACGAGGCCATGGAGCGGACAGAGGCAAGATAGCACGATCTCGATGGTTGTCTTGGCGCCGATCGGCCGCCCCCGAGTGGCCGATCGGCGCCCGGACGGCAGCGACTAGACGCTCGGCTGCTTGCGCGGTGTCATGTGGAAGGTCGTCAGGAGGTCGCGCGTGTCCGTCACTTCCTTCAGTGTCTTGAACGGCAGCGGGAAGGCCGGGCGCGAGGCCACCATCATCATGCCGAAGTTGATACCGGCGGCCAGGAGCTGCAGGACCGGCAGGGCGAGGTACTCGAGGAGCTGATCGCCCCGGGTGTGCAGCCAGTCGAGCTCGCGCTTGAAGTCTTCCACGGCGGCCCGCCACCAGATCGGCGGCATCGCGACGAGGGCGGCGGCGCGGGCCGGATCGGCCGGGGCCAGCGGACGGCGGGAGATGAACGCCAGCAGCGGCGCCGTGCCGTACTGGGCGAAGAGAAACCACGTCATGGCGCGGGTGCCGAGCCAGCCCAGCGACGCCAGCGTCATCGACGACCAGAAGCCCAGACGGATGCCGGCGTCACGCGCGATCCACGGGGCGACGGCGTCGATGAACTCCCGGTAGAGGAACATCACCTCGAAGAACATCACCAGGAGCTCGATCACGACGATCTGGGCGATGAACTTCAGCTCGCGGGTCCGCGCGGCGTCGAGCAGCGTCTGCAGGCAGGCGAAGCTGCCCATCACCAGCATCAGCAGGAACGTGAAGAGCACGCCGCCGGTGAAGCGGGAGGCCGGCTCGCCCGACAGCTCGCTGAGGACGCCGGTCACGGTGGGGATCATCGTGTACGTGAAGACCGTCGCCTCCAGCACGCACCAGGCCAGCAGCATGACGAAGGCGAGCCACGGCACGCCGGGCTGGAAGTAGCTCGGGCCCGGCCGTCCGGCCATCGTGAACGGCAGCGCGGCGGTCCGCCGCATTGCCTCCAGGGCGAGCCGCACGATCAGCGCCGCCAGGCTCACGAGCCAGCCGACGGCGACGACCGCGACGCGCACGACGCCGGCCCAGTAGAGCCACACCGAGCGCGCCGCGTCCCACCAGGCCAGCAGCATCATGGAGGCGAACCGCAGACGGCCGGAGCGGAACGGCAGCGTGTAGAGCGAGAGCAGCGTGATCCAGATCGCGCCCACCGCGAGCAGCGCCGGGAAGAGCAGGAAGACGTACTTGGCGGCCGTCGCCCAGCGGGCGGCCGGGTTCAGGAAGAACGCCAGCAGCGCCTCCTGCATCCGCGGTACCCAGGCGACCGGAGCGAGGAGCAGCTCGAGCACGTCCTGCCAGCGTTCAGGCACGACCATGTACGCCTCCTTTCATCACGGCCTTCGACTTCATGGGCTATCGCTGCCGTGCGCTTTCGGCATTTCGATCATGCGGGTCGGCGCCGGACGGTCCTCGCGCCACGGCCCCAGCGGTCCCGGGCGCCCGACCGGCGCCGGCGAATCGAGCGACACCAGTCGCCACGGCAGCGGCGGCGCCGGCGGCGCGGCGATCGGGCCGGAGCCGTAGATGCGGATGACAGCCGCGCGGGCGGCTTCGGGATCGTAGCGGCGCAGCACGCGGATCACGTACCGACGGGTCTGGGGATAGGGCGGCACGCCGCGATAGGCCATGACCGCGCGGTCGCCGGCGTTGTAGGCGGCGAGCACGAGCGGCAGATCGTTGTGGTAGCGCTCCATCAGCACGCGCAGGTGACGGACGCCGCCGTCGAGGTTCTCCTGCAGGTCGAACGAGTCCTGCACGTCGAGACTGGCGGCGGTGGCCGGCATCAGCTGCATCAGACCCTGGGCGCCCCGGCGCGACACCGCGTGCGGGTTGAACTCCGACTCGACGGCCACGATGGCGGCCACGAGTCGCGCCGGCACGTGGTGGCGCGCGGCGACCTCGTCGATCTCCACCATGATCTCGGCCGCGGTCGGCACCCGCGGCGCCTCCGGCTCCGCACTCTCGGCCTCGACCTCCTGCACGATGGCCACGATGCCGGCCGCCGACGGCACCCCGCCGTGCCGGGCGAGCGCGTAGGCGCCGCCGAGGGTCAGCAGCAGCACGGCGAGGCCGAGCAGCCGTTGTCTCGGCTGAGGGTTGTCGTGGGTGCGGGGCTTGGTAGTGCGCATTGTGTGTGTGCGCGTCGTGCTGCCGGGAGTGTCGGAGCGGCGGCATCCCCAGGAGCAACCGCGATGCCAGACCCCCCCGGGGGGCAGGTAAACGCCTGATTTCCGCGACCTTAGCGACGAAGGGTGGTCAGGGAAGAGCCAGGCCGCCGCGCGCGACACTGACACTCTGTGCTCGCCCCGTGACACCCGACGACGCGCCGCGTAATTGCGGAGACGTCAACCGCTCCAGAGAAGCGCCATGACTCCGCCGGGGCGCTGCGAACGTTTGGGGGTTTGGGGGCCATGTCGGGGCCCCAGGACGTCAACCGCTCCAGAGAAGCGCCACGGCTCCGCCGGGGCGCTGCGAACGTTTGGGGGTTTGGGGGCCATGTCGGGGCCCCAGGACGTCAACCGCTCCAGAGAAGCGCCACGGCTCCGCCGGGGCGCTGCGCACGTTTGGGGGTTTGGGGGCCATGTCGGGGCCCCCATGTCTATAGCAACACGATGCTCGACGGGCTTCCGGTCTTCACGATCTGGCCCGTCGGGGCGAGCTTGCCCGTCGCCGGGTCGACGCGAAACGCCACGATGGTGTCGCTGTCCTGGTTGGCGGCATAGAGCGACGTGCCCGACGGGTCGAGCGCGAAGAAGCGCGGCGTCTTGCCCTGGGTCGGCTCCCACCCGACCGGCGTCAGCACACCGGTGGCGTCGTCGACGGCGAAGATCGCGATGCTGTCGTGGCCGCGGTTCGACCCGTAGACGTGGCGTCCCGACGGCGCCACGACGATCTCCGACGTGGCGCTGGTGCCGGTGAAGGTCGGCGGCAGCGTCGTGATCACCTGCAGCGGCGTCAGCTCGCCGCGCTCGCCGTCGAAGCGGAACGTGGTGATCGTCGAGTCCAGCTCGTTGATCACGTACGCGTAGGGCTTGCTCGGGTGGAAATCCGCGTGGCGCGGCCCCGCCCCCGGCCGGCTGGCGACCGACGGGGGATCGGCGGCGACGAGCCTGCCGCCGTCGAGCCGGAAGACGAACACCGCGTCGAGGCCCTTGTCGGGCACCACGATGAACCGCCCGCGCGGATCGAACACGACGTCGTGCGGATGCGCGCTGGCCTGCTCCGTGCGGTGCGGGCCCGGCTTGCCGGTCAGCGTGGCCAGATCGCTCAGCGGCGCCAGCGAGCCGTCGGCGTTGATCGGCAGGACGGCGACGGTGCCGCTGCTGTAGTTGGCCAGGACGATGAACCGGTTGCCCGCGTCGACGCCCAGGCGCACGCCGTTCTTGCCGTTGGTGGCCTGCCGGTTCAGCAGCGTGAGGCGGCCGCTCTCGCCGTCGATCCGGAACGCCGTCGCCTCGCCGCCGTCGCCGTGGGCGGCGTAGATGCAGCGCCGCTGACGATCGAGCGTCAGCCACGAGGGGTTCACGAGATCTCGCACGATCTGCACCGGGGTCCACGCGCCCGAGCCGGCGTCGATCCGGTAGACGCTGAGGCCCTCGGCGTGCCCCTTGCGCTCCGCGCTCGTGTAGCCCCCGACGTAGGCGAATCGTGCCGGCGCCTTCGCGGTCGAGCTGGCGGCTGGACTGGCCATCGACGCGCACCCTCCCCCGGCCATCACCGCCAGGAACCCGGCGACGCCTCCCAGGAACTCCCGGCGCGGAACGTCGGCCGTCATGCGACGCGTCCTCCCCGATAGCGGCGATAGCAGCGCACGGCATTGTCCCACAGGAGCTTTCGCCGGGCCGTCTCCGGGATCGAGGTCCAGCCGAGAACGGCGTCCACGGACTTCGGAAACCAGCTCTCCGAGTGCGGGTAGTCGGTGGCGAACATCAGCGTGTCCTCGCCGAGCGCTTCGATGGCGTGGCGCAGCGACTGCTCGCCCTCGTGGAGCTGGATGCTCTGAAAGTACTGCGGGCCGCGGATGTACTCGCTGGGCTTGTGCTTGAGCGGTGGCAGCGCGTGGCGCGACATCTCGGCCAGCTCGTCGAGCCGCGCGGCCCAGAACGCCAGCCAGCCGTGGCCGCACTCGAGCGACGTCAGCCGCAGCTGTGGATAGCGGTCCAGCACGCCCGCCCCGATCAGCGCGGCCATGTTGCGCTGGGCGTTCCAGACGTGGCCGGCCGCCCGTTGCAGGAACACGTTGTCCCACGTGTCCCACACGCCGGGCGGATACGGCACCGTCATCGTGAACGAGTGAATGACCACCGTGAGGTCGTGCTCCTGCGCCTCGGCCCAGATCGGCTCCCAGGCCGCGTCGTCCAGGGGCAGTGCGGGCGGAATGATCGGGAAGATGCCGACGGGCCACGGCTGGGCCGCGCAGCGGCGGATCTCGGCGATCGAGCCGGCCACGTCGCGCGGCGAGACGAGCACCAGGCTGGTGAGGCGATCGGGATAGGGCGCGCAGTAGTCGGCCAGGAAGCGGTGATACGCCTGGTACATCGCCTGCTCGAGCGCGACGTCGTCGAGGCTGCAGAAGCCCGGGATGCTGCCCGACGGCAGGATCATGTTGACGTCGACGCCCTCGATGTCCATGTCCTGGACGCGGGCGTGCGGATCGAAGCTGACGCGCTCGCTCGGGAACGGCGGGCCCTGCCAGCGGACGTCCCACGGCGTGCCGCCGTCCCGGGCGCCGCGCGCCGACGCGGAGGGAGGCTCGATGCGCTCGCGCGACCCGAGGCGACGCGTGAGCGCGGGCGTCTTGCCGAGGCGGTAGCGCGACATCCCCGCCTTGGCCGGTGCCCGCCCGATGACGGGGCCGAGCGCCGCCAGCTTCGCGCGATCGCCGGCCGTCAGGTACTCCTCGACGGGCTCGGCGGGCTCGATGATGTGCGTATCGGCGTCGAAGATCCGGTAGTCGCCGCGTGCCATGAGCGTCCTCCTTCAGGGCCGCGTGATGACGTCGACCAGCGCCGGGCGCCCGTGCTCCTTGACGACGCGCAGCGCCCGCCGCAGCGCCGGGCCCACGGCCGCCGCCTCGGTGATGGGGCCTTCGCCGTGAACGCCGAAGCCCTGCGCGATCCGGGCGAAGTCCGGCGGCGGATCGTCGATGCGGATGCCGACCACCTTGTTCTCGACGGGCCGGCCGCGCGCCTTGGCCACCGCGTCCTGGTGCTCCTCGTCGTTGCCGTAGGTGCGGTTGTTGAACATGACCGTCAGCAGCGGCAGCCGGTGGTGGGCGGCCGTGTAGAGGGCACTCACGACGTAGAGCGCGTCGCCGTCGGCCTGGAGATTGACGCACACCTTGCCCGATCCGCGATGGGCGAGTGTCACGCCCAGGGCCGCCGGCAGGCCGTAGCCGAGACCGGCGCCGCCGCTACCGCCGTAGCTTCGCTCGGGCTGCCAGTCCCACACGCGGCGCGCCCAGCCCTTGGCGGTGCCGTTCGCCAGCACCCAGTCCTCGTCCTTGATCACGTCCCACACCTCGGCGGCCAGCACCGACGGGGCCAGCGGCGCCGCTGCGCGCTCGAGCTTCACGGTGTCCTGCCACTCGCGCTCGAGCGCGGCGTGGCGGGCAGTGATGCGCTCGGCCCGGGCGCGGCGCTCGGCGGCGCGGGCATCGCGCGCCAGCCGCGCCTCGACGGCGGTGAGCAGGGCCGGCAGCGTCGCCGCCGCGTCGGCGGCGATCGGCAGGTCCACCGGGGCCAGCGACTGGAAGGTGTGGGCCCAGCTACGGAAGGCGTAGTCGTCGAGCGAGATCGCGATGACGCGGGCGCGCTCGTTCAGCAGACGGACCTCCCGCGTGCTGCGATCGGTGTCGCCCAGCGCGCTCAGAAAGCTGGAGACCTCGAGCGCGAGCACCACGTCGGCCTCGCGCACGACCTCGTGGCGGGCGCCGGTCATGTCGAGCGCGTGGCCGGCGGGCACGCTCGGCCGCCCCTGCGACTCGCCGGCCAGGTCGATCAGCGCGGCGCCGAGCCGCTCGGCCAGGCGCGTGAGCGTCGCCGTGACCGACGGCCGTCGCCCGAGCGACTCCGTCACGATGAGCGGGAAGCGCGCCTCGACCAGCAGCTGCGCCGCCTCCTCCAGCGCGCGGGGGTCGGCGTGCGGCGCCGCCGGCGGCGCGAAGCGCGCCACGTCCGGGATGGCGACGCCGCGCTCGAGTGGCTGCTCCTGCAGCCCAGCGTCCAGGCACACGTAGACCGGCCCCGGCGGCGCGGTCTGGGCGACGCGCCACGCGCGCAGGAGGGCTTCCGGAATCGCGGCGACGCTGGCCGGCTGGTCGTCGAGCTTCACGTAGTCGCGGACCTGCGTCCCCTGCACGAGCGCGGTGTGGATCCAGTCGATCCACGGCCGGCGGCGGGTGGCGTCCATCGGCCCGCTGGCGCCCAGCACCAGGATCGGCGCGCGATCGCAGAACGCGTTGAAGATCGCCATGCTGGCGTGCTGGAGCCCGACGATGTCGTGCACCACCGCCGCCATCGGCCGGCCCTTGGCCTTCGCGTAGCCGTGGGCCAGGCCGACGGCGATCTCCTCGTGGGTGGTGAGCACGAGCTCCGGCGCCCGGTTGCCGCCGTAGTTCACGAGCGAGTCGTGCAGGCCGCGAAAGGTCGCGCCGGGGTTCAGCGCCACGTGCTCGACGCCGACCGCCCGCAGGAGGTCCACGACGAGATCCGAGCCGTACCGCGCTGTCGTCGCCACGTGCGCGCCTCCGGGTCGTGAAGTCTAGCAGAGAGCCCGGGCGGGCGGGGCGGCGTCCACGCCTGACGGCCTTGACGGCCCGAGCGGTGCGGTGGCCGCGGGGCCGCTCGGCGACGACGGCCGTGCGCGAAGGCCGGCGCGACCTCCGATGATCGTCATGCCAGCGTCGTCGTCAGCCGGCTCGTCCCGCACGACGTCCATCACGAGGCGAGTCGCCGCTGGCTCCAGCGCCACGTGGCGGACGGCGGGCTGGTCATCGCGCCGGGGCTGCTGCTGCCCGAGATCGCCGGCGCCGTATCACGGCGCACCGGGCAGCCGCGCCTGGCCCGGCGGGCCGTCGCCGCGGTGCTGCGGCTGCCCTCCCTTCGCTTGGTGCCGATCGACGCCGCGCTGGCCGAGACGTCGGCCGGACTCGCCGCTCGGTTCCGCCTCCGCGGAGCCGACGCCGTGTACGTGGCCGTCGCGGCGAGGCTCCGGCTGCCGCTCGTCACCTGGGACGCCGATCAGCGCGAACGCGCGACCCTGATCGTGCGCGCGGCCACTCCCGACGACTAAGGGCTTCGCGGCGATTCGACCGATCGTAGAATGGCGGCCCGAGGAGGATGCCATGAATCCCGAGCCGCACGCGCCCTCGTACTGGGCGGAGACCGCCGGACCGGAGCCGACCGGCGTGCAGACGCTGGCCGGCGACCGGCGGGCCGACGTCGCCGTCATCGGCGGCGGCTACACCGGCCTCGCCGCCGCCTATCGACTGGCCGGCACCCACGGGCTCGACACCACCCTGCTCGAGGCCAACCGCATCGGCTGGGGCGCCAGCGGACGCAACGGCGGCTTCGCGCTCATCACGATGGGCAAGGTCGCCCTCGACGCGCGCATTCGCCGGTGGGGCCTCGAGGCCGCGCGCCGCTCGATCGCGCTCGGCGTGGAGGCCGTCGAGGCGGTGCGCGACTTCATCACGCGCGAGCACATCGCGTGCGACGCCCAGCCCGACGGCTCGTTCCTCGTGGCCCATCGCGCCCATCTGGCCGCGCAGCTGCAGGAGCGCGCCCGGCTCTACCGCGAGACGATCGGCTATGCCGGCGTCGAGTACCTCGATCGCGCGCGCCTCGAGCGTGACGGCTTCCTGCGCGGGACGGAAGCCCACGGCGCGCTCCGCACGCGCGACGCCTTCGGGCTGCACCCGATGAAGTATGTGCGCGGCCTGGCGGCGGCGGCGCTGCGGCGCGGCGCCACGCTCTGCGAGCGCTCACCGGTCGTGCAGTGGCGGCGCGACGGCGGCGAGCACCTGCTCGTCACGCCGACCGGGACCGTGCGCGCCCGCAAGGTCGTCATGGCGACCAACGGCTACACGCCCGAGGGCCTCCACCCGTTCTTCCGGGGGCGCGTACTGCCGGCCACCAGCAACATCATCGTCACCCGGCCGCTGAGCGAGGCCGAGTGGCGCGAGGTCGGCATGCTCACTACGCAGGTCTACTCCGACACGCGGCACCTGCTCTTCTACTGGCGTCGGCTGCCCGACGATCGCCTGCTCTTCGGCGGCCGCGCCGGCGTGCTGAACACGCCCCGCGGCCTGCGGATGCGCCGGCGGCGGCTGGAGGCCGCGCTGGCGGCGAAGTGGCCGGGGCTGCGCGGCAGCGGCAGCGAGTACTTCTGGCACGGCCGCGTGTGCCTGTCGTGGGATCTCAATCCGCACGTGAGCACGGTGGACGACGACCCCAGCGTGGCCTACGCCATGGCGTACCTCGGCTCCGGCGTCGCGATGGCGACGTACTGCGGCGGGCTCGTCGCCGACCTCGTCGCTGGCAAGGACGTGCCGCGCGACACGCCGCTGACCGCCACCGGGCTCACGCGCTACCCGCTGGCGGCGCTGCGACCGACCTATCTGGCCGGGGCGTACGCCGTCTACACCGTCAAGGATCGCTGGCTCTGAGCGGCGTATCATACGCGGGCAATCGTGACACGCAGTAGCGTCGGCATCGATGTCGGGGGCACGTTCACCGATCTGGTCGTCCGGGCGCCGTCCGGGCGGCTGTCGAGCGGCAAGGTGCCGACCACGCCCGCCGACCCCGCGCTGGGCGTCATCAACGGGCTCACCACCCTGCTCGGCGCCGAGCGGCCGGCGTCGGTCGCCCACGGGACGACGATCGTGACGAACGCGATCGTCGAGGGCCGCGGCGCGGTCGTGGGGCTCATCACCACCCGCGGCTTTCGCGACGTGCTGGAGATCGCGCGCCAGAGTCGCCTGCACCTCTACGACCTGCAGGCGCCGCCCAAGCCGCCGGCGGCGGTGCCCCGGCGCCTGCGCCTCGAGGTGAGTGAGCGCTGCGGCCCCGATGGCGCGATCGAGCTTCCGCTGGCGCTCGACGAGGTGCCGGGCCTCGTCGATGCGCTCCGGCGCGAGGGGGTGGAGAGTGTCGCGGTCTGCCTGCTCCACAGCTACGCCAACCCCGGCCACGAGCGGGCGCTGCGGGCGGCGCTCGAGCGCCACTTCGCCCACGTGTGCGTCTCCAGCGACATCAACGCCGAGTACCGCGAGTACGAGCGCAGCTGCACGACGGTGCTCAACGCCGCCGTGATGCCGCTGGCCTCGCGCTACATCGAGCAGCTGGACCAGCGCCTCGGCCTGCAGGCCGCAGGCGCCACGCTACACCTGCTGCACTCGGCCGGCGGCATGATGTCGGTCGAG
>Ga0209474_10000845_pt1 | contig 31637 bp, 23 predicted proteins | sample GraSoiAngelo_145_FD_185902 | JGI IMG/M metagenome (GOLD analysis project Ga0209474, IMG submission 185902) | Grasslands soil microbial communities from the Angelo Coastal Reserve, California, USA - 14_1009_05_20cm (SPAdes) (version 2) | ecosystem: Environmental > Terrestrial > Soil > Grasslands...
GAGAAGCCTGCTCGGAAACGGCTTTGAGAGCAGGGTGCGGCTCGAGCATGCCCATCACCGTAAGCCAGCCGCCGTAGGAAATGCCGAGTAGGCCGACGCGGCCGTTGTTGTGCGGTACGTTTTTGACGAGCCAATCGATGGTGTCGTAGGTGTCCGTGCCTTCGTCGATGGACTTGGGATTTTTAGGATCGCGCACCGGCCGCTGCATTACGAATTTGCCCTCGGAGCCGTAACGCCCGCGAATATCCTGAAACGCGAAGATGTAGCCTTCTGGAATCATTTCAGCGTAACGGTTGAGGATGCGGCTGTAGCCTTTCTCGTCGTCGCTCAGACCGTAGGGAGTGCGCTCGAAGATCATTGGCAGCGACTCGGACGCATTCTTTGGCGAATAGATTTCCGTGTGGAGCTTCACGCCGTCGCGCGCGGCGATCATGACTTCGGTTTTGTCAAAGAGCTTCGAGTAGTCGGGACGTTCCTGCTGGGCGGAGGCGTGAAGAGGGAGCAGTAGGGCTGTCAGCGTCAGGCAAATAAATTTGCAGCGGCGCAACAAGGTCATGACAAACTCCTGGTCGAGGATTCTCGACGAACAGAGGATTCAAAGCAGCGGGAACGGCGTTGAGCTTATCACAGGCAGGTGTCTAAGCCGTGCGCGTCTGTCAGACACAAACGCGCCACTGATGCTAGGCGGCGAAGGGGGCGTCTGCTAAAATAAAAGCAGCCAGACGCACCGAGAAGCTGATCCGAAGGTATTGGGTTTTAAGAGTACGAAGAAGGAGATTCGTGCGAGCCCCGACCGGTTCGGGGCTATTTTTGTGTTTAAGGGGAGTTAGCGCGCGAGCGCTATTTAAAAACGGAACTATGAGTCAAGAGATTCGCAATATCGCGATCATCGCGCACGTGGACCACGGCAAGACCACGCTGGTGGACGCCATGTTAAAGCAAAGCGGCATCTTTCGCGCCAACGAAGCGGTGGTCGAGCGCGTGATGGATTCGAACGAATTGGAACGCGAGCGCGGCATTACCATTCTGGCGAAGAATACGGCGCTCTTTTTCGGCGGCACGAAAATCAACATCGTGGACACACCGGGTCACAGTGATTTTGGGGGAGAGGTCGAGCGCGCGCTGCGGCTGGTGGATGGCGTGGTCGTTCTGGTGGACGCGAGCGAAGGACCGCTGCCGCAGACTCGGTACGTTTTGCAGAAAGCGCTCGCGGCAAAGCTGCCTCCGGTGATTGTATTGAACAAGATCGACCGCGCTGATGCACGCGCCAAAGAAGTGCTCGACGAAATCTACGATCTTTTCATCGATCTGGACGCGACGGAAGACCAACTCGACTTCCCCATTATTTATACCAACGCGCGCGACGGCGTGGCGCATACCAAGATTGGCGACAGTTCGAAAGACCTGTTGCCCCTATTTGAGGCCATCGTGAAACACATTCCCGCGCCTCCGGGCGATCCCGCAGGCGTTCTGCAAATTCAGGTGATGAACCTGGATTACAGCGAGTTTCTTGGGCGCATCGCTATTGCGCGCGTTTTCAATGGAACGCTGAAGCGCGGCGAAGAAGTGGGCGTCAGCAAGCTGAACGGGAAGCTCGAGCCGACCAAAATCACGAAGCTGTTTACATTCCGCGGATTACAGCGCGATGAAGCGGAGGCGGTTCCTGCTGGCGACATTGTGGCCATTGCCGGAGTCGAGGACATTCAAATCGGCGAGAGCATCACCGATCTGGCTTCACCCGCGCCGCTCGAACCTTTGCTGATTGACGAGCCCACGCTGGCGATGATTTTCACGGTGAACACCGGACCGTTATCGGGCAAGGACGGCGAGTATTTGACGTCACGCGACCTGCGAGACCGTTTGCAAAAAGAATTGCTCACCAACGTTTCGATTCGCGTGGAAGATACGGACACGCCGGAGTCGTTTCGCGTGCTGGGGCGCGGCGAGCTGCAACTGGCGATTCTGATTGAGACGATGCGGCGCGAAGGTTTCGAATTGATGGTGGGCAAGCCGGAAATCGTGACGCGCACGGATAACGGCAAGAAGCTGGAGCCCGTCGAGCGCCTGGTGATCGACATTCCCGAAAACTTTATCGGCATCATCATGGAAACCATCGGCGGCCGCCGCGGCGAGATGACCAAGATGAGCAATCACGGCTCGGGGCGCGTGCGGCTGGACTTCAAGATTCCTTCGCGCGGATTGATTGGCTTGCGCAGCCAGTTGCTGACCGACACGCGCGGCACCGCGCTGATCCATTCAATTTTCGATGGCTGGACGGAATACGGCGGAGAGATGGCGCTGCGTCCCACGGGCGCGCTGGTGGCGGATCGTGCGGGAGTTTCGACGGCGTTCGCGCTGTGGAACATCCAGGAACGCGGCGAACTGTTCATCGGGCCGGCAATCGAAGTCTATGAAGGCATGATCGTAGGAGAAAACTCGCGCGAGCAGGACATGGACGTCAACGTGACGAAAGAAAAGAAGCAGACGAACATGCGCTCGTCCAGCGCGGACGAGGCCATCCGGCTGATTCCGCATCGCGAGCTGAGCCTCGAGCAGGCTATCGAGTTCATCGCCGATGACGAGTACGTGGAAATCACGCCGAAGACCATCCGCTTGCGCAAAAAAGTTCTGCAAGCCAACAAGCGCCCGCGCCGCTGGCAGGAAATCCGCGCCAGCCAGGAGACCGCTGGGTAGGTCCTCTTTCACGCATGCGATTCCACACCGGACAAGTTTTGTACGACCTTAAGTGTCTTTCGCGGCCACGGAATAAGTGCAGATAGCGTCAACCAGTTAGCCGTAGTCTTCCATGCGGCGCCGTCAGGCCGCTGTAGCTCAGATCTGACGACCCGCTTGCCACGCCAGTGTTCTAAGATGCGGAATTGCCCGGAGAGCAAAGCCGACACCGCCTCGAAGTACCTATCGACCTTTTTCAGATCCGTACAGGGAAACCACTCGACCCAAAGAGCCGACGCCACCAGATGGAGTTCGTCGACGTTTTGGAGGTTGAGGTGTACATCGAATAAGAGTCCGGGTTGAGCTGGAATGTCCATGGCAATATCCACGTATTTGTGATGGAAATCGAGATTCATCACCAGTCCTGGAAATGCGGCGCGAATCCTCTCGAATGTAGAAAGTGCAATTTCGTATTGCCTAGTGGACATATTTTTTCAGTGCGCTGACTTCTCTAGCAGTTCCTGCAAATATTGCTTCCAGATGGCGGCGCGGGTGTGCGTGCCGTGGCCGCGGGTTTCATCCGAGATGGGCAGCAGCACGAAGCGGCCGTTTTTCACTTTTTTGATTTCGCGCTCGGCAATACCCAGCTCCGGCGGATTGATGAAGTCGTCCGCGGAGTTGATGTACATCACGGGCGCAGTAATCTTCGCGAGCTGCGGGGAGGGATCGTAATTGCGCGAAGAATTCACCTGGTAAAGGAAATCGTTGGCGTCCAACGCGGCGAAACGCGCCTTAAAATAATCGTCAAGCTCGTTGTCCGCAGCGTCGCGTGTCGGATAAGTCTTCTGCATGTAGAGCGGCGCGCTGCCCGCAACCAACAACAGATCAAGCACGGTGCGCAATGCTTGCTGCGGCTCCGAAGAGTATTCGCCGCCTTTCCACTCTGGATCGTTTCGAATCGCATCCATCGTCATTTTTCGCCAGATGCGGTTGCGGCCGGCAATTTGCACCGGCAGACAGGCGAGCGGCATCAGCGCGTCCATGAAGTCTGGATACGTTTCTCCCCACACGAAGGAATGCATGCAGCCCATCGAAGTGCCCATCACGAGGCGAAGATGATTCACGCCGAGCCCTTCAGTGAGCAAGCGATGGTGCGCGGCAACCATGTCGTCGTAATCGTACTGGGGAAAGTGCGCGTGCAGGCCGTCGCTGGGCTTCGAAGATTTTCCGTGGCCGATGCCGTCCGGAAGAATGATGTAGTAGCGCGCAGCATCGAGAAGCTGGCCCGGGCCGAACAGTTCGCCCGCAAAAATGGGCGAGAGGAACTGATGACCGGTGCCGCCGGTGCCGTGCAGGATCAAGACCGCGTTGGTGACGCGGCCCTGCGCGTTCTTTGCAGGTCTTCCCAGTGTCATGTAATGAAGGCGCAGTTCGGGCAACGATTCGCCGGAACGGAACTGGAAATTCTTCACAACAAAGTCGCCCTCCGTGGTAGCGGGCGTCGCCGATTGCGGTCCGGCGGCGTGGCATTCGCGGAATAGAATGAGCACGAGAGCACAAACGAAGAAGCGTAAGAAGAATCGAGACATGCTTCACCTCAAAGGACTTACCTCAAAGGGCTGGAAATCTATCATAAATGATTCCTGGCGGGCAGGATGCGAGGGAGGATACCGGATAAGAGCAATTAAAGTTCCACGTGGAACATTCCTTGCTTTGCCGAACCCCTCTGCTTAAACTGCCTGCCGCACGCCGGACGACAACTAAGCCTTCGGGGTGGCCATGCGAAAAGTATCCATACTGACTTTCTGTTTCTTGGCGTTGCCTGCCGTTTGCTTGCCGCAAGCCACACCAAAGCTGGCACCTGAAGTGCGCGCGTTCGTAAAGGAAGACGCGCCGTTGATCGCTCTGACGCACGCGCGTGTGATTGACGGCACGGGCGCAGCTCCTCGCGCCGATCAAACTTTGGTGATTCGCGATGGAAAGATCGCGGCGCTCGGCGACGCAGCCAGCACAAAGATTCCTGAAGGCTCGAGAGTGCTCGATCTCTCCGGCCGCACAATCATTCCCGGGCTTGTCGGCATGCACGACCACATGTACTACCCATCGCCGGGCGGTGCGCCGCCTCTCTATCCGCAACATGCCGCGAGTTTTCCCCGGTTGTACCTGGCGGGAGGCGTAACTTCGATTCGAACGACGGGCAGCATTGAGCCCTACGCGGACCTCGAACTGAAGCGCAACATCGACGACGGCAAAATGGCGGGCCCGAAAATTCACGTCACGGGGCCGTACCTCGAAGGGCCAGGAGCCTTCGCGATGCAAATGCATCAGCTCAAAGACGCAGAAGATGCGCGCCGCACCGTGGAATTCTGGATTGCGCAAGGCGTGACTTCTTTCAAGGCGTACATGAACATCACGCCCGAGGAACTGGGCGCGGCCACAAAGGCAGCGCACGCCCACGGAATCAAAGTGACTGGGCATCTTTGTTCCATCGGCTTTCGGGAAGCAGCCGCGCTCGGTATCGACGACCTGGAGCATGGCTTGGTGGTGGACACGGAATTTCTTGCAGGGAAGAAACCGGGATTGTGCCCCAATCCGGCAGAGGCGGACAAAGCCTTGCTTCCCCTGGAAGTCACCAGCGGCCCGATTCACGAAATGATTCGTGACCTGGTGGCCCATCATGTTTCGGTGACATCTACTTTGCCCGTTTTCGAGACGTTTGTGCCGAACCGCGCACCGCTCGACGCTCGAGTGCTCGACGCCATGCTGCCCGAGGCGCGCATTTCTTACCTGAGAAGACGCGCGCTGATTTCCGATGGCGCGGCGAAATCCGATTGGCCCGCGCTCTTCAAGAAAGAACTGGAATTTGAACGCGAGTTCGCGAAGCAGGGCGGCGTGCTGCTGGCAGGACTTGATCCCACGGGATACGGTGGCGTGATTGCCGGGTTCGGCGATCAGCGCGAAGTGGAATTGCTTGTTGAGGCAGGATTCACTCCCGTGGAGGCGATTCACATCGCCACTTCGAACGGCGCGGAGTTTCTTGGCGAACTGGACAGGATCGGCACGCTGGCCGCAGGCAAGCAGGCCGACCTTGTAGTGATTGACGGCGATCCCTTCGGGAACATTAAGGACATCGAAGAGGTAGAAACGGTGTTCAAGGATGGCGTGGGCTACGATTCGGCGAAGCTCATCGAATCAGTTCGAGGACTCGTTGGATTACGCTGACGCGCTTGGCCATGAGGCATCGCAAAGGATAGCAAGCCCTTGGGTTAAACGGACGGAATGAGGTAGAGTCAAAGCCTCAAAAGCAGCACGTCCTGAGACGGCTGCATCCAACTTGGTAACAACAGGGGCCAAACTGCAAACTTTCCTTTGCGCTCCAAAAGGAGATGACGGAACCCGTGAGTCCAGTTCCCGGAGTTAACGGTGAGGCAGTGCATCCCACGATTGCGGCGACGGCCACCGCGCTTCCGCCCTACACCATCACGCGTGACGACGTGAAGTATTACATGGGACGCGTCTTTGACATCCCGGAGCGGCGCCTGGAAGCGATGATGAGCATCGTGGACAACGCGCAGGTGCACCAGCGGCACGCCATTTTCCCCCTCGATTACACCATCGAGCCGCGCGCGCTTTCCAAAACGAACAACGAGTACATCGAGCACGCGGTGAAGCTGGGCCGTGAAGCCGCGGAGAAGTGCCTGGAGCGCGCCGGGCTGAAGCCGGAGGATATCGATCTCATCATCACCGTCTCCTGCACCGGCTTCATGATTCCTTCCCTGGACGCGCATCTGATCCATCTGATGGGGTTTCGCCCGAATGTGCGGCGCATGCCTTTCACCGAGTTAGGATGTGCGGCCGGAGCCATGGCATTGGGCCGCGCTGCAGACTACTTGAAAGCGCATCCGGGGGGGAATGTTCTGATTATCGCCGTGGAGCTTCCCTCGCTGACCTTCCAACGCAAAGACATTTCCCAAGCCAACTTAATTTCCTCGATTTTGTTTGGCGATGGCGCCGCCGCAGTAATTGTTCGCGGGAAACCGGCGCCGGGGCCGAAAATCCTGGTCTCGGAGACTTTTACGTTTCCCGATTCGCTTTTCGCCATGGGATTCGACCTGCGCGATTCCGGTTTCCACATCATTTTGGACAAAGAGGTTCCCGAGATGATCGGCGGAAAAATCCGCGGACTGGTAGAAGGATTCCTCGAGCGCAACGGCCGGAAAAAGGAAGACATCAAGGGATGGATTTTGCACCCCGGCGGAGCGCGGCTGCTCGGAAACGTCGAAACGGAACTCGGCTTGTGCAAGTGCGACACACAGCCTTCGTGGGACATCCTTGGCAACGTTGGGAACCTTTCCAGCGCCACGATTCTTTTCATTCTTCAGGAGTGGCTGGAGAAACGGCCGCTTCAAAAAGACGAATATGCCGTCGCCGCCGCGTTTGGTCCCGGTTTCAGCGCGGAATTCCTCCTACTGCAATGGGCCTGAGCGTCTACCTATACCTGGCTCTTCTGGCAGCGGTCGGCGTGCTCCGGCTCGTCGAACTGCGGATTTCGCGGCGGCACCAGGAGCGCATGTTGGAGCAAGGTGCGGTTCGCGTTCCCGAACCGCATTTCAAGTGGATCGTGATCGTGCACACGGGCGTCCTGATCGGCGCCGCGCTCGAAGTCGTGATACTCCGAAGGCCGCTCCTGCCTCTTCTTGCAGGGCCGATGTTCGTTGTATTTCTGGCATCGAACCTAATGCGTTTCTGGGTCGTTCGAACACTGGGAAACCTGTGGAGCGTGCAGGTGATGGATTCGACGCGCATCGGCGTCGTGACTACCGGGCCGTTTCGCCTTGTGCGGCACCCGAATTACACCGGAGTGATCCTGGAAATGATCTCGCTTCCCCTCATTCATACAGCGTGGATTACCGCGATCGTCACCTCGCTGGCGTATTCTTTTGTTTTGTCCACGCGTATCCGGGCGGAAGAGAGCGTGCTCATGGCCAATCCCGAATATCGCGCGGCGATGGGGCACAAGCCGCGATTTTTGCCCGGCCTCTTCTGAGGAAAGAACTGCTCTCATGCGTTCGCTCATCTTGCTGACCTCTCTTTTCCTGTTCAACCCTGTTCCCGCGAATGCGGCCAATGTAGATGAGGTGGAAGGCTCCGCTTTTACCAGCGTGCCGGAACTGATGTCTGGCTTTCGCATGCTCTACATTCAAGAGTTCCCCGAAGGGCGCGCGCAGTTCGCCGCATGGGCAACGCAGCATCCCGACGACCCCTTTGGCGAAGTGGCCGTCGCCGCCAGCTATCTCTTTGAGGAGTTTTACCACCAGGGCGTCCTGACCAGTGACTTTTTCCTGAATGAGAAAAGATTCCTCAACGGCATTGACGGCAAGCCCGATCCCCAGCGCATGCAAGGTTTCGATACGGCCATCGAAAAGACGCGCAAGCTGGCGGCACAGCGCCTGGCAAAGGACCCCGACGATCCCGAAGCGCTTTATGCACTTACCCTCGCGGCGGGCATGGAATCAGACGCGGACATGATTCTCAGGAAACGCCACATAGAAGCTGTGAAGAGATTGAAAGAAGCTAACGCGCACGCCAAGGCGCTGCTGGCCGAACGGCCTGATGCCAACGACGCCTATATCGCCCTGGGTTCTGCCAATTACATCATCGGGAGCCTTTCGATTGGGTTCCGTGCGATGCTCTGGTTCGGTGGAGTCCACGGCGACAAGAAGCTGGGCATGGAGCAAGTGGCCAAGACCGTGGAAGGCGGCCGCTATTTAAAGCCTTTCGCCAAAATCATGCTGGCGCTCGCCGCGCGCCGGGAGAAACAAAACGCGCTGGCCCAAAAGCTCTTGCGAGAACTGACGGAGGAGTTTCCTGAGAGCCCCCTTTATCCCGTTGAGTATGCCAAAGCCATGGGCCGGCCCATTCCCGCATCCATGCATCCCTGAAGCTTGCCGCCTGCTCCTTCACCGCCAGCCGTGCTTGAAAAAGAAGGCTAGATTCCTTCCGATAGTCTAGAATCTCGCTGCAAACGGGATGATTTCTCCACGTCACCCGCGCAGGCGGTGAAACGTGTTCCAGCACGACCTACTCAAGGGCCGGGCCATTTTCCTCACCGGCGGCGGCACCGGCCTCGGGCGTTCCATGGCTCTGCGCTTCGCCGAACTGGGCGCGCGAGTGTTTCTGGTTGGCCGGCGCGAGCAACCGCTTCGCGAGACCTGCGAGGAAATCCTTAGGCTTGGTGGCGCTGCCGCTTTCACGACGTGCGACGTTCGCGATTACGCCGCGGTCGAAACCGCCGTAGCTCAAGCCGAACAGCAGTTTGGCGAAATCAATGCACTCGTGAACAACGCCGCCGGGAACTTCATCGCTCGCACCGAAAAACTCTCCCCCAACGCGTTTAACTCCGTCGTGGGGATTGTGCTGAATGGCTCCTTTCACTGCACGCAAGCCCTCGGCAAGCGATGGATCGCTCAGAAACTCGGCGGGAATGTGCTGAATATTGTGACAACCTACGCGGCAGCCAATTGCGGCTCTGCCTTTGTCGTTCCTTCCGCTTGCGCCAAGGCCGGCGTATTGGCCATGACGACTTCGCTTGCCGTGGAATGGGCCAAGTATCACATTCGGCTCAACGCCATCGCCCCGGGACCTTTTCCCACCGAAGGAGCCTGGTCCCGCCTGATGCCCTCAAAACAATTCGAGGAAGACAGCAAAGCAAAGCATCCCCTGAAGCGTTTTGGGCGCCACGAAGAGCTGGCCAATCTCGCCGCGTTCTTGCTCAGCGACATGGCGGAGTACATCAATGGCGAATGCGTGGTGATCGACGGCGCTCAATGGCTGCGCGGAGCCGGTGAATTTAACGACCTGATGCTCCTGCCGGAAAGCGCCTGGGAAACCATGGAAGCGGCGCGGCAGAAGAAATCCTGATTTCCCTTACTGCGGGAGCGCGCGCTTTCTCAACTCCGCCCGCAGCTTCACTTCTCCAATCACTTGACCGTTTGCTTCCGCCCGAACCGTAACTTCTTGTGGTTCGACTTTCTTTGACGCTTTATCCGCCGGCTTGTCCGCTGGCGCCGGCAAGTTCACCTCGACGCGAGGAGCGGCTGTTTGCTTTGCCGCTACGATGAATTTCCCTGTACCGTTCTCGGCGGTCCACCCCGCAGGCAGGGTGGCGGAGATCGTGATTTCTTGGGCCTTCGCCGTGCGGTTGCGAATCCACAATGGAATCACTAAAGCGCCTGGCCCTTGCAAAGCGATCTCCGGCGGTTCGGGATGCGGCAAATTCGCAAGTCCATGCGCGCGTCGGAATTCCGCGTAGAAGCTCCACGGCCCGCCAAGCTCAATCGATAAATCCGGCCTGGCGGTTTCTGGGGTAATTTCCGGCCGCACGAACGGAACTGCTCCGGGCGTGATGGCCTCAAAAATGTCTCCGGTCACGGTGCCGCCCACCACGGACTTGCCAAGCACATAATGCTGGTCTTCTCCCCAGCCATCCTCCGAAGTGGCCATCTTTTCGATTTGCGCTTCGTCCATCTGCGCGATGCGATCCAGATAGGATTTGGCTTGCGTCTGGTGCGCGCGAAAAGCATCCAGGGCCATTCGCCAATAGGGCTTGTTACTTAACTTGGAGACTTCCTTTACGGAGTAACTTGGGCCTTTGCCGCGGAAAATATCTTCACGCTCCGCATCGGGAAAGTAATAAATCTTCTTCACCTGCCACGGGCGCAGATTTTCCAGGAACGGCTCGAGCCGTTTCATCGGCCCGGAAACTTGCTCGGGAAACACGGCCGGATTTCCCGCCAGATCAAACGCCTCGGTAGCCAGCACGCCGGAAGCCTGATGGTCGCCATGGTCCTCGCCGATAAAGGTTCCCGGCAAAAAAGTGAGGATAACTTCCGGCCTGGTTAACCTTACCAGCCGCACCATTTGCTCCAGCGTTTCGCCATGGTCCCAATTCGCGAGCGATTGCAGCACATTCTGCGAGGCCGTATCTTTTCCGCTGAGAAACCAGACGTTGCCAATGCCGAGTGTCGTCAACGCATTGCGCGCTTCGATTTCGCGCACAGCGCCGAGCGCCGCCGCTTGTTCCGTCCCGGCTTCGTTCGAACCGCTGCTCCCGCGCGTGCCGAAAACCACCGCGATGCGCTTGTGCTCATCGAGCGCTCGCGCCACGTACGGCGTTACCGCCGCTTCATCATCCGGATGCGCCACCACCACCAGAATATCCGCCTTGTAACGCTCATCCGGTTGGGGCTGGGCCTTCGGCTCCTGCGCACTGACGGAAACGCAACCGAGCAACACAATCCCGAGTAGTCTTCTCATAGGCTCTTCATGGTATCGCAGACGGGTTTCGACCAGCGAATCAGCCGTAGGCAATGACGGAAGCGTTGCCAATGGCACACAGTCGTGGGGGTGTCCCCACGGCCGCATCCCGCCGCCTAATCCATTCCTTCGCGCCAAGTGATTGAGGGGCTGAGACTTGGACCCTGCACTCGAGCCAGCCACTCCTGGCGCACGTCTTGCATTTCGGTTCCTTGCGGCAATACGACGGGTGGGGAGGAGTCCATGCGAAGGTTCACGAAAAGCCGGGTCAATCCGAAAGTGTCTGTGCGATTGGTGTTAGGGCTGCTCGCATTCAGCGTGATTTTTGCGGGATGGGCATTTGGACAGAGCAATGACGGAGCGGTGACACCCTCTCGCGTCGGCGAAGGATGCTTGCTTTACCGTTCGCCGCTCTCCGGGCGCTACGAAACCGTGCCGTTGGTACACACGGACGTCGCTCTGGACGTCCGCGGGCTGGTCGCCGCGGCAACGGTGACGCAGCAATACGTCAACAACACGAACGAACCAATCGAGGCGGTCTACGTTTTTCCGCTGCCTCACGACGCAGCGGTGTACGACATGGAAATCCGTATTGGCAACCGCGTGATTCGCAGCCTGATTAAAGAGCGCGAGGAAGCTAAACGCACGTACGAGGCGGCGAAGTCCGAAGGCAAACGGGCGGCCCTGGTGGAAGAAGAGCGCCCAAACATTTTCACGGCGTCGGTCGCGAACCTGATGCCGGGCGATCATGTGGACGTTCGCCTGCGATACGTCGAACCGCTCCGATGGGAGGAGTCTCGGCTGCGGCTGGTTTTCCCCATGGTTGTAGGCCCGCGCTACATTACCGGCACGGAAGCTGTCGGTCATGACGGAGCCGGATGGGCCGCAGACAGCGATGCGGTTCCGGACGCTTCACGAATCACTCCGCCAGTGCGAAATCCAGAGACACGCCCGGGCCACGATATTTCGCTGGCCGTGGATCTCGACGCAGGCTTCGAATTTGGCGCGATCAAAAGCGTTTCGCATGAAATCAGCGTGAGGCGTCTCGCGGACGGACGCCAGCACATCGAACTGGCGACCGGCGCCACGATCCCGAACAAAGATTTTGTCCTGGAAGTGCAGCAAGCCGAGAGCGCTCAACCCAAAACCGCGCTCTTCCTTTCGCCTGAAAAAGAATCCGGCGAAACGTATTTTCTTCTGACCGCGCTTCCCCCAACAGTCCAGCCAACCAAGCGCGTGCCGCTGGAAATGCTGTACCTGATCGATATCTCCGGCTCCATGTCCGGTACCTCCATCCAGCAAGCGCGCGAAGCGCTGCTCCAGGCGCTGGACCGGCTCACGCCTGCCGATCGCTTTGGCATCGTGGCCTTCAACCATAGTTATTACGAGTTCGCTTCCCAGCCATTGACCGCGAATCCGGACAATGTGGCCGCAGCACGCCGTTATGTTCAGGGACTCGAAGCCAATGGCGGCACGGAGATGCTGCCCGCGTTGCTTCACGTCATGCAAAAGCCGGAGACTTCCGGTTATTTGCGGCACATCGTGTTGTTGACGGACGGTGACCTCGGCAACGAAGAACAGATTTTCGCGGCGCTGCGGCATGACTTGGGCGGCGCGCGGCTCTATACCGTGGCCATCGGCAGCGCTCCGAACTTTTTCCTCGCCACCAAGATGGCGCAGTTTGGGCGCGGCAGTTTCACTCACATTGCCGACATCAGCGAAATTCGCGAACAGATGGGACGGCTCCTCGAAACCATCGAGAGCCCGGTGCTGACCGACGTGAGGCTGTCGTTTGAAGGCGTCGAACTGGCGGAGGTTTATCCGCAACGCCTGCCCGATCTTTTCTTGCGGAAACCGCTGCTGGTTTTCGGGCGCATCTCGCAAGGACGGAAGGGCACGGTGCGCCTGACGGCGCGCGCGGGCGATCAACCATTTGAAACGAGCATTCCGTTCGATGTTTCGACGGCGTCGTTTCACGCAGGCATTACGACGCTATGGGCTAGACAACGCGTGGAAGACTTGATGGATCGCTGGCGCGAGGCGGATGAGGACACGCGAGAGAGCATTCGCACGGGTCTGATTGTTCATGCGATTCGCTACCACCTGGTGACGCGCTTTACTTCGCTCGTGGCCGTAGAGGAAGTCATCGCGAATGTCGGCGGCGAGTCGCGGACAGTTCCCGTGCCCACGGAACTGCCCGACGGCATGCAACTGGACAGGGTCTTCGGTGCGCCGGCTACCGGCACGGCCGATGCGTTTCTCGAAATGCTGGGCGTGATTCTCTTGCTGATTGGCCTGATTATGAGCGCCGCCCTGCGCCAGTTTGTTCGGAAAGCGGAGGCCGCGTCATGAAACCCCTGCGAATCTTCGTAGCCTTGATTCTGTCCGCGGGAGCTTCTCTTACGGCCCGCGCCATGTACCTGCACGCAAAAGCGGATCTAGCAAGCGTGCTGATTCACCGCGCATGGAATAAGACTGTAGTCGATGGCCAGCCTCATCCACCGTGGCCTTGGGCGGATACTTATCCTGTCGCGCGCTTGCGTATCCCTCGCCTGGAATATGACGAAGTTGTGCTGGAGGGCGCGACCCCGCGCACGCTGGCTTTCGGGCCCGCGCGGTTATTTAGCGGAGCGGGCCTGGGCGAACCGGGCAACGTGGAACTCGCCGGGCACCGCACAAGCTGGTTTCAGCCGCTCGAATTCTTGGAAGCCGGTGATCAAATTCAAGTCCAATGGTTCGACGCTCGCAAGCGCGAACTTCGCGAGCGAACTTACAACGTGGACGAGATCCGCATTGTGGCGCCTGAAGACGTGCCTTTGCTGACGCCGCCGTCTGGCGATGCGCTTACGCTGATCACTTGCTATCCGTTTGGGCGGAGCCCGCGCTCCCCGCAGCGATTCGTGGTGCTGGCGTCTCCCGCCGGCCCGAGCCGCCTGACGGACACTTCGCCTTTTGCAAGGCGGGCGCAATTGTAGGAGGCGCACTTCCAAAATCGCGGTGTGAATGCGCGATATCATCTGGCAGGCATGAACTTGAGTTTGCTAGACTGGCGCGGCTCTGCGATACAGCACTCGAAGACGCTTCCTTGCGGAATCCGCTGGCGCGGCGGCAGCCGTGTTTCTATTGCCGGAAGCGAGGACTATGCTCGCAGCCCAAGACGCACCTCACATGCAATTCCCGGCAGCAGCCCGAGAGAGAATTGCGATCGCTTCGTATCCCTTCCGGGATTTCATTGCCGGACAGGGCGACAAACCCGGCAGCCCGAAAATGGAATTAAAAGATTTCGCGCGGCACGTGAGCGCCAAATTCAACATTAAGAAAATCGAGCCGTGGAGCGCGCATTTTCGCTCGCTGGAAAAAGCTTACCTCGAAGAGCTTCGCGCCGCTGTATCGCAGGCTCACGGAACAATCGTAAACATCGCGGTGGACGGTGAGCACAGCCCGTACGCACCCGACGCTGCCGAGCGCCAAAAAGCAGTGGCGTTCAGCAAACAATGGATTGACGCCGCGGCGATCGCTGGCTCGCCGAGCGTTCGAACGAACATCCCGCCGGCAAAAGGCTCGAAACCGGATGTGGAGCGAACCGCAGCCAGCTTGAGGCAGGTAGCGGAATATGGTGCAACGAAGAACGTAGTCGTGAACCTGGAAAACGACAATCCCGCGAGCGAGGATCCATTCTTCCTGGTAAAGGTCATCGAAAAAGTGGACAGTCCCTGGCTGCATGCCTTGCCCGATTTTGCAAATACGCTGGCAGCCTACGAGAAAGACTACGCCTACAAGGGAATCGAGGCCATGTTCGGCAAGGCCTACAACATTTCGCACGTGAAAGAAACCGAAGTGGGCGATGGAAAAGACAAAATCGCGCACGTGGATTTGCCGAGAACCTTTGCCATCGCCCGGAAGCACGGTTACAAAGGATATTTTTCGATGGAATGGGACAGCCCCGGCGACCCTTACTCGGGTACTCTTGGACTCATTGAGAAAACACTGAAGAACTTGGCCTGAAACAGTTCAGTTGAGGCGGAATCTCACCGTTACCGTGAGATGCATGGCCACGGCCTGCCCATCCAGCCGGGCAGGCTCGTACTTCCAATGGCGTACCGTTTCGACCGCCGCCTGCTGCAGCAAAACCGGTCCGGAAATCACCTTTGCAGTAGTTACGTTCCCTGTTGTATCAATCAGCGCGTCCACGACCACATCCCCGCTGACTCGGCTTGATTTTGCGAGCTGAGGATATGCGGCGGGCGCCGATCGCAGCAGGCGCGGCTGTTGAACCATTCCTCCAATGGGACCATGCGCGGGGGCAGCCGGACTAACATGGCTCACGAGCACGCCACCAATTGGCCCTCCCAAAGAGGGCGCAAGCTCGGGCTGAATCGCGGGAGCCTCCGCCGATGGGTTGCCCGTCGCACTGGTGTTCAGGGGATGGCTGACATTTGGACCAACCATAGTAAATGTGTGAGCCGCTTCTCGCTTTTCCGGCAAAGAGGCGTCCTCGCGCTTTGTAGTCTTCATCGTGGGCGCCGAGGAAGAGGAATTGGAAGACCCTGCGGGCCTGTAAGAAACTTGACTCTCCTTGTCTTTGGTTCCGCCGTGAACAAACCAAAGAATCCAGCCTCGACCGTCGGCGTCGAGCACGTCCACTTGGAACGGCGGTGCGCTTACCGCAGAAGACGAGGCGACTGAGGAAGCTGGCGAGACGGCCGGCGTCGGAACTGGGGAAGAGGCATGGACCTCGGCGGCGGATTCGCCCATTTCCGGCGCCGGATCTGACGCGCGCACCTCAGCGTCCGCTCGGTGAGCCGCCCTCGTCATGAATATCCTTACGCCGGCAGTTACCGCAAACGCTGCAAGGCAACCCGACACCACCAGGAACGTCAACCGCGCCACCGAGGGATGCGAGTGTCCCGGCAATTGCGGCACACTCGGCTCCGTGCGCATCTCTTCTTGATCAGACCAGGCCGGTGATTCGTAAGACTCCGCAACTGAAGATTCCAGGAACGCAGAATCCGGTTCTCGAACGGGTTCGGCGATAGGCACCGGCATATCCAACTCGAGTAAGGATTCCTTTTTATCGCCCGCGGCGCTTTGTGTGTTCGATCCGGGCGCCAGAGGAGCGAGCAGTTCTGCAAGGATGGGCTGCACTTCAGGTTTGGTCTGCTCGGTGGGCCTGGCCGTATTCGTGGAAGCTTCGAAAGACAACCATTCCCGGATTTGTTCGAGGCTTGCTTCCGGCAGGTCCGCAAATTGCACTCCGGCGCCCCTCTCAAACTCGCGTGTCCAAACGATCTTTCCCGGGGCTTCGAAGGAGTCGCCAAGGGCTCTTCCATTCCGCGGCATCGGCATGCAGCCCATGGCTTGAAAAGTGAAGTTAACCTGCTCTTCCAGGGAAGGCGGCTTGGCAAACTCAAACGCCATTCCGCTTTCGCTCATGTTGGTGAGCTTTCCCCAATTGTCTTCGCCAAAGAAAACCAGCACCACGTGGCGCTTGAGCGTTTCCCTGGGGGAGCTGCGCCGCTCCTCGGTTCTCTCGCTATCTTTCGAAGTGGCCGTTGAAGTGGACATAGTTCGAACCCGCCGGCTCCGTCTCGCGGCGTCAATCGCTTTCTTGGGACGTTTCTTCTAGCTGTCCCCAGCCGCTGGGCAGCTCCAATTGCCGATGGCTGGCTTCATCAAACAGCACAAACTCCCCGACGTTCTGAAGCCGCTGCTTTACGAAATTTCGGAGCTTTTCGATCGAGCCGGAGTCCGTGTCCGATGGCCAGTTGAACGGCTGCGTGATTTCAATGGCAAGCCGCGCGTGCTGCCTGGCCGGCAAAAAGACCGGATAGCTGAGCCGTATCGGCTGGTCCTGACTGTAACTGCCGTCTGATTTCAACCGGCTGAGGACCACCACGCTCGGACCATCATTGAGGCGATAGTCTGAATCGGTGTTGTTCTCCAAATCATAAGAAATGACCAGCGTCGCGCGCGTTTTGTCGGTTTCACGAAGCTGGCTTCCAATGTACCCGGCGTTGATGGTTCCTTGGTTCCAGGCAGGAGGCTGCTCCCGGGGCTGGCGCTTAGGAATGAGCCAGTTACCCGTGGCCAGGCTTATCCCCAGGAGCGCCGCTCCCGCGGAACCAATTACCCAGAGCACATCTTTCCAAGACACTCTGCTCTCCGTCCGGGACTGGGAAGCTCCATCCGACATTTGTTTCTTCTGAATTTAGCCGTTCTTCGGCGTTTACCACTGTTCCGTATCATTCCCGCAGGGGGCAGACAAGATGGGAAAGTCTCCAACTTCAGTTCAGGTGTTGACCCTAATAACTCATGGCGTTATTCGTAGTGGCCCTCGTCGTCTCCAGAGCCGGAAAAAAGCGCGGCCTCGATGCGGAGTTCCGTCAGACCTGCCGATTTAAGCTGCCGGTTGAGAGCCGGGACGTCGGTGGCCTGGAACTCTTGCCAAAGTTTTAGAACCGCCGAAAAATCCTTTTCCGTCGCGTCGATGGCAGCAAGCTGTGCCGCCGTGGGAGCTGCGTCGGCGCGGTCGATTTCGCCGTACAGCCCCGCAATCGCCCCGGCGCTCCGCCCCAGCGTGGGCGAAGCTGAGGTGGCGGCTCCAAAACCTCCCGGACCACCGGCGCCCCCGAGAATAAGCGACAATTTTTTGTCGAATGCAGAGATTGCGTCGGCCAGCGGCCCCGAGATTTTCCCCGCTGAAGAACTAGCACCAGTCGCAGTCGAGGCATCGGAAGCTTTACCGGTCAGCTTTTGCAGTTGCTCCCGTAGAGATCGCACCCGCATGAGCGCCTCCGTGTTTTGCGTCATCATTTTCGCCAGAACCTGCTCTTTCTGAAATTCCAGCGCCAGCCCTTCCTGGGAAGTCTTCACGCGAGGGTCCATCTTTAGTATGAGAGGCTCGGTGAACATCAGCCCGCGGACCGTCAGGCGTACCGTGTATTGTCCAGGAACCGCCATCGGCCCAAGCGGCAAACGCGGCGTGTCCCCCGGAACCGCGGCGATCGGGTACTCCGAGCGCGGTGCTCGCGGCGAAGGATAGCGCAAGTCCCATACCCAGCGATGCATGCCCGCGCTGCTCGAAAGAATTTTCGGCATGCGAATCCAATACTGCGGAATCAGTTCCTTGGACAGCTCTTCGGCGGAAGGCTCGGGTTTGTCCGCATCCGAGAATTTGCGCGCGAGTTTTCCCTGCCCATCGAGAATTTCCAGCGTCACCGGAGCGGTCGTAGGCTGCGCCAGAAAATAATCGATGATCGCTCCATCCGGAGGATTTTGTGCCGTGGGCTCGTCCGGCGGAATGGGCGTGTCGGTATTGGTGTCGCGCCGCACGCGATAAGCAATGGCCGGCTTGAAAAGATACTCCTCGGATTGAGCGGCGGATTCCGTGATCTGCCGCAGCGGCGAGATGTCGTCCAACACCCAGAAGGAGCGTCCGTGCGTTGCCACAATCAAATCATCATCGTGAATCCACAGGTCGCGCATCGAGGTGTGCGGCAGATTGAGCTGCAGCGGCTCCCAGTGATCGCCGTCATCGAACGATACCCACACGCTCGTCTCGGTTCCCGCGAAGAGCAAGCCCTTGCGCACGGGATCCTCGCGTACGGTATTGACGGGCGCGTTGTCCGGGAGTCCGCCCGTGATCAGCCGCCACATCTTCCCTCCGTCGTGCGTGCGATAAATGTAAGGGCGCAAATCATCAATGCGGAAACGGCTGACGGAAGCGTATGCGGTTTCGTCGTCGAAATGCGAAGCCGCAAGCTGCGTCACTTTGCTCCACGCCGTGATCTCCGGCGGCGTGATATTTTTCCAGTTCGCGCCGCCATCGCGCGTGATCCATAGCAATCCGTCGTCCGTGCCCGCCCAAATCGAATCCACGTTCTTGAAAGAGGGCGCCAGCGCATAAATCACCCCGCGAATTTTCTCCGCGTTGGGATCCTTCGCCGCCTTGTCCCCCAGGCTCGCAGGAATCGAACCATGTTCGCGCCCCAGGTCCGGACTGATGGTTTTCCACGTTTGTCCGCCGTCCGTGGTCTTGAACAGAAAATTCGACGTGTAATAAAGGACGTGCGCGTCGACCGGCGAAAAAAGTATCGGCTGCGTGCGGTCCGCGCGGTATTTCGGATCGGCTGCGGGAATCGGCGTCACGTTCTGGAATTGCCCGGTGGATAAGGAGAATTTAGAGACCTCGCGCCGCCCCGCCCCATAGACGATGTCCGGATTCAGCGGATCCGGCGCGGCATAACCGTATTCGATGATCCCCGCAGGATGCCAATCTCGAAACGTGATTTCGCCGTCGTTGCCACGGCTAGACACGCACACTGAGCCGCTATCTTGCTGGCCCCCGCAAACAAGATAGGGAAATCCACTCGATGTTGCGCCATGAAAGATCTGGCCCGTAGGCTGGTTGTACCACGAACTCCACGTTTGCCCGGAGTCGACGCTGACAAGCGCGCCCTGATCGCTCACCAGCAGGATGATGTTAGGAAAGTTCGGATTGATCCAGAGATTCTGATAATCATCTCCGCCGGGCGCGCCGCGCAAGCTGGTCCACGTTTTGCCGCCGTCGGTCGAGCGCATCGTCACGATGCTGGCGCTGTAGACAAAGTCAGGATTCTTCGGATCCACCCGGGGCACAGGCAAATCGCCCCCGCCAATTCGCAGCGCAGGCCGCGGATCCGTCGTGATGCGCGTCCAGTTTTCTCCGGCATCATCCGAACGGTAAATCCCCACGCTTGGCTCGTTCGTGGCCACCGAAGCGTACAGCCGGCTCGGCTGGCTTGCGGCAATCGCTACGTCCACTTGAATGATGCCTTTCGGTAAGCCGCTGCTAAGCGCGCGCCACGTTTTCCCGCCGTCCGTGGATTTGAACACTCCTCCGCCCGCTCCGCTGTACTGATTCCCGTCTTCCCATGGTCCCAGCCGGACTTCCCACAGCGACGCATAAACAATTTCCGGGTTCGAGGGATCAATCTGCACGTCCGAGCCTCCAACGTTCGCATCTTTCGAAAGAACTTTTTGCCAGTTCTGACCGCCGTCGGTGGAAAGGTAAATGCCTCGCTCTTCATTCGCTCCGTAAGGATGCCCGAGCGCCGCGGCAAAAACACGATTCGGATTGCGCGGATCAACCGCGAGCGCGGGGATGCCCTGCGAATTGCGCAGCCCAAGATGCGTCCACGTTTTTCCGGCATCTGTGGACTTGTAAACTCCGTCGCCCACGGAAAGATCAGGCCGCGCCAAACCTTCACCGCTTCCCACGTAAATAATGTTTGGGTCGGAAGGCGCCACGGCTATCGCCCCGATCGATTGCGTCGGCTGGCCGTCAAAGATGGGATTCCACGTGCGCCCGTAGTCGTCGGATTTCCACACTCCGCCGTTCACCGCGCCCATGTAAAAAACGTTGGGCTGGCTGGCCACGCCGCAGGCGGCGCGCGTGCGTCCGCCGCGCGTGGGACCAATCATGCGCCAGCGCATTTCCTGGTAAGTGGATTCGGGTATCTGCTGCGCTGCAGCCTGATTCCAAACCATCGCGGTAAAAGCAACGAACGCAAACACGAAACGGCCAGGTAAACAAGTCACGGCAACCTCCGCCAAAAACGACATTTTATTAGCGGCACAGCATAAATCAAATGGCGGCGGAGATGGAGCGAAACTGCGGTGAAGGCGCTCGCCCCTTTGGTGCTGCCAATCACTCGGCCACCTCAAAGGATTGCTTGCCGTTCGGCAAATCCGGTGTTAGCCTGCGGGTCTGGCGCTGGGAGTGGGGGGTAGCCTTATCTTGGTGCCGGAAGCGGGGAAATCTCATTTCCTCGCGGGGCAGTTCTTACCAGCAGGGATTGCACCTCACATCTGAACCACTGATTGCAGAGGAGGAAGAAGTATGAAGAAACTGCTAGGTGCTCTGACGCTCGCAACGTTCCTGTGTGTTTCCGGCGCGGCCTACGCGCAGGACGCCGCGAAACAGGATGATGCGAAGCAAGACACAATGAAGGACAAGAAGAAGGACACCAAGAAGAAAGACAAGAAAATGAAGAAGGAAAAGAAGGACGAGAAGAAGGACGACAAGAAGCCCAGCTAACGGGCTCTTTTTTTTGTCCTGGTTCCGGGCAGCCTCCGCACCATCTGCGTGCCGGCTGCCCGACTTGTTTCTGGGACTGACTTTTCGCGATATGCACCTTCGCCATTTCCATCGCCCGTTCCGTCAGGACGCAAGTTCCTATCTTGTTGGGTAAACGCCCTGAGAGTATGCTTGCGAACGCGTAGCCTGAAACGGAATTCGAGGAGGACAGAAATGATTCGGAAACAGCACGGACTAATCCTTTTGATCATGATGATCGCCGTGGTCTCGCTGGCCGCAAGCGTTTGGGCACAACAAGCGACGCCCTCGAACACGCAAGAAGCGACCAAACTGGGGCCCGTGGCGAATCCTGTCAGCGCCGCCGTGAAAGCTCAACTGCCGCGCTTCTCGAAGAACATGGTCGCCGCCGCCGAAGCCATGCCCGCGGAAAAATTCAATTTCAAGCCCACACCGGAGATGAACTCCTTTGCGCACCTGGTGATGCACATCGCGCAATCAAACAACGGCCTGTGCTCGAAAATTTCCGACACCCCTGCGCCGGAAGCGAAGCTGGCGGACACCGACCCCAAGGACAAGCTAGTCGCGGGCTTGAAGGCTTCCTTCGACTACTGCGCGTCCGCGCTCGAGAAAGTGGATGACTCCAAACTCGGCGATCAGATGATGCTCTTCGGCAATCGCCCGTTTTCTCGCGCGGCCGTGCTCATCATCCTGAGCGACGACTGGTACGACCACTATGGCGCGCAAGCCACGTACTTGCGCCTGAACGGAATCTTGCCGCCGACCGCCCAGCCCGCTCCGAAGTAATCTCCAACAAAAATGTGCAGGCGAGGGCCGCTGCGAGCGCGGCGGCCACTCTCGTGCATCCCAAGTCGCCTAAAAGTGGAACCCCAGTTCGGCCGTATATGCTCGCGGCGTCACAAAGTGCGTTCCGCTGAACGTGGATAGAAAATTGTACAGCGCTGTTTTGTTCGTCAAGTTGATGACCGTGAACCGCAAGCTCCACTTGTAGCGGTCTCCGTGCAACAAGTTGTCATCTCCCACGCTGGTATCGAACAGGTGACGCGGTTCAACACGCGGAGGATTATGATCGTCATTCTCCGTTCCCGGCGCCGGTATCTTCAGCCGCGTTGACCCGTAGAGAGACGGGTCGCACGTAACCAAGGGAGCGCTCAACGTCGGGAAAACGTTTCCGCAGAAGAGCCCAGCTTGCATCTGCTGGTCCGCGCTAAGACCCGTCAGGTCCACGGGCGTCGTGGTGTCCGTAGCAAAAGGAACAGCGCCAGCGACTAGACCGCTGTCATAACGCCAATTGAACGCCACCCACGGTCCGCGCTTCCAGGGCTGATATTGCACATGCGTGGTTTGCTGGAAGTTTTGGTCGTGGTCGATGCGGAACACCGGCCCATCGCTGATGCCCAGCCCGCCAACCTGCGGCTGAAAGTAACGCGCGGAGGCGTGGCCCATGACGGTCAAGACCGTAAATCCATGGACATTGGGTACGCTGACGCGGGCATTGAACCCGCTGATCTTCGAATTGTGCCACCCGATCGGAAAGAAAATCGGCGTGTTCAGCAAGTCGCTGAAGTCATAAGCGTTGTGCGTGTATTTCCAAAGGTAGTCGCCATCCAAGACGAGGTACCGGCCAAAGGCTTGCTGGAGCCCGGCATGGAATTCGTTGCGTTGACCGGCGCGAATCGGCCCTGAGGATCCCCCAAAAATCGCATCCAGGAGAGGATTGGCCGTCACGCTGGCAACAACCAAATTCTCGTTGAAAGGAGTCTCGAGGACACGAGCGTAGGAAGTGCGAAGAACTGTATTGCTCGCTTTGATGTTGTAGGACATCCCGGCGCGCGGTTCGATTTGTGACTCTTTGGTGAGTCCTCGGTATAAATCGCCGCGCACGCCAACATTGAAGGACCAATCGCCCTTGGTAATGGTGTCTTGCAGGTAGAGCGCAACCTCTCGGATGTCCCCACGGCCGTGGAACCCGAAAAGCGCGCTTTGCGGCGTCGCGCAGGCGTCATTTGTCGAAGGTGTGGGCCTCGTCAGGTCTATACATCCTAGGAGCGGTATGAATGGTGCCGCGGCGGCGTTGGGGTTGCTGCCATCGTTGGGCTGAAGTCCAGCTCCGGCGCACTGCGTCGGGTCCGTTAACGTCGTATCTGGAGACCCCACTAAGTCACCAGCCGCGTTGGCTGCCAAGCACGGCGAATTGATCGTCGGGTCCGTGAGTCCCAGGCTGAAGTTTTCCGTGAGCAGAGTATGCTCGAAGGTTGCCCCCATCTTTACGTTATGAATGCCCTTCACGTAGGAAAGATCACTGCGTAGGCCCAGGTTGGTCAGCTTGCGTCGTTGCGTGGCGGTTTCAGAAACGTCTGCAAGAGGATTCGCGCTCGGATAGTAATTGAACTGGTCATGCCGTGCGAAAAATCCGACATTCAGCAGGGTGCTGGTGCTGAACAAGTGAGTCCACGTCGGTGCGACATTGTACGTTTTGATCTGTGCGCGCTGATCTTGCCCGGACGCCAGCGCATCAAAAGAATTCGGATTCTGAAACCAGGACCGCGTGTAGCTTCCATTTAGGTGGGCGGAGTCCGCACCCGAAAACTGCAAGTCCACGCGGTCAAATACGTTTTGCTCGTTGCCCTTGGAATGCATGACTTGGAATTCGGGCGGATCGAGGAAGCGGCCCGTCTTCAAGCCATTCGCCGCAATGAAATTGCCCCACTTCGGGCCCCCAAATGCCACATCGAAGCCTGCATTATCCGAACCGAAACTTCCATAAGAAGCGCGCACGCTTCCAACCGGTTTCGTCTGGCCGAGCCCGGAACGCGTCGTCACCTTGATGACCAGGCTGGTCTTGTCGCCAAATTCAGCGGGCGGCGCGCCGGAGATTACTTCCAGCGACTGGATCGAGTCGACAGGGATTTGGTTTGAAAACACCTTGCTGGTCTGATCGGTCATCGGCTGGCCGTCCACGGAGAAAGAACTCTCCGCATGATCTCCGATGGCGTGCACCAAGCCGTTGGAATCCGCCACCGCTCCGGGCGCCGCCAACGTCACCAGCGAACTCACCGAAGAAGAAGAGCTCTCCAGTGGGAGCCTGTCGAACAATCCACGGTCGATGTCAGTGTGAAACGTGGATTCATTTTCCACCAGGTCCTTCGCTTCCACATTGACAGTCTGTACTGCCGTCCCAATCTTCAAGCTGATTTGCACCGTCGTCGGAACCGCCGTGCGCACATCCACATCTTGTGTGAAGCTGTCGAAGCCTCCTGCCGTTACCGCCAAATGGTAGGAATTGAAAGGAACGTTCGTAAACTTAAAGCTCCCATCGCTTCCCGTAGTTGTCTCCCTATGAAAACCGCTCACCGCGTACGAAATCTCGACCGTTGCGCCGGCAACCACGCCGCCGGAGGGATCCTTCACTACGCCTTCAATCGAGCCGGAATTTCCCAACTGCGCCACTGCTGGCCTGGGCGCAAAAGACATGACCAATCCCAAAACAAGAGCCGCATAAATGCTGAAACGCTTCAACATGTTTTTCTCCATCCCTTCGAGGGTTTCGTTGTGGAATGTGGATAGAGGCCGCTGCAAAAACAGCGGTTGCGCTAACCTTGCATTAGGCCAGCACTAATTTGGCAAATCTGATGCGTTGATATGTGTTACGCGGAAGGAGGGGCGCGAGAGGGAGAATCGTGGAAGAAAAACTGTTCATGAAGCCCGGAAAGAAATTGCTGAACGTAGCCAGTCGACAGAAGAGGCGCATGGAGAAGCAGAATTCCTGCTTGCGGAGCAGGGCCAAAATGCGCAGCCTGGCAGACCTGGCAAGTGGCTTCGTTCTGTCCTTTTACGTGGGAATGGGACGCAGCCTGCGCAACAAATACAACCAATACCACAGCGAGACTAAGGGCCAGCAGCCTAACTAGTCTTCGCCTCGTTTTTGGCTGATCAAGCATTATGATTCTCAGACTACCCTAAGCTTGCCTTTGACGAAGCAGCCGCTTCGAGTTCGCGGTGAGCCGAGGCGGCGCCTTCAATCCCCTGAGCGGCGCGTCCGCGATGCACAATAAGATGCATAAAAAACATCAGCACGAGGATGGCCCCGAAGGTGACCACGATCGTCGCGCCGGTGGGCGTATCCAGTTGCACGCTGAGGTAGCAGCCCAGCGCCGAAACCAACGTGCCCATGGTCCAGCCGATTGCCAGCCGAGGCCCGATGCGGTCCGCGAACAGCATTGCCCCGACGCTGGGAACAATGAGATAGCAGAAAACCAGCAAGACACCGGCAATGGCCACCGAAGACGTCACGACAAAGCCGAATGAAGCGTAGAAAAGGAAATCCCAGAAGCGGACGTGGATACCCGATTGCTCCGCTTTTGCGTGGTTCATCGAAATGGTCAGAAATTTTTTGCGAAAGAGAAAATGAAAGATGCCGATGGCGCCGTAAAGAAGGGCCGTCCTGCGAACTTCGGGCCAGGAAACAGCGAGAATGTTGCCGACAAGCATGTCCTTGAGATGCTCCGTCTCGCCGGTGGCTTTGCTCATGAGAAGAATGGCGGTGGCGGAAGCAACGGCGTAAGCGATGCCGATGAAAGCTTCCTGCGGGATGTGGCCTCTGCTCGAGCGAGCGAAAGCGAAGATTCCGGCGCCAAGGAACGTGAACGCGAGGCTGATCCAGTACGAGCCGTGACCGTGCGGGTCCATGCCGATCACAATCGCGACGGTGGCGCCCAGCGCGGCGATTTGGGCAAGCGCCAAGTCGACGAAAATCACGCCGCGCTCGACGACATGAACGCCAAGGTAGGCGTGGATGCCGGTGAGAATGAGGCTCGCGACAAAAGGCGCGAGTAAGAACGGGAGGATCTCCATTCCGCAATCTCCTAGGCGTTATTTGGTTTCGTCAAAAGCCTGTTTCAGCTTGGCGATATCGTAATCGAACAGCTTGAAATAGTCGGTGATTTCCTTTTCGCCGCCCACCGAAGGCATGAGCACGACAACCTTGCCTCCCGTCTCGCGTGCGACCGCGTTGGGTGTTTTCAAATCGAAATAAGGCTCAACGGCGATAATCTTAACGCCGTCTCTCTTCATCAGCCCGATGAGTTCGACGGTATGTTGCGGGCTAGGCGGAATTCCCGGCCTCGGCTCCACATACCCGACGACATCGAGGTGGAAATGTTCGGCGAAATTAGGCCAGGAGCGGTGGTAGGTCACGATTTTGCGCCCTGCGTAGGGCTTCATGTCGGCGAGCCACTTTTCATCGGCTTGCTTAATGCGCTTCTCGAAGTCGTCATAACGCTGCGCGAAGTAACCGGCGTCGTTGGGACGCATTTCTGAAAGTTTGTTCTGGATTCCCTTGGCGATGCGCAGACCGTTATCGGGATCAAGCCAATAATGCGGGTTGCCCAGGGGATGAACGTCGCCTTCGGCGCGAGTAACTACTCCTGTGGGAATCTCCAAAATCCTCGCGAAACGAGAGGCGTCAAAGTAGCCGGGCGCGCCCACTTGGATCTTCGGATTCGTGGATTGTGTGATGAGCGGGGGAAGCCAGCCGATTTCCAGCTCGAGGCCGACGATGACAAGGAGATCGGCGTGTTGCAATTTCAGCAGAAAACTGGGTTTGGCCTCGACGAAATGAGGGTCCTGGTAGCCTCGGGCGACGGATTCGACTTCGACTTTGTCGCCGCCGACTTCTTGCGCGAGGGCGGCCAGGTCCGTGGTCGCGGTCATGATCCTCAGCTTGCTCTCGGCCCGCGCCCCAAGCGGGCAGGTGGCGCAAGCCAAAGCAAGGCTGGCAACAAGAGCGATGCATCGCGTGTAGAGCTTAGAATTTCGCATGGTTTCTCCGGGAGTCCGTGTTAGAACGGGTGCGCCCCGTGCGCGCCCATCACGAATAGAAACTGGAAAAGGAACTCATTGGCATCGGTGTAGCGAGCATTGGTAGTGTCCCACAAATGTCCGTAGCGATACTGGCCACGGATCTGGCTGAACTCGCTCGGCCAGTAGGTCAGGATACCGGAAAAACCACTATCCGTCAGGCTCGCGTTCGTGGCGCGGCCGCTGCGATCGAAGCGTCCGCCGATCGTCCATCGGCGGTTCGCGCGGTACTCCGCCGAAGAGTACATGCCGAAAGCGTGCTGCGTTTGGAAAATGTTCACCGGGGAAAGCTGGTCCCGGGCGCTCCAGAAAAGTTCGGTACGGAGCAGGAAAGAATGATAGATAGCGCGGCGAAGAGGCTTCCAGCGAAGCGTTGCGTCCGCGCCATAGAGATTGGTAATGAAGTTGTCCGGATTGAGCGTTGTTCCGACGCCGGCATTGTTGTGGCCACGGGCATAAGAACCGCCAAGATCAATGTTGGTCGATTCGCCAAGGTCACGGTAAAGACGAAGATGCCCGACGGCGCTCACGTCCTGCCGCTGATTGGCGGTGAAAACATCCGCAGAATCACCACGGTACACCTGGGCGGTTCCCTGGAAAAACCAGTTCTTCGGCGCGGGGAGGAAGCGTGAGAGGGAAATACCGGCGTCATCAATGCCGTCTTCGCCCCCGACGAGATTATTGGTCGCCAGCGGCCGGTCTATGAACGGCAGCGCGTGATTGTGAATCGTATTCACTTTGCCGAATTCGGCGCGCATCTTCCCAACTTTCAAGAGCAGGCCTGCCGGTAGCGCTGTAAACGTGACGTAGCCTTCTTCGACGTTTACACCCGTTTCGCCGAACGAGATGAAGGCATCGGCGCGAGCGTACGGGTCAATGATTGCTTGCATGCCGACCTCGGACTCATGCAGTTCCAGCGAGCGCGACGGAGAAATGGCGTTGCGCCCCGCCGTGCCGATAAAATCTCCAATCAAGCTGATATCGGGATTAAGGAGTTTGGCGTTGGACGTAGCTCCACCATACGTTTGCGTCTGAGCGAACTGGGGCGATGCCGGACTCGGGGCCGCCTCTGGCGTGGCCACCGCAGGGCTAGCCGGAATTGCAGACGCCAGTGCCCCTGGCTCGATGTGCGACGACGCGAGCAAGACGCGTTCCGCAGGCCGCGGCTCCGCAGCCTTCGCGTCACGCAGCGCGCTCAATTCGCCGCGCAACAAAGCCACTTGATCCGCGAGCGAACGCACCTGCTCCTCCAGCGCTTTTACGCGCGCTTCTTCTGCCGAAGGCTCCTGTTTCTCCGCACTCTGGCGGTCTACGGGCTTTTCCTGGGCGTGAGCTGGGACGGCGAGAAGAACCAACAAAGACAAAATAGAAAATCGTTTCATTGCACTACTCCTGGATGAGAATTTGAGATATGCAGACCAGCATGGGCGGCAGAGACGGCCACTTTTAGACCGGCCAAATGCGATGTAAAACCTATTCTCAAGTGGTACTCCTCGCGCGTCCCGCCAAAAAGCGGACGGGACAACTAGCAACCGGGTAAGGGAATCAACCAGGGATAGAGCGGCTAGCTAGAGCGCGGGAGGCGCGCGCGGAGAAACAGCGCGCGGAAAAGCGGAGGAAACTGCAAGCACCACGGAAGCCACTTCCAGCCGGTTCGCCGCGGGAATCAAGGCCACGGTCGGCGACTGCGCAGTGACCGCGGAGCCTACCACCGAGCAGACCGGGCAGAAGTGCGTAGCCGAAGGCGCAGCAGACAGGTCGGTGCAGAAATGGAATTGCGCCCCCAGGAAGATAATCCCCAGGAGCAGCGCCACTACACGGACACGGCATGCATTGCTACGCATGTGCCTAATAAGACGAAGCTTAAGCTGGATTGGTTGCAGGGTCAAGCACGGCCATGCCGTTCCAGTTCCTCCCCTACAACGTTCTCCGAACGCTTTGGCGGCCTGCCTCCTTTCCTTCGACCAGCCTTATCGCTCAACCGACTGAGGAGCACGTTCCAGGCGATGAATCGAAACGACCTTGGCGGCCTCTTTGATCTCTGGCCGGTCGCCGGCAAAGCCGCAGCAGGTCATGAATTGCAATAAGTACGACTCTGCGGCAGCGTGCATCTCCGGCGTATGGATGGAAGCGGCGGCGCGCATCGCGCCGTAAAGGCTGTCAAAACGGTTGGGGGAAAGCTTCAGGGAAGCTTTGTATTCAGCGAGGGCGTCGGCGGGTCGCTGGAGTTCCACGAGCATGTCGGCGAGCATCTCGCGCGCCGGGATACCGACGGATTCGCCGCCGTTTTTGTCCTGATGGTCGGCGGCGGCGCGCAACTCGGCGAGGGCTTCGTCGGATTTTCCCTGGGCGAAAGCGAGCCACGCTTCGGCTTCGGCAATATCTGAAGGCTTTTCCGTGGATGCGCGATAGCCTTCTTTGCGCGAGCGCTTTTCGCGTTCGGCGACGAGCGCGGTCAGTTCCTTTACGGCGGATTCCGCGGCGGGAATGTCTCCGCTGCGCGCGGCGCCAATGGCGCGCGCCCAGAAGGTCGCGTCATCCCAGTTTTTGCGATCCGCAGGGATGGGAAGCGCCGCCGCTTCCTTCCAGCGATGCAACTCGAGAGCGGTGCGCGCCGAAAGATAGTCGCGGTCGCGGGCTTTGCTTTCCTCGGTGGCGCCCACAATGTGGCTGGTGTGCTCGATGACTTCGCGGGCTTTGGCTTCCTGGCCGGATTGCAAGTAGGAATAGCTGAGGAAGTCCATGGCGTGGGTCTGGTAATGCGCTTCCGCAAGGTGCATTTCCGCGGCGTGCTCGCCGGAAGCGTTGGCGGCAATGTTGGAGTTGATGGAATCCTGCCAAAGGCCGAGGCGCACAAAAATGTGCGACGGCATGTGCAGCGCGTGGGAGGAATCGGGCGCGATGGCGGCGTAGCGGCGCGCGGCTTCGAGGCCTTGCGAGGCGAGTTCGGGGAGGTCGGCGGCGTGAATCAGGTAGTGGGCGACGCCGGGATGATCGGAATATTTCTGGAGCAGCGGATTGAGGATCGCAATGGCCCTTTCGCGGTTGCCTATGGGGTCCACATCTTCTTCCGCCAGCGAGACCAGAGAAAGCGCGTAGAGGGAGCCGATTTCGCTGTCTCCAAGGTTCTCCATATAAAATCTCGACATCGAAGCCGAATAGGCTTTCGTGCGATCCACGTGGGACATCCTGGATTTTTTGAAGAAGGCGGCGGCCGCGGCAATGAAGCCTTGCTCGCGGGGACTCCCTGAGCGGATCTTCTGCGCGTCCTCGAAGTCCTTGCGGCCTTCTTTGAGAGTGTTTTCCTGCGGGAAATCCCAAAGCTGGTGATAGAGAGCCATGGCTTTGCCCCAATAGGCCATGGCGCATTTCGGCTCGCGCGTGGCGGCTTCGGTGAAGGTTTGCTCGGACTCCGTGTATTGGAAGGAGTGCAGGAGCGCGAGGCCCTTGTCGAGGGTGGGCTGCACTTCGGTGGAGCAGGTGGTGGGGAAATTGACTTTGCCAAGCTGGTCCGGCGGCGCGGCGGATAGGGTCGATGCGCGCAGCAAGAAGAGAACAGCGCATAACGGTATGGCGGCTTTGAAGCGTCGAATGTCGCGCATTGGTGCGTCCTCCTTCTGGGTGAAGAAGGATTCTACTCTGGTGCGTAGCGACGGCGGGCTGAAATTCTGGGCTTACCCCCCTACCACCCCCTGGCAACCATGCAAGAGCATGAAAAGAAAAGGGTTGCGGGGGGAGCATCCTGCAACTGCTTGAAAATAAAGGGGCAAATTTGCACCCACGAGCGAGGGGCCTCGGAAGTGAGGAGTGACTCGTGGCGAGAGTAGGAAGAGGAGAAAGAGATGAAATGGAGGAGGGGGGAGGGGGTCGCAAGTGTGGCAAACACAGGACTTACAGGAGCGCATTTTTGGATCTGTGGCAATGATTGGAGTTACGGGCGATTTTTCGGAAGTGTGGCAATGATTGGGGTTAGCGAGGTTTTGGAGGAAGGCAAGGGTCGGAGAAGGAGGGGTGAAAAGTGCTGCGCGGCGGGGGCGCATGGGGTTTAGCGAGGCAGGCTATAGACCGAGCCGTGTCCGAATCGCAGAAGTCATTGTACTACATTTTTACTATTTGTCAAGCGATAAATAAGTCGTTTGAATACTGGAGGTTAGAAAGGAAGAAATTTTCCGCTGATCGTGCGGTTTGCGGGGGCTTGTAAGTCGTTTGGATGCTGTGAGATACAGCAAGCAAGAAGAAGTCAATCCAGGGGGTCCCCGCCGTTCGACTTTTTGCAGCGTTTTCTTGGCCGCAAAAAAGAAATCCTTCCGGGGTTTGGCACTCCAGGAGCGCACCACGTTCATATTCCGAGTTGCGTAGAAGGTTTGAATCAATCTCTACGCTGTCGAAGTGCTGCGCGTAGTAGCTGAGGTAGTCGGCGGGTCGCAAACCCTTCGGATAGAACGGTCCCTGCCATCCTGTGGCTGTAAACGACGAGGTCCCAAGGATAATCGGCCGATAGTTCACTGCGGAAAGTGTACCGAAGGACCGCTCCGTACGGTGCCGCCCACCAGGGGCGAGCGCTTTCCGTTCCTTGTGCTCATTTTGCAGACGCGAGTTAAAGTATAACGCTTACGACGTGCGCGACGCCGTTCGACCGGGACTCGTCGACGAGTCCTCGAGAAATAAAGCGTGGAGGATGGACCGTGACATT
>Ga0209474_10000846_pt1 | contig 31624 bp, 23 predicted proteins | sample GraSoiAngelo_145_FD_185902 | JGI IMG/M metagenome (GOLD analysis project Ga0209474, IMG submission 185902) | Grasslands soil microbial communities from the Angelo Coastal Reserve, California, USA - 14_1009_05_20cm (SPAdes) (version 2) | ecosystem: Environmental > Terrestrial > Soil > Grasslands...
ACCCTTCAATCGCCGCGGCCCGCGCAGACCAGGCCACGCTCCATTCCTCCAAGTGCCGCGCCGCACGACTCCTTGTCCTGAAGACTGACGACCTCGCGAAGCTCGTACCGAGCAAAGTCGCGCTCGCGAGCATCGCGACGACGAACGCTGGCGCGCAGGACTCGCTTGTCAAGCTACGGCGTTGCGGTGTGCAGGGCTACGTCAAGCGCGCACGGTGACAATCCAAATTGAGCGTGACACGCGGATTCGGCCCGGGATGCCCGTTCACCACGGGATCATCAGATGGAGCGCGATGGCCTGGCGCGTCATACGTGAACGGCCTTCCCCGCGTGCTGCACACGGCCCGCTATTGGGACTCAACAGCTTTCGGGGCCGAAAGGGAGTCAACGGCTTTCGCCGCCTCAAGTGCGTTGATCCTGATGCGTTCGCAGAGACGTTTTCTTGGAACAGGGCACTGTTTCGTGTTCACAGCGGCGCGCCGCAGTAGCTTGGAGTCGATAGGACCGTGCAGGCTCTCCAAGACGAACTCGAACCACTCTGGGTCGCTGACGGCGAGGACAAACAGTTCGTCTCTGAGCGGCCAGTGGTCGGCCAACAGAGTCGCCGGTATCCAGCCGAGAGACTCGTCCGCGCTATTGTGGCAGCAGCTTGGGCATTCTCGGTAGAGGGCGTGTAGTCGTCGCCACGCACCGGCCGCATGAGCCCCGCGCACAAGCTCGTCGAGTTGGTCCAGGTCTGCCTCCGCGTGGCGTAACCACGCTTCACGATCAACTGAGGGCGTAACTTCTGAAGCGTGTGCCGCGGTGATGGCCAAAATCGCGAGCACGCAAGCGAGCACAGCACGATTGTACCCGAACGGGTTCAATTGGAGCGGGAAACGGGAGTCGAACCCGCGACCCTCAGCTTGGGAAGCTGATGCTCTACCAACTGAGCTATTCCCGCTCACGGGATCGGGCGGACGCTATTCGGCGGAGCAGGTCGCGTCAAGGGAGAACGCGACCCCGCAGCGTGCCGCCGAGTCACTGGATCGTGAGCGTGTACTGCTGGGTGGCGCTCGCGTCCTTGCCGCGTGGGCTCGATACCTCGACAGCGTAGTCGCCCTCCTTCAGCGGCACTGCGACGATCTGCTCCTCGCCTTCGCCGTGGAATGCGTCCGCCGTGCCGATGACGTCTGCGCGCGCACCGCGCAGCTCGATCAGGCGCAGCGCCAGATCGACGCCGCGCACGGGAGAAACGCGCACCGTGACCGGCGGCGCGCTGGGCGGGACATGGAAGCGGAAAACGTCCACGTCGCGCTTCGGCCAGATCCAACCGTGAACGCGGGCAGGCAACGTCACTTCCTGGGCAGCGGCGACGTCGTTGTTCGGTTCGCGGTCCGTGGAACCGTCGTCGGGCAGGAGCTGCGCGGAGACGCGGTAGGCGTGGTCCCGATCCTCGGCGTCGCGCACCGATTTGCCGTCCAGCTCGCGCGCCGCCGACTCCACCTTGATGTAACTGTCGCCTGCGGGAATGCGCACGTTCGGCAGCACCTCGCCTTCCCGCACTCCACCTTCGTTCGCGCGCGCAAGCAGCTCGGGCTTGTCGCCCGGTTTCGCCGCCGCGGCGTGCACCGACAGCTCCACGTCGGCGCGTTCCAGCGCGGTCACCTCCGCGTGCAGGATCATCGGCTGGTCGGCATGAACGCGGTACCAGTCGACGTCTCCTGGAGGTGAGAGATACGCGGTGCGCGTTCCGGCCGAACCGAGCTCCGTCGCACGGGCTGGCTCGTCGTTCGGCTCCTGCTCGAGATCTTCCGGGCCATTTTCGACGAACGCCGTCAGCTTGTACGGCACACGCGCATTCGCGCCGCGCGTCGCCTTGCGGCCAACGCCGACCGGAGCTGAACGAAGGACGAGGTAATAGCCGGCGGGTGGCGGACCTTCGACGGCCGGCGGAACAGCCGGGGCAGTTCCAGACGGCGACGCGGGATTCAGGGATGTCGCCGACGCCGAAGTTGATTCGGTTCCCTCACCGGCGTCCGACGACGCGGACGAACCGGCGTCCGGCAGATCCGTCGAAGCGGTCGCTGGATCCGGAGCGGAGCTGGGGGCCGTTGGCGCTGGCGCCGTTGCCGCGGGTGTCTGCGGGGCCGTCCCGAGTGCCAGGCTCAGATCGCGCAGGAACAGCCCGTCCCCGTCGAGCTGCGCCCGCACGGTGGCGAGCAGCGCCGCATCCTGGAGCGCGCGCACTTCGAGCTCCGGGCGGACGCCGACAATGCCGGTCAGCTCGACGCGCAAGAACTGGCCAGGTCTGGCGTCGCGCACCTCGACTCGGTACCAATCCTCGTCCTCGGCCCAGCCGTACGTTCCTTCCACCGCTTTTCCGACGGGCAGCGGCGTCGCATCGACGGCGCGGTCGTTCGGCTCGAGCTCATGCCCCTCTGCCGGCGGCGCGCCGAGGACCGTCAGCTTGTACGCTCCGGTCTGCGTGCTGGAGGCGTGCACGAAGCACGCCTCGACGCAGGCAATCGCCGGGACGAGCAGCGGCTCGCCGTCAGTGCGCAACCTGAGCAGCCGGTTGCGGTCGCGGTCGAGTAGTTCGAGCTCCGCGCCGTGCGCCGGCGCGAGCTCCACGCGCAGCGCGAACGTCCGTCCCGGACCGGGTGCGACGCGATACCAGTCGTCGTCCGCGACGCGCGGACGCGGCGGCGCGAACGTGGCCATGACGACAGCGCGATCAGGAAGTTGCTGCGCGTGCAGATAGTCGTTCGGCTCGCGCTCGGCGATCTGTTCCGGCGCCGGCGGACCAGCGGGCGCTGACGCGGGAAGCGGTGGTTCGGACTTGCGGCACGCCGCCGCGAGCAGCGCCACGAAGACCAGCTTGCGAATCATGCGGAAGCCGCTACCGGTGCGATGCGCCCGCTCCGGCCTGACGCGAAGAGAACTCGCGGAAGAACCCGACGATCCCGGCGACCAGCTCCTTCGCCGACTCGCCTTCTATCTCGAAGTCGTCCGACTCGAGCCAGATGCCGCCGCAGCTCTCGCACGTTTCGTACACGAGCGGGTTGCGCTTGTGCTGACTCTCGATAGCAAGGAGCCCGACGTTGTCCACCGGACACTCGCCGGTGTCGGCGTCCGGATTGGCGCGTCCGCCCACACCTTCCAGCGTGGGAAGCCCGGCGTGCAGCAGGATGCGGTTCAGGTCCGCGACGTCGAGCCAGAGGCCGCCGCACTCGCCGCAGCGGAAGAGGACGCGATCTTCTCCCTGGGTGAGCTCGACCATCTCGACGGTGTCACGCGGGCAATCCATGGGTTGTTCTCGGCTCCGATCGGAGGAACGGTGAGTCTAGCAGGGGGCCCGGCTGGCAGGCTACCCGCTGGGAAACACTCACCGGCCGCTCAGGGTCCACGCGCCTGCACACGACGCACACGCGCGCCCAGGGACCGCAGCTTGTTCTCCAGCGCCTCGTAACCGCGGTCCAGGTGGTACACGCGGTGCACGGTCGTGGTGCCCTCCGCGCGCAACCCCGCGATCACGAGCGATGCGGAAGCGCGCAAGTCGGTCGCCATCACCGGCGCGCCGGACAGTTTCGACACTCCCTTCACCACCGCCGTGTGCCCGTCCACATGGATCTCCGCGCCCATGCGTGACAGCTCCTGCACGTGCATGAACCGGTTCTCGAACACGGTCTCGACGACGCGCGAGGCACCGCGCGCGACTGTCACGCAGGCCATCAGCTGCGCTTGCAAGTCTGTCGGAAACCCCGGGAACGGCGCCGTCACGAGGTCGACGGCGTTGATCGTCGAGGGCGCATGTAGCCGCAGCCCGTCCCTTTCGCCGGTGATCTCCGCGCCGGCGGCGCGCATCTTGACCAGCACGGCGTCGAGATCCTCCGCCCGCGCGCGCCGCACGAGGACGTTTCCGCCGGTGATCAACGCGGCCGCAAGGAGCGTCCCTGCCTCGATACGGTCAGGAATCACCTCGACCTGAGCCGGTCGCAGCTCGCGCACGCCTTCCACCTTGATGATCGACGTACCCGCTCCCTCGATGCGCGCTCCCATCCTGCCGAGCACGGCGGCCAGCGCAGTCACCTCTGGTTCGCGCGCGCAGTTCTCCAGGACGCTTTGGCCGTCGGCCAGCGCCGCGGCCATCAGCAGATTTTCCGTCCCCGTCACGCTGGGCAGATCGAAGACGAATTTTGCGCCCCGCAGCCGTTGCGCCGTCGCCTCCACGTATCCGTGCGCCAGCTCGATCCGCGCGCCGAGCGCGGCGAGAGCCTTCAGGTGCTGATCGATGGGACGCGCGCCGATGGCGCAGCCGCCGGGGAGTGAGACCCGAGCCCGTCCGAGGCGCGCCGAGCACCAGCACCGAGGCCCGCATCGTCTTCACCAACTCGTACGGAGCCTCGGGGCGCGGCAGCTCGGACGCGTCGATCTCGAGCGTATGCCCGCCGCGTTCCGAGTCGCGCGCGATCTTCGCGCCCATGTGCGAGAGCAGCCGCCCCATGGTGCGGATGTCGGCCAGCTCGGGAACGTTGCGGAAGACGCTGCGGCCGGGAGCGAGCAGCGCGGCGGCGATCTGCGGCAGCGTCGCGTTCTTCGAGCCGCTGACCTCGACCTCGCCCTTCAGCGGTACGCCGCCCTCGATCTCGATCGCGTCCATCAGAAAGGCTCCTTATGTGCGCAGCATTTCACGGTTCCGGGGCGTTGCCGAGAACATGTCGATCGAGTCCGGCGAGGTCCTTGACCACGCGCACGCGCGAGAACCCGGCGTCGCTGAACCGCTCGCGAACCGACGTGCTCAATGCGGGATCGATCTCCAGGGCGAGCAACCCGCCGGCAACGACCCACCTTCCCGCGTCGGCGACGATCCGTTCGATGACTGCCCTGCCGGCGTCGGCCGCGAAGAGCGCCTGATGCGGTTCGTGGGCAACGATCTCCGGCGCGAGGCGCTCCTTGTCGTGCTCGGCGACGTACGGGGGATTCGCCACTACCGCGTCGTAGCGCGCGGGCTCGGGGAGCGCCGCGAACAGGTCTCCTTCGAAGACTCGCGTGCGTCCCGGCGCGAGCGTCTCGGCGTTTTCGCGCGCGACCGCGGCGGCTTCCGGCGAGAGCTCCACCAGATCGACGCGCGCCTCGGTCACCTCGGCGGCGATCGAGACACCCACTGCGCCCGAGCCCGCACACAGATCGAGGACGTGCGCCCCGGGGCGCAGCTGCTCGATCGCGAGCTGCACCAGGAGCTCGGTTTCGGGTCGCGGGATGAATACGCCCGGTCGCACACGAAACGGACGGCCGTAGAACTCGCGCACGCCCAGGATGTACGCGACGGGCTCGCGCTGCGCGCGCCGCTGCAAGAGCGGCTTCACGCGCGCGAGCTCCTCCGGTGAGAGGGGCTTGTCGAAATCGACGTACAACCTGGTCCGCGAGCACTCCAACGCGTGTGCAAGGAGGAGCTCGGCATCGAGACGCGGCGAGTCGACCCCTTTTTTCGCCAGCCAATCGCGCGCCCAGACGAGCAGCGCCCGCACCGTCCAGGTCTCCGGCGTCATGGTTTGCGGCCGGACACGACGCGGGCGACGCGGAGCTCGCGCATTCCACCGCGCTCGAGAAGCGACTTCACCGCCGCGACCTGCGAAGGATCGCACTCCTGCGCGTAGGCGCCTCCTGAACGGAGCCATTCCGGCAGCTCGACGACGACTCTCCGGACGACATCGAGTCCGTCCGGTCCGCCAAAGAACGAGACGTGCGGCTCATGGTCAATCACTTCCTGCGGGAGCGGCGTCCCGTCGGGCACCCACGGGGGGTTCGCGGTGATCAGGACGTACTGGCCGCGCCGCTCTCGCGGAAGCGGCGCGAACAGGTCTCCCGCGAAGCAGCGCCCTCTGCCCGGAATGAGCCGTTGAGCATTCTCTCGGGCGAGCTCGATGGCTTCTTCGGAGACGTCCGCGAGATCCATCTGCAATCCCGGTCGCGCGTGGGCGACGCAGATGCCCGCCGCACCGATACCGCAGGCGAGATCGAGAGCGAAGCCGTGCACGTCCTCGGCGACGCGCGACAGCCCGGCGCTGATCAGCACAGGCAAATCGAGGCGCGGGATGAAACCGCGACGGTCTACTTTGAACCGCAGGCCGAGGATCTCCACCGCGCCGACGATGTACCCCGTCGGCTCGAGCGCCAGGCGCCGATGCAACAGCCGCAGGAAGTCTCCGTGTGCACGTGCGTCGAGCCGCTCGCTGCGCATCCCGGCGAGCTGCGCCGGGAGCACGCCGAGGGCATGCGCCACCAGCTCGTACGCTTCCTGCCGTGGATCCTCGCTGAGCAGCTCCGGCGCTCGCATGCGCTCCGTCGTCGCGGCGATCAGCTCGCCGACACTGGGAAGGCTCACGTCGCGGCCGCCTGCGCTCCGCCTTGCGTCTGCTGCCGCAACGCTTCGGCCTGGAAGTAGGTCCTGCAAGCGACGACCACGTCCTCGATGTCGCCGTCCATGACGGCGTCCAGGTTGTGGCGCGTGAAACCGATGCGGTGGTCCGTCAATCGGTCCTGCGGGAAGTTGTACGTGCGGATCTTCTCGCTGCGGTCGCCGGTGCCGACCTGGCTTCGCCGGGCTGCGTCGCGCGCTTGCGTCTGCTTCTCCAGCTCCATCTCGTACAACTTCGTCCGGAGCATCTTGAGCGCCATCGCGCGGTTCTTGATCTGCGATTTTTCCTGCTGGCACTTCACGACCACGCCCGTCGGCTTGTGCGTGAGGCGCACCGCGCTGTCCGTCGTGTTGACGCTCTGCCCACCGGAGCCAGTGGATCGCATGACGTCCATCTGGATGTCGGCCGGATTGATCTGGACGTCGACCTCTTCCGCCTCGGGCATCACGGCGACCGTGACCGTGCTGGTGTGGATCCGCCCCTGCGCTTCCGTGGCCGGAACGCGCTGCACACGGTGAACGCCCGACTCGTACTTCAGGCTCGAATACACACCCTGGCCGGAAATCGTGACGCTCGCTTCCTTGATGCCGCCGGCGGCGTTCTCGCTCGAGTCGACGACGGTAGCCCGCCAGCCTTTGCGTTCGGCGTAGCGGATGTACATGCGCAGGAGCTCCGAGGCGAACAAGCCCGCCTCGTCGCCGCCGGCTCCGGCGCGGATCTCGAGAATGACGTCGCGTTCGTCGTTCGGGTCCTTCGGCAACAAAAGGATCCTGACCTTCTCCTCGAGCTGCGCGAGTCGCGTCTTCGCCGCGGGGAGCTCCTGCTTCGCCATCTCGCGCATCTCGGGATCGGGATCGGCGAGCAGAGCCTCGTTGCCTCGCACCTCCTCGCGAACGCGCTTCAGCTCGCGAAACGCTTCGACGAGCGGCTCGAGTTGCGCACGTTCTTTCGAGGTCTGCGCGTACCGCACACGATCGCCCAGGACGACGGGATCGCCGAGATCGGCGGTCAGACGGTCGTACTTCTGCTCGATTTCCTGGAGCTTCTCGTCCATTTCTTCGCCCGTACGAGGGAGCGGACGCTACCCGCGGGTCCGCCCGAAAGCAATGTAAAGCCGGGCCGCCGCGGGAAGGGCCGCTCGAGGCGTGATAAGTCGCGCCTCGCCAACCGGGGAGCGCGATGTCTTTCAACACCGAAGTCGTTTTCACAAAGCCCCTCGCTCACTCCTGCGACCTGCTCGCCGTCTGCGTGCGCGAAGGTGCCGTAGCCGGCGGAAAGATCGTCGACGCGCACCTCAGCGACCTCGATCGGGCGCTCGGGACGCTGTTGCGGACCTGCGCCGGACAGGAGGAGTTCACCGGCAAGGAGGGGCAGCAGCTCGCGTTGCATACGCACGCGAAGATCGCAGCGGACCGTCTGCTCGTCCTCGGTCTCGGGAATCGCAACGATCCAGATCGCTTGCGCGATGCGCTTCGCGCCGCGGCCGCGCGCGCGGTGAAAGCGGCGCGGTCTGCTGGAGCGCGGTCGCTCGGGCTAGTCTGGCCACAACCCGAAGCGCGCAGCCAGAAGGAGGATGGAGCGGGCGAGCTTGCGCGCGACGTGCAGGCGCTGGCGGAAGGGGCGTCTCTGGGCGCGTACTCGTTCGACAAGTACAAGAAGGAGAAGAAGCAACTGAAGCTCGCGCGCGTGCAGATCCTGGCGCGCGACGAGCGTGCCAAACGCCGCGGCGGTGAAGCGTCCGGGCGTGCCGCGCTCGGTGAGGCGGCACGGCTCGGTGCCCGAATCGCTGAAGCGACAGCATTGGCGCGCGATCTGGTGAACGAACCCGCCGGGCGCATCACGCCGAAAGAGCTTGCCGCGCGCGCGCGCGACGTCGCACGCGAGCACGGCCTGCAGGTCGAGGTGCTTGGACAAGCCCAGATCCGCAAGCTCGAGATGAACCTGTTCCTGGGCGTCGCACAAGGAAGTGCGGAGGAGCCGCAACTCGTCCGCCTCAGCTATGTCCCGCGCGGCCGCGCCTCGGCGAAGCCTGTCGCGCTCGTCGGCAAGGCAATCACGTTCGACTCCGGCGGACTGTCGCTCAAGACGGCACAGGGGATGGAGAACATGAAGACCGACATGGCGGGCGCGGCGGCTGTCATCGCCGCGATGTCGCTCGTCCCGGAGATCGCGCCGCCCTTCCCCGTGCACGGATTCTTCGGCGCGTGCGAGAACCTCCCGAGCGCCACCGCGTACAAGCCTGGCGACGTGCTGGTCGGCCGCAACGGGGTCTCGGTCGAAGTGCTCAACACCGACGCCGAGGGACGGCTCGTCCTCGGCGACGTGCTCACCTGGGCCGCCGAGCGCGAACCGGCCGCGATCGTCGATCTCGCCACGCTGACGGGTGCGATCATCGTGGCGCTGGGTCCCTGGACCGCCGGGCTCTTTTCCAATGACGAAGCGCTGGCGATGGAGCTGCAGCGGGCGGCGGGCGCGGCGGGTGAATCGATCTGGCGCATGCCGTTGCCGCCGGAGATGGTGGAGCTGATCAAGAGTCCCATCGCGGACCTGAAGAACACCGGCGGGCGCTTCGGCGGTTCGATCAATGCCGCGCTCTTCCTGCAGCACTTCGTCGGCAAGACGCCGTGGGCGCATCTGGACATCGCCGGACCCAGCTCGCTCGAGAAGGAGAAGGGCTACAATCCACGCGGGGGGACCGGGACGGGGGTCCGGTTGCTCGCGGAATGGCTGCGGACGCGCGCTGCGCAAAGCTCCTGAAGGGCGTCGTATTCATATTGAACGCGCATGACCGCTCTCGAGGACGCGCTTCTCCGCCGCTACTATGACCAGCGTGCGCCCGAATACGAGCAGATCTACCTGCCGCGCGACGACGAGCACGGCCGTGAGCTTGGCGAGCTGGCCCGTGAGCTACGCGCCGCCGCCGCAGGTCGCCGCGTCCTCGAGGTCGCCTGTGGCACGGGATATTGGACGGCGTGCGCTGCCCAAGTGGCCTCGATGATCACGGCGACGGATGCGTCACGCCCGATGCTCGCACAAGCCCGCGAGAAGGCGCTCCCGCGCAACGTCACCCTGAAACTAGCCGACGCATACGACCTCGCGACGGTGGAAGGCGAGTTCGACGCCGGGGTAGCGATGTTCTGGCTGTCGCACGTACCTCGCTCGTGGCTGCGAGGCTTCGTCGACGGGCTTCATGCCCGCCTGCTGCCGGGTTCGATCGTCTACTTCGCCGATAACATGTACGTGCCCGGGATTGGCGGCGACCAATTGCCGCCGGATGCATCGGGCGACACGTACAAGCTACGCCGGCTCGCCGATGGCGCGCGCCACCGCGTCCTGAAGAACTACTTCTCCGAAAACGAGCTGCGCGAGCTGTTCCAGCAGCGAACGTCCGATCTCGTCGTGCGTACCGGACGCTTTTACTGGTCCGCGCGTTATCGAATCCGCTCTTGCGATTGACGGCGTTTGTCGGTCAGGGCGCGAGCAGCGCCGGGACGGATCGCTGGAGCTCGCCGCCGCGGACCTCCACCCGGCCCCCATCGACGAGACACACGTCGACTTCGCTGCGGACGCCGAATCGGTTCGCCAGGTAGATGCCGGGCTCGACCGACGAGCAGGTATTCGGGAGATGTCGCCGGCCGTCGCGCGTCTCGAAATCGTCGTTGTTCACGCCGTCGCCGTGCACGTGGACGTCGATGCTGTGCCCGGTGCGATGCAGGATCTGTTCTGCGAAGCCGGCTTTCTCGACGACGTCGCGGGCCGCGTGATCGACATCCGCTCCGGTCACGGGGCGATTCGCGGACCAGCGCTGGCGCAACAAATCGAGCGCCGCGTCGCGCGCCTGGAAGACAACTCCGGCGACGCGCTGGATCTCGTCCGGAACGCGTTCGCCGAGAAAGTACACGCGCGTCAGGTCGGCCTGGATCGCGTGCGGCCCCGCGTTCACACGACCGGTGAAATCGAGCAACAACAGGCTGTTGCGTCCCGCTACTCCGTCCTGGGCCTCGGAATGCGGATCGGCGGAGTGCGCATCCACGGCAACGATCGCGCCGGGCTCCACCAGCCCCTGCTCCGTCATTCGCAACCGCGCGAAGTCGCGCAGCTCGCTCTCGGTCGCCGGTTGTGCGGCGCGGATCCGCCGTGCGGCTTCCTGCGCAGTCGCCTCCTGCGCCTGGGCGACCAGATCGGCCGCGATTGCTTGCGACGCGAGCTCCTCGGCCGAGAGCACGCTCTCGATCTGAGCGACCAGATCGGCGCTCGAAACGACCTCGGGGCCCATCGCGCGCACCAGCTCCACCGCCCCCGCGTCGACGCGCGCCACCGTCGGGATCTCGTTTCGCGGCGAATACTGCATCGCGACGCGCCGCGTGCCGCGCAGGATGCGGCCGAGCTCGCGATCGCGCACGCGCCAGGACGAGTACGTGGCCACGGCGCCAGGGACTCCGTCGAGGGCGTGCGGTTCGATCGCGTGGACGAGCTTCTGCGGCTGTCCGCGCGCGGGAACGAAGCAGTACCAGCGGCGGCTGCGGATGCCTCGCGAGTCGAGGCCGAGTACCCGGTACGCGATGGGGTCCGAGCCGCGGAAATCGAAGAACAGCCATCCGTCGAGCTTCTGTTGCTGCAGGGCTCCCTGGATCCGCGCGAGCTGATCGGGTGGCAGACCCGCCACCGGCGCGGCGCTCACGGTTCGGGACGCCAGCGCTGAATCCGAAGTCGTGCCTGCGTCGGGCGCAAGCGCTTGCGCGAGCAGAATCGTGACCAGCAGTCGGGCCATGACCGCCGACTTCGCCTGCGATCCCCGAGCGCGTCAAGAAGCAGGATGTACAGTGTCAGGGTCCGGCGTACTCGACGACCCCGCCGACGACGGTCGCCGCGATTCCGACCTGCGGCAATTCGTCGATCGCGACCTCCAGCACGTCGCGATCGAACACCGTCAGGTCAGCGTCGTAACCCTCGCGGATCATGCCGCGCCGCCGCTCCGCGTGCTCGGCATGCGCCGCTCCCGCCGTAAACGCGCGCAGCGCCTCGTCCCGGGTAAGCCGCTGCTCGGGCATCCACACCGTTCCATTGGAGGTCCGCCGCGCGACCGCGCTGCGAAGGCCGGGGCGCGGGTCGATGCTCTCGATGGGAAAGTCCGAACCGAACGCGAGCGTCGCGCCGGCATCGGCGGCCTGCCGCCACGCGTACGCGCCTTTCTGCCGCTCCGTGCCGCGCCCGAGCCGCGCCTCCGCCCAGGGCGCGTCGCTCGTCGCGTGGCTCGGCTGCATCGAGGCAACCGCACCCGATGCGCGCAACAGCGGAACGTCGCGGGCGCGCAGCACCTGGAGGTGCTCCACGCGCGGACGCAGCTGCCTGAGCGATGGCAAGGAAGCGTACGCGGACAGCACCTCGGCGCACGCGGCGTCGCCGATGGCGTGGACGCACGGCTGGAACCCCGCCGCCGCCACTGTCTCGATGCGGCTGCGGAGCTCGGCAGGGCCGATCAGCCACAGTCCTGAATTTCCGCGATCGTCGCTGTACGGGTCGAACAGCTTCGCTCCGCGGCTGCCCAACGCGCCGTCGGCGAACATCTTCACGGCACGCACCGTGAGCCGCCCGATCTGCGGAGTACGCCGCCACCTGTCCATCTGGGCGGAGAGCTGTTCGAGGGGCTGCTGCCCGTCGAGCATCGCGTAGACGCGCACGGGCAGGCGGTTCTCCTGCGCGAGCTTCCGGTAGACGTCGAGGGTGTCGCCGTCGACTCCGGCGTCGTGCACCGCCGTGAGGCCAACCGCGGGGAGCGACTTGAGTCCCCTCAGGAGGAGCGTCTCCACGTCGGCGGGCGTGGGTCGGGGCATCGCCTCGAAGACCATCCGCATCGCGTTGTCGACCAGCACGCCGGTCGGATTCCCGGCTGCGTCGCGCACGATGAGACCACCTTCGGGATCGGGAGTATCGCGGCCGATTCCGGCGCGGCGGAGTGCGAGGTGGTTCACCCACAGCGCGTGCGAGTCCCTGCGCGCGAGCGCGACGGGGTGATCGGGTACGGTCGCGCTGAGCGAGGCGGAAGTTGGGAGGCGCTGCTCTCGCCATTCGTCCTGTTCCCAACCCACCCCGCGGATCCAGGTGCCTGCGGCCGCTCCGGCAGCTGCGCGCGCTGTCCGCGCGGCGCACTCGAGCTCGCTCGCGGCGCCCGCGCAGCTCACCTCCGAGAGCGATCGTCCGAAGAACTGGACGTGTCCATGCGCATCGATGAACCCGGGCGTCGCGCAGCCCTTTCCCAGCTCGATGAAGCGCACCGCGCTGGAAGCGCGATGCTCGCACTCTTCGCGCGTTCCGACACAGGAGAAGCGGCCGCCGACGATGAGCGCCGCTTCCGCTCGCGGCCTGAGCGGATCCTGCGTATGCAGCGTGCCGACGACGAGCAGCTCGTCGTGCATTCACGGGCTGTAGAGCGCCCGCCTCGCGTTCGTCAAGCGGCGTCGCTCTGCGCATCCGACGAGCACTGCCTCGCGCGACACCGGCCGCGCGTTATGCTCGGTGCGTGCAGCGCTTGGCACAGCAGTTCGACACGGCGCTCCTCCTGGCGCTCGGTGTCAGCTTCGTCGCCGGCCTGCTGTTCTGGAACACGTGGCCGATGTGGCCGTTCCGTCTGCTGGTCGTCTTGATGCACGAGAGCGGTCACGCGGCGGCCACTCTTCTCGTCGGCGGTTCAGTGGACCGCATCCAGATCGCGCCCAACGAAGGCGGCGTCACGCTCAGCCGGTATTTCCCGTCGTTCTGGCGGCAGGTCGTCGTCACGAGCGCCGGGTACGTCGGGTCGACCATTTCCGGTTGCGTGCTGCTGTGGGTCGCGGCCCGATCACGAGCTGGACGCTGGCCCCTCATCGCGTTGGCGCTCTGGACTTCTGCCGTGGCGCTGCTCTGGGTGCGCGACGGTTTCACGCTGCTGTTCGTCGGCGGCGCCGCGCTCGTGCTGGGGATCGTGGCGCGATTCGGCCCGGTGCTGCTGCGGCGCGGATTGCTCGTCTTCCTCGCGACCTTCAGCGTCTCGTACGCGCTGTACGACATCAAGGACGACCTGCTGCACTTCGCCTCGCGCGGGCCCAGCGACGCGGAGGCGCTCGCGCACGCAACCTTCATCCCGGCGATTGTCTGGGGACTGGGCTGGGCGGTCGTCTCTCTGGCTCTCGTCGCGCTCACTCTGCGCCACGTCTTGTACCAGCGCCGCGCTTTAGCGCCGCGGCCGCATGCGATAATCCACGAACTGCGGTAGCGATCCGAGCAGCGCGAAGTACGGGTTCCTCTCGCGTTCGCGGCCGACGCTGGATACCGGAACGTCTCCGTAATCGTGCCCGGGGTATAGCTTGATCGCGGGATCCAGCTCGGAAATGCGCCGGAGGCTCTGGTACATCTGCTCTGGATCGCCGCCGGCGAGATCGCAGCGCCCGCAGGCATTCACGAACACGGTGTCGCCGGAGAAAATGCCGCCCTCGCGGCCTTCGACCTGCCAGCAGGTCGACCCGGGAGTGTGACCCGGCGTGTGCAGCGCGCGGATCCGCAGCGGGCCGGCATCGACGACGTCGCCGCCGCGGACCGCCGTTACTTCCGACTGCAGCTCTGGCGCGAGCTTCGGAACGTCCGCCGCGTGTGCATGGACCCGAACGCCGCGGGCGGCGAGCAGCGCGGGGAGGCCGTTCACGTGATCGAAGTGATGGTGGCTCACGAGCGCGTGCGTCACTTTGCGCCCGTCCGCCTCCGCGGCCCGCAACGCCGCATCGACGTCCCAGGCGGCGTCGACGATCGCCGTCTCCGCGCTGTCGGCCGCGCCGATCAGGTAGACGAAGTTCTCCATCGGGCCGAGCTTCAGTTGGCGCACGTACATGGCCGTTCAGAAGCATACGCGCCGGCGCGCCGCAAGCGTGCCACCGGTCGGGCGAATGCCTATCTGCACGGCGATGGACCCCATCGCGCTGATTCGCAACCGCGTGCGACGCAACACCCAGCTCCGCTCGGCGATCTACCGGCTGCTGCATTCGCGGATGCCGCCGACAGCGCTCCACCGATTCTTGCTGGCCGAGCGGTCGTTGCGTCTGACCGTCTGGTACGAGCTGGCGCGGGTCCTCTACTACCAGCCGCTGTTCGAGCTGCAGTGCGCCGAAGTCGCTGGTCCGGGGCGCCTCGATTTGACCCCGGAATCGAAGCTCCCACTCGTCGACAACTGTGCCCTCGTCCTCGGAATCGGCTGGCGGATCAGCGCGCGAACGACCTTCCAGGGCGCGCGCAACGCGCCGGGCAAGGCGCGCATCGAGATCGGAGACGGAACGTACGTCGGCTCGCGCGTCGTGCTCCGGGCGGGGCTCGGCATGCAGATCGGCCGCCACGTCACCATCGCCAGCAACGTGGTCCTTTCCTCGGATCCGGGGCACCCGCTGGACCCGGTCCGCCGGCGCGTCGAAGCGGCGCCGCTCGAGGACCTCACGCGAATGGTGATCGGCGACGACGTCTGGATCGCCGAAGGCGCGACCGTGCTCGGCGGCGTCTCGATCGGCGACGGCGCCATCGTCGGCGCTCACGCCGTCGTCACCAAGGACGTTCCCGCTTACGCCATCGTCGCCGGCAATCCAGCGCGCGTCATCAAGGAGCTTCGTCCGCCGCAGCTGAAGAGCGCCTGACCGCCGCCCGCGGTCTGCGCCGGGCCGCCGGTTTCGCGCTAGACATCGAGCTCCTGCACTTCGCCGGCGCGTTCCATGATGAACTTGAAGCGCGCCGAGACGTCCTTGCCCAAGAGGTCGTTGATCACGCGGTCCGTTTCCAGCTCGGCCTCGGCGGTAACGGTGACGCGCAGACTGATGCGCTTCTTGGGGTCGAGCGTGGTGCTCTTCAGCTCGTCGGCGGTCATTTCGCCGAGTCCCTTGAACCGCATGATCTGCGGCTTGGCGTTCCCCTTCACGCGCTCCTTCAGGATGCGGTCGCGGTCGGCTTCGTCGAGCGCCCAGTACGTCTCCTTGCCCACGTCGATCCGATACAGTGGTGGCTGCGCGATGTGCACCGCGCCCGCTTTGATCAGCTCGCGCAGGTGCCGATAGAAGAACGTGAGGAGCAGCGTGGCGATGTGGTGGCCGTCCGAGTCGGCGTCCATCAACAGGAAGATGCGGCCGTAGCGCAGCTTCGTCGCGTCGAAGCCGGTCCCGATTCCGCAGCCGAGCGCGCTGACGATGTCCTGCAGCTCCTTGTTCTGCGCCACCTTGTCGGTCGACGCCTGCTCGGCGTTCAGCACCTTTCCGCGCAGCGGCAGGATGGCTTGCGTGCGCCGGTCGCGGCCCTGCTTCGCCGACCCGCCCGCGCTGTCGCCCTCGACGATGAACAGCTCGCTCTCCGACGGGTTCGTCGAGGCGCAGTCGGCCAGCTTGCCGGGCAGGTTCAATCGGTGCGACACGGCCGTCTTCCGCTGCACCGCCTGCGAGGCCGCTCGCGACGCCTCGCGCGCCCGCGCCGCGAGGATGATGCGCGCAACCACCGCTTCCGCGATCGTGCGGTTGTCGTTGAGCCATTTTTCCAGAGCCGGCCGCACGACGCCGTCGACCTGCGCCGCCGTCTCCGGATTGTTGAGCCTGCCCTTCGTCTGCCCCTGGAACTGCGGCTCGACGACGTACACCGAGAGGATGGCGACCATGCCTTCGCGGATGTCTTCCGCGGTGAGCGTCACTCCCTTCGGCGTCAGGTCGTGCGTCTCGATGTAGTTGCGCACCGCCTTGACGACGCCGCCGCGCAACCCTGCCTCGTGCGTACCTCCCTGCGGCGTCGGAATGCCGTTCACGTAGCTGCGCACGTGCTCGTCGGTCGCCTCGGTCCAGACGAGCGCGACTTCCATGCGCACGTCGCCTTCCGAGCTCCGGTAGAACTGCGGCGCCGTCCCGTTCTGCGGAGGCACGGTCGGCTTGTCTCGCTCGGAGATGATCTTCCCGAGGTACTCCGCGATGCCGCCGTCGTGCTTGAAGACGACCTCGCCCGGCGGATCCGCGGTCTGGTCGCGGAAGACGACTTCCATGCCGCGATGCAGGTAGCTGCGCGCCTCGAGGCGCTCGCGGATGAGGGACCCATCGAAGTTCAGCTTGAGCCCGAAGATCTCCGCGTCCGGCTCGAACGTGATGCTCGTCCCGGTGCCCTTCGCCTTTCCTTCCGCCTTCAGCTTCGAAAGCGCGTGTCCCTTCGCGTACGTCTGCACCCAGCGCTTCCCGTCGCGCTTCACCTCCGCGACGAGCTTCGAGCTCAGCGCGTTGACGACACTCGACCCGACGCCGTGCAGACCGCCGGAATGGATGTAGTTCCCCTGCTCGAACTTTCCGCCCGAATGCAACGTGGTGAGGATCACTTCGATGGCCGGCTTCTTGTATTTCGGCATCACGTCGACCGGGATGCCGCGGCCGTCGTCCGTCACCGTGACGGTCCGGCCGTCCTCGTGCAGCGTCACCTCGATGCGCGTCGCGAACCCGTTGATCACTTCGTCGACGGAGTTGTCGACGATCTCCCACAGCAGGTGGTGGTACCCCGCGACGTCCGTGCCGCCGATGTACATCGCGGGACGCTTACGGACCGGCTCGAGCCCCTCCAGTACCTGGATGTCCTCCGCGGTGTAGTTGTTCTTGCGCGCGGACATCACTCGGCCTCCCGATGCTGCGGCCTGCGGCCTCCGCCCGTCGCCGGCAAAGCCGGCTCCTCCGTCTTTGCTTCAGGCAACGCCAGGAACGCGATGGGCCTCTGCGCGACCTTGACCTTGTCCTTCTTGACCATCTCGCGGCCCTTGCCACCCCGCGCGGCCAGCTCGTACGTCTTCACTCCCAACGACAGCTTCTTCCCCTTCCCGCTCTCCAGCTCGATGCGCTGCTCCTTGTCGCTCGTGCACAGGAAAGCGACGACCTGGTCGCCAGCCGGCACCTTGATGACCGTGACGCCGCGCCCGGGTCCCGCCAGCTCGTTGATCTCCTTCACCTTGCAAACGAGCGCGTGGCTCGACTGCGTCACGACGGCGAGCAAGTCGCGGTCCTCTGCCGGCGCGACGCCGATCAGCTCGTCGTCCTTCCCCGGCTTGGCGTACCGGCGGCCCGCACGCGTGGACAGCTCGGCATGCGGGGCGAGCGGGAATCGTAGACCGTAGCCGCGCTTCGAGACCGCGACGAGCTTCTCCGGCTTGGGCAGGCGCGCATCCAGCGAGAGAGCCCCCACGACGCGCTCCTGGTCGTCGAACTTGAACAGCTTCTGCACGGGATCGCCGTACCCCGTCGAGGCAGGAATGTCGTTGAAGCGAGTCACGTACGCGGTGCCGAAGTTCGAGAACAGCACCAGGTTCGACTTGAGAGAGCCGGCCAGCACGGCCACCACTTCGTCGCCTTCGCGGAGGCGCGTCGAGGCGGGGTCTTTCATCTCGCGGACGCGCTTCACCCAGCCGTCGCGCGTGATCACGACGTGCGCGTCCTCGTCGGCGATGAACGCTTCCTCGCTGTACTCCACCTCGTCGCCGCGGCCAGCACCGATCTTCGTCCGGCGCACGTCGGCGTACTGCGCGGCGATCTCCTTGATCTCGTCGCGCACGACTCCCCAGCGCGCCTTGTCGGAAGCGAGGAGCGCCTTCAGCTCCTTCTGCTCGGCCCGCTTCTCCTTCGCCTCCTTCTGCACGACGAGGATCTCGAGCTTCGCCAGCTTGTAGAGGCGCATGTCGAGAATGGCGTCGGTCTGTATCTCGTCCAGCTCGAAGCGCTTCATCAGCTTCGCCGCCGCATCCTCCTTCCCCTCGCTCTTGCGGATGATCTTGATCATCTCGTCGAGCGCGTCGTAGACGATTTCGAACCCTTCGAGGATGTGCAGCCGCTTCTGCACTTCCGACAGGTCGAACTGGAACCGTCGGGTGACCACCTCGAATCGAAAATCGAGGAAGTGCCGCAGGATGTCCTTGAGGCTGAGCCGCTGCGGCGTCCCGACCTCCGGATTGGACGTCGGCACGAGCGCGGTCATGTTCACGTTGAAGTTGGTCTGCAGCGACGTGTGCTTGTAGAGGTACGCCATCACCAGGTCGGGGTCTGCGTCGCGCTTCAGCTCCAGCACGATGCGAACGTCCTTGGTGGATTCGTCGCGCACGTCCACGAGCGGCGGCAGCTTGCGCTCGCGCACCAGGTCCCCGAACTTCGCCACGAGTGAAGCCTTGTTCACCGTGTACGGAATGCTGGTGATGACGATCTGCTTGCCGCCTCGCGGAAGCTCTTCGAGCTTCCACTCGCCGCGGACGCGCAGCGATCCCTGCCCCGTCTCGTAGATTTGGCGCAGCTCGCTACGGGAATTGAGCACCTGCCCCGCGGTGGGAAAGTCTGGCCCCTTGATGAACTTGAGGAGGTCCTTCGTCTCCTCCTTGGGATGAGCGATCAACTCGACGAGCGCGTCGCACAGATCCTGCACGTTGTGCGGCGGGATGTTCGTCGCCATGCCCACCGCGATGCCGGTGGTCCCATTCATCAAGCGCTGCGGCAGCCGGGCGGGGACGACGATCGGCTCGAACATCGTCCCGTCGTAGTTCGGGCGATAGTCGATGGTGCGCTTCGTCAGCTCGGTGAGGAGCTCCGAAGCGAGCGGCGCGAGCCGACACTCCGTGTAGCGCATCGCCGCCGCCGCATCGCCGTCGAGCGAGCCGAAGTTGCCGTGTCCATCGACCAGCGGGTAGCGCAGCGAGAAGTCCTGCGCCATCCGCACCAGCGCGTCGTAGATCGCCACGTCGCCGTGCGGGTGGTACTGGCCCATGATGGTGCCGACTACCTTGGCGCACTTCTGATACTTCGCGTCGTGCGTGAGCCGGTGGTCGTTGTACATCCCGTAGACGATCCGGCGCTGGACCGGCTTGAGGCCGTCGCGGACGTCCGGCAGCGCGCGGCTGGTGATGACCGACAACGCGTAGTTCAGGTATCGGCGCCGCGCCTCCTCGTGCAGCGGCGCGGGAACGGCGTCACCTCCGCCGCCGCCTCCTCCTTCGGGCGCGCCACGGCGCCGGCGCGGGGGCGGCGGCTTCTCCCCCCCGAAATCCAGCTCCTGCTGCAGCTTGCGCGCAGTCGATCGCTTCATGGCTGGCGGTGGTAACAGCCGGAGCACCCCGAGAACAAGTTTTCAGTTGCGGCGCACCGGCGGCCGCGACTCGGGGCGCAATGCCTCCCCGTCGAGCGGCACGATCGCGCTGCTCAGAACTTCAAGGACAGCGACGCGGCAGGCCCGGGAGCGAACGTCGGCTTGAACACGAGCGGAACTTGCGCGGCGACCGGCACGCCGTCGAAGAGGCGCTCGAGTGACCTCGAGGCGTCCTCCTTGTCGACCTTCTGAACGATCGGAGGCGCGTTCTTTGCGGCGGTGGGCTGCGCCTGCGGGGGCACCGGTTTATGCGCCGCGAAAACCGTTGCGAGGACCAGCCCAATCACTGGGTAAAACTATTCACTGGCACGCGGCGCAGCAGCGCCCCGGCACCGCCCGGCACCCAGCCCAGCGAGCGACCCTTGACAGACAGGCGAGCCTTCGCCGCGTCATTCGGCGTGCGATGCCGGCCGCGCTTCCGCGCCCGAGGGCATCTCAGCGCGGGTCCGCCGCGCGCGTCGCGCCGACCGTTGCGAGAGCAGCCCCTCCAGCTCGTCCTCGAGGTACCACGGCGTGTTGATGATGCTGATTTGGGGACCGCCTTCGAGGAGCAGGAGCGCTTTGAGCAGCGTCGCGCGCGATTGCACGAAGAAGTGGTACCAGCGGCGGCGCACCAGCTCGGGCACGAGCACCGCGATGGGGCGGGCGCCCTCCGACGCGGACAGCTTGCGCAGGTATTTGAGGAACGGTCCGAAGAACTCGCGGTAATCGGACGCGAGCACGACGAGCTGCGGCGGGTCGAATCCAGCCGCGCGCGCCGGCCGCTCGACGAGCTCCGCCCAGCAGCTCGTCAGATCTTCCAGCTTCATCTCTTCCGTGAGCACCTGCACTGCGCGTACGTCGCGCGAGAGCGTCATCGCGAACCGCAGCGCCTTGCGCGACACGCGATCGAGCCGCTGCAGCGGCACCACGACGATCGGGAGGGCTAGATTGTCGAAGCCGAGCGGAGTCGGATCCGCGCGCTCGCGGGCCATTGATTCGTGCCCGGCGCGCACGCGTAGGAACAGCGCGACGAGCGCCGGAATCACCAGGAGCGTCAACCAGGCGCCCTCGGTGAATTTCGAGGCCGCAATGATGCACAGGGTCGCGGCCGTGGCGAGGGCGCCCAGGCCGTTGAGCAGTAGCGATCGGCCGGCATCCGCGCCGCCTTTGCGACGCCAATGCGCGACCATTCCCACCTGCGATGCGGTGAACGCGACGAACGCGCCGATGGCGAAAAGCGGAATCAACCGATCCGTGACTCCGCGGAACGCGACGAGCAGCGCGCCAGCCATGATGGCGAGCACGACGATTCCGCTCGAGTAAACGAGCCGGCGGCCGCGGTGTGCGAACGCCGGCGGGAGGTACGCGTCGAGCGCGAGCTGCCGGCACACGCGCGGAAATCCGGTGAAGCTCGTGTTCGCGGACAGCGCGAGCACGGCAAAAATCGCGGCCATCGTCACGTAGTAGAAGACGCCGCGGCCGTTCACGGCGCCGACCATCTGTGACAGCAGGGATTGGTAGCCCGCCTCGCCCGGCGGCGTAGCCTGGATTCCATACGCGCGCGACAGCAGAGCTACACCGACGAGCAGCATCAACAGGCAGAGCACGATCGCGCCGAGCGTGCGCCGGGCGAGCACGATCTTTGGCTTGCGAAAGATGGGGACGGCGTTGCTGACCGCCTCGATGCCGGTCAACGCCGTGCAGCCGCTCGCGAATGCTCGAAGCAGGATCCACGGCGTGGCCGCCTGCAGCGAGGCGTTCACCGCCGGAACGGCCGCAACGGCAGCTGGATGGCCGCCTGCCGCTACGGTTTTCACGAGCCCAACCACGATCGTCGCGAACAGGCACCCGAGGAACAGGTACGTCGGCAGGAGAAACGCGACTCCCGAATCGCGCACCCCGCGCAGATTCACGATCGTGAGCAAGAGCAACACGGCCAGGCAGACGAGAAGCGTGTACGGCAGAAGCGCGGGAACGGCGGAAGCGAGCGCCGCGACGCCGGCGGAAATCGCCACGGCGACGTTGAGGATGTAGTCGGTGCAGAGCGCGGCAGCAGCGACGACGCCGGGCACCGGCCCGAGGTTCTCCTTCGCGACGGTGAACGACCCACCACCGTTCGGATACGCGCGGATCGTCTGACTGTAGGAGAACCCCACCACGACGAGCATGGCGACTATGCAGACGGTGAGCGGGACGATGTCGCGGGACGCAGCCGCTCCCAAGGGGAGCAGCATGGTGAGCGCCGCCTCCGGCCCGTATGCCGCGGAGGCCAGTGCATCCAGGCCGAGCACCGGGATCGCGGTGAGCACGCCGACGCGCTCGACGTCGTCCTCATCGGAGCGCAGAGGCCGGCCGAACAGGAGCTGGCGGAGCTTCACCGGGCCGAACGTAAGCACGCGTCACGGCGTTCGGGTCACGAGCGGCGCCGACCCGGCGCGACGAGCCCACGCTCGGTCGCGCGCCGACGTGCGCGGCCGTCCTTGATCAGGCGCGGGCACGCGGCGTGGGGCGAAACCGCTCGGGAGATTATCCCGGTAGCCACTCTCGCAGCGCGATTCGCGGTCCCACTGCGGAACTTTTCCTCGGTTCATGCGGCACGGCGATTGCGTCGAGCGACAGCGCTGGCCGGACAGGTCTGGCCAGAACAAGCCAAGGAGATCACATGGTCCGCACGATCGCCACGTTGTTCGCCGCGTTCGCGCTCGCCGCGACGAGCGCCTTCGCGCAAGCCCCTTCCTCGACGGACGCATCGTCCTCGAAGACCACCGAAACGAAGACCGATACGACGACCCCGTCGGGCGCGAAGAAGAGCAAGAAGATGAAGAAGTCCAAGAAGGCGAAGAAGGCGAACGGCAGCGCGTCGACGTCCAGCGAGACGAAGACGGATACGAAGATGGATACGACGTCACCGAAGTAATTTCGAACGCGGCGATCGCGTCGCACCATGGCCCCGCTACCGCGTTGGTGGCGGGGCCGTTTTGTTCGTGCCCGCGCGTCGGCCGGTCAGGCGCGCCCCTTGGGATGGTTCGGGACGGGTTCGCCCTTCCCCTGCTCCGCGCGGCGCTGCTCGAGCACCTTGTGCGCCTCGTGCGTGGGCACCTCGTCGTAGTGGTCGAACTCCATCGTGAAGTAGCCCAGGCCCTTCGTCAGCGACCGAAGCTCCGGCGCGTAGGTGCGAAGCTCGGCGTGCGGCGCCTGCGCGTGGATGAGGGTTCCTTTCGACGTGGGCTCCATCCCCAGGATCTTCCCGCGCCGCGAGGTCACGTCGGCGATGACCTCGCCGAGCATCTCGTCCGGTACGACGATCTCGAGCCGCATCATCGGCTCGAGCAGGACGGGCTTCGCCGACGCAAGCGCGTTCTTCAGCGCCATCGACCCGGCGATGCGGAACGCCATGTCGGACGAGTCCACGGTGTGGAACGAACCGTCGACGAGCCGCACGCGGAAATCGACGAGGGGGAACCCGCCTAGCGGTCCTTCCTTCGCAGCGTCGCGAATTCCGTGTTCCACGGACGGGATGAATTGCCTCGGGATCACTCCGCCGACGATCGCGTCCTCGAACTCGACGCCCGTCCCGCGCGGCAGCGGCTCGAGCTCGATGTGGCAATCGCCGTACTGGCCGCGTCCGCCGCTCTGGCGCTTGTACTTTCCCTGCGCCTTCGCCCGCGTCAGGATCGTCTCGTGGTACGCGGGATGCGGCAGCTCGAGGTGCACGTCGACGTCGAACTTGCGCTTGAGCTTCTCGACCGCGACCTCGATGTGTACCTGTCCCATGCCGCGCAGCAGCGTCTCGTTGGTTTCCGGATCGCGCGTCAGCTCCAGCGACGGATCCTCCTCGAGCAGCTTGTGCAGCGCGACCCCGGCCTTCTCCTCCTGCTCACGGTCGATCTTGAGCGCGTACGAGATCACGCGCTGCGGCTTGCCGATCACCTCGAGCCGCATGGGCGGCGCATCGGCCGCGGTGAGCGTGTCACCGACGTGCACGTCGCGCAGCTTCATGAGCCCGATGATCTCGCCAGCGGCGGCCTGCGGGATCTCCGCCGTGTGGTTCCCGTCGATGCGGTAGATGTGAGCGAGGATCTCTTCCTGGTTCGTGCGCGGGTTGTACAGCTTCTGCCCCGTCTTCACCTGGCCGGAGAAGATGCGGCAAGCGGTGAGCCGGCCGACGAAGTGGTCGACGGTGTTGCGGAAGGCGAGCAGCGTCGGCGCCTGATCGACACGCGCCGCCCGCACGATTTCTTTCCCGTGCGGGTCCTTCCCGCGGATCTCGCGTCGCGACGTCGGATCCGGCAGGTACCGGACCATCGCGGTAGCGAGATCGCGGACCCCGATGCCGGGCCGAGCAGCGCATGCCAGTACCGGAAGGAACCGCCGCCCGAGCACCGCATGAGCGATGGCTTCTCGGATCTGCTCTTCGCCCGGTTCCTGCCCGTCGAGATACTTCTCCAGGAGCACGTCGTCCGTCTCCGCCACCGCCTCGACGAGCCGCGTGCGGAGCTTCTTCGCGTCCGCCGCGAGCTGCTCGGGAATGTCTTCCTCGATGTACCCGCCGAACTTTCCGTCCTGCCGCCGCGCGTATGTGTGCGCGCGCATCGTGATCAGGTCGACCACGCCGCCGAACGAATCGCCGAGCCCGATGGGGAGCTGCAACGCGACCGGCTTCGCCTTGAGCGTCTTCTCGATGTCGTCGAGCGCGCGCAGGAAGCTCGCGCGGTCCTTGTCGAGCTTGTTGACGCACGCGATGAGCGGCAGGGCGCGGTCCACTGCCATTTCCCAGTGCGCTTCCGTCTGGTGCTTGACACCGCTCACCGCGGACACGAGCAGGAGCCCGCCTTCGACGACGGCCAGCGAACGATCCGTGTCGGTGAGGAAGTCCGAGAAGCCCGCCGTGTCGAGCAGGTTGAGCATCACGCCGTCGTGCTCCGCGTAGGTGATGTGCGTGGCGACGGTGAAGTTGCGCTTCGCCTCCTCGGGCTCCGCGTCGAGGTGGCTGGTCGATCCGTCCTTGCTGGCCCTCGCGGGAGCGTCATGCCGGAGCAGGGCTTCCGTGAGGGCCGTTTTTCCAGCCCCGTCGTGCGCGACGATCGCCACGTTGCGAATCTGCTTGGGATCGAGCATGGGAATCTCCGTTTGAGACAGCTACAGTAGATCATCCCTCGCTGGTTGTACCGAGGCACCCCATGACGCGTGTTCGCCTGGCGGCGCTTGCGCTGCTGTGCGCCTTCTCGGCCGCTGGCCAGCAGCGATTTCCCACCTCCGGAGTGCCTCAGCCGGCGCAGAGCTTCGCCGCGAGCGACGACGCGACGGCGCTTTCCGGAAATCCGGCGGCGCTCGGGTTCAGCGAGGGAGTGCTGCTCGAATACGCGGGAGCTCGCGGCTACCGCGCGGGCATGTTCCGCGCCGACGGGGCGTACCTGTCGTTGGCCCGGTGGGGCGCCGCTCTGGGAACGTCGCTCGAATGGTTGCACCAGGGCTCGCAGTGCACGGCCGTGACGCCCTGCTCGCGCCGCTTTACGTTGGGCGGCGCGCTTCGCGGCAACGTGCTTTCCATCGGGGCGGCGCATCACGGCTTCTCGAGCGACGAAACCGCCGACCTCGACCACCTCGGATCCTGGGACGTCGGCGCCCTCGCGCGTCCCTTCCGCTGGTTGTCGCTGGGCTACACGGCGCTCGACGTCAACGCGCCGACGTTCGGCGCAACGCGGCTGCCGCGCAGGCACGTGGCCGCGCTGGCGCTGCGTCCCGTGGGCGAACGGGTCACGCTCGCAGCCGACGCGACGTTCCGTTCGTGCACCAGCGACGGCGTGCCTTGCGGCGTCGACCACCCCGACTGGGCGTTCACCGGGGAAGCGCGTCTCGCGCGCGGGCTGCAGCTCGTCGGACAGCTCGGGTTCAGCGACGCGGGCACCTTCTCCGGTCAGATCGGCCTGCAGGTCGATCTCAGCCACGTCGGGATCCGAAGCGCGGCGAGCTTCCCCGGCGCAGGCGGCACCGGATCCCAGCTCACGGTCGTGCGGCTCTCGTCCGCGCGCTATCCGGCGGTCGGAATCCCGGGTCGTCGCGCCGTCGAGCTCGATCTCGATGATGCTTTGCACCGTCCCTCGTCCGGATTCGTCGGCGTGCTGTTCGGCAAGACACACCGGGACCCGCTCGCGCTGACGGTCGAGGAGCTGCACCGGCTGGCGCGCGACGGAACTGTCGACGCGGTCGTCTTGCGCTCGGGCGGGCTGCCGCTCGGGTCCGGTCGCTCGGAGGAACTCCGCAGCGGAATCGAGGAGTTGCAGGCGGCCGGCAAGAAGGTCGCCTTTTATCTGGAATCGGCCGGAGACCTCGACTATAGTGTCGCCTCTGCGGCAGACAGGGTCTATGCGGCTCCGCAGGCGGTCCTGGCGGTCAATGGTTTTTCCGCGACGGCGCTCTTCGCCGCCGCGGGCCTCGACAAGCTCGGAGTGAAAGCGGAGTTCGTCCGCTCTGGCGCCTACAAGACGGCGCCAGACGTCTTCACCCGCAGCGACATGTCGGGCGAGCAGCGTGAGGTGGTGAACGCGCTTCTGGACGACGTCTACGGCCGCTATGTGCGGCGCGTCAGCCTGGCGCGACACCTCGATGAAGAGAAGTTCCGGCGCCTCCTGGATCGCGGGCTTCTGACGCCCCAGGAAGCGCAGGCCGAAGGGCTGGTCGATGGGCTCGTGTATCCGGACCAGCTCGAGCAGGAGGTGGGGAAGCTGATCGGCGCGCACGTCGCACTCAAAAAGATCGGAACGGAGCCGCCTGCGGAGAAGGATCCGCGCTGGACGCGGCCGCCGACCATCGCCGTCGTCCGCGTCGAAGGTGACATCGCGCGCGGCGAAGGCGGAGAGGACCCGCTCGGCATCGTCGAGGTGGCTGGATCGGATTCGATCGCGAGACGCATCCACCGCCTCACGGACGACCCGTCGGTGAGGGCGATCGTGGTCCGCATCGACTCGCCGGGCGGGGACGGCAACGCCTCCGATCTCATCTGGCGCGAGCTGGTGCGGGCCCGGGAGAAAGGAAAGCCGGTCCTGGCGAGCATGGGCGACGTCGCCGCCTCCGGCGGCTACTACGTCGCCGTGGCCGCCGACGAGATCTATGCCGAGCCTTCGACGATCACCGGCTCGATCGGCGTCTTCATCGGCAAGTTCGACCTGGACGAGCTGTACCGCTCGCTCGGTCTGAAGCTGGTCACGAACAAGCGCGGCAAGAGCGCCGACCTGTTCTCCACGGCGCGAGCATTGACCCCCGACGAGCGGCGCATGATGCAAGGGTGGGTCGAGGCGTTCTACCAACAGTTCGTCGACCGGGTCGCGCAGGGAAGGCGGCTCTCGCGCGAGCGCGTCGACGAGCTGGCGCGGGGGCGAGTCTGGAGCGGCCAGCAGGCGCTGGAGCGTGGTCTGGTCGACAAGCTGGGTGGGCTGCGCGAAGCGATCCAGGCGGCGAAGGTGCGAGCCCGTATCGCGCCGGAGGACCCGGTGTTGCTCGACGACCCGGGCAAGCGGGAAGTCAGCGTGGGCCCCGCCCTGCAGCTGCTCCCGGGTGCTCTGCGTCCGCTCCCTGCGCGCGCGGTTCGCGCGCTCTCCTTGCTCGGCGAGCCGGGGACGCTTCGCGCGGCGCTTCCGTTCGATCTCGAGGTGAACTGAGTGCCTGCATCGGTCTTGATCGTCGAGGACGAGGACAGCGCGTCGCGCCTCCTCGCCTCCATCTGCTCCGAGCTGGGCTTGCGTGCTCAGACGACGCGTTCGGGCGCGCAAGCGAAGGAGCTGTTGTCGCAGGCGGCGCAAGCGAACCAGCCGTTCGCGGCGGTCGTGCTCGATCTGGTGCTCGCGGAGCTGGACGGGTTCCAGGTCGGCCAGTTCGTCCGTGGCCAGCCCTGGGGCGCGCAGCTCCCACTCATCGTGGTGAGCGGGGTCTACAAGCAGCCCAACGCCGAGCTGATGGCGCGGCTCACACCGCAGGCCTACTTCGCGAAACCGTTCGAGGTCTCGCGGCTACGCGACGCGCTGGTGAAGGCCTGCAACGTCGAGGGGGTCGCCACCTCCGTCGAGGGCGACCTTCTGCGCAAACCTACGCCGGTGTTGTTCATCGACCTGCTCAAGCAGAAATCCGACGCGTTGCTGACGCTGACCACCGACGGAACCGTCCGCAAGATCCACTTCGAGAAGGGCCAGGTGCGGTTCGCGCAGAGCAACGTCAAGGCCGAGGCGGCCGGGGCGGCGCAAGTCGCCGCGGGCGTCATCAAGCAGGCGTCGTTCGATCGCGCGGTCGCGTTCGCCAAGCAGAACAAGGTCGCGCTGCACGAGGCGCTCGCCCACGCCCGGGTGCTGTCACCAGAACAGCTCAAGGAGGCCTTGCGCCAGCAGACCGCCGACGTCGCGTTGAACGCACTCAACTCGACGCACGGGTCCTGGCGGCTCGATCCACAAACACCGGCGCAACTCAATGCGATACCCGAAGCGCGCATGAGTCCCGTGGCGCTCGTGCTCGAAGCGGCGAAGCGGTTCGCGTCCCCCGAGGCGGCGCGCGCATGGCTCGAGGCGCATGCGGACGATCGGATGTCCCGTTCGCCGGAGCTGGAGCGCGAGCTGTTCTCGGTTCGCAACGTCTGGCCGGGCGAGGGAGTGACGCCGCTCGCGACCAATCAGCGGCCCATTCGCGAAGCGTTGGCCCGGGTGAAGCCCGCAGAGCTTCCCCTCTTCTCCTGGCTCTGCCAGAGCGGCCTCGTCACGCTCGCCGGAGTGGGCAGGACCGAGGCGAAGGCGACCGAGGCGGCGGCCCCCAGGCCGGAGGACGAGGACAAGGGCAAGACGTTCACCTCTGACGCGGACTGGTCACGTCGCGTGATCTTCGCCGAGCGCGACCGTCTGAAGAACGCGAATCATTATGACGTCCTGGGCGTCCAATCGACGGCGACCGCGGAGCAGATCAAGGACGCGTTCATCGCGGCCGCGAAGCGGTTCCATTCCGACGCTTTTGCGGGACAGGAGCTCGGGTCGGCCCGACGGGTCGCCGAAGAGCTGTTCGCCCGTATCGGCGAGGCACACACGGTGCTCTCGAACGCCACCACCCGCGCGAATTACGACGTCTACCTGGACCGTAAAGCGAAGGGGTTGCCCACGGACGTGGGCGCGATCCTGCGCGCCGAAGGGATCTTCCAGAAGGGCGAAGTGCTCTTCAAGGCGGGCAAGTTCGCCGAGGCGGAGACGGTGTTCCGCGAGGCCATCGCCTTGAACCACACGGAGGCGGAGTTCCACGCCTACCTCGGGATGACCATCTATCGAGCACGGGGCAACGCGCAGGAAGCCCTGGAGCTGGTCGAGAAGGCGTTGGCGATGGACGGGCGGCTGAAGAGCGCCACGTTGTTCGCCGCGCAACTGCACGAGGCGCTGGGAGACGCGGAGAAGGCGAAGTCGGTGCTGCGCAAGGCTCTGGCGGCCGATCCGGAGTTCGCGGACGCGCGCGCGGAGCTCGGGCGTCTGCGACGCGGACCGGTGGAAGAGAAGAAGAGTTTTCTCGGTCGTTTGCTGAAGAAGTGAAGCGCCGCTCGAATGGAGCCGCGCAAAGTGGAGCGTACAGATGAACGGTGAAGGACAAAGGCCCCCGGGGACCGAAACCCAGCCGGCGACGCACGATGCGCCCGAGCCTGGGAACGCGCGGTACCCGCAACACACACCGAACGGCCAGCAGCAGCAGCAGCAGCAGCAGCCTGGCGAAGGCGGCGGCCGGCGACGGTTCCGGCGACAGCGCCGCGGCGGACGCGGGCGCGGCCGCAACCGCGGCCAGCAGCAGCAGCAGAACATGCAGGCGCCGCTCGACGCGCAGGGACGCATCCTCGACGTCGAGAACGAGAGTCTGCCCGACGAGGGCGGCCCCGACATGGTGCCGCAGCCCGGCGAGCCGCAGGCGCTCGCCGCGCAGGGCGACCCGCAGGGCTCGCAGACAGGCGCGGAGATCGCAGGTGGACCGTCGGCGCCTCCGCCGGGCACGACGGCGCTCAGCGAAGTGTTGCCGCCGCAGCAGCAGGGAGCGCAGCCCGGCATGGCGCGGCCGCAGCAGAATCAGCAGCGACCGCAGCAGCGGCCGCAACCGCGGCAGGAACCGCCGGTCGCGATCGAAGGCGTCCTGGACATCGATCACCGCGGCAACGGTCGCCTGCGCATCGCCAAGCTGAACTTCCTGCCACAGCCGGACGACCCGGACGTGCCGCGCCACATGATCGAGCGCGATCGCCTCCGCGGGGGCTCGCTCATCACGGGCCAGGCGGTGCGCCGCAACGGGCGGCTGCAGCTCATCCGCACTGAATCGGTGGAGGGGCTTGCACCTCAGCAGGCCGCGGCGCGGACGCTGTTCCAGAACCTGACGGTCATCGATCCCGACGACCGGCTCGTGATGGAGACGACTCCGAAGGAGACGCTGACGCGCGTCATCGACATCGTCGCGCCCATCGGGCTCGGCCAGCGCATGCTCATCGTCTCACCGCCGAAGGCGGGCAAGACGATCATGCTGCAGAAGATGTGCCTCGCCATCTCCATCAACAGGCCGGAGGTCGTGCAGTTCGTGCTGCTCGTCGACGAGCGGCCCGAGGAAGTGACGGACTTCCGCCGCACGGTGAAGGCCGAGGTCTTCGCGTCGTCCGCGGATCGCCCCACCGAGGAGCATCTGCACGTCGCGGAGATGGTCCTCGAGCGGTCCAAGCGGCTCGTCGAGGGGGGCAAGGACGTGGTGATCCTGCTCGACTCGATCACGCGCCTGTCGCGCGCCTACAACAAGGAGGTCGAGTCCAGCGGCCGCACATTGTCGGGAGGTGTCGATTCCCGCGCGCTCGAGCGTCCGAAGCGGCTTTTCGGCGCCGCGCGGAACGCCGAGGAAGGCGGCTCGCTGACGATCATCGCCACGGCGCTGGTCGACACCGGCTCGCGCATGGACGAAGTGATCTTCGAGGAGTTCAAGGGAACCGGTAACTCGGAGATCAACCTGGACCGGCAGCTGGCGGAGAAGCGCATCTGGCCGGCGATCAACATCCAGACCAGTGGCACGCGCAAGGAAGAGAAGCTGTTCTCGCAGCACGAGTACGAGAAGGTGAAGAAGCTGCGCGGCGCGTTGTTCGCGCTGAAGCCGGTGGAGGCGATGGAACGGCTGCTCAAGTCGGTTTCGGAGTTCAGCAGCAACGCCGAGTTCCTGGACGCGATCTAGTGAAGCTCGTACTGGCGATTTTGCTCTGCGTCGCTGGAATCGCGCGTGCGGAGATCGCCGACTCGGGGGCGAACGGCTTCACTATCAAGATCAGCACGAGCATCCACGCACCTCCCGCGGAGGTGTACGACCGGATCGTCCGCGTCGGCGATTGGTGGGACTCGCAGCACACGTACTCGGGCGCTGCGCGCAATCTGTCGATCGACGCTCGCGCTGCGGGTTGCTTCTGCGAGAAGCTCTCGGACGGCGGAACGCTGCAGCACATGCAGGTCCTGGTTGCCCGGCCCGGGAAGATGCTGCGCATGTACGGCGGCCTGGGGCCGCTGCAGGGAATTGCGGTCACCGGGCCGATGACGTTCGATCTGAAGCCGGAGCAGAGCGGGACGCGGCTCGAGTTTTCGTATTCCGTCGTCGGCTACTCGCCCCAGGGAATCGCCTCCTGGGCAGCGCCGGTCAACCAGATGCTCGGCATGCAGATCGCGAGGCTGAAGAATTACGTCGAAACCGGCAACGGGACTCCGCAATCAGCCGCCCACCCGAAGGCTGAACAACCCCGACCGCGCTGACGTGACCGTGTGACGGTGAGGGGGGTCTGCCGCCCGTGCGCCTCGTCTTTATAGCTCTGTTGCTCGGCGCTCCCGCTGCTCGGGCCGCTGATAAAGTGGGCATTCAAGTCGAATTCGGAATCGGCCCTGTCTGGGCGTTGACGGAGAAGTGCCGCTACTACGGGTGCCCATCGGCAGTGGGTGTCTCACTCCGCGCCGGCTACGCACTGTCGGACGTTGCTTCGATCGGACTCCGCGCGAGCGCCGCATTGGGCCCCGAGGGTATTGGGACACCGTGTGGCGCCGGGTCGAGCTGCGAACGTTTCGGCGGGTACCGCGCTGCCTC
>Ga0209474_10000847_pt1 | contig 31618 bp, 20 predicted proteins | sample GraSoiAngelo_145_FD_185902 | JGI IMG/M metagenome (GOLD analysis project Ga0209474, IMG submission 185902) | Grasslands soil microbial communities from the Angelo Coastal Reserve, California, USA - 14_1009_05_20cm (SPAdes) (version 2) | ecosystem: Environmental > Terrestrial > Soil > Grasslands...
CGCGGCACCCAGGTCTCGCCCCGAGAGCCGGGCCGTGACCCCCACGAAGGTCTTGAGGTTCTCGCGCTGGATTTCCGTCTCGGGCTGCCCGGTTTGCACCTGCGCCACCGTCGACAGCGGCACGAGCGCGCCGCTGGGCGTACGCAGCCGCAGCTCGGGGAGCGGGGTCCGGGCCAGGACGCGGAGATCGTAGAGGCGCTCGCCGACCTGGACTTGACCCGCAACGGTTCCGCTGACGGCCGGCTCGACCGCGGCCTGGACGCCTTCGGTGGTGAAGCCGAAGCGGGTCGCAGCGGACGGATCCAGCCGGACCTCCAGCGCTGGACCGGCAATGACGATGCCGTCGAAGACGTCTTCGAGACCGTCGACCTTGGCGATGCCGTCGGCCACCTTGCTCGCGGTGCGCGCGAGGACCTCCGGCTGCTCGCCGAAGAGCTTCACGTCGACCGGTTGCGGAGAGCCGCCGCTCAGGTCGCCGATGTTGTCCTCGAGGAGCTGGCCGAAGTCGGTGTGGATGGCGGGCTCGCGCGCCGCGATCCGCGTCCGCAGGTCGCTGATGACGTCGTCCACCGGGCGGCGCTCGCGGAGCGGCTTCAAGCGGATGACGTAGTCTCCCCGGTTCGGTTCGGTCAGCGAGAATCCGAGCTGCAGGCCCGTCCGGCGCGAATAGCTCGCCACGTCGGGGAGAGATGTGATGACCTTCTCCGCCTCGCCCAGCATGGCATCCGTGTCGCTCAACGACGTGCCCGGTGGCGTCCAGTAATCGAGGATGATCGATCCTTCATCCATGCTGGGCAGGAAATCGGTGCCGATCCGGCTGTAGAGCAGGTAGCCGGCTCCGATGAGGAGCACGATCACGAGGACGGCGGCGCTTCCGTGGCGCAGGAAGAACCGCACCGTCGCGCGGTATCCCCTCCCCAGGCGATCGGAGATGCCGCGCTGGAGGCGCCTCAGGCGAAGCAGCGCGGGCCGATCGCGGACCACCGGCCTGGACGCACGAGGCAGCGACACGGGAACCGCGAAAGCCGCGATGGCGAACGAGACCGCGAGGGCGAGGGCCATCGTCAATGCGAGCGGCTTGAAAAAAGCGCCCACCACGCCGGTGAGAAGCGCGAACGGCAGGAAGATGACGATGGTCGACAAGCTCGATCCCACCAGCGCCGGCAGGATCTCCGCGAGGCCGCTCGCGGTCGGATCCGGCGAGATGGCTTCCTCGCGGTGCCGGTGGATGTTCTCGATCACCACGATCGCGTCGTCGGCGATGAGCCCGAGCGCGGCGGCGACGCCTGCGAGCGTCATCAGATTGAGCGTCTGCCCGAGGAGGCCGAGCCCGAGAGCGACGATGGCCACGCAGAGCGGGATGGCGATGACCGCGACGGCCGTGAGCCGCAGGCTGCGCAGGAAGAGGAGCAAGACCAGCCCTGCGAGGACAACGCCGATGAGGATGGCGTCGCGCACGCCGGCGATCGAGTCCGAAACGTACCGGGCTTGATCGTAGAAGGTGGTCCATTGCACGCCTTTCGGCAAAAGCTCCGGACGCGAACGGAAGAGGTCGTCGACCGCCTTGGCGATGGCGACGGTATTGGCATCCGCCTGGCGGATGACGTTCACCAGCACGGCGGGCTTGTTCTCCGAGGTGGTGCGGACGTACGAAACCTGGTCGGCGACGTCCACCTTGCCGAGGTCGCCGAGCGTAGCGGGGACACCGTTCGGGACCGGTACCGCGAGCTTGCGCAAGGCGTCGATGCTGTCCGCGCGACCGTCCACGAGCGTCAGGTAGAGCTCGTGATTGGCCTCGGTGAGGCCGGCCGAGAGGATCTGGTGGTTGGCGCGGATGGCGGTGACGACGTCGCCGGGCGCCAGGTGCCGCGACTCGAGCGCGGCGCGATCGAGCTGGATCTGGAACTCGCGCTGCCGCCCGCCGCTCACGACGATGCGCGCGACTCCAGGAATGCGAAAGAGCTCCGGCTTCAGCGTGTAATCGGCCAGCTCGCGAAGCTGGAACTGCGTCGCGGAATCCGAAGTGAGCGCGTACCCGAGGATGGGGAACACCGCCGGATTCATCCACTGCACGTCGATGCGGGTCTGGGGCGGCAGGTCCGGGCGGACGCGCTGCATCTCCGCCTCCGAGCGCTGGAGCGCCGCCTGCATGTCCGTGCCCCAGCTGAACTGCGCCGCGAGCTCGACCGATCCGCGCGAGGTGGTCGACCGCACGAGCGACACGCCGGGGACCCGCAATAGCGCCTCTTCGAGAGGGCGGGTCACCGAGGGCATGACCTGCTTCGCGGGGGCCTCGCCGACGTCGGCGATGACCTTGACGAGCGGGAACGTCACCGAGGGAAAGATCGCCGACGGCAGGCGCGACGCCTGGAAGACGCCAGCCGCCGCGAGCAGGAGGAGCAAGAGCCAGATGGCGACGCGCCGATTTCGCGACGACTCGACCAGCTTCATCGACCGACCTGCACCGGCGCGCCGTCGGGCAGGCCGACTTGCCCGTCGGTGATCACCTGGGTTCCTTCGCTCAGCGCAGGCTCGACCACTTCGACCTGGCCGTCCGCCGAAGCCCCGCTGCGCACCGTCTCCCAGTGCGCCTTCCCGTTCTCGGCGATTGCCACGCGCTGTATCCCGCTGACGTCGTCGCGCAAGATGGCAGCTTGCGGAACCACCAGGACGTTGCGCCGCTCTCCGACCGTGATGGTGGCGGTCCCGAACAGTCCCAATGCCTGCGGCGCGCTCTGCAAGTCGATGCGAACCGGCTCGGTCAAGTCGGAGGGCGATGCGGCGGGAAGGACGCCGTGGACGCTGCCCCGTATCGGAGCCGGATGCGCGGAGAGCGCCACCTGTGCCGCCTCGCCCGCGCGGATGCGGGGAAGGTCCGTCTGCACGATGTTGGCGACGAAAACGAACGAGTCGCTCGCCGCGAGGCTCAAGAGATCCTGGGCCTCGGCGACGAGCGCCCCTTCGTCGGCTCCGTGGGAAACGATCACTCCCGTCTCGGGAGCGCGCAGGTTTGCCTGCACCAGGCTGCCCTGCGCGATCTCCAGGGCGCGGGCAGCGTCGCTGCGCTGTTGCGGCGTGGTCGCCGCCCGCAAGAGCGCCCGCGCACCGGTGAGCGCGCTCTCGCTCTCCTGGGCGATGAGGACGGCCACGACCTGTCCTTTCTTCACCGAGTCGCCGTCGGTGACGCGCAGCTCGTGCAACAGGCCCTTGAACGGAGCGCGGATCTTCTGCTGCTCCAGCGCGTCGGTGCGCCCGGATCCGGTGACTGTGATCGGCACGGTGGCCCGGACCACTCGCGCGACTTTCACGGGCGTACCCGTGGGGCCGGCATCGTCGGCGGAGGCGCTGGTCGCCGCGTCGGGCGGGCGCGCAGGGTCGGCGGGCGAGGTGCGGCAGGCGGCGAGGGCGAGAAGGATCATCGCAAGGGATTGCCTCACGGCGTTCCCCAGCGTAAGGCAGTCGCCTCGGCGATGCGAAAGGAGAGGACTGCGTCGCTGTACGACTGCGCGGCCGCGAGGAGGCTGGAAAAGGAGTCGAGCACGTCCAGCGCAGTGCCGCTTCCTCCGCGATAGAGGCTTGCCGCGATCAGGTACGCGTCCCGGGCGAGTGGGATCGCCTGCTCTCGAATCTGCACCTGGCGATACCAGCGCCGCGCGTCCTCCACCGCCATCGTCCACTTCAGCCGCGCGTCGCGGCGCTGCAAGGCGATCCGCCTGCGCGCCTGCTCGGCCCGCGCTTGCGCCTGGCCGACCTGCCCCTGGTAGATCCCGAAGTCGAGGAACTGCCACGACAGGGAGATGGTCAGCGAGGCACCCATGTCGCTGCGCAGTCGTGAGCCGAGCGACCCGGAGGGAGCGTCGCTCGCGAGACCGCCGCCCAGGATTCCGAAGTCGCCGGACAGGTCCAGGTGCGGTCGCCGCGCCGCCCGCGCGACGGTGACGTTGGCCTCTGCCGCGGCCAGGTCGGCATCGAGCTGGACCAGCTCGGGCACCGCCTGCCACGCCGACCCGTCCACGCTCGCCAGCGGCGCGGCCACGGAGGACGGCGCAACCGACAGGGGCGGTCCGGGATCGCGTCCGAGGAGATCGGCGAGGACCAGCTGGGCGGCCTGCAGCTTGCGACGCCCCTCTTCGAGGTCGGCCTCGAGACCCGAGAGCCGCACCCGCGTCTTCAGCAGATCCGACTCCAGCCCTTCCCCGGCAGCCTGGCGCGCGCGAATGGTGGCGAGATAGCCCTGGAGCCGTTCCAGCGCCTGCTCCTGCGCCGCGACGTCGTCCTGCGCTTTGACGAGCTCGCTGAAACGCGTGCGCACCTCCAGCTCGAGATCCTTTCCCGCGACGCGGAAGCCGGCCAGCGAGGAACGGATCTGCGCGTCCGCGGCAGCGACCTGCGCTCGGAGCGCGCCTCCGTCGTAGAGCGTCTCCTTGCCGACGAGCTGAAGCCGCTCCTCGCCGGCGATCGAGGCAGCGCCGCCCGAGCCGTAGCCGAAGCCCGGAGGAGCGACTTGAAAGTCGCTCTCGACGGAGAACCGCGGCAGGCGCCCGCCTCGAGCGGCGCGCGCTTGCTGCTCGGAGACCGCGACCTCCATCTCCGCGACGGGAAGGCGCGCATTGTGGGCCGAAGCCTCCGCGAGCGCTCGCTCCAAAGTGAGCGGCGCTTCCGCGCGCAGCGGAAACGGCCAGGCCATCGCCACCAGGATCCGGGCGAGGTGTACCGCCCGCATCAGCAGCCCTCGTCGAAAGAGAGCTCGAACATCGCCGCGGCGAGGGCCGTGTCACGCATCTCTATCCTCCTGTGGAGAGATGCGGAGATATATGCCGCGATCGACGGACGTGCCCGCTCTAGCTCCGTCTTTCGTCGCGCCTTGCCGACTTACCTTAGAGCTCTCTCACCTCCGGCTTCCCCTGCCGCCCGTCCTCCAGCGAGAAGGCGAGCGGGGATCCACGGAGAGGAAGTCCTGATCGGTGCTCGCGCCGGGATCGCCCGCGACGCCCACCACGCCGATCTTCTTGGAGGCGACACGCGTTCCGCCGTCGTCGAGCACGACGTTGAACTGACCGGGTCCGGTCGGCGTGAAGGCCACCTCGTAGGTGCCGTCGCCGTCGTCGAGGACCGGCACCTTGAGCGCCTGGTCGTCTCCGTGGAAAACCGACGCGGAGGGGTGGGCGAGGGACTTCGGGCCCCCCTTGTCCTTGAGCACGAACTTCACCGTCGGGGCGTCGCCGAAATTGATCCGAACAGGTTGCTCGATGACCTCGTGGTCCAGCTGGATCTCCGCGATCGCCACCCGCTTGACGAGCTCCAGGCGTCCCTTGTCCTCGTAGACGACGCCCGGCGTTCCTACGGAAATCGGTTCGCCCAGGCCGCTCACCGCAGTCGCCGGCCCGACGTCGCGCCGCGCCGTGCTGCCCATCCGCTCGCGCGGCGAGCCTCCCAGGAGCCAGAGGCCGAGGAGGCAGAGGATGCCTCCCAGGCCGAAAACGATGGAGAGAGCCTTTTTCATCGCATCCTCATTGCATGCTTCGACTTCGCGCCCTTCACGTCCACATCTTCCTCGGGCGGTACCTCTATGAGGCCTGCCGCGACTCCGACGACTCCGAGGTGCACCGCCGGGATCGACCCGCCGGGCACGCCGCGAACCGCGGCCGCGATCCAGTACTGGCCGGGTCCTTGCGGAGTGAACTGCACCTCGAAGACTCCCCTCTTCGACTCCCGCGCGGGCAACTCGATGCCGGGCCCGTTCGGTGCGTGGCGAAGCGAGAACGAGACGTCGCTCGACCGAACCCGAGCGCCCGGCGCCGTCAAGCGGAACCGGAGAGGAGCGGTCTTCTTCACCTTGAACCTCGTCTGGGTGTCGAAGAGCGGGGCAAGCGACACCCCCTTCGCGCGGGCCGCCGCCGGGCCGGCGCCGGCCGCCCGCGAAGGCAGCACGGCGGCGACGGCCAGCGACAGCCCCGCGAAGAGGGCGAGACGCGTATGCATCGGGGCGCGTCTCACTGGTTGCCGCTCACGTTCAGGGCGTAGAAGTAGGTCGGTCCGCCCTGTCCGTCCGCATCGGAGACGACGATCTCGTAGTCGCCCGCCGCCGCGGCGCGGAACGACGTCTGGATCATCGGAGATCGATCGAGGAGCGGCAGGAGCGGGTGCTGCGCCGACTCCGCGAAGTTGAACCCTCCCCTGCGGTCGGCCGCGCTCCAGGAGAGCACCTCGCCTTGCGCGCCACGCACCTCGAGCTTCGGCATCAGTGCCGAGCCCCAGTCGGACAGCGACGTTCCAGAGGCAGCCCCGGGCGCGGCGAGCAGCGACACCGTCATCAGCTGACCCGCCTCGGCGTGGATGCGGAAGTGGTCCCGGTCGCCGGCCGCCCCGATGGCGCCCGAGATCCAGCCGCTCGGCGCGATGGCGTTGGCCTGCGCCGCCGAATCGTTCGGCTCCGCTTCGCGCTCGGTGGCCGCCAGGCGCTCGAGCCGAAGCCCGAAGCGGCCGCTGGTGGCGCTCCTCACGCGCACGAAGTACGTCCCGGTCGCCTGCAGGATGGTCTGGCGCACGTTGAACTTGCTCTCTGCCGCGGTTCCGAAGGCGGAGCCGGCGGCGAGCGCGGTGACGCCGTCGGTTCCGAGCAGCACCGCATCGGCGCCCGAGGACGGGGTCATGAGGAGGGTTGCGCCCTGTAGCTGGGTGCGATCCTCGACGGCCAGCGCGACGACATCTCCTGCCGTGCCGCCGAACGCGAAGTATTGATCGCTGGCCACGGTGGAGGAGCCGCTGACCTCGGCCCCGTACCTGATGGGCGTCGCCGTGGCGGCGCTGGCACCGCCGCCCTGCGCGACCGGGAAGTACGGGACCTGCAGGTAGGAGAGGAAGTAGGGGCTCGCGCCGGTATTGGAGGGCGACTCGGCCCGAGTGACGCGCACGTAGTAGGTCCCCGGGCCGGTGACGATGTAATCGACGGCCGGGTCGAGGCCGTACGTATTGTCGTTCGACCACAGCACCGCGCCGCTCGCGTCCTGCAGCTCGAGGCGCGGATCCCAGGTGACGTCGCCATAGGCCGCGCCGTTGCGGGCGGCGGTCAGGTCGATGCGAACGCGCGACGGAAGGGCGATGGCGATCTTGTAGAAGTCAGATGCCGTCGCGTTGTTCGCCGGCGTGTCGAAGTGCCCGTAGAGGACGCCCGGCAAGAACGGCTGCGCCGTGGCCTGGCTGTCGTTCTGGCCGGTGCTGCCCGCCGGCTCGTTCTCGGTCTGCACGATCGCGCCCAGATTCGGGAGCAGTTTCATGACGACGCCGTACGCTCCGGAGAGGAACCCTTGCTGATCCAGGTCGCAGGCGAGGAAGTAATCGCCCTCCACCGGCAGCCGCACCATGGAGAAGCCGTTGTCCACGCCCTTCGCGTCGGGGTTCGTCGCTCCGCTGCGCGCGATTTCTGTCGTCCCGTCCGGAGCGAAGAGGCGAAGCCGCACCGAGGTGTCCCAGTTGTTGATGTCGAGCCGGTTGGCGAAGCTCGAGACGCTGAGGATGTCCCCGACCTGGGCGTGGAACACGTAGTAGTCCACGTGGCCAGGAACGAGAGACGCGAACAGCGGCACGTTCGGGCTGATCGGCTGCGCCGACGTTGGCGGGACATTCGGCGGCGGCGGCGGGGCGGTCTGCGGCGGCTCGACGACGGAGAAAGCCGCCGCGAAAGCCGCCGACGTGACATCGGGCGCCTTCGGTCCGTGCACGTTGAGCGTGTAGCCCTCACCCACCTTGTCGATGACGAGGTCGTTGAACGTCACGACCCCCTTCACCGTCGCTCGGCTGAGCGTCCCGCCGAGCCTCGCTCCCGCCGGGTTCTTGTTCAGCTTGATCTCCACGCGCTCGGAGACGTCCATCAGGTCTCCCGCCGAGTTGCGGTAGGACACTTCGACCCGGAACGGCTGGCCAGGAGGGACGTCCGGGCTCAGGTCGATCCGGAACGACAGCTGGTCACCCTTCTTCAAGGCGAGCCCGCCGGCCATCCGCGCCAGGAACCCCTTTGCGGCGCCGGTTGCCGAGCCGTTCTGGCTGAAGATGGGCTCCGCCCGATCGCAACCCTGGTTGGCGAGCACCGCGACGCTCATGCCGATCGCGAGCGCCAGTTTCATCCGCTTCACGGAATCCCCCTTCGAACGAGCTGGTTTCATGGCGACCTGGTCTTGGTGCTTGGCTTCAGTGTTCATGGGGGTCGAGTCCCAGGAAGGTTCCGAGCGGAGGAAGTCCCTCGGCAGAGCGGCCGGCCGCGCCGACGGGCGCGATCCGGATCAAGTCCGTGCAAGTGCTTGCGGTGCCGCAGCTCACCGATGCGCTGTCGCCCGGCGAGCCGTTCGGGACGAGCAGCTCGGGGTGATCGAAGGGAGCCTTCTCCCAGCGGACGCGCTCGTCGGTGAGCGAGAGGAGGAAGTCCACGATGTGCTGCTTGCCGACCTCGTTCATCCCGTCGATGCGATCGATGTCCGAGTCGAGGTTGGCGATGTTGTGCTCGTGGAAGTCGCCGCCGCGGGTGTAGAAGTCGACGACCTGCATCAGCGTCGCCTGACCGCCGTTGTGGAAGTACGGGCCGGTGAGCTCCACGTTGCGCAGCGAAGGCGTCTTGAAGGTGCCGTCGATCGCCACGCGATTCATGGGGCAAGGCTGGGTCTTGCCGTCGCCGCAGATGTTGGCCGGGTTGGGGAACGGCAGCTTGGTGCCGTTCTGCAGCATCAAAGCGCGCGCCGTGAACGAGAGCGGGTATCCGAACGGGTCGGCTCCTCCGCGTCCGAGGTCCTCCTCCGTGGGCCGCACTCCGATGTTGTAGAAGCCGGAGTCGTAGGTGGCGCCGTGGCCGTCGTTCATGTCCATGCGCTCGATGATCTGCTCCGGCAGATCGCCCGTGAAATTCACCCGGCCCACGTTGCTCACCGTCGCCTTGCTGAATTCGGGACCGAAGTGGCAGTTGAAGCAGCTACCGCCGGCGAAGGCCGGATCGGCCGGCGTGAGGAAGAGGTTCAGTCCCTCCTGCGCCGAGCGGCTCAGCGCCGAGGTGTCGCCCTCCTGGAAGCGATCGAACGGGCTGTCGTCCGAGATGAGCGTGTCCTCGTACATCTGCACGGCGAGGCCGAAGAAGAGCGAGAAGTTCGCCTCCATCTGCGTGTACTGGTTGCTCGCCAGATTCGCGGACGGCCTGGAGACGAGGTGCGCACCGCCGGCGTCGAAGCTCACCACCTGGCTATTCACGTTCCAGTACTGGGAGCGGAACGCGGCCTTGACCATCTCGGTGTAGGTCGTGTCGAGGCCCGGGCGGGTCCAGCGCGCGTTCTTTCGCACCAGGGTCCCGAGCACGCTGTCGGAGGCGTGCACCATCTGCTTCCCGAGCGGCCGCAGGCTGAGCAGCTTCTTGCCGATGTCCGGGAACGTCCGGTTGTTGAGCGACATCTCGGTGCCGCTCCCCGGGGGGCCCACCGCCTGAGACGCGAGGCTCGAGTTCTCCAGATGGACGGCGACGGCCTTGAGGGCGCCGGTTCCGTCGTCGGAGAAGACGCGGGCGTTCACGTCGGAATCTCCGAACGGGTTGTTGCCGTTGAAGATGAAGTTGGCGCGGCCGTCCCAGAAGTTGTTGTAGTTGAAGGCGGCGTTGATCACGCTCGGCGCCTGCCGGCCGGTGACGCGCCGGGTGTTGTTCGCGCCGACGTGGAAGACCGCATCGGGCGAGGTATTCCCGATCTCCTCGGCCAACCCGCGGATGAACCCGACGAAGTCCCCCTGGAAGACGCCCTGGGAGCCCATCACGTCGCTGCTGTCCGCGAGGATGCTGGAGAGGCGGTCGTCGCGATCGGCGAGGCGGTGGAAGGGAAAGTTCGCCCCCGCCACCGTGCTGTTGGGACCGGGAACGAGCTGAAAGGCGTTGTCGCCTCCCGGGTTCACCTCGTTCTTGCTGCGGCTATCCGCTCCCGCGTGGAAGTGGCAGCTCGCGCAGGCCTGGACGCCGTCGCTGCCGACTTGCATGTCCCAGAACAGAGCCTTGCCGAGGGTGATGGCGGCCTTCCGGTCCTTGACGATGGTCATGAGTGCCGCGGGCTCGGGCACCTTGAGGGTCTTGAGGGAATCGGGAGCAGTCAGGTTGACGGTGGTGCCCGCGGCTCTCGCGCTGGTACCTGCGCAGAGGAGCGCGAGCGGCACCGCCCAGACCGCTGTTTTCATCTTGTTTGAGTTCATCGGTTTCTCTGATTCAAAAGGGTTTGGGTAATCGAGTATCGAATGGTGGGTTCGGCCCGCCGGGCGCCCGTCGGTAATGATTGGGGACGTTCGGGGCCTTCACGACGGGCCCCGGCGGACCGAGAAGGAATCACCTGATGACGAGCGGGATCGTGATCTCGCCGCCGTGACTCGAGTGGACCGTCACCTGTGGCGTGACGCCGTCCGGGCCTGTCGGCGGGTTGAACCCGAGCCCTGTCACCTTCAGCAGGTAGTTCGGGAGCCCGGGGAAGAAGCCGACGGCCGGGGCGATGGGGTTGGGTTCCATCTGGCCGAAGCCCATCACCGTCATGACGATGGTCGGGTCGACGACGGTGTCGCTTGCGCTCACGCTGAGAAGGCCACCCTTGTGCCCCCTGAAACCGACCCGGTTTCCCTTGCCGGGCAGGCCCTTGTTGAAAGGAATCACCGCGGGCAGCTTGAAGTGCGCTGCCGTGGGCACCGGATCGAAGGAGTCCGCGGTAGCGGGGTCGATGACGGTGACGTTGACCGACGAGGTCGACGTGCCGAAGGCGTCCGTCACCGTGAGCTGGAAGGTGAGCAGCGACCCGGGCGCGATCCCCGCCGTGCTGTAACCCGGTTGCATCGGGTCGATTGCGTTCGGGGTGAGCGATGCGAACGGACCCGCGGTTTGCGTCCAGGTCACCGTCGGGATCCCGGCGTTCGGGTCCTCGAAGGCCGTCCCGAAGAGCCACTCCTGCATTCCTGAGGTGACGACGAGGTTCGCGCCAGCGTTGGCGATCGGCGCGGCGCCTACGCCCGCAGGCGTGGTCACGCAGGTGACAGCCGGCGGGGCGGGCGTTCCGGGCCACGGCGTCAGCTGGCCGACCAGGGACCCCGAGCCGAGCAGCGGGCCGGAGCCCTGCACGAGGAAGGGCATGTCCAGGAAGTTGTTCGCGACGATCGGGTCGCCGAGCCCGAGGTTCTCAGGGAAGATGAAGTCGAAGTTCGGCAGCCGGAACTGGCCGGAGCCGAAGCCGTTTGCGGCGCCGACCGGCACACCCGGCTGGGTGGGGTCGAACGGTAGGGTGGCGTCCGTCTGGCCGCCCTCGCTCGAGATGATCATCTCGCGCGTCGGCGGCATGAACTTGCCGCCCAACACGTGGAAGCGGAACCGTCCCACCGTCACCTGGGTCAACGGGTCCACCGTCCCGAGCAGGCGCAGCGTCTCATCGCCCGTGCAGGGATCGACGTCGACCGCGTTGATGTCGATGAGGTTCGTAGGGTCCGTGGTGAAGCCGACGATGAAGATGCGGCTCGTCGTCTCCTCCGCGATGGTGTTGGTCGGAATACCGCTGGTGCCGAGCAAGATGGTCTCGACGCTGACGTAGACCGGCTGCGTGCTGGGCGCGGTGAAGATGGCGAGCGACGCGGTGATCGTGTGCGCGGAGATGTAGTCCGGCGCCGCCTTCGTCACGTCACCCTTGGCCAGCGAGCCTGCCCAGGTGATGAAGTCGCCCACCATGAGCGGGACCTGGAAGCGAGAATCCGGGTAGACGGGAGGCGCCGCGGTCACCGAAGGCGAGGGCGTGCAAGGCGGAGCACCCGGGACCGGAACCGCCGGGCAAGTGACTCCCAGGGTCGAGAACAGCGGCGTGGGCGGCGGTGGCATGGTGAAGGTCTTGAGCGGCGCTCCGGCTGCGCGGTACGGGTCGACCGGGAACCGCGCGTCGCCGTTCAGCGGCCGGTTGCCGGCGGGGCACTGCGGATCGCCCCCGTCGGGCGCGCTGGTGGGCGACACGCGGGGAACGCAGACGGGATAGCCGGTCGCCGTCGAGACGGTCGAGTTGTTGAAGTCGCCGCTGAAGAGCGGTTCCGGGCTGTGCGCGATTCCCCAGCGTCCGACGGGATCGTTGATCTGCAGCCGCGTCCCGTTGGGAGCGCCGGTCGCGAGCACGCAGGGCTGCGTCGGGTCGCCGCCCGCGTAGATGAACCCGTTCGCGTAGTCGATGCAGTTGATGGTTCCGGCGCCGGCGTTCGCGCCTTGCTGGCTGACGGGCGCGATGAGCCCGACCACGTACTGGCTCTCGAGGGCGCCGGTGACGGGGTTCGGCAAGGAAACGACGTTGCCGATCACCCGGATGTCGAAGGACGGGAACGGACCCGATCCTGGCACCGCCGGATTCGCGTCCGCCAGGGCGAGGCCGGTCGTTCCTGCGGCCGGGCCGCCGGGGATGCCGTTGAGACCGGCGGTGCTGGTCCCGACCGGCGTCACGCCGACCTCGCCGCTCACGCCGGCCTGCGGGAAGAGCATCGCCCAGCTGACGGTGTTGGCGGGCATCTGGATGATGGTGTTGCACGGCACGATCATGGTGATGCCGTTGACCTTGACGGTGCCGCCCCAGAGGAGCGGGTCGGCGATCGCCGGGCACCGGCTATTGTCCGTCGTGGCCGCCTGGATGAAGCCGGTCACGTCGAACTGCGGCGTCGGTGAAGCGACGCTCCCGGCTACCGCCTGCGCGCTGGCGGCAGATGCGGCGAGCAAGCCGGCCAGCAGCGATCCCACGAACGTCCGCTTGTTGTCGATTGGCTGCGCTGCGACACACGGGTGCGCGACGCGATGACTTTCCATACGCTTCATGTGTTGTTCCCCCCCGGGAAGCCTGCGGTGCTGCTTGGTGTGTAAAGTTACACACGGAGACCCGAAGTGCGGTCAATCCTCGACCAAGGGCGCACTTACCAATCGTTAACGAATGTTGCGACACAAAGGATCGGCATTACGTCGCGGTCCTACATAATTTATTGTAAGTGAGATAAGCGGCGCCGGGCCTCGCCGCCGGCGAGGTCGGGCCTCCTCCCACCCCCGAAAGCGGAGGTCCCCGGCGGAACCGTCCCTCTGCCCGCTCGGCCGCTCCGCTGCACGGAGGTGCAGAGCGACCAAGGCCGCCCCAGGCCGCGTTGTGGGTTCGGTCCAATTCTGCTTTGATCCGTCAAGGGGTGGCTTTCGGCTTACGGTTTCGTAATCTCTGTGGGAGATTGAAGCTGACGAGTCGAGCCTCGGGCGCACGCCGATGATGAAAATCCTTTACATCGAGGATGACGCGGTCACGGCAGCCTTGCTCAAGGCCAAGCTCGTCGAGGACGGCAATGTCGTCGATCACGTGACCGAGGGGCGCGAAGGGCTCGCGCTCGCGGCCCGCGAGAGCTACGACGTCGCCATCATCGACCGCATGCTGCCGGAGATCGACGGTCTCGCCATCGTCAAGGCGATGCGGGGGGCGGGCGTGCGCACGCCTGTCCTCTTCCTCACCGCGCGCAGCGGTCTCGACGATCGCGTCGAGGGCCTGGAGGGAGGCGGCGACGACTACCTGGTCAAGCCGTTCGACTTCCCGGAGCTCATCGCGCGGCTCCATGCGCTCACCCGCCGTCCTCCGCTCGGTTCCGGACACGACACCGTCCTGCGCGCCGGCGACCTGGAGATGGATCTCATCAAGCGGGTGGTCACGCGCTCGGGCCAGCGCATCGAGCTGCAAGCCCAGGAGTTCAAGCTCCTCGAATACCTGATGCGCAATGCGGGGCGGATCGTCACCCGGGCGATGCTGCTCGAGAACGTCTGGGAGTTCCCTTCCGACCCGAAGACGACGGTTGTCGAAACGCACATCAGTCGCTTGCGCCGCAAGGTCGATCGGGATTTCGGCGAGGAACTGCTGGAGACCGTGCGCGGGGCCGGATACCGCCTTCGCACGCCATCCACACCGCGATCCGGGTAGCTCCGCTCCCAGCCGGGCGCGGAGGCGAGGTCATGGCGACGAGTCGGCGGCGGGCGTAGGCTGCCGCCGCGGCTGCGGCGCGGGCCTGGACGCCCCGTGGAGCTATCCGACGCCATCGGCAAAGCGACGTCGAAGGCCTCCGGCAAGGCCATCGAAGCCGAGCTGAAGAAGAAGAACGGCAAGGCAGTCTGGGAAATCGAGGTCCTGGCGGATAGCGGCAAGGTGGTAGAGGTCGACGTCGACGCGGATACCGGCGACGTCGTCGACTCCGAGACGCAGAAGAAATAGACGGGCGCGCTTGACCCTGGAATCAGTTACAGGGTGCAGCATGCGAACCATGGACGAGGGACAGGTCTCGCTCGGCGCGCTGGCGAAACAGGTCGGTGTCAGCACCGATACGCTGCGCTACTACGAGCGGCAGGGACTGTTGCCGCTGCCGCCACGTGCCGAGAATGGTTACCGGCGCTATGCGCGCGGTGCCGTCGACCGCGTGCGGCTCATCCGGCGTGCGCTTTCCCTGGGCATCTCGCTGGAGGAGTTGGGCAGGCTCCTTCGAGTGCGTGATCGCGGCGGCACGCCCTGCGCGACTGCGCGCGCATTGCTTGCGGAGAAGCTGAAGGCCCTCGACATGCGTCTTGCCGAGCTAGGCGCGCTACGCAAGACGCTGCAAGCGACGCTGCAGGACTGGGACATCCGGCTCGCCCGCACGCCTGCAGGGATGCGCGCCTCGCTTCTCGAAGCCGGCATTTCCGAGGCAAGCAGAGTCCGGCCCAAGCGCCCTGCTTTCGGCCCTTCACACGGACCCCGTCCACACCGGAGATATGCGCATGAACGGTAGAGTTGCCGCCGCCCTCACCATCTTCGTGACGGTCCCCCTCCAGGCCCAGGACCATTCCCACCACGATCACGCGCACGAGGCTGGCGTCGACAGCCGCGGCGACGAGGGAATGGGATTCTCCCACGACAAGGTCGCGCACCATTTCGGCCTCACCAGGTCGGGCGGGTTCATCACCGCCGAGGTGAAGGATCCCGCCGATGCCGCCAGCGCCTCGGATGTTCGGGAGCACTTCAACCACATCGCGGTCGCGTTCAAACGGGGCGACTTCAACCTCCCGATGTTCATCCACGGCCGCGCCCCGCCCGGCGTCCCGGTGATGAAGACGCTGAAGAGCGAAATCAATTACGATCTGCAGGACACGGCGCTTGGAGGAAGGATTGCCATCACCACGACGAATCCGAAGGCAATCGACGCGATCCATCGCTTCCTGAGATTTCAGATCCAGGACCATCGCACCGGAGACTCGACGGAAATCCAGCCCTAGTCGAAGCGGGAATTGAGAGACCGTGCTCACCGCTTCTGGCGGGTGTCCTCCGCGATCCAGTTGACCTCCCACGTCCTACCGCCATCGTCCGAGAACGCCTGCTCGAAGCGGATCGAGTCGGGGGAGATCGGCGTGATGACGAAGCGGACGAGGATGGCTCGCGGTCCGAGCGTATCCTGCCCGAAGAACACACCGCGGCCATCCTTGAACTCGCCGTACACGGCTGGGCTCAGCGCGCCGCTCCGGCTGTTCGAATACGTCAGGCTCCATTGGCGAGCATCCGGGTTGTAGAGCCGCAGGCTCAACCCCTCGAGGTGTCCTTGCGGGCCGTCGACCTCGAGCTCCACGAGATTCGCGCGACCACCCCACACCGGCGTCACCACGGTGGTGCCGTTGTACTCCGCCCAGGCGGTCGATCCCGACAACGGGTGCACGAGCCGCTTCAGTTGCGTCCGCCAGCTCCCCATCTCGAAGTCGAAGTCATGCTTTCCGTCGCGCGGTCCGGCGGCCAACGCAGCGAGGGAGAAGAGCGCGGCGACGGCTACCGAGCGCATCGACGATCTCAGCCCTCGCGGGGAAGCGGCTCGAACGTGATCCTCATCCTCGGCTCCCAGGTCCGCCCTCCGTCGAAGGAGTAGGCCGCCTCGAATTTCGACGGCGGCACGAAAGACTCGCGAACGAAGGTCATCCGCCCTGCGATCGGCTCGACGTCGACGAATTCGCCGCGCCCGCCCGCGAACGAGCCGACGGGAGCGACCTCGAGCGTCATGCCCTTCGCGCTCACCCAGTAGAGGCTCCAGGTGTGAGCCTGCGGGTTGTAGAGGCGTACCGAGAGCCCCTCGAGCGGCCCCGCGCGCAGCTCGGCAATGTTCGCACGCCCGCCCCACAGCGACGTCACCTCGGCCGTTCCGTCGAAGTCGGCCCACTTCCCGCCCGTGAACCGAGAGACGCGGGCGTGCCACTTGCCGAGGTTGAAGTCGAAGTCGCGGTTGCGATCCTGCGCCTCGGGCACCGCTGGCAGCGAGTCGACGCGGCGGCAATCGGCGATCCAGTTCGCTTCCCACGTCTTGCCGCCGTCAGCCGAGAAGGCCTGCTCGAACCGATACGAGTCGGGTTTGATCTCCGAGAAGACATGCCGCACGAGGATCATCCGGCCGTCCCACTCCTCCTGATCGTAGAACTCGCCGCGCCCGTCCCTGAACTCGCCGACCGAGGGCGGCCCGTTGATGGTCCCCACCCGTGCGTTCGCGAAATGGATGCTCCACTGGCGCGTCTCGGGGTTCCACAGGCGCAGGTTGAATGCCTGCAAGTGGCCGGTGGGCTGGTCGAGCTCGACCTGCTCGACCTCGGCGAGTCCGTTGAGCACCTTGCGGGTGCGGACCTCGCCCTTCGCCTCGAACCAGGTGGTCGAGCCGGTGAGCGGCTTCTGCAGGCGCCGCACCTGGCTCCGGAACGAGCCGGCGGCGAAATCGAAGTCGTGCTCGTTGGCGGAGGCAGGAAGGGCGGCGAGGGCTACGAGGACTGTCAGGTTGCGGAGGGTCATGGCCGTCCTGTATGCCTCTGCGCAGTGGTTATCTGCAATGACCACTTCTATCGGGATTGACATGACCACTTTGCTGTCCCTCGAACGCGACCATCCCGCCCCGCTCTACCGCCAGATCTACGGCTCCTTCCGCGCTCGCGTCCTCGCCGGCGAGCTCCGGGCGGGCGACGCGGTGCCGTCCACCCGCGATCTGGCGCGCGAGCTCGGTGTTTCGCGCATCCCGGTGCTCGAGGCGTACGGGCAGCTTCTGGCCGAGGGTTACTTCGAGGCTCGGCGCGGCGCGGGCACCTTCGTCTCCGCGGCGCTCGCGACCCATGACGAGGAGAAGCGGCAGATGCGCGGCGAGCGGCGCGTCTCCGCGAACGCCGCCGCGCTGCCACCGTACGAGCGACCCTCCTGGGCCGAGCGGTTGGGAGCATTCCAGCTCGGCCAGCCGGAGCTGCGCGCGTTTCCCGTATCGACGTGGTCGCGACTGGTCGGGCGCTACTCGCGCAACGTACCGGTCCGTGCGCTGCAGTACGGCGATGCGTTCGGGCTTGTGGCACTGCGCGAGGCGATCGCGGCGTACCTGCGCACCTCGCGGGGCGTGCGTTGCGATGCCGGGCAGGTCTTCATCGTCAGCGGCTCGCAACAGGCGCTCGACCTTTCCGCGCGCGTGCTGCTCGACGCCGGCGACCCCGCGTGGGTCGAGGAGCCCGGCTACTGGCTCGTGCATCACGTGCTCGAGGCGCAGGGCTGCCGGATCGTGGCCGTGCCCGTCGACAACGAAGGGCTGAACGTCGCGGCGGGTACGAAGCGCGCCGCGAAGGCGCGGGTCGCGTTCGTGGCGCCTTCGCACCAGTCGCCCCTCGGCGTGACGATGAGCGCGTCGCGGCGGCTCGAGCTCCTCGACTGGGCACGGCGCGCGGGCGCCTGGATCGTCGAGGACGACTGGGACAGCGAATACCGCTACGACGCGAAGCCCATCGCCTCGCTGCAGGGCCTCGATCGCAATGCGCGCGTCGTCTACACGGGAACCTTCAGCAAGGTGATGTTTCCTTCGCTGCGGCTCGGGTACGCCGTGGTGCCGCCCGATCTCGTCGAGCGCTTCGCGGCGATGCGTCGCGCGATGGATCTGTGCCCGCCCTACCTCGCGCAGGCGCCGATGGCAGACTTCCTCGCCGCGGGGCACTTCGCGCGCCACCTCCGGCGGATGCGACCGATCTACGCGCGACGGCGGCGGCTGCTGGTCGACGCGATCGCCCGCGAGATCGGAGCGGAGGTGGTCGGCGATGCCGCGGGAATGCACGTCGCGATGTTCCTCGACCGCTGCCGGAGCGACGTCGATCTCGCGGCGCGCGCCCTCGAGCGAGGAGTGCAGGTATCGCCGCTCTCCGCGTCGTATCTGGGAAAGCCGCGGCAGGGGCTGGTCCTCGGCTTCGGCAACACGCCCGAATCGGCGATCGCTCCGGCAGTGCGCAAGCTCGCGGAGGCGCTCGAGCCGGCATGAATGCCCGCGGAGCGCGCTACGGTTTCCCGCCTGGCAACGAATACGCCTCGATCGTCACCGGATCGAATTCCGTCGAGCTACAGGCTGTCGTGGTCAGGGTCGTCCGCCCGATGATGAGATGCTCCGCGGAAAGCGCCGCCACGTCGAGGAAGTCGTCGGCCGAGATGGCGAGCGGGCACTGGAACGTGCTCGAGGAATCGGCCCGCCCGAAGATCGAGGTGCCCGGAACTGTCATGTGACAGAGTCCCGCGATGTGATGGTAATCCTGAGCGACGAAGTCGACGTGGTCGCCGTTTGCGATTGGGGCCACGAAGATGCCATTGAACGTGTCGAGTCCGTCGAGGAGGGTTCTCGCCACGATCTGGTGGTCGCGAATGACGTCGATACCGACCGGAAACCGACTGCCGTTCGCCACGCGGGTGATGGTCTTCGTGTCGAAGCCGATACCGATGCTGTCCGTGAACGCCGCGCGGAAGAGGTCCGGACTGGTCCAGTGGTGGCCATTCGACGAGATGCCGTTTCCGCCAGACATCTCCAGCCAGGGGAGCCCGGACGGCCACGCGATCACGGTTGCGATCCAGGGAGGTGCGTCGCGGACGCGCTCCCGCCATCTCTCCGTTCCCGAAGCCTCGATGAGGAAGACATCGCCTTCGTCCGGGTACGTCCCGGCCCTGTTCGCCGAGAGCAGCAGCGAGCCGGCACCGTCGGAAGCGACGATGGTGCGCCCCTTGTCCGTGGTCGAAACGTTCGAGGCGGTGATTGCGCCGCTCTTCGCGTCCACGAAGTAGATGCCCTCGGTCGAACCGTCGTTCACCGCGACCGCGACGGTGTCGCTCGTGACCCGCACCGCTCCCCCCACTGCCGCCGGGATCGACCGGATCGCGGCGAAATCGAGCGTCCAGGCGAGCGCTCCCGTCGCGTCGTCGTACGCCGCGACGGTGTCATTCCGCGAGGCGAACAGCTTTCCCGCTACCGCGATCAGTCCATTCGCAACGGATATCGCTCGTCGATAACGCTCGTGGCCTTCCGGATTGACGGAAACGAGCATGGCGGGCGGGTCGGGATTCTGCTTGCTGTGGGGCGGGTCGTATTCGATCCAATAGATGTTGCCGCCGTCGTCCACCGTACCGTGGAAGTCGACCTCGTCAGCGAAAGTACGCGTCCACAGCAGATGCGGCGCTTCCGGACACGGGACGGTCTCGAGCACGGCCACCGTCCCGCCGTCGGAAGCGCTGCCGCCATCTGCCGCCGTCCCGGTTCCGCCGTCGGTCGCGGGCGAGCCGCTTTCCGTCGAGCTGCCGCCGTCGGTCGAAGCGCCGCCGCCCTGCTGGCCTCCACTTCCGCCGTCCGCCGCGCTGCCTCCCCCGCCGCCGCTTGCCGGCGCGCCGGTGTCAGGTACCGGCGCCGGTCCCGAGCTCCCGCTGCCCGTAGACACCCCCGGATTGCAGGCTCCGGCGATTGCCCCGACGAGTCCTGCGATGACGAGCAAGCGCACCATTTTTTCGGCCCCCTGCTAAGCGACCGATTTGCGCACGGCGCGACCACGGTGCGGGCGCCGGGTGCCGCGGAGGAGGCGGGCAGGCGTCTCGCGGCATCTCGCAATGCCGGCGTCGCCCACTCCCGCCGACCTTGGCCGCGATCGCTGACGACGCCAGCTCAAGTCCGCCGCTCCGGAGCCGATTGACTGACGTTGAGCATCACCAAGCGACGAGCATCGAGACCGCAATGCGCCCGAGCACCGCGAAGGTAATATCGTTCATCACACCGTCCGTCGCGCTTTGCGCCGTGCTCGGATTGACCACGATCGCCTTATCCGTCGTCGGCGCAGGACATATCCGCGTCGGTCCACAGCGCGGATCTGCCGACCTCTACACCGCAGTTGCACACCTCGAGCGCGGATCCGTCTACGCTCCCGTCCGCGACGCGCTCGCATCGCGCGCCCCGATCTGGCCAGCGGTGACCGGTCTGGCATTCGCTGCTTCACTCTTCGTGGCCATCCGAGCGCGGGTGCGTGCATGGCGAATCGCCAAGGCTCGCGCGGCTGCGCAACGAATCTCGAACGTGGTTTGCGAGCGCGAACGATCCGAGCGCAACCTGCGCGGTGTAATCGAAGGACTGCCGGACGCAGTGCTGATCCAGAAGAGGGGGGTGATCCAGTACGTGAATCCCGCCGCCCTCGCGCTTTTTGGCCATCCGCGCGCCGAGGACCTGATCGGGAAGCGCTCGATCGACCTGGTCCATCCCGACGAGCGTGAGGAAGTGCTCCGGCTGCGTGGAGAAAGCCCGCGCCTGCCGCCGCGCATAGGGACGCGGCGGTTCGTCAACCGCGATGGGAGCACGCTCTGGACCGAGCATACGGTCACGAACGTCGAGTTCGATGGCGAGCCGGCGATTGCGCTCGTCATCCGCGACGTCACCGCGCGCCACCGTGCCGAGCAAGCGCTCCACCGGACCGAGAAGAGCTTCCGGACCCTCATCGAGCACATTCCTCTCGGCATCCTCGTCCTGCGCGACGAGAAGGTCATCTACGCGAACACGGCCTGGCTGCGAATGTGCCGGGTTGCTTTGCCACGTGACATCCTGGGCCGCGACGCTCGCGATATCCCCATCGAGGAGGAGCGACCGATGGTCGAGGCGCGGCTCGCCGGCCTTGGCCGGGGCGAGAGTCAACCTGCCGCCGAGATGCGCCTGCGCGCCGAGGACGGTTCTACCGTGCGGGTGGAGAGCCGTTCCATGCGGATCGAATTCGACGGTACTCCGTGCATCGCGGTCGTGGCGCGCGACGTGGGCCCCGAACGTGAGATGCAGAAGCGCCTCATGCTCTCGGACCGGATGGTCTCGATCGGGACCCTCGCGGCCGGCGTCGCGCACGAGATCAACAACCCGCTCGCGTACATCCTCGCCAACCTGGATTTCAGCCTCGAAATGCTGCGGGGGCCGCGGGCTTCTCCCGACGCGTCGTCACGTGCGGACATCAACGATGCCCTCGAACAAGCGCGCGAGGGCGCCGGCCGCGTGCGCGCGATCGTTCGAGACCTGAAGATGTTCTCCCGGCGAGACGAAGAAACGATCGGCCCCGTGGACCTCGAGCGGGTGCTGGAGTCGTCGATCAACATGGCCTTCAACGAGATCCGTCACCGCGGGAGGCTGGTGAAGCAATTCGACGCCGCACCGCGGGTTCTCGCCAACGAAGCGCGCCTCGGCCAGATCTTCCTCAATTTGCTGGTCAACGCGGCGCAGGCCATTCCCGACGGCGATGCGGAATCGAATCGCATCTTCGTCCAGACCTCGACCGACGAGATGGGGCGCGCGGTCGTTTCCGTGAAAGACACGGGAGAGGGAATGACTCCCGAAACGCAGCGCCGGATCTTCGACCCATTCTTCACCACCAAGCCGCTTGGCGTCGGCACCGGTCTGGGACTCGCGATCTGTCAGTCCATCGTCCAATCGCTGGGCGGCGAGATCGAGGTGGAAAGCGTCCCCGGAAAGGGGTCGACCTTCCGGGTCTTCCTTCCGGCGGCGCCGTCGGACGCGTGCGCCCCGCGCGGCGCCGTGGACGCGCCGATGAAGGCCGGCCGCGGACGAGTACTCCTCGTCGACGACGAGCCGATGATCGGTCGCGCCATGGAGCGCCTCCTCGCAGCCGAGCACGAGGTCATCGCCGTCACCAGGGCGGATGTGGCAAAGGCGAAGTTGGAGAGCGGAGAGCGGTTCGACGTGATTTTGTGCGACCTGATGATGCCGGACGTCTCCGGGATGGAGTTCCACGCCTGGCTGAGGACCCGATCGCAGGGCGACGCCGACGCGATCATCTTCCTCACCGGCGGGGTCTTCACCGAGCAGGCCGCCGCGTTCGTGTCCGACATTCCCAATCTCCGGCTCGAGAAGCCGATCGACTCGAACAAGCTGCGCGCGGTCGTCAACGAGCGAATCGCCGGGCGACGCAGCAATTGACGGCGACGTCGCGCCTCTCCGACCAGATCATGCATCGGCGGATCTCCATTTTCCTCTGTCTCTTCCTCGGCGCCGGGCTCTGCGGCGCATCCGGTCGCCGCGATCCGCAAGGACGGTTCCCCTTCCGGACCTTTGCCTCGGAACAGGGACTCGACAACCTCGCCGTCAACGCCATCCTGCAGGACCGTACCGGCTTCCTCTGGGTCGGAACCGAGGACGGCCTCTACCGGTACGACGGCGATCGTTTCGAGCGCGTCGCCAGCGGCGATGGCGAAATCGCGGTGGTCACTGCCCTGACGGAGGATTCCGCTGGCCGCCTCTACGTCGGGACCTACGATTCCCTCTTCTTCCTGGAGGGCGATCAGTTCCGCAAGGCTGCGCCCAGCAGCGGCCCCTTGAATGCGCGGATCAACGCGCTCGCCACCTCCCGCGGTACGGTCTTCGCCGCGACCTCGGCCGGCCTGTATCGGGTCGCCACTCCGGACCTGCTGGAGAAGATCGGGACCTGGCCGGACGCCGGTCCTTCCGCTCTGTGGGCAGACGGGGATGGGACGGTCCTCGTCGGTGATACTGGCAGAATCCGCGCGTTGCATCCCGACGGACGGTGGGAGACGCGCGCTGGTTTCGGCGACGAGAAGATCCTTGCCATCGCGCGCGACGGCTCCGGCTCTCTCTGGATCCGCTCGATGCGTCATCTGTGGACGCTTCCGCAAGGGGTAGCGGACTTTCACGACGAGTCGGCGGTCCTTCCGGGCGGTACCGAGGCGGGGACCTTGACGGTCGATCCCACGGGCGATCTCTGGGTGCCGACGAGCAAGGGCCTCTTGCACCGCCACGCCCAGAAGTGGGACGTCGTCGCCACCGAGCAGGGACTCCCGACCGGCTGGTCGTCGCACGCCTTCGTCGACGCCGCAGGGTCCTTGTGGGTGGGCTCGATCGGATTGTACCAGCAGGTCGGACGCGGTCTCTGGCGCTCGCACACGGTGAGGACCGGGCTTCCCAGCGAGCTCGTGTGGACCGTCTTCCGCCATCCCGACGGTCACCTCTGGGTGGGGACCGATCGTGGGGTCGCGCGGAGCGAGGGCGGCGCCTGGAAGCCGGTGCCGGGGACCGAGCGCCATTCGATCCGCACCATTGCCCGCACGCCGGACGGCGCGATGTGGATGGCGGGCAGCCCCGCCGAACTGCTCCGTCTCGATCCACGGACGAATGCGATCGATCGATTCGGCACGGAATCGGGAATCACGGGTACGCACGTCCTCAAGATCTTCGTGGCCGCCGACGGACGGCTATGGGTAGCCACGGTCGAGGGGTTGCTCCGGCGCGCTGACGGTCCCGGTAGACCGCGTTTCGAGCACGTCGCGTTGCCCGAAGGCATTCCTATCGAACGGTTCGCGTCCATCGCGGAGGATGCGAGCGGGCGACTGTGGGCAGCGGGCCGCCAGGGCCTCGCGGTCCTCGAGGGCGGCTCGTGGCATCGCTTCACGCAGCAGGACGGACTTCGCGCCACGGCGATGGCGTACGTGCTCCATCGGCGCAGCGGCGAGACCTGCGCTACCTACTACGAGGCGAAGGGCGTCACCTGCTTTCAATACCGGCACGGCGCTCTCGAACACCTCCGGCACATCGACACCACCAACGGCCTCGAGAATGGCAGGGTCTACCTCGTCGGCGAGGACATCCAGGAAAGGCTCTGGGTCGGAACCGGCAAGGGAGTCGACGTATTCAGCGCGCGCGGGACCGAGCACTTCGACACGCGCGAAGGCCTCGTCGGCGACGATTGCGCCGCGATGGCGTTCCTTGCCGAAGCCGACGGCACGGTGTGGATCGGTACCAGCGCCGGACTGAGCCAGTTCGACGGCGCCGCCTACCAGGGACCGTCCGGACCACCGTTTCCGGCGCTTCTCTCGAGCCACGTCGACGCGCGCGCGGGCGCGTTCGAGGTTCGCTTCGCGGGCCTCGCCTTCGCACATCGCGGCGAGGTCAAGTACCAGGTCCGCCTCGTCCCGGTGGAACAGGATTGGCGCGGAACCGAGATCCACGAGGCTCGCTACACCCATCTTCCCCCGGGTCCCTACACGTTCGAGATGCGCGCGCGGATCGGGACCGGTCCCTGGAGCCCCGAGGCCGCGACGACGTTCCGCATCCTCCCGGCGTGGTGGCAGACCTTCTGGTTCCGCTTGCTGGTCGGCGTCGCGGGCATCGCGCTCGCAGCCATGGCGATGGAGTGGCGCAGCCGGGCCGCCGAGGTCCGCAAGACTCGGGAAGCACGCGCTCGAACGGAGGCGAGCTTCCGCGCGCTCATCGAGCGCAACCCGGACGCGATCCTCGTCCACCGCGACGGCGTTCTCGTGTACCTGAACCTCGCGGCAGTGAAGATGCTCGGATACGACGAAGCGGAATCGCTGCTCGGCAGGCGGCTGGTCGAGCTCGTCCATCCCGAGGACCGTGCCTCCATCCAGGAGCGCAGCGCGATGGTTGCCGCAACGGGCAAGGCCTCGCCGCTGCGAGAGCACCGCCTCCTCCGTCGCGACGGAGGAACGGTCGTGGTCGAGAAGGCCAATCTGGCGGTCGAATTCGCCGGCGCTCCGTCGGTCCTGTCGGTCGCTCGCGACGTCACCGAGCGCAAACAATTGCACACGCGGCTCCTGCTCTCGGATCGAATGGCATCGATCGGGACCCTGGCCGCCGGCGTGGCCCACGAAGTGAACAATCCGCTCGCCTGCGTCAAGGCGAACCTCGACTTCCTCGCGGAGGGCCTGGGCTCTGGGATCCCGCAACAGGAGCTCGTCGCCGCTCTCGACGATGCGCTCGACGGCGCCGAGCGCGTGCGGAAGATCGTGCGCGGGCTCAAGCTCTTCTCCCGAGCCGACGAGGAGCAGCGCCGGCCGCTGGAGCTGGAGCGCGTGCTGGAAATCGCGATTCGCATGTGCGGGAACGAAATCCGCCACCGCGCCCGGCTGGTGAAGAATTACCAGCCGGTGCCGCTGGTCCAAGCGGACGAGTCGCGACTTGCGCAAGTTTTCATCAACCTACTCGCGAATGCGGCGCAGTCCATTCCCGAAGGACATGCGGGCGACAACGAGATCCTGTTGACGATGCGCACCGACGAGGCGGGGAGCGCGGTCGTCGAGGTACGGGATACCGGCCAAGGGATTCCCGCAGGAATCGTGAGCCACGTGTTCGATCCGTTCTTCACCACGAAGCCGGTCGGCGAGGGTACCGGGCTGGGCCTCGCCATCTGCCACGGGATCGTCACCGCTCTCGGCGGCGAAATCGGCGTGGCCAGCGTGGTGGGGAAAGGCACGACCTTCCGCGTGACGCTTCCGCCCGCGACCCAGACCGCCTCCTGTGCGGCGGTGCCCGCGGCCGTAGCGAGGACCCCGACGCCGCGCTCGCGCGTGCTCGTGGTCGATGACGATCCTCGCGTCGGCGCATCCGTCCACCGCTCGCTGGCCCGCGAGCACGACGTGCAGGTGCTTTCATCGGCGCACGAAGCGCTCCGCCGGATCCAGCAAGGCGAGCGTTTCGACGTCTTCCTCTGTGACCTGATGATGCCGGAGCTCACCGGGATGGACCTACATGCCGAGGTGTCCCGGGTGGCGCCCGATCAAGGGTCGCGGATGATCTTCATTACCGGAGGCGCGTTCACGCCCGCGGCGCGGCAATTCCTCGATACCATTTCGAATCCGCGCTTGGAGAAACCATTCGGTCTGGAGGAGCTGCGGGCCATGGTCCGATCGGTCGCTTAGCGCACCGCGACGTTCCGTGACTCCGCCAGTGGCAGCGTGCGCCAGGCCCAGGCCCAGATCACCGTCCCCACCCCGAGCATCACGGGGACCAAGGCGATGGCGAAGCTCAGGCCGCTGCGATCCGACACGACTCCAATCACCGTCGGACTGATGGCATCTCCCAGCAAGTGGATGCACAGAATCGACAGGCTAAAGGCCCGCGCCCGCATCGCGCTGGGGACCGTATTCACCAGTACGGCGTTGATCGGCGCGTTGTACCACCAGAGAAAGAACTGAGCGGCGAAGATGAAGGCGATGATGATGGGCCTCGAGGTGGCCAGCAGCGCCCCGCACGCGAGCAGCGTCGCCATCCCGGTGCCGACTGCGCAGACCGCCAGATACGGGTGCCGGGTGAACCGCTTGAGCGCGTCCGCCACCCTTCCTCCAGTGATCGTCCCGGCGAGGCCACCGACGACGGCGGAGAATCCGGTGAGCCAGTCCGCCTGATCCAGGCCCATCGCCCGATGCCGGTTGAGGAAGGTCGGGAACCAATCCGCCAACGCGCCGGACGCGAAGGTGACTGCGGTGTAGCCCGCCACCGCCAGCACGTATTCGCGGTTGCTCGCCAGCAGGCGGAGCGCGGTGGGCCAGGCCGGGGGCTGTGCGCCCGCGTCGATATCGAAGCGGCCTCGCCCCGGCTCCTTTACGAGTAGCACCAGCGCCGCCGCGGCCAGGCCCGGCAGCCCGGCGATCAAGAACGCCCACCTCCATCCCAGGAGCACCCCGACCTGACCGCCCAGGATGTACCCGAGCGCCGAACCGACCGGGATGGCGATATAAAAGATGGTGAGGACGCGGTTGCGCCGCTCGGCCGGGTAGAAGTCCGCCAAGAGCGGCGGGCTCAACGTCGCATAGGCAGCCTCCCCAACGCCGACCAGCGCCCGCGCGAGCAGGAAGACGGCGAAGCTGTGCGCCAGCGAAGCGGCCGCCGTCGCCAACGACCAGAGCGCAACACCCGAGGCGATCAGGACCTTGCGCGGCCACTTGTCCGCAAGCGAGCCAAAGACCGGGCTGGTGATCATGTACACGATCACAAATGCAGTGAGCGGCAAGCTCGTTTGCGTATCGGTCAGCCCAAGATCCTTCTTGAAGAGATCCTTGACCGAGCTGGGGACGTACCGGTCGAGGTAATTGAGCAGGTTCATCGCCGTCAGGACGGCGAGGGCGAAACCAGCGCCCTGGGGGACCTGGCTGGGCTTCCGCCCCGCCTCGCTCCGTTCCGCAGGAACCGAAGCGCTCATGCCGGCGCCACCCTTCCCCTCAACTCTCGGACGAGCAACTCGATCTCGCGCGCCAGCGACTCTCCCTCCGCCAGCAGCCTCGCCTTGAGCGAGGCGCGGCTACCCAGCACGAAGAATGTCCGCACATCGTCCAGCGCCTCCGTCCTGCGCTCGAAGAAGTAGCGAGTAAAGAGGGCCAGCGGAATCGCTCCAACGACGATCAACGCGGCACCGGCCCATCCACCGGCTCGCGCGACCAGCGCGGCGATCAGGATGACCCAGAGCGGATATACGAAGAGCGCGACAGCCACCTTCACCGTGGCCTGCATGTCCGGATGCGGCCGAGCGAGGTGGACGATGAGCCGCACCACCCAATAGGGCACGGCGAAGATCGCCATGCCGAGCGCGAACAGCGGAAAGCCGAGGAGGAGGGCGGCCACGTTGCGCGCCGCAAACACGGCGACCTGGTCCGCCCGGTACACCAGTGCCAGGTCTCGTGGCGTCGCGCGCACCAATCCCAGCCGCCGGCCGAAGGCCGCGACCCGGCTTCGGAGCGCATCGAAACGCTCCGGCTGCTCCGTGCGCAGCAAGGACATCCCGTTGGCGAAGGCGCGCAGCCGCTCCGGATCGCGCGGCGCTTCCCCGACCCTCAGCGCGAACAGCGCCTCTGCAGTCTGCGCGATCGGAAGATCCTCCCACTGCTCCAGGTTCAGGGTGACCGCGCGGAGCCGCTCCTCGATCCGGTCGGTGATGGATCGCACGGCCTCGGGCTCACCACTCGCATCGCGTGGGATCAGCGGCGCCGTGTCGATTGCCTCGTCTATCTGGATCAACACCTCGCTCCGGAAGAGCGTCTTGTCCTCGTAGGTCAGCCCGACCGGGACGATGTGCACCCGCGCGCCCAACCGCGCTGCCTTGAGGACGATGCGGGCGGCACCCGTCCTGATCTCGCCGAGGCCAGGCTCACTGTGGCTTCGCCCTTCGGGGAAGATGGTGATGGCGCCTCCGCCAGCGAGGGCTGCCGCGGCCGCGTCCAGGGTCCCCTCGTTCCGGCCCATCTGGGTCGGATCATCCTGACGACGGTACACCGGCAGTGCGCCCAGGCGGCGCATGACGAACCCGAGCACCGGCATCGTCAAGAGCGGCGCCTTCGCCAGGAAGGTCACGCGCCGCTCGGTGAGGGCGAACACGAGCGACGGATCGATCATCGCATTCGGGTGATTGCCTACGAACATCACCGGCCCATCCGGTACGGTCCCGGCGCGGATCTTCAGCCGATAAAACAACCGCAGCGCGACGGCCACCAGCTGGCGGACGATCCGATAGAGCACGGCTGGGACTATAGGATGTGCGCCGCGCGCCCACACGCTCGCGTTCCTGGTGCTATCTCTGTCCCGGCGGACGCTGTTACTCTCCTGCTCTCTGCATCGAGCGCGGGGGAGCGACTGGACCAGCCTGTGTGTATCGGTTGCGGACGGCCGCGCAGCGGCGATCGCTGCTCGTTTTGCGGGGTCGCGTTTACTCCTGGGGGGTTCGAGACGCTCCGGGTGATCGCGCAAGGGCCGCATGGACGCGTCTACGCGGCGCGCGCTGCGAGCGGCGAGCAGGTTGCGCTCAAGGAACTGCAGTTCGCGAACGTTCCGGGCGCTCCGCAAATCGACGCCTTCGACCGTGAAGCGGCGACCCTGAAGACGTTGTGCCACCCGGCAATTCCGCGCTTCGTCAAGAGCTTCTCCGACGGAGCCGGCGTGGGCTTGCGGCTTTATCTCGCGTCGCAACTGATCGAAGGCGAGGCGCTCACCGCCCGCATTTCGAGAGGTCGCCTGGGAGAGGATGAGCTGCGCGACGTGGCGCGACAGGTCCTGCGCGTGCTCGTCTACCTGCACGGACAGCCCTCGCCGGTCCTGCATCGCGACATCAAGCCCGACAACGTGCTCGTGCGGCCGGACGGTACGCTGGTGCTGGTCGACTTCGGTAGCGCGAGGAGATTATCGGGCGCACAGACCTACAATGCCACGCTGACAGGTACGTTCGGGTACATGCCTGCGGAGCAGCTTGGCGGGACGGTGGACGCGACGACCGATCTCTACGCGCTCGGCGCGACGCTGCTGCACGCCGCGACCGGCAAGCCGCCGGCCGACCTCTTCAGCAAGGACTTTGCGCTGCGCATCCCCGAGGCTGTGCCCGCCGCCCTGCGTCCTTTCTTGACGCGGCTCGTGCAACCTCGCCGCGACCGTCGCTTCCGCAGCGCGGCGGAAGCGCTCGCCGCGCTCGATCGTCCGCCCGCGGCGAAGGTGCGCCCTGCCTTTCTCGCGGCCATGCTCGCGGCGCTGATCACGGCGCTCGGGGTGGTGGCGGCGGGCACCGGGTCGCGCCCTCGCACGGCCACGGCCGCTGTTGCCCCGGGTTCCATGCCGATCGTGCAGGAGGTCGCGGGCCGGTGGTTCCAGCAAGCCAAGCCGTCGTGCAATCCGGTCGAGGTGGCACAACTGATGGCGCGACGCCCCCCACCCGCTGGCTGGAAAGGCGCGGGCTATGGCGCGGGCTGCTGGGCGCTCGCGGGAAAGATCGCCGAGGCGCGAGCCGTGCTCGACGGGTTGCGTCCCGACGACCGCTTGCGAGCGGCGGGAATCGTTTTCGATCTCGCCCATCCGGTGGCGGACGCCGGCGACGACGTCTCGGCGGCGCCGATCATGAACCTCGTCCTCGAGTCGTGGCCCGACCACTACATGGCGCGTTACCACGCAGGTATGAGCGATTATGCGCTCGGGAACCTCGACCGCGCCCGCACCCATCTCGAGGTCTTCTTGCGCCTCTACTCGAACGAGGACGGATTCCGCCACAACGCCCAGCAGGTGCTCGCCCGTCTCCCCTGAGCCGTTGCCTCGATTACCCGAAGATCTTGCGCCTCGCTGTACGTGCCCCTCGAAGAGCTGTTCAACGTCGGCAAGCTGCGCTTTCCGTTCGAAACATTACACGCCGTTTGTTCCAAGACGGGCCGCAGCGCGTCAACAAGCGATTGCTCCGCTTTTGCGTCGTGGCCGCCTCCCGGATTCGCAGGTTCCATCCAGGGGAGCGCGTACGTACTCTTCCGCCGGGGGGATCGTCGATGACTAGTGCTGACGCCTGCCAACCTCGTGGTCCTGGCCCGCTCTCCTGTGGTCGGGTTCGACGGCACGCCCAGCGTCCACAACGCGAGCATCTACACGGCCCCTTCTGGCGCGTGGGTCTTCGCCGCTGGCACCATCCAATGGTCGTGGGGGCTCGCAGGGGGCTCGGAAGCCAGAGCCTCGCCAACAAGACCGTCCAGCGCATGACGGCGAACTTGTTCGAGCGAGCCGGGCTCGCCGCGTCCTCCCCGGGCGATACGTTCGGCGCGCCCTGATCACGAAGACGGTCGTTAAAGGGAATCGGCGGCGAGGGGCCGGTGCAGACAGCACACCGGCCCCGCTCTTGCCATCCCGTCAGGGAACCTGATTGCACCCGGGCGGCTGGGGTGCCGCCGGGGTGGGCAGCACCGTAGTGTCCGGGTAGCTGAAGGCGCCGTTGATGGCCTTGGACTTCGGGTCACCGATGAACCATTGCAGAAGGGCCTCGTTCTGCGGGTGGTAGGTGAAACCGTTCGGCATGGTGGTGGGGAAGGTGGCGTTGGGGAGCCCCTCGATGACGTCGCCGGTCTCGAGGTTGTCCTGGCAGAGGCCGTTGGGCGCCTCCCACCAGGGCGTGATGTTGTGCACCAGGTCGAAGGAGACGAGCGGATCGTTGTAGGCTTCCGCCACTTCGTGGCTGACAGCGGTGACGTCGGTGAAGGCGTCGCCGAACAGGCCCGGCGAGATCCAGCTCGAGTAGTTCATCACGAACGCCTTGTTGGGCACCTCGAAGTCGAAGCTGTGGAAGCCGAGGATGCAGCAGCCCGCGCTGTCGAACAGGAACGTGTTGGGGAAGAGCAGGGTTGTGAAGTCGTTGGTCGTCATCTCGCCCGCTGCCTGGGCCTGTCCGATGATGGCTCTGGGATCGCCCTCGGTGGGCGGGAAGAGCTTGTTCACGAAGGTGTTGGAGTCCACCAGGATGAAGGCGCAGCAGGTGCCGTCGGAGTTGAGGGCAAACTGGTAGGTGCCGCGGATCAGCACCATGGTGCGTGTGGTCTTGACCGTGGGGTTGAGCAGGGTGTGCCAGTCGCTCTTCGCGTTCTGGAAGAACTCGGCGCGCTGGACGGCGTCGGTGACTTGAGTGGGCACCGGGCTGCTCGACCAGTTGGCGTTGGTGAAGACGGGCGATTGCAGCGTGGGCTGCACGAACGGCGCCACGTGGGAGATCAACCGCTGGCCGTTGACGAACCGC
>Ga0209474_10000848_pt1 | contig 31596 bp, 22 predicted proteins | sample GraSoiAngelo_145_FD_185902 | JGI IMG/M metagenome (GOLD analysis project Ga0209474, IMG submission 185902) | Grasslands soil microbial communities from the Angelo Coastal Reserve, California, USA - 14_1009_05_20cm (SPAdes) (version 2) | ecosystem: Environmental > Terrestrial > Soil > Grasslands...
CTCGCGGATCCGCGTCCTCGAGAACGAGATGCGCAACTTCTCCGCCGACTTCCTCAACATCATCAAGCGCCACATCTTCAAGAAGGCGGCGTGAGTTGGCCTTCTCGGGCGGAGATACCGGGTCGGGCCGCAGGGCGATGACCGACATCAACGTGACGCCGCTCGTCGACGTCATGCTGGTGTTGCTCATCATCTTCATGGTCACCGCTCCCCTCATCCAGAGCGGGGTGAAGGTGGACCTGCCCCGGGCGCAGACGCAGCAGATGGAGCACGCGGAAGAGAAGCTCGTGCTCAAGATCACCCGGGAGAGGAAAATCTACCTCGGCGACGCCCAGATCCCGCCGGACCAGCTGGAGGCGAAGCTCGCCACCAACTCGCGAGTGCAGAAGGACAAGGAAGTCTATCTGCAGGCGGACCGCTCCCTGCCTTACGGACTCGTCGTGCAGATCATGGCCGCGGCGCGCCGCGCCGGAGTGGAGTCGCTCGGCATGATCACCGAGGAGGAGAAGGAGCTGCCGAAGCGGTGACGGAGGAGCTCAAGTCGAAGGAGGTGCCGCCGCCGCGCCATGCGATGACGGGGGCGCCGCAGCCGTACCGCAGCCTGCTCAAGCCGGATCCGCGATCCGGTGGAACGGGCAAAGGATTCGTCGCGGCGGTGGTGCTGCATGTTCTGGTGATCGGCTCCGCCGTCTTCCTGCCACAGCTGTTCGACAAGCCCCATCCGCTGCGGAAGCCCGTCATCGCGCGGATGGTCGCGCTGGGCAAGCCGCGCGAGGCCAACCTCCTTCCCCGGCGGGAATCCCCGCCGCCCCCGGCAGCTGCGCCGGCTCCGGCGCCCTCGCGTCCCGAAGCTCCGGCCCCCGCGGTGAAGACCGCTCCTGGGCGCAGGCCGAGCGTGACTCCGCCGAGGGCACCGTCCCGGGCGGAGTTGATGCAGCAAGCACTGGCCGGGGTATCGAAACGGAGCCGCGCCAACCCGACCGAGGAGAAGCCCGATCCCGATCGGGAAGGCTCGCCGACTGGCAGCCCGGAGGGCACCTCGGCCACGGCCGAGGAAGGCGACAAGTACTTCACCGAGATCCACGACGCCATCCAGGCCAACTACGTCGTGCCCTCCGTCATCTCAGAGCGCGAAAGGATGTACCTGACCGCCTCGGTCACGGTCTACGTCGCCCCCGACGGCAGCATCGTGAAGAGCGAGTTCACCAAGCCGAGCGGCAACTCCTTTTTCGATCAGGCGCTCGTCCTCGCCATCCAGCGCACCAAGCTTCCCGTTCCACCGCCCGAATTGCGCAAGCTGGCCCGCGACGGGCTGCAGCTGGACTTCCGCCCTTGAAACCGGCCGAGCCTTCGACTCACCTCCTCCGATGATCCGACCCTCCGAGGTGCCCGCGTGATCTTTCGTCCGGCCTTGTGCGCAGGTCTTTTCCTCGGCGCCTCCTCCGCGATGGCGCAGAGGCCCACCATCGACATCTCGGGCGCGCGGGTGCAGGCGTATCCCATCGCCCTCGCGCCGCCCCAAGGAGATGCGGCGGGCCAGGAGATCTTCGCCGTGCTTCAGGCGGACCTGGACCGCAGCGGGCTCTTCAAGGTGCTCGACCCGCGGTCCTTCCTCGCGCCCGCCGACGAGGGTGTCGGGGAGAAATCGATCGACTATTCGCGCTGGACGTCGGTGGGGGCGCAGGGCCTCGTCAAAGCCGTCGTCCAGGCGCAGGGGGATCGACTCGCCGCCGAGTTCCACCTCTACGACGCTCCGCGCGCGCGGGAGGTCCTGCAGAAGACATACGCGCTGCCCCGCTCGCAGCTTCGCCAGCTCGCTCACCGGTTCGCCGACGACGTGGTGCGGCTGTTCACCCAGGACCCCGGCGCTTTCCAGACCCGCATCGCCTACGTGCGCGAGACCGCGAGCGGCAAACAGATCGTCGTCGCGGATTCGGACGGGTTCGGGCCGCAGCAGCTCACCACGGCATCGATCAACCTGCTCCCGGCGTGGACGCCTGACGGCCGCGCCATCGCCTTCACTACCTTCCGCGACGGAACCGGCGCCCACATCTACTCAGTAGATCCATCCAACCGCGCGCTGCGCACGCTGGTGTCCACGGGCGACTTCGCCACCGGCGCCGCCTTCGCGCCGGACGGCTCGCGCCTGCTCTTCACCTCCAGCGTCGAGGAGAACACCGACATCTATGCGGCGAAGCCGGACGGATCCGGCACCAGGCGGCTCACCGAGTCGCGCGGCATCGACGTCTCCGCCAGCTATAGCCCCGACGGAAAGCAGATCGCCTTCGTCTCCGATCGGGCCGGCTCTCCGCAGATTTACCTCATGGCCGCGGACGGATCGGGTGTGCGCCGCCTCACCTTCCAGGGCAATTTCAACCAGGAACCCGCCTGGTCGCCGAAGGGCGATCTCATCGCCTTCACCGGCCGCGACGAGAAGCGCAGTTTCGACGTCTACACGGTGAATGCGCAGACGGGAAAGATCGCCCGCCTCACGCAGAATCAAGGCACCAACGAGAAGCCCTCGTGGGCACCGAACGGCCAGCTCCTGCTCTTCAGCTCGTCGCGAACGGGAAAGCGGCAGCTGTGGACGATGACTCCCGACGGATCCAATCCGCGGCAGGTCACCGACGAGCCGCAGGGAGCCTTCGATCCGGCCTGGGGTCCGCTGGCCCGGTGAGTCATCGCTTGCCGGGCAAGCGCAGGAAGAAGGTCGTCCCGACGGCGTCGTCGCTGGTCATCTCGACGGTCCCGCCGTGGGCGAGCGCGATCTGCCGGACGATGTAGAGGCCGAGGCCCAGGCCGCCCGACCGCGAAGTTCCCGCCGAAGGGCCGCACTGGAAAGGCTCGAAGATGGTGCCGACGGCCTCGAGCGGAATGGCGGGCCCGTCGTTGTGGACGCTCACTGTCACGTCGCGATCCGCGCCGCGCACGGCGATCTTCACGGGCAGATTCGGCGCCCCGTGGCGGATGGCATTCACGACGAGGTTCGAGACCGCCTGGTAGATCCGGTCCGGGTCCCATTCTCCCCGCGGATTACCTTCTACGCTCACCTGGACCTTGGATCCGGAAAAGAGCAATTCCGACTCTTCGGCGACGAGGCGGCAGGTGTCGGCGAGGTCCATCGGGCGAGGGTTGGCCGGCAATCCGCCGCCCTTTTGCGCCCGGGTGTAGTCGAGCAGATCGTGGATCATGCGATCGATCCGCTCCGCGCTGCAGGAGATGCGTCCGACGATCCGGGCGTGGCGCATCTCCAGCGCCTCGCGCTGCAGGAGCGACGCAGAGGTGCTGATCACGCCGAGCGGATTGCGCAGGTCGTGGGCGAGGACTCCGCCGAGTCGCTCGGAGACCTCGAGCGCCTCGCGCAACCCGCGCTCCTGGCGGATGCGCTCGGTGATATCGGTGTTGATGGCGACCGCGCCGATCAGCTGGTCTCCGAGGCAGATCGGCGCCGCCGCCGAGCGCAGGACCATGTCCTCGCCGGACTTCTTGTTGCGTACGATCACTTCCTTGACGGCCGTCTCGCCGGCGAGCGCCTTGGTGAAGACCTGCTCCTCCGGCGGCATCGGTTTCCCTGTCGCCGCGTCGCGGATCTGCAGCTCTGAAACCAGGGTGGGGATGTCCCGGGCGAGCTTGTCGCGGGAGTCGAAACCAAGCTGATCGAGCGCCCGCTGGTTGATGCGCTTCATGCCCGTCTCGTCGCCGATGTAGACGGCGTCGGGGATGCTCTCGATGACTGCTTCCAGCTCGGCCGCGCGTCTCTGCGCGTCGGCGAGCGTCTCGTCGGCGCGGGTGCGCTCCCGGTTCAGCTCGGCGCCGAGCTGGCTGCGCTGTTCGGCAGCCGCCTGCTGGTAGCGCTGCACCGAGAGGGCGATGGCGAGATCGATCGCCCGGTGCAACCTCGGCAGCTCGTTGGAGCGCACGGCCGGGGCGCGCTCCTCGGCCGCCATCTCGATGATGCAGGCCCGCAGGATCGAGTACTCCTCGACCACGTCGGCGAGCTCGTAGCCCATCTCCAGGCGCTCCACGGCGTGGATCCGGGGTACGTCCTCGGGCGGGGCGGCGGGCCGGTGCTCGCGCAGGTCGCCGACGAAGTTCTCGAGCTCTTCCAGGAATTGCGGAATGTGATCGAGGAGCGCTGGCCGGCGCAGCCGCTGGGCGGGACGGAGCTGCCGAACGGCCGCTTCCCAGCGGTCCAGGATGGCGCCGCGTCGCTCCCTGAGGAAGTCAGCGAGCCGCCGGGGACCCGAAACCGCGGCGACATTGTTCATGGGCGAAGATAGTTACGAAGTACGCGTTCGCCGCTACATGCAGGACCAGCCATCGACGCTTGTGCTCTTGGGGGGTCGAGGGGGGAGCGAGCTCCCCCCTCGTAGAGGCGCCGGAGGCGCCGGATCGAAGAGCGTCCCGATCGGAGGTAAGGAAACGCGACCTGCTTACAACGGATCGATAGAAAAATAAGGTCCGAACTGGGGCTCGCCCAGAAGCTCGTCGCGGTTCAAGTTGATCCCGATGTCGATGGCGAGGCGTCCGATCGGCGTCAGCCACCGCAGTCCAAATCCGACGGCGTCGCGCAGGACGATGTCGCGGAAGAAGCTCCGCGGCGCGGACCAGAGATTGCCCGCATCGTAGAAGAAAGCTGCTTCGACGGACTGCGCAAAAGGAACGCGCAGCTCGGCGCCGAGGGCGACGAACTGATCGCCTCCGGAGCTCACCGCGCCCGCCTGGAGCAGGAGCGCCTCCTGTGAGCAGGCGACGCCCGACACCACCGACTGGCAATTCGCCACCTCGCGGTGCAGCGCAACTCGCTGGTCCTCGGGCTGCACGGCGTCCTCGTGGAACCCGCGCAGGCTGGTAGCGCCGCCCAGGTAGAAAGCCCGGTCTCCCGGCGTCCTCGAATTGGCGCTGAGCTGGGTGATCCGGCCCGCGCGAGCGGAGAGCACGAGGCTGGAGAGCCCGGGGAGCGGCAGATAGCCGGCGACGAGACCCTGGATCTTGAGGAGGTTGGCGGTGATCTCGCTGATGGCGAACGAGCGCACGTAGTCGCCGGAGACCTGGGCGAGGATTCCGGACCGCGGCCGAGCGGGATCGTCGCGCAGGTCGAGGGTGATGGTCGGCCGCAGAGAGCCGAAGATCATCTCCCCGGCGGGAAGGCGGAAGAGACGACGATCGACGCCCGCGAGCACGTCGTCGATCGACTGGTTGCCCTTCGCGAAGACCTGATAGCCCACCTCGTAGGCGATGCCGGCCGCGATCGGACGCCGGCGGGCGAGATCGACCGACGCCTGTCCGGAGTACTTGGTGAGCTGGTAGTTCGGCCGCACGTCGCGCTCGTGGATGAGGTCGATGCCGCCGCGCAAGGCGTCGGTGAGCGGGTACAGGCGCGGCGCGCTGATGCCGAGGTCGATGACCCGTTCGAGAGGATCCGACGGTGGAACGAAGCGGTCGGTGCACTGCGAGGTCGCGGTGGCACCGGGGGGACATTCGCGGACGGTGTAGCGGAGGAACGGGAAGTTCGCCTTGGCGGCGGCGGTGAAGGTGAGTCCCCTGCCCCCGAGATTGCTCTGCGTCCATTGCGCCGTCGTGCGCGGGCCGTCCTCGAGGGAGAAGCCCATCGTCGCCTGGAAGTCCTTGGTGGGCCGCTCGCGGAGCTGTACCTGGATCGTCTTCTCCGGCTCGGGAACCTCGGGATTGCGCGGCGTGAGCGTAGCGCTGAAGAAGAGCCCGGTGCGCAAGAGCGCCTGCTGTCCGCGGTCGATCACTTCCGGAGTGAGGACGTCGCCGGGATTGAGCGCGACCAGGTTGCGGATGAGCGCCTCTTGCGTCCTGCGCTGCCCGACCACCTCGACGAAACCCACCTTGACGATGGGCCCGGGCTGGATGCGGTAGCGGACCTCGACCTTCGAGAATTCCTTGCCCGGCTCGGGATTCTCCTCGAAGACTTCGTCGTCTTCGACGCGAGCGTAGAGATGGCCGCGGCGGGTGAAGATCTGCGTGAGGGCGGCGCGACCCTCCTCGGCGGCGAGATAGCTGAACGCCCGCCCCGGCTTGAGCGGGATGGCGGCGTCGATCTCGGAATCGGACACCTCCACGCCGCCTTCCACCGCGACGCGCGAGACGAGGGTCCGCTCGCCTTCGGCGATGGGAATGGTGACGGACAAGCGGTGATCGTCGCCGGCGATGGGCTCCGGACGCGGCGGCCCGGCCCGTACGGAAAGGTATCCCTGGCTCTTGTAGAGGTCCTCGATCTGCTTCAACGCGCGAGCGTAGAGGACCGGCTCGAAGACCGTCTCCGGATCGACGCGGACGCGCGCCTTGTGGAAGGCGGCGGGTGTGCCGGCGATGCCGACGCGATCGGCGTCCGCGGGATCGGCACCGCTCGCAGGGTCGGTATTGATGCCGTCGCGGAGCTGCTGGAAAAGGCGCTCGCGCAGCTCCGCGGAGCCGACGTTCTCGTTTCCGCTGAAGCGCACCTGCTCGACCCGGACCTGCCGGCCCTCGTCCACCGTGAAGACGATCGCCGTCGCGCCGTCGCGACCGGGAAGCTCGCGCTCGGCGATGCGGGCACGCAAGAAACCCTGCGAGACGTAGAAGCGCCGCAGGCGGGACGCCATCTCCTGCGCCGCCTGCGCATCGAGGGGCTCGTCCTCGCCGGTGGCTCCGAGCTGCTGCACGAGGAGCGAATCGGGATACTCCCGGTTGCCGCGGATGTGGAAGCGCACCACCGGACCGGCATCGACCGGGACCACGACGCTGGCGCTCGCCTCGCTCTCTTCCTCCACCACGGGAGAGCCGACGCGGGCGCGGAGCCGGCCTGCCTTGCGGTAGCGATCGCGCAGACCGCGGACGCCGTCGTCGAGCGAGGTGAGATTCAGGACGTCTCCCGGAACGACGCGGAAGGCGAAGGAAAGCTCTTCGGCGGAGAGGCCCGGAGAGCCCGCGAAGCGGACGCCGGCGACGCGGGTGGGGACGCCCTCCTCGATGCGAAGGTCGAGGGCGATGCCGTCGGCGCTCGCCCGGGGCATCGGCGTGACCCGCGCGGCCCGGTACCCTTGCCGGTAATACGCCGCCTGGATCGCCTCGGTGGCCCGGCTCACCAGCGCATCCTGGTACTCGGTGTTGACCTGGAGGTTGGCGGTCTGCGCCAGCACCGTCTCGGGAAGCGCCGCGCGGCCGGAAAAGGAAAGCGCCACGAGCTTGCGCACCGGCGAGAGCACGAAGACGAGCCGGACGCCCTTGGTCCATCCCGGACGGAGGCTCGTCGCGGGCAACGGCTCGAGCCAGGCGGCGACCCGGGCAAAACGCGCGCTTCCGTGCAGCGCCCGCACCGCGTCGCGGATCATCCTGCCGTCGAGTACCGCGCCTTCGGAGATGTTGACCAGCGTGGAAAGGCCCTTGGGATCGGCCCCTTCGAAAACGATCTCACCGACGTGCACGGCGTCGTCCGGCGCGGCTTGCACGACGACCGGCCGCTGGCCTGCGGGATGTGCGGCGGCGGCGGCGGAGAGAAGGAGGGCGGCGACTACCAGCTTCACTCGCCTTCCCACTTGAACTTGAGGTCGGCGCCGAAGTCGGTGCTGGTGGTGAGGTGCTCGTTGTCGAGCTGGAGCTGGCCGCTCAGGGCATCGGACACTTGATAGGCGAGGACGCCGCGGTAACGGCGCTGCGTCGCGGAGAGCGTCTGCAGCACCTTGAGATCGATCTTGTCGGTCAAGAGGTGCGAGCGGAAGCGCGCCATCGGCTCGATCTTGCTGGTCGCGATCGAGAAGTCGCTGGTGAAGTCGAGGTTCGGGTCCCGCAGGATGCTGTTCTTGGGAATGAACCTGCGCACCTCCGCCGAGAACCCGGTCACCTTGTTGAGCGCCTCGACTCCGATGGCGAGGCCGGAGTCGGCGGCGTTGAAGTTCGACTGCGAGGCGACGAACCCGAACGCCAGCAGGAATCCGACGTCGGCTTCAACAAGCGCCGGCTCGGAGCTGAGCGCCAGGTGCGGCTCCGCCGGCGTCCCGAATCCGTGCAGGTGGACCTTGTACTCGTCCGTCTTGCCCGAGGCCTTGATCACGGACAGGGCTTGCAGCTCGAAGGAGGGCCGGATGCGCTGGCGATCGGTGAAGGTCACGACGCCCTGCTCGATCTGGAACTCGTTGCCGCGGAACTGGGCGACCCCGTGGACCGTGTTGACCGAACCGAGGAGCCCGAGGTTGCGGCTCGTGCCCGTGACCTTGAGGTCGCCCTTGAGGTCGGCGCGGGCCAGGTTGTTCTCGATGCGCACGTTGCGGCCCAGGTGCACGTCGAGGTCGAAGCGGGGAACGACGCTGCTCTTCACGAGGACGCGCGGAGCGGGCGGCCGGCGGGAGAAGTCGAGCAAGCTCCGCTCGACGTCGATGTCCTCGGTATAGGTCATGCGGCTCAGGGTGACCGAGCCGCCGACCACGGGTTCGAGCGGTGGGCCGAAGAGGGTGACGTCGCCCTCCAGCGTCGCGTTCAGGTTGTCCTGGAGGCGGACACCGACCTCGCCGAGATGGGCGGCGAGATCGATCTTCTGCGGGACGAAGCGGCGCAGCGAAACGCCTCCCGATACCTTGGCCTCGCCGTTGTTCACCTTCCCGTGCATCTCGTCGATGACGAGGGCGTCCTGGCTGAAGGAGACGCTGCCGTTCATCTCGCGCGCGGCGAAGGGCAACCCGCGCAGGCGCATCTCGCCGCTCTCGATGTGGAGGTTGCCGAGCACGAGAGGCGCAGCGAACGTGCCGCCCACCGATGCCTGCACGAGACAGGTGCCGGCGGCATGCTCGAGATCGGCGAAGAGCCCCTGCAAGAGGCGGCCGTCCACCGACGCGACGAGGCGCAGATCGAGAGCGCCGTAGGCGGCCCGGCCGACCAGGGTCGCGGAGGTGTACGGCGCGCGCACGGCGAGACGCTTCACGTCGATCCCTTCGGGACCGAAAACGAGCTCGCCCGGGCCATCGTTCTCGATGGTCATCTCCTGGCGCTCGACGGCGAGACGGGCGATCTGGACCCTGCCTTCCGACTCGGCAACGTGGAGGAGATCGCCCGAGACGGCAACGTCAGCCTCGAGCGCGCCGCCGCGAAGCTCCGCGTCGGGAAGGAAGGTCTGGAAGAGCTCGGAGAGATCCGCGAAACGGACGCCGAGCGTAGCCGTGTAGGGGACATTGCCTTCTTCGATGGTCGCGCGACCCGCGACGCGATGCGGTCCGACCTGCCCTTCCCAGCGCATCGCGTCGCCGTCGAGCGAAAGCGCGAACTGGCCGTCTCCCACCGGCGCCTTGTCCGCCTTCGCGTCCGCGAACGACGCCTTTGCCTCGACCAGGGGATGGCTGGCGACGCCGCGGATGTGCGCGCTCGATTCGAACGGACCCTGCATCCGGGCCGCCTTCGCCAGATCCACGTCCTGCAAGGTGAGGCCATGGGACTGCGCGTCCATCTCCAGCCGGTACTCGGGACCGAAGTCTCCGGCCAGGGTGACGGTGCCCTTGCCCCGGCGCAGCGTCAGGTCCTCGATCCGCAGGCGCGGCTCGTTGCCGTGGAGCGTCGCCCGGGCCTCGCCCTCGGGGAAGTGCTGGCCGAACACGTTCACGTCGGCGAAGGACACCCTCGCCTCGCCGTCGGGCCGCGAAGCCGGCCCCTGCGCGTCGAGAACGGCGGTGATGCTTCCGTCCACGTTCGCCTTGTCGCCGATGGTGCGGAGGGCGGGAACGGCGACGACGAGAAGGTCCACGATGTCGTGCACCCGCCCCTTCGGCACCTCGAGGTGCGCGGTCATCGGCGTCTGCGGCCTGTTGAAGTCGAGGAGGACCCGCCCGCCGAACTCGGTCTGGCCCTTCTTTCCCTCGAGATTCGTGAGCGCGAGGCGGAAGTCCTCCAAGCGCGCATCGCCGGAGATGTTTCCGAGCGAGAGATCGAGCATCCGGAAGTCGCGGATCGAGGCGCCGCCTTCGATGCGCGGGCTTCCATAGGGGCCGAAGACGTGCCCCTTCAGCCCGACCACGGTCCCGTCCCAGGTGAGCGCGCCGACGTGCCCGCGCAGCGCCGCCAGCGTGATCGAATCGGAAGTCGCGGCGAGATCGAGGCCCCGGCTGAGATCGAAGTGGAGCGCTCCGTCCACCGCCACGCGCGAGCCGTCGACGTCGAGCAGCGCCCCGGGGAGCGCGATGCGGCTCGGGTCGAGGGAGATCCCCGTCGTGAGGCGCGTCCGGCCCATCTCGAACATCCGCTGCGGAGCTCCCTTGCGAGCGTCGTAGGCGCGATCGAGCACCGCGAAGTCGGGGATCTCGAGGTTCGCGTTGCCGCCCAGGTTGAACGGCGAGGCGCTCCCCTTGAGCGAGATGTGGCCGGAGGTCCGGAGCAGCACCCAGGCATGGGGCTGGGTCAGGCGCCGGAGCAGCTCTTGCAGCTCCAGATCTCGAATCTGCAACTCGGCGGAGAGCGGCAGGTCATGGGTGAGGGCCAGCTCGATGGAGCCGGTCACCCCGCCTCGCCCGACCGGCAGCTCGAAATTGCCGACCGAGAGGCGCGCCGGCGTCAGATCGAAGCGCGCGCTCAGATCGCCGGGCAGGAACCCCTCGATGGTGCCTCCGCGCAGGCGCAGCTCCCCGCTCGCCCGCGGCTTCCCGCGCGCAAGAGCGAAGGTCACGTCGGCCGCGAGGCTACCGCCGACTCCGGCGAGCTTCCCGGGGATCAGCTCCTGCGAGAGAGCGCCGAGGTCGTCGAGATGGACCGTCGCGCTTCCCTCGACCTTGGGCTGGCAGAGGTCGGCGAGCGTGCCGCGTACCAACGCCGAGGCATCGGCGAGCCTGAGGTCGGCTTCCGTCAACTCGAGCTTTCCGCGGCCCCGCAGATCGACCTTGGCGTCGGCGTGTAGAGAGGTGATCGCCACGTTGGCCTGGCCGGCGCGAACCGAGCCGCCGGCGGTGCGTAGCGAGACCTGCAGCGCGTCGTCCTTGCCGTGCACCTGCGCATCGACGCGCGGGACGAGAAGCTCCCGTCCGCCGGAGATGAGCGTGAGGCTCGCCTTGCGGACCTGCACCCGGCCCAGCTCGAAGCGATCGAGCGCGTCGGGCAGGCACTGGTGATCCGCCGCTCCCCGCGGCCGGGCCGGGCCCGACTGGTCGAGGGCGAGCTTCACCTCGGCGTGATCGATCTCCAGCCTCTCGAGACGAACGCGCTGGAGGAGCGGCCGCACGATGACCTGGACGAAGACGCGCGCGGCGCGCACCTCGAGACGGCCGCCGGGATCGCCCACCGTGAGGCCGTCGATCACCAGCTGGCCGCGGGTGGGGTCGACCGTGCACCGGTCGACGCGCACCTTGGCCGCGCTGGCCTCCTCGATGGTGGCGATGGCGTACCCGCAGAGGTTCGTGCCGACGTACTCGGTGCGCAAAAGCGCGATCGCCGCACCCGAGACGAGCGCGGCGGAGAGCGCGATGGCGACCAGGACACGGCTCAGCATGGAAATCGTCTACGACAGAGGGACGTTCGAGGCGGCCGATGGTTCACCGGCCCGCCACATTGGCCGTCCGCTGCCGTACATCACGTCGGTTTGGCGAGGCCCGCAAGATATCGGTCGATCTCGCCCAGATCGATCGGCTTCGCGGGGTTCGGAGGAGGCGGAGGAGCGGCGCGGGGCAAAGGTTCCACCGGTCGCACGCCGTCGAGGCCGAGGTCCTGCGCGACCCGCTCGATCATCGCCTGATCGATGCGGGGAGCGCGGGCGACATAGCCTTCGAAGAGTGCGTTGTCGCAGAGCGTGTTGATGAGGCGCGGCGTACCGCCGGAGAAACGGTGGACACCCTTGACCGCCTCGCCGGTGAACGGCATGCGCGAGGCGCCGGCGAGCCGGAGCCGGTGCTTGATGTACGACTCGGTGCTCTCGGGATTGAGATGCTCGAGGCGGAACTTGATCGAGACGCGCTGGGCGAGCGGCGGATCGAGGCGCAGGTTCTGCTCGATCTCGGGCAGTCCGAAGAAGATCAGCGAGAGCAGCTTGCGCTCGGGGACCTCGAGGTTGAGCAGCCCGCGGAACTCCTCCATCAGCTCGCGGGTGGCGAGCATCTGCGCCTCGTCGATGAGGACCACGGCCTTCTTGCCCGACTCGTAAATCTTGATGAGGCGCTGGTAGAGCTGGCCGAGCAGCGTGAGCTTGTCCTCGCTCGGGGCCTCGACGCCGAGCTGCAGGGCGATGCGCTTGAGCAGCCAGGAAGCGGTGACGCCGCTGTGGATGATGACGAGCAGCGCGGCCTCGTACTCGGCCTCGGGAAGCGAATCTAGCAGCCTTCGCGCGAGCGTCGTCTTCCCCGCGCCGATGTCTCCGACGAGGATGCCGAGGCCCTTCATCTGGCCGCACAGGTGCGTCAGCCGCACCAGCGCTTGCGAGTGCTGCGGCGAGTTGAAGTAGAAGCGGGAGACGGGAGCGTTGGAAAAGGGCTCCTGGGCCAGCTCGTAGTAGTCGAGATAGTTCACGAGTCAGCTCTCAGATGAACCCGATCTTCCGGTTGCGCGGCGCGCCCGAGTGCGAACCCCCGTCGGGGGGCGCGCCCGGCGGCGGCTTGGAAGGCGGAGGGGCTTTCGCCATCGCGGGCTTGGAGGGCACTTTGCCGCCCAGGCGGAGGATGCGGGCGGCGACGTCGCGGAAGGTTGCGTCCTCGCGCGCCACCAGCTGGTACTGCTCGAGGGCGAGGGGCGACGCGCCGGCCGCCTCGTGAGCGGCGCCCAGCTCGAAGAGCACCGCGCGGCGGGCCTCCGGAGCGAGATCGGGCAGCGCGAGCCCGTCCTGGAACACCTTCACAGCGTCGGCGGGACGGCCCCGATCGAGCTCGCACATGCCGAGCATGGTGAGGCAGTCGGCCTTGCGCTGGCCGGTCCCGTGGCGGAGCGCGATCTCGAACTCGCTCACCGCCTCGTCGACGAGGCCCATTTCCTTGTAGGCGATGCCGAGATCGTAGTGGGTCTGCACGTCCTCGGGCCGCACCACTTCCTGGATCTTGGCGCGGAACTCGCCGAGGACCTCGTGGGCCGGGACCTGGAAGGAGTCGAGGACGTCGGCGTCCGCGTCGAGCGGAGCGTTCTCCTCCTGCACCGACAGCGCGCCCACTTCGGCGGCGAGCTCGGCAGCGAGCTCGGCGGCCAGGTCGTCGTGCTCGCGCACCTCGACGGCCGGAGCGGCAGCCGGCGGGAAGGAGAAGTCTCCGACCATGGTGGGCGCATCGAAGATCGCGGCCTGGTCGCCGGCGCCGTTTCCGAGGCGCGCGAGCCGCTCGAGCGCGCCCGCGTGGCGGGGCTCGGAGGCACGGATGCCCTCGAGGATCGAGCGGGCCTCCTCGACCATGTCCGATTCCAGGTAGAAGTCGGCTTCGGCGAGATCGTTCGCGAACGCGTCCTCCGCCGGAGCGGCGGCGACCGGCGGCGGCGCGATGGCGGCGGGCCGCACGCGCGGCTGCGGCATCGGCGTGGGAATCGCTTCCTCGAAAGACCGCTCGATGACGGTAGGCACGTCGGGAAAGTCGGTGGCGGGCGGTGCCTCGCTCTCCAGGGAAAGCTCGATCCCGGGGGCCGATTCGCTCTCCAGGGAAACCTCGACGCCCGGGGCCGACTCGCCCTCGGGGACGAGCTCGATGGCTTCATCGGCCTCGAGCTCGATCGCTTCCTCGTCGGCGACCTGGACCGCTTCGCCGGCTCCGGACGCGGCCAGGGCGGCGTTCTCCGGATCGAGCCCGCGGAGCTCTTCGCGAGCCTCCTCGAGGCGACCGTCTGCCCTCGCCGCGTAGAGACCGACGAGGGTGACGAGCTCGAAGATGGCGTCGGCCGGCCGGTTGGTGGCGAGCGCGAGCGTCTTTGCCTTCTCGTGCGCCTCGATGTTGTCCGGATCGGCGGCGAAAATCCTGCGCAGGTGATCGAGGGCCTTCTCGTGGAGACCGTACTTTACGTAGACCTCGGTCTCCTTGAGCAGCTTGCCGATGTTGCCCGGAGCGGCCGGCTCTACTGGCCGGACCGGCATCGGAGTCTGGATGGGCCCGGCGGCGGGCGGCGGCGGAGCGACGCGCGAGGGCGCGGGAGTCGGCACGCGCACGGGCGGAGCGACGGGCGGCGGCTCGACGGGCGCGGGCCGCACCAGCGCGGACTTCACCTCGAGGTCGTCGGGGGCCAGCTCGGCGGCCTTCTGGTAGACCTTCTGCGCCTCGTCGCCGCGGCCGGCGTCGCTGTGGACGCGCGCCAGCTCCTTGAGCACCGAGACCGTCTTCGAGACCTGCCCGAGATCCTGGAAGGCGCGGGCGAGCATCTGCAGCGTGTCGAGGTCGCGGGGATTGACCTTGAAGCAGACCTGCAGCTTCGCCAGAGCGCGCTTGCTGTCGCCCTTGGCCAGGTAATTGTTCGCGAGCTCCTTGGCGAGAGCGGCGTCGGAGGGGTCGAGATGGCTGATGCGCTCGACCACGCGGAGGTAATCGTCCTGGCGCGAATGGCTCTGCAGGTACTGCGCGGCGCGGCGCAGCTCGGCGACCGCCTCCGCGACGTTCTCCTGCCGCGCGTACTGCTCGCCGAGGCGGATGCGGCTCGCGACGTTCTCGGGATCGAGATCGACGAGCTTCTTCAGCGTGTCGAGGCTCGCCTTCGTGTCGCCGATTTTCTCGTAGTGCGAAGCGACGGCCTGCCATTCCTTGGCCGCGTCGCCGGTGAGGCCGAGCTGCTGGTACAGCTCCGCGAGGCGGACGTTCACCTCGATGCGCTCGACGACCTTGAGCACCTGCTTGTAGAGCGCGACGGCCTTCAGGTAGAAGCCCTGCGTCGCGTACGTGCGGGCGACCTTCTCGAAGCAGTCCGCGGCCTCGGCCGGGCGCTTCATCTTCTGGTAGAGCTCCGCCAGCTTCTGCAGGACGCGGACGTCGTCCGGATCGAACTCCAGGACCCGCTGGTACTCCTTCACCGCCTTCTCGAGCTGGCCCTTGGCTATCAGCTTCGAGGCCGACTCGATGACCTTGTTCTTGTCCATCGGTACGGGCGGCTCGCTCGGGGGTCGGCTAGAGGGAAAACGGAAGGTCAGCGTAACCCGGTAGGGGGGTACATTCAAGACAGGCGAGCGCCTACGAAAATGCCCGAAGAGGGACGGGTCGCGCCATCGATCGAGCGGTGTTTCGCTACCTACAACGGCGCACACGCGCGCTCCGCGTGTAGGCGCGCGCGCTACCCCGCGGCGGCGCTGGCGATCGGACCCTGCTCGGCGAGGAGCCGCTCGATGGTCCGCGTGTCGTACCTGCCCTGCACGAACGGCTCGAACTGCAGGAGCCGCTTGTGCAAGGGAATGTTGGTCTTGATCCCTTCGACGACGTACTCCTGGAGGGCACGACGTGCCCGCATGATCGCCGCCGGCCGGCTGTCGGCGGTGACGATGAGCTTCGCCACCATCGAGTCGTAGAAAGGGAGCACGCGATACTGCTCGTAGGCGACGGAGTCGACGCGCACCCCGAGTCCGCCTGGCGCATGGTAGGCGGTGATGAGCCCGGGTGAGGGCGCGAAGGTTTCCGGGTCCTCGGCGTTGATGCGCAGCTCGATGGCGTGGCCGCGGAGGAGGATGCTCTTCTGGGTCCGCCCGAGCTCCTCGCCCGCCGCGAGCCGGATCTGCTCGCGGAGCAGATCGATGCCCGTCACCGCTTCCGTGATCGGGTGCTCCACCTGGATGCGGGTGTTCATCTCCATGAAGAAGAACTCGCCGCGCTCGTCGAGGAGGAACTCGATGGTTCCGACGTTGTTGTAGCGGACCTTGCGCATCGCCTCGACGGCGACGCGCCCCATCCGCTCGCGGAGCCGCTCGTTGAGTGCGGGCGACGGCGCCTCCTCGAGGATCTTCTGGTGGCGGCGCTGCACCGAGCACTCGCGCTCGCCGAGATGGATGATGTTGCCGCGCTCGTCGGCGACGATCTGGATCTCGATGTGCCGGGGATGCTCGACGTATCGCTCCACGTACATGTCGCCGTTGCCGAAGGCGGCGAGCGCCTCGGCCGACGCGGTGCGAAACATCTGCTGCAGTTGCTCCTTCTCGCGGACGATCTTCATGCCCCGCCCGCCGCCGCCCGCCGCCGCCTTGAGGATGACGGGGAACCCGACCTTTTCCGCCAGGCGGCCGAGGTCGCGCTCGTCCTTCACCACGCCCTCCGAGCCGGGGAGCTGGGGCAGGCCTGCTTCCTTCATGGCCTCCTTGGCGCGGATCTTGTTGCCCATCAGCCGGATCATCTCGGGCCGCGGTCCGATCCACCCGAGTCCGGAGTGCTGGACCATCTCCGCGAACTCCGCGTTCTCGGAGAGGAAGCCGTAGCCGGGATGGATGGCGTCGGCGCCGGAGACCTCGGCCGCCGAGAGCAGCGCGGGGATGTTGAGGTAGCTCTCCTTCGACGACGGCGGTCCGATACAAAGCGACTCGTCGGCGAAACGGACGTGCAGCGAATGCACGTCCGCGGTCGAGTGCACTGCCACCGTCTTGATCCCCAGTTCGCGCGCCGCGCGGATGACCCGCAGCGCGATCTCACCCCGGTTGGCGATGAGGATCTTGGAGAACATCGATGCTCCGCCCCTTCGGGCTCCGCCCGTCGCCGGCAAAGCCGGCTCCTCCGTCATGCCGGCTCGAAGCGGAACAGCGCCTCGCCGTACTCGACCGGGCTGCCGTTCTGGATCAAGCTCTCGACCAGGCGGCCCGGCCGTTCCGCCTCGATCTCGTTCATCAGCTTCATCGCCTCGACGATGCAGAGGACCTCGCCCTTCTTCACCACCGACCCGACTTCCACGAAGGGCGGATTGTCGGGTGAAGCCGAGCGGTAGAAGGTACCGACGAAGGGAGAGTTCACGGTGAAGGTGTTGTCCGCCGCGGCGGGTTGCTGGGCGGGCGGAGTCGGAGTCGCGGGGGACGGGGGCGCGACCGGAGCCGAGGCGAACGGCGTGGGAGTGATCGAGACGGGCGTCGGGATTCCCATCTGCCCCGCCATGCCGGCAGCGCCCATCGGCATGGTGTGCACGGAGGTGGTGGGAGCCGGCGGGTGACCGAGACGGATGGTCAGGCGCTGGGTCCCGTCGGTCCAGTCGAGCCGACTGACATCGGTTCCTTGCAGCGCATCGAGGATGGCCTTCAGCTTGTCGACGTCCATTCTGCCCTTGGTTCCGGCTAGCCGACGCGCGTCAGATACTGCCCGTTGCGGGTATCGATCTTCAAGATGTCCCCCTCGTTGATGAAGAGGGGAACGTTGAGCGTAAAGCCCGTCTCCAGGGTGGCGGGCTTCATCGCCCCCGAGACGGTATCGCCGCGCACACCGGGATCGCACTTCGTGACCCGGAGCTCGACGGTGTTTGGCATCTCGGCGGAGATGGCGCGCCCGTTCCAGAAGAGGATGTGGGCGTTTGTGTTCTCCTTGAGGAAGTTCTTCCCCTCGCCGAGCGCCTCCTCGCCGATGTGCACCTGATCGTAGTTCTTCACGTCCATGAAGACGAAATGATCGCCCTCTTTGTAGAGGTACTGCATCTCCTTCTCTTCCATGTCGGGGCGGCCGACTTTGTCGCCCGACTTGAGCGTCGGCTCGAGCACCCGGCCGGTGAGGAGGTTCTTGATCCGGGTGCGCACGAAGGCCGAGCCCTTGCCCGGCTTCACGTGCTGGAACTCGATGATGACGAAGGGATCGCCGTCATAGAGGATCTTGAGCCCGTTCCGGAACTCGCTGGTGTCGTACACCTCGGCCATCGAGACGCTCCTCCCGGGAGGAGCGGCCAAATACCCCAAACAACTGCAACCGTCCACCGTGTGATGGGCGAGCGCGGTTGCTTGCCCGCAGTCAGAGCTGCGCGACGAGCTTAGGTGCCGCGATGCGTAATTCATAGCGCGCGCGGCCGATGTTTCCCTCCGGCGCCAGCGCGAGCAGGACGAAGTAGTCCGGCGTTAGCGGCCTCGCCACCGCCACCATCTTCTCGGTGCGGATGGAGACCTCCGAGGCCTTCCCCATCTGCAAGCTCTCCGCCGCCTGCCGCACCTGGGCGAGGATCCCGGAGTACTCCACGATGACGGTGGTGAGCTCGATGCCCGAAGGCGCAGAGACCTGGGCCGTCTCGATGGCGATGCCGTCGAAGCCCATCAAGCTCGCCGCGAATGCTCCGTCCACGCGGCCGCAGATCGCTTCCAGATCCTCGCGGAAACCCACCTTAGCGTTCTCCCCGGCGCTGCTGGACGCGGGCGAGCAGCTCGGTGAGCAGCTCGATCTGCCGCCCCGCTCCGTCTCCCATCTCGGCGAGCTTGCGCTGCGCCTCCGGATCCCCTTCCGCGGAAAGCCGCCGCAAGATCTCGCGAGCGCGGCCATGAAGGCCCTGCCTCGCGTACATCTCGGCCAAGGTCAGCGTCGACACGGGCGCATCGAGCGCCGCGCGTCGAGCGCTGTCAAGGTCCCGTTGCAGCAGCTCCTTGGCAGACGACGGTCGTGTCCTGGTGTGTTCCCTCGCAGGCGGTCAGCGTCTGCCCGGTCGCGCAGGTCGGGGTCGCGGGAGTGAATCCCGCGATGGCGTTCGCCGCGTACTCGTAGCGATTGGTCTTCACCGACGAGCCGTCGAGAAGGTGGCCGAAGACCTGTATGTTGAACCGGACGGTGCTGCCCGCGGCGATTGCACCGGGCTGGGCCAGGACCACGGCGATCGGCGAGCTGGTTGCGATCTTGACCAGCCCGTTTGCGGGAACGGTCTGGGTAGCGATCGACTGCGCCGGACCGATCAGCACGTCGGTGGTGATGGTGGCGCCTTCGACCTGGAAGTCGTTGGTGCCGATGCGACCCGGTCCGAGGCTGGCATTGTCGACCATCCGGTTCTCCACCACGACGGCGTGGACGTAGCCGAAAGCCGGGTCGAATGCGCCGAATACATTTTCCGGCGTGGTGGCGTCGTAGACGCACCCGATGGCGTTCGCTGCCGTCGATGGGGTCGCCGGGACGACCTTGGTGCCGACCATGAACGAGCGCTCGTCGCCGTGGACGGAGCACCCGGCAGCGAGGGCGGCGGCGATGACCAATGTGGTGAGTTTCATGTTTCGCCTCCCTTACTGCTTCTGGCTGTCGTCGCTCTGACCGGCGGCGACCACCGACTGAGAACGATTGACGATGCGCGGGGTGATGAAGATGAGCAGCTCGGTGCGGTCGTCCGTGACCGCCTTCTTCTTGAAGAGCCACCCGAGGACGGGAATCTTGGAGAGCAGCGGGACCTCGTTGAACGCTTCCGAGTTGCGGCGGGTGTAGATGCCGCCGATGACGGTGGTATCGCCGTCCTTCACGAGGACCTGGGTGTTCGCCTCGCGCCGGCTGATCGAGGGCTGGCCGTTCGCTCCGGTCAGCTGCGGGTTCGGCTGGTTGTTGGTGACCCGGACGCTCATCTGGATGGAGCCTTCCTGCGTCACGTGGGGCGTCACCGCCAGCTCGAGGCGGGCTTCGATGAAGGTGGTGTTCACGCCAGCCGCGCTGGTCTGCGCGTACGGGATCGATACGCCTTGCCCGATCGTCGCCTGGACGTTGTCGAGGGTGACCGCGCGCGGGGAGCTGATGGTCTTGATGGTGCCGCTATTCTCCGCGGCGGAGAGGCGCAGGTTGAGCTGCGCGGCGCCGCCGGCGCTGCCCAGGACGAAGCCGATACCGCCGCCGTTGTTGATACCGATCGGGGCGGGCATGTTGACGGCGAAGTTCGGCACGGTGACGCCGTTCAGGCCGCCGAGCGGAGCCGCGGGGTCGTCCGCGGCGCCGGCTGCCTGGACGATGTTGGGGAACACCAGGCCGGTCGGATTTCCGGTAGTGGGCGCGAAGCTGACGTTGCCGCCCCACTGGACGCCGACCTGGCGCGAGAAGCTCGTCGCCGCTTCCACGATGCGGCTCTCGATGAGCACCTCGGGGGTCTGGGTGTCGAGGTTGCGGACGATGCCCTCGGCGCGCAGCAGCGCCTCCTGCACGTCCTTGACGATGAGGGTGTTGGTGCGCACGTCGACGGAGACGCTGCCGCGCTCGGTGAGCGTGTCCTTGAGGCGGTCGGCCATGTCCTTGGCGTTGGCGTAGTTCACTGGCACCAGGCGGACGCGCAAGGGCTGCAAGGAGAGGCTGGCCTTGGCGGCGTCGGCCGCTTCCTTCTGTTCGGCGCGCAGGGTGGCGATGGGGGCGATGCGGATGATGTTGCCCACCTCGTCCTTCCCGAGCTGCTTGGACTTGAGGATGATGTCGAGCGCCTGGTCCCAGGGCACGTTGCGCAGCTTGATGGTGACGGTGCCCTTCACGTCGTCGGCGACGATGATGTTCTTCTTGCTGATCTCGGAGATGGCGCCGAGCAGGTTGCGGATGTCGATGTCCTTGACGTTGAAGTCGACGCGGCGTCCCGTGTACTGGCTCGAGTCGTAGACCCCGGCGCTGGCAGAATTGGCGCGGGTCTGCATCGTCATCGGGGCGGCGCGGGGGGCGGCCTTGGCGGGCTGCGCCTGCGCCGCGGCCTGCGGACCGCCGAAGTTCCAGATGATCGTTCCCTTGGCGGCCTCGACGGCGTCGGTCGTGCCCGGCCGCATGGTGGCGACGATCTGCACTTCGCCCGGCTTCCCCGGAACGCGGTAGCTCGAGAGCATCGTCACCGGGGCCTTGAGCGAGCTGGCGTCGAGGTTGCGCTCGAGGCGCTCCGGCAGGTCCGCGCCGCGGAGGCCGAGGATGGCGGTGTTCGCGTCGGGGCGGGTCACCTCGAACTGAGCGGCGCCGTCGCAATCCACCATCACGCGGGTCTTCCCGCCGTCGGTGCGCAGATCGACCGCGCGCACGCGGACCAGGGCGGGAACAGCATTGGCCGGCGCGGCGCGCATCGGCTCGAGCTCTCCCTTGGCGGGCACGCTGGCCTCGTCGCGGGCGGGCTCGGTCGCCGCCGCAATCTTCGTGTCGGCGTGAGCGGGAGCTTTCTGCAGAAGGGCCTCGCCGATCTTCACGGTCAGAGCCTTGGAGCCGCGAACCACCTGGTACTTCGGCATCGCGTCAGAGGCGGCGTCGAGGACCACGCGCACCCCGTCGTCGTGCTTCGCCACGCGAACGCCCTTGAGCGGGCCGGTGGCCGGGGTCTTGTGGGCCGCGGAAGACGAGACGGCATGGAGGTCGAGCGCCAGGCGGCCGGGGTTCCTCAATTCGACGACGTCGAATCTCGCTACCTCGCCGTCGGTGGCGAGGACCACGGTCCTCGTCTCGCCGTCGCCCTTCACGGCCACCGACTGCAGGCGGCTCGCGGGGTGGGACACGTCGCGCACGTCCTCGCGCGAAGCGACCAGGTTGGGATCGGAAGCGGGCACCGCCGTATGCTCCGGCCTTCGGCCTCCGCCCGTCGCAGGCGAAGCCCGCTCCTCCGTGGCCGCGGCAGGCTGGCCGATGACGACGACCAGGTCGTTTCCCTGCGCCGAGACGTCGTAGCGAGAATCCGATTCGAGCGCCACGACGATCCGGCCCACCTTGGTGGCGCCCTCGTCGAATTGCGCCACGGTGACTCCGGCGATCCCGTCCTTGTGCACCGCGGCGGGCGCGACGGCAGAGGTGACGTCCGCGCCCGCGAGGTCGACTACCAGGCGGGCGGGCTGCGCCAGCTTGAAAGCGCTGAAGTCGGGCTTCTGCGTACCGTGCACGACGACCCGAGGTCCGTCGACCTCGATGGCGGTAACGCGATTCGCGCCGGCCCCGGCCTTCGCCGGCAGCGCCGCGCAAAGAACGAGCGCCGCCGCCGTCCAGATGACCTGTTCCTTCATACTCTTCTCCTGGCCCACGCTAGCGGCCCCCCGGGGACGGCGCCGTCTGCGGAGACGGCACCATTTCTTCGCCCTCCTTGAGGGCCTTCAGGTCCGCCTGCTCGTTCTGCGACTGCGGAACCTGGATGGTGATGTTCTGCGGATAGACACGACCGGTGTTCCGATCGGTGATGGTCTCGGTCACCACGATCTGATCGCGCTGGATCGAGGTGACTTTTCCCCAGTTCTTGCCGACGAAGTCGCCGATCCGGACCGGCCAGCCACGCAACTCGGGATCCTCGAGCATCGCCATCGGCGACGCCGTGCCGGTGACCGTCAGCGCGAGCCGCAGCTGATCGAGCGACCACTTCTGCAACGGCGTGGCCTTGCGGCCTTCGGGCGGCCGCGGCTGATTTTCGCGGGCGCCGTAGACGTTCTGGAACGGATCGCGCTTGCCGATCGGCGAGTAGACGTACATGGTCTGCTGCTGCGAGGTATCCGCTTCGTCCGCGGTCTTGGCGGCAGGCGGGGGCGGCGGGGCCCGGCGCGGCGGCGGCGGCGGGCTGCCGCAGGCGGCGGCGAAGAGCGCGAGCGCGACCAGCGAGCTTGGGCGAATCATTTCGGGGCTCCGGGCTTCGCCGGCGGATTGGCCGTCTCCGGCACGAAGCGGAACGTGGTCGCGACGTAGCTCGCGGCGACGACCAGCTTGTCGCCCTGCATCTTCGGCGACCCCATCTTGATGTTGGTGACGTTCACGATGCGGGCGAGCTTGGAGAGCGCGTCGAGAAAGACCCCGATCTCGGGGTACGTGCCCGTGACGGCCATCACGATCGGGATGGAGGCGTAGAACGACTGCTTCTGCTCGGGCTGCGGCGTGATGTCGTTGATGGTGAGGCCGGCCTTCGCCCCGATCTCGGCCAGCGATCGGATGAGCTCGTCGATGTTGGCCTCGTTGGGCAGCTCGGTCAGCGCCTGCTGCAGGCGGCGCTCGAGGATGTCCTTCTCGTGCTTGAACTGCGCGAGATTGTTGGCGATGGCCTGCTTCTGGCTGAGCTCGTCGTCCAGGGTGTGGAGGACGCCTTCCTGGCGCTGCACCTGCTCGTATTCAGGCTGCACGAGGAGGAAGTAGTTGGCGGCGCTGATGCCGCCGACGATGAAGACCAGGACGCCGATCTTCTGCGCGAGCGGCAGCTTGTTGAGAGAGGCGATCGCGTCCTGCGCGGTGAGGGCCACGTCGAAGCTCCTAGGCCGAGTAGTTCACGCGGCAGGTGATTTCCCAGTCGACCGAGCCGGAATCGGTCTTCTGCGAAGCCTTCTTGATGGAAACGTCCGAGAAGAACTTCGAGGTCTTCAGCTTCTGCGCGAAGGTGGAGAGATCGTCGTACGCCACTGCGAATCCCCTCAGGGTCGCGACGCCCGCCTGCTCGCCGTAGTCGTTCATCCAGACACGCGGCGGGATGATGGTCGAGATCTCGTCGAGGACCTTCACCGGTCCGGTGCGGCCCTTCTTCAAGGTGTCGAGGACCTTGATCTTGTCCTCGAGCGCCTTCTTCTCCTGGGTGATGTTCTTCACCTCGCCGATCGTCTTCTCGAGCTGGGTGATCTGGGCGCGGGTGGAATCGATCTGCCGGTTCACCTGCGTGAGCCGGTCGTCCACCTGGCGGTACCAGAAATAGTTCCCGATCAACGCGGCGACGACGACCAGCCCGAAGAGGACCAGCAGCTGCTGGCCGAACTCCCGCTTCTTCTTGGCGCGGACGGGAAGGAGGTTGATGTGGATCATCGCGGCTTCCTCACTGCTCGTTCGAGCGACGCAGGGCGAGTCCGATCGCCACCGCGGCGGAAGGGGCCACGTCCATGACGTAGTTGGGATCGAAACGGCGGTTGTCGACCTCGACGCCCTTGAAGGGGTTCAGGATCTCGACCGGGACGCCGACGCGCTGCTCGATGACCTTGAAGAGGGCCGGGATCTTGGCGGTACCACCGGAGAGGTAGAGGCGGGAGATGTGCGAATCGGCGGCGGTCGCCGTGTAGAAGTCGAGGCTGCGCTGGATTTCGCCGGCCATCTGGTCGGCGACGCCCTGGATGACCCGCTCCACTTCCTGCGGGACCACCGAATCGGAATCCTGGGCCTGGTCGCCGCCCACCTTCAGCTTCTCCGCCTCGTCGTAGGAGACGTTGAGCTGCTTCTGGATCTCCTCGGTGAACTGGTTCCCGCCCATGGTGACGTCGCGGGTGAAGGTGGTGAGGCCGTTCGCCAGCACGTTGATGTTCACCACCGAGGCGCCGGCGTTGACCAGGACCACCGTCTCGCTGCGCGGGAGGTCGTAGTTGACCTCGAAGGCGTTCTGCACCGCGAAGGCATCGACGTCGACCACCACGGGGATGAGCCCCGCCTCGGCGACCACCGAGGTGTAGTCGTTGATCATGTCCTTCTTGGCGGCGACGAGCAGGACGTCCATCTGCCCCGCTCCGGTGTCCTGGTCGGGCGGGGTGAGGATCTGCACGTCGATGTTCACGTCCTTGACGTCGAAGGGGATGTACTGCTCCGCCTCCCACTGGATGCTCTCCTCGAGCTCGTCCCGGGTCATGCGGGGCATGGAGATCTTCTTGATGATCACGCTGTGGCCGGAGACCCCGATGGCCACCTCGCGGTTCTTGAGCTTGAACTGGCTGACCAGCTGCCGGATGCCCTCGACGATGGCCGTCGAGTTCATCAGGGCGCCGTCGACGATGGCCTCGGGGGGCAGCGGCGCGACGCCGAAGGCGTCGAGCGAATAGCCGCGTTTACCGGCTTCCTTGAGCTGGACCAGCTTCACGGAAGACGAGCCGATGTCGAGACCGAGCGCGAGCTTGCTCTTCGCCATTCTCAGAACGCTCCTTCGCGGATCGCGCGAGACGTTAGCACCCGGGGAAAATGCCCCAAAAAAATCGTCCGCTTCATCGCGCCCGCCTGCTGCCGTTCCGCAAACGGGGGAAGATCTTGGTGCTCTCCTGCACCGTGAGGCCGAGCGCGAAGAGGATCTTCCGCTTGGTCTCCATGCGGCACTCCTTGCCCGCCTCGATGCGATCGATGGTCGACTCGGACACGCCGGCGCGCCTGGCCAGCTCGGCCTTGGCCATGAGCTGGGACTCACGGAATCGCTGCACGTTGTTCACCGGTGTCTCGACCTCCATGCGGGGAAAAGATCTCGCCCGGCGTCCGGGCAAGCGTCAAGCAACAAGGGTGCATTGAGGGTGCATTGAGCCGTCAGTACAACAGCACTGCACCTGCATGGCGGAAAGGGGCGGACGCACCCACCACTGCTTGCGGTAGTCGGAAATCGCACCGTGCGGAGTTTGACGATGATCACGTTCTGCCGACTTGCGCACACAAGGACGCCGATCGATAAGAAACGGCCGCGCGAACGGAGGCGCTCACGGCCGAGGCAGTCCCCAGGAGGCACTCGGCGCTGCTCGTCACCGCCGCCGGAGTGACCGTCTGGTTCTTGCTGGTCGCGCCGGTCCTTCCCGCGCAAAGGCAGCTCGGCGAACGCGACACGGCGCGACTCTTCTACCCGGTCGAACGGACCGTCGCCGAGGCGCTGCGCGCGGGACGCCTCCCCTTCTGGGATCCGCACATCGAGTCTGGGACCTCCCTCCTCGGCCAGGTCACGCCCGCGGCGCTGCACCCCTTCGCGCTCCTCTACGCGGCCCTGCCCTTCGGGCTCGCCTTCAAGCTTCATCACCTGCTCGCGCTGCTCCTCGGCGGGTCCGGCGCGGCGCTGCTCGCGGCCCGGCTCGGCGCAAGCCGCTGGCCGGCCCTGCTGGCCGGAATCGTCTTTGGAGGATCGGGCGCGCTCGTTTCTTCGGCATCCGGAGCTCTGCCCTACGCCCTGGGACCGGCTGCGGCGCCTCTGGCGATCGCGGGAGTGCTGTGGTTCGTCGCGGCTCCGTCGCCGGGACGGCTTCTCGCCTCCTCGTTCGCTCTGTCGCTGTGCGCCTACGGAGGAGATCCCCAGTCCCTCGGGATGGCAATTCTCGTGGCGGGCATCCTCGCGATCCTCGAGCCACCCCGTGCGCGACGCGTCGCGTACGTCCTCGCCTGGGCCGGCTGTGCGCTCCTTCTCTGCGCGCCGGCCGCTTTCCCCGCCATTTCGCAATTCGGGCGCAGCGAACGAAAAGGAGGGATCACCGAGGCGGAGCGGAAGATGTTCTACACGCCGCCCCTGCGGCTTCTCGGCCTGGCGATTCCTCTCGCCTTCGACGGCACCGAAGTGGAACGGGAGACGACGGGAGATCCGTATTCCGCGTTCGTCGCCCGGCGCGAGGCTGCTCCCTTCCTGAACTCGATCTGCATCGGAGCGCCCGCGCTCCTGTTGGCCGCATGGGGTTTCCGGCGGCCTCGAGCGGCCGCGCTGCTCGCGATGGCGGCTTTGCTGATCGCCGCTTCCACCGGCCCTGCCTGGCACGTGCAGCCGGTGCTGGAACGCATCATTCCCGGCTGGTCGCTCTTCCGCTACACGGAGAAGTTCCTCCTGCACGTGTCGTGGATGATCGCGGTCCTCGCCGCGCTCGGAGTCGAGGAAACCCTGCTCGGCCCGCCGCGGAAGGCGCGCCGGATCGCCTGGTTGGCGGTGGGCCTGGGCAGCGCGGTCTTCGCTTTCTTCCTCGTCTGCGTCGCCGCGGAACAGCCGGCGTTGGACTGGCTGTCGCAGCGAGGCCATGACCCCACCCCGCAGGTCGCCCGGCGATTCCTCGAATCCGTGCGCATGGGGACCGCACGCGCGGCCGCGCTTTCGGGCGTGATCGCCGGCATCGCCTGGCTACGGCTGCTGCGGCGCGAAACCAACCTTCCAGCCATCCTTACGGCCGCCGCAGCTGCTGCCTCTGCCTTGATCGCGCCTCCCCTCCGCACCGTGCGGGCCGATCTCTACGAGGAGATGTCCTCGACGGGGCGGAAGCTTCTGGAGATTGGCGGCCGCGAAGCCGGCAAGTGGCGCGTGTGGAGCGACGCGAACAAGCTGCTCCCCCTGCCCGACCAGCGCGGCTTGAACGCCGACGAGGCGCGCCTGGTCGGGTTCCGCGAGGCAGTGTGGCCTCAACTCCAGGCGCTGGACGGGCTGGACGGCGCCGCTCCCTACTTCTCCGCGGTGGACCCCGACTATTCCATGATCCTGCGGGAAGGCACCGATGCTGCCTTGGACGTTCTCGGCATCCGCTTCTACGTGTTGCAGCCCTGGGCCGAGATGCCGGCGAGGGCAGTCCGCAGCGAATCGGGATTCGGAATCCTGCAGCGCAAGCCCTCGCCCCGCGCCTTCGTGGTCCATCGCACCCGAAGCGCCGCCACGCGCGAAGAGGCGTTGTCGGCGGTGAGCTCGATCGACGTTTTCCAGGAGGCCGTCGTTTCCGCCGACGGTCCGCGGTTGCTAGATGCGCCGGCGCCGGGGGCCGCGGTGGAATTGCGCCGGCAGGTTCCCGAAAGGATCGAGGCATCCGTGCGCGCCGATCGGCCGGGGCTGCTGGTCGTTTCGGAGCACTACGATCCCGGGTGGCACGCCGAGGTCGACGGTCGCGAGACGACGGTCCACCGTACCGACATGGTCGTCCTCGGCGTCCCGATTCCCGCCGGCGAGCACGAAGTACGGCTGTGGTTCCGTCCGCGGGGATTCCTTCCGGGCCTCGCCTGTGCCGCCACGGCCGCGCTCGTCCTCGCCATCCTGGCGCTGCGGCGCCAGCTAGCGCTTCGCGCCCGGAGCCACTCGCCGCTTTCTGCAGGGCCAGAGGGAAGCGCCCCGCCTGGCGCAGCTTGCGCCTCCGCGGACGGGGATGGATAAACCACGCCGCCCGAATGGAGGCCGGCTGCCGAACGAACGCAAGAGATCGGTAACACCTTTGTTCGCCGCGGCCGCGGGTATCCTCGCGTGGCTGGTCCTGTCCGCGCCGGTGCTCGCTCCCGGCAGGCAACTGGGCGAGCGCGACACGGCGCGCCTGTACTATCCCGTCGAGAAGACGGTCGCCGCCGCGCTGCGCGCCGGGCGACTTCCGCTGTGGGATTCGCGCATCGAGTGCGGCACCTCGATTCTCGGGCAGGTGACTCCTGCCGCCTTGCATCCCTTCGCGCTCCTCTACCTGCCGCTTTCCTTCGGATTCGCCTTCAAGCTCGAGCATCTGCTCGCTCTGCTCCTGGGCGGTTGCGGCGCAGCGATCCTCGCCTTGCAACTCGGCGCCAGCCGCTGGCCCGCGCTATTCGCAGGCATCGCTTTCGGAGGTTCGGGAGCACTGGTCTCCGCGGCGTCGGGCAACCTTCCCTACGCGCTCGGGCCCGGCGCGGCGCCGCTCGCGCTCGGCGCCGTCCTCTGGTACCTGCGGGCGCCCTCCGCAGGGCGCCTTCTCGCCTCTTCTTTCGCGCTCGCTCTCTGCGCGTATGGAGGAGACCCGCAATCGGTCGGAATCGCCATTCTCGCCGCCCTGGTGCTCGCGGTGGCCGAGCGCCCCCGGCCGCGCCGCGCCGTCCTCGTCCTCTCCTGGGCCGCGTGCGGCCTGCTCCTCTGCGCGCCCGTTGCCCTTCCGGCGGTTTCCCAGCTCCAGCGGAGCGACCGACGGGCAGGGGTCATCGAAGGCGACAGGAAGTTGTTCTTCGTGCCGCCCGTCCGGCTCGTCGGGCTCGCCGTTCCCCTCGCCTTCGACGGAAGCGAGAGCGCGCCGGGAGAGGTGTGGGATCCGTACTCGGAGTTCGTCGCCCGCGAGCTGACGGTGCCGTTCCTCACCTCGATCTGCCTCGGGGCCCCGGCATTGCTCTTCGCCCTGGCGCTTCGCCGGAGGGCTGCAACTCCACTCCTCGTCCTCGCGACCGTGCTCGCCGCCGCTTCCACCGGGGCCGCCTGGCACGTCCAGCCGGTTCTCGAGGCGGTGATCCCGGGCTGGGGACTGTTCCGGTACCCGGAGAAACTCCTCTTGCACGTCAGCTGGCTCGTGCCGGTGATCGCGGCGCTGGGCGCGCAGGACGCGCTGCTCGGCGCCCGTTCGAACGCCCGGAGGATCGTCTGGCTCGGATTCGCCCTGGCCGGCGTGGCGCTCGGCTTGTTCCTCCTCCTCTTCGCCGCGCATGGTTCCGTCCTGCAGTCGTCGATCGCGGCCAGCCATTCGCGCTCTCCTTCCATCGCGCTCAGATTTCTCGAGTCGCTCCGCATGGGGGCCGCCCGCGTCGCCGGGCTATCGGCCGCCGTGGCCGCCATCGGGATCCTGCGGATCCTGCGCGACCGATCGGAAGTGCCGGCGGCCCTGGCTGCCGCCGCGGCGGCCGCTTCCTGCCTCATCGCTCCGCCGCTGCGCACGGTCCGCGCGGACCTCTACGAGGGGATCTCGGCGACGGCGCGCAAGCTCTTCGAGATCGGCGGTCCCAGCGACGGCCACTGGAGGGTATGGTCCGATTCGCACCGCAACCTGACGCTCGCAGAGGGGTCCGGGCTCAACCTCGACGAGCAGCGGCTGGTCGGATTCCGGGAAGCGCTCTGGCCACAATTGCAAGCGCTCGATGGAATCGACGGAGCAGGCGCGTACTTTTCGGTCGTCGACGCCGACTACTCCACCGTCCTGCAGCGCGCTCCGAACGCGGCGCTCGACTTTCTCGCCATCCGCTTCTACGTCGTCCAGCCCGGGCGCGATGCGCCTCGCGCGACGATCCGCAGCGACTCCGGCTTCGGCATCCTCAAGCGGCCACCCTCCCCGCGCGCGTTCGTCGTCCACCGGACCCGGCGCGCAGAGACCGTCGACGCGTCGATCCCGGCTCTCCGATCGATGAAGTTGTTCGAGGAGGCGGTGGTCCCGAAAGACGGCCCCGTTTTCGACGGTGTGCCAGGCACCGCGTCGGCGGTAGAGCTGCGCAGACCCTTCCCGGAACGAATCGAGGCCTCCGTGGATGCGGCGGCGCCCGGGCTGCTCGTGGTCTCCGAGCGCTACGACCCGGGCTGGAGAGCGCAACTGGACGGAAGGGAAGTCCCCGTTCATCGCGCTGATGCGATCGTGATGGGGATCGCGGTTCCTCAGGGCCGTCACGAGGTGCGCCTGCGCTTCGTTCCGGCCGGGTTCGTGCTCGGTTCGCTTTGCGCGGTATCGACGGTACTGGCCCTGGCGGGGCTCGCGCTCCGCCGCCGCGGCGCGCACGGATCGCCAGCATGAATGAGGCGCCGACGCTCGCGTCAGTCGCCAACCGCCGCCGGGCGCTCTTCCTTGCCGCCGGCGCGCTCACCTGGTTCCTGCTCGTCGCTCCCGTCCTCCCTGCGGGCAGACAGCTCGGGGAGCGCGATACGGCGCGGCTCTTCTACCCCGTGGAGAGGACGGTCGCCGCCGCGCTGCGCGCGGGCCGCTTTCCCTTCTGGGATGCGAGGATCGAAAGCGGAGCCTCGATCCTGGGCCAGGTCACGCCGGCCGCGCTGCACCCCTTCGCGCTGCTCTACCTGCCGCTCCCGTTCGGGCTCGCCTTCAAGCTCGAGCACCTTCTCGCGCTGCTCCTCGGCGGCTGCGGCGCTGCGTTCCTCGCCGGCCGTCTGGGGGCGAGCCCCTGGGCGCGGCTCTTTGCCGGGATCGCGTTCGGCGGGTCGGGCGCCCTGGTTTCCGCGGCCTCGGGGAACCTGCCCTACGCGCTCGGACCGTCCGCGGCGCCGCTCGCCGTGGGCGCGCTGCTCTTGTTTTTGCGGGCCCCGTCCGCGCCGCGGCTGCTCGGTTCCGCGTTTGCTCTCTCGCTCTGCGTGTACGGCGGAGATCCGCAATCCTTCGGAATCGCCATCCTCGTCGCCCTGGTCCTCGCCCTGCTCGAGCGTCCGCGCACGCGCCGCGCATTCCACGTCGTGGCATGGGCCGCCTGCGCCTCGCTCCTCAGCGCTCCGGCGATCCTTCCCGCGGTCGCGCAACTGCGGCGCAGCGAGCGCAGGGCAGGGATCACGGACGAGGAGCGGAAGATGTTCTTCACGCCTCCGGTCCGCCTGTTCGGGCTCGCCGTTCCCCTCGCCTTCGACGCGTCGGAACCCGAACCGGAAACGCCGGGGGACACCTACTCGGACTACGTCGCGGGCACCTCGGAAATGCCGTTCCTGGGCTCCATCTGCCTGGGCGCGCCGGCGCTTCTCTTCGCCGCGGCGGCCGTGCGCCGGCGGCGCGCGAGACCGCTTCTCGTCATCGCTGCCGTGCTGATCGTCGCTTCGACTGGATCGGCGTGGCATGTGCAGCCGCTCCTGGAAGCGATCATTCCGGGCTGGAGCCTGTTCCGCTTCACCGAGAAGTTCCTCCTCCACGCGAGCTGGCTCCTCGCCGTCGCGGCGGCGATGGGGGTGGACGATGCTCTCACCGGCGAACGGCACCGCGCACGACTGCTGGTGGTCCTGGCGGCTGCGCTGGCGGCGGCCGCCTTCGCCGCCTTCGCCATCTTCGCGAGCGCCGAACAATCCCTCCTCGCACGCCTGACCGGGATGGGACTGCACCATTCGACCCGGGTCGCGGCGCGTTTCCTCGAATTGTTGCGAACCGGGAGCTTGCACGCGGGCGGCCTCTCCGCCGTCGTCGCGGCACTGGCGGCGCTGCGGCTGCGCCGCGAAGACCGCCGCGCTCCTCTGACGCTCGCGATGGCCGCGGGGGTGGCGGCGGCCGTCATCGCGCCCCCGCTGCGAACCGTTCGCGCCGACCTCTACGAGGGCACCTCTGCGACGGCGCGCAAACTGAAGGAGCTCGCCAGACCGGGCGAGGGTCGTTTCCGCATCTGGGCCGGCAAGGAGAAGTACCTCGCGCTGCCGGGAGTGCCCGGCCTCAATGCGGACGAGTCTCGCCTCGTCGGATTCCGGGAGGCGCTCTGGCCGCAGCTGCAGGCCCTCGAC
>Ga0209474_10000849_pt1 | contig 31547 bp, 28 predicted proteins | sample GraSoiAngelo_145_FD_185902 | JGI IMG/M metagenome (GOLD analysis project Ga0209474, IMG submission 185902) | Grasslands soil microbial communities from the Angelo Coastal Reserve, California, USA - 14_1009_05_20cm (SPAdes) (version 2) | ecosystem: Environmental > Terrestrial > Soil > Grasslands...
CCGCGGGGCTGGTCAGGAAGGAGAGGACGCGCGGGCCGTACAGCTCCCACGGCTCCAGCGTCAGCGCGCCGAATCTCGCCGCCTCCCCAGCGACCGCTCCTCGCGCGTGCAGCGCCTCTCGGGCGCGGTCGAGGTGAGCGAAGGGGACGCGCGGAAGAGAGAGCAACCAGAGCCGCTGGACGGCCGGATAATCGGCGGCGCTCAGATCTTCCTCCGCGCGCACTGGAACGGCTCGGATGAACATGCGCGCGCGCTCGGCCCACGCGGGCCAGACTTGCACCGCGTCGCTCGGTCCCGCGCGCACGCGCAGCGCAGCGGCCGCCTCCGCATAGTCCGCGTCGCGCGGGAGGCGGAGCCGCAGCGTCACGTCGAAAAGAAACGCGCCAGCGCCTAGCGCCGCCACGATCAGCAGCGGAACAGCGCGCGCGCGGTCCGTCGCGCGTCGCGCGATCGCCGCCTTTGCCCCTAGGACTGTCCGAGCTTGATCTTCCGCTCGCTCTTCTCCCGGTCGTAGAGGCAGAGAGCGACGTCGGGGTACTGCGTGAACCCCGGCGACCACTCCGGATGCATCGCGCAGCGCGGGTCGAAGCAGTGATGCAGGTCCCAGAGGTGGCCCACGTGGTGCGCCGCGCGCTTCGCCAGTCCCACGTCGAGAGGCAGCTCGCCTTTCGTCCCCAGGCCGTGGCTCGTCACGACCGCTCGTCCGCCGCCGAATTGCGGAAAGCCGGTCATCGGGCCTTTGCCCATCGGACCCTCGGGCGCCGTGAGCGGCGCGCTCATGAGGTAGACGATCTTGTCGTCCGCGTAGAGCTGCGTGTCGTCGTCGATCTCGTCGAGGAGCTTGGGCCCGTCGTACGATTCCTGATCCTCCGACAAGGCGGACTCGGGCAGCTCGGCCTCGCCCTGGATCTCGCAGCCCATGCCGTACGCCGCATGAAGGCGGCGCGCGACGTGCTCGAGGACCTCGGAAGGAAATTCACCCAACGTAACGAGCCGGATCATCGCTTCGTCCTGCGAGCAGGCTTCTTCGCCGCCACTTTCTTCGCGGGTTTCTTCGGTGCCTTCTTCGCGGCGGCCTTGGCTTTCGCTGCGCGCGGAGCAGCCTTCTTTCCCGCTGCTGCCTTCGCTTTCGCGCCGGGCTTCTTCGGCGTCAGGACTTTCGCCGCCACTTCGAGCGCTCTGGCAGCGACGGATTTGGCGAGACTCGGGGCGGCGCTCTTCACGGCGGGCCGCTCCTCCGTTCCCTTCGGCTCCGCGGACCGGGGCGGAGCCGATCGCGGCGCGGCCGTCGGAGGTGCTCCGCGCCTCGCTTGCGGTTTGGTCGTCCCGGGCGGCGCGTGCAGCTTCGCGCTCGGCACCGCCGCCTCGTCCTCATGCGTGGCAGCGAGCGCGTCCGCGGCGAGCTCGTCGAGCGCCTCCGGCTCTTCTTCCTCAGCCGTCACGCGCATGGCGCGCTGGCGGACCAGGTCCTTCGTCTCGTCGCGATCCGCGATCTCCGACTCGTCTGCGTCGGCGGCCTTCGCGGCGGCAGGCTCGCCGTCTTCGATGTCGACGTCCTCGGCGAAATCCATCTCGTCATCCGTATCCGAGTCCGCCGCCCGCGCCGGCGCGCGGATCGTGGCGCTGCTCGATCCAGGCACCGCGAGCGTCGCGGGCTGCAGCGGCCTGCCCTTGCGCTTCATCCCCGGCGGAGGCCACAGCGCGTAGTCGAGGTTGTCTTCGGCGACGTGCAGCGGAACGTTCATCGCCGCGGCGATCTCCCCGACCAGCAGGTGGCGAGCGCTGTCGTACAGCTCCCGCTCCTTCTGCGGCAGCGGCCTGACGCGGCTCAGGGCGTGCAGGCCCTTGAGCACGTCGAGCGCCCCCTGCAGCCCACCGCCCGTCATGCGGTCGGCGTTCTCCCGGTGGCGCACCTTCCAGTCGAGTTGCGGATCGTCGCCCGGCGCGGCCAATTGATCGAAGAGGTCGTCGATGGCTGCGACGCTTGCGACCTTCCGCAGGCCGATCCCCATCACCTTGGCGCGCGGCACCATCACCGTCGCGCCGTCCTCCTCGCGCGACAGCGTCACCACTTCCCAGTCGCGGCCGGCGATCTGCTTCACTTCGACACCGGTGATCCGGCAGATCCCCTGGTTCGGGTAGACGACGCGGTCGCCGACGTGCAGGCTGCCGTCGCCGATCTGTATCTCGGTGCCCTTGGTGGCCATCGCCGCTTCGGTACAACGCCGCCAGCGAGTGGTCAACGACTGTACAGCGCGCGCTCGGCACGAACGCGCGCAACCGTTCCCGGTGCTGGTGACTCAGCGTCGACGACCGGCGGCGGCGACTCGGGGTACGAGGCACCATCGCCGTCGCAGCAGCCATCACCTCGAACATCGGCGGCGGCGTAGCCGGGGTGCGGGGCCCGCCGCATTAGGAGCCCGAGCTAGGCGGTGGAAAGGAATCGGACTGTCGGCGGGCGACGCTGCGGCGGGACCCGTACCCCGAGTCGCCGTCGGCGGCCTACGCCGCGCCAAACGTTGCCAGGCGACCTGGGGCTCGCACCTGCTGTCCGGCCGACCGGTTGCGCGGCGCGTCCAGAGGCACTACGTTTTCGTATGACGCCGAGCGTCATCCATTGGGCGTTCGGGTAGGGGAGGAGCGTACATGGCGGAGCAAGTCCAGGACCTTCCCCAGTCGCCGGAGGACTCGCGCGGTGGAGATTTCCTCTTCTCGCCCGTGGGTGCCGCCCCGTTCATGACGCCGGAGCGGTTCACGGACGAGCAGCGGCAGTTCTTCGCGACGGGTGCCGAGTTCGTCACCGAGGAGATCCTCCCGGCCGCGGCTCGGCTGGAGCAGAAGGACAATGCGCTTCTCAAGCAGCTGCTCGCGAAGGCCGGCGAACTGGGCCTCTTGGGCGTCGATGTTCCGGAAGAGCTGGGCGGCCTCGGGCTCGACAAGACAACCTCGATGCTCATCGCCGAATCGCAGGCGGGCTACGGCTCCTGGGCGACGACGTTCGGCGCGCACGTCGGCATCGGGACGCTGCCGATCGTCTTCTTCGGCACCGCGCAGCAGAAGGCGAAGTACCTGCCCGATCTCGCCACGGGCCGGAAAGTCGCCGCGTACGCGCTATCGGAAGCGGGCAGCGGCTCCGATGCGCTCGGCGCGAGGACGGTCGCGCGGCTGTCGCCCGACGGCCGCCATTACGTCGTGAACGGCGGGAAGATGTGGATCACGAACGGCGGCTTCGCCGACGTGTACGTCGTCTTCCTCAAGATCGACGGGAACAAGTTCACCGCGATGATCATCGAGCGCGGCATGCCCGGCTTCACGCAGGGCCGCGAGGAGCACAAGCTCGGGATCCGCGGCAGCTCGACGACGCCGCTGATCTTCGAGGATTGCAAGGTGCCGGTGGAGAACGTCCTCGGCGAAGTCGGCAAAGGGCATAAGATCGCGTTCAACATCCTGAACGTCGGCCGGCTGAAGCTCGCGGCCTTCGGCGTCGGCGGCATGAAGTACGTGCTCAAGGGCGGCGTCTCGTACGCCGCGCAGCGCAAGCAGTTCGGACGAGCGATCGGCGAGTTCGGCCTGATCCGCGAGAAGCTCGCGCGCGCGGCGGCCCAGATCTACGCCAACGAGTCGATGACCTATCGCGCAGCCGGCGCCATCGACGCGGCCATCGAGCAGTCGGACGGCTCTCCCGCGAACGTGATGCAAGCGATCGAGGAGTACGCGATCGAGGCCTCGATCATGAAGGTGACCGGCTCCGAGTGGCTCTTCCAGATCATCGACGAGGTGCTGCAGATCCACGGAGGCAACGGCTTCGTGGAGGACTACCCGATCGAGCGCGCGTATCGCGACAACCGGGTCAACCGCATCTTCGAGGGCACGAATGAGATCAACCGGCTCCTCATCCCCGGCATGGTGTTCAAGCGCGCCGTCAAAGGGGCGATGCCGCTGATGGCCGCCGTGCAGCAACTCGAGGAGGAGCTGACGGACCCGCGTCATTTCCCGGCGCCCGTCGGAAGGCTCGCTGCCGAGCGCCGTGGCGCGGAGATGACGAAACGGCAGTTCGTCTTCGCCGCGAAGTGGGCGGCGTCGCTGGGTACCGCGCTCGAGGAACGCCAGGAAGTGCTCGCCGCGCTCGCGGACATCGCCATCGAGGCGTACGCGATGGACTCCGTCCTCGGTCGGACGCTCGCGACCGACCGCGAGCCGCAGCTGCGCGACGCGCTCTGCCGCTTCTACTGCATGGAGAGCCGCGAGCGCGCGTACGACCGCGCACGCACCGCGATCGCGGCGGTCGTGCCGCCGCAGGAAATCGAAGCTCAGCTCGACCAACTCGCGCGCTTGCACAAATACACACCAGTCAACAGCGCCGAGGTGCGCGAGGCGATCGTGCCGGCGCTCTTCGACGCCGGCGGCTATCCGCTTCCGTACTGAAGCGAATTTTCGCTTGCGCGGATTCGCTTCAGTCCCGTTGCTGGAACCGACGGCTCAGGCGCGAAACGCGTTACGCACTCGCGACGAGACCATCGCGTGTCGGCAATACCGCTTACCTCTCCCGACACCCGTGCGCAGATTCGCGCGGGGAACCAACGAGGGCGAGGGGGGCGTGTGCGGAATTCAGAGCTAGGTCGGCCCGGAGCAGTCAGACCACTGTGGTCCGAGGCGGACGCGCTGCGAGAGCGCGTCGCGGATGCCCCCGGGCTGTTCGGCTTCTTCTCCTTCGACGCGGCGCTCGCGCAGCGCGCGACGCACGGTCATTTGCGGACGAACCCTGCCGCCCGCGCGGCGCTCATCCGGTTGTGTGCGGCGCCGAACACGCGCGGAGCCGTGCTCTCCGGCCGCCGCGTCGAGACGCTGCAGCGGCGACTGCGCCTGCACCGCCTCGGGTACGTTGGCGTTCACGGCGCGGAAGTGGAGAACTTCGGACTGCGTCTCGTGACCGAGCCCGATCTGGCGCACGCCGAGCAGGCAGTCGCTCGGCTGCGCAAGGCATGCGCGCGCACGCCGGCGTTGCAGGCGCCCGGGATCGCGCTCGAGGATCGCGTCTGGGCATTGGTCGTCCATCTGCGGCACGCGTCGACCCAGGATCAGATCCCCGCCGCGGAACACTTCGGTCGGCTCGTCGCCGTGGAAGGGTTGCAGTTGCGGCGGGGCATCGCGTGCGTGGAAGCCTGTCCGCATGGCGCGAGCGTTGGTCGGGCGGCGCTGGGGTTGCTCGCCGGGTTGCGCGGCGCCCTTCCGGTATACGTCGGCGCCGGCGAAACGGACGAGGAGGGTTTCCTGGCCGTACAGCGATTCGGCGGAATCACCGTGCACGTCGGGCCGCCGCCGCGCGCTGGCACCGCGGCACGGTGGCACGTCGCCGATTCGGGCGAGGTGATCCGCCTGATCCACTGGCTCGCTGACGCCCGGCGCGCGCGCCGCTGACGCGCATTTCCGCTCGCGAGGAGCCCTCCCGCTGGAACGTGCTGTGATAGGAGACGCGCCGTGGCGCGGCTTGATCCGCACAGCTTTGCCGATTCCGACCAGGCAGTCACCGACCGGATAGACCTGTCCTTGCGCATCGACTTCGCGCAGCGCGTGCTCACGGGCGACGTCGTGCTGCGCTTCCGGGAAGCTTCCTCGGGTCCGCTCGATCTCGACACGCGCGATCTCCGCATCGCCGCGGTCGAGACGCTGGAAGGAGCGCCGATTCGCCACGAGCTCGCCGCTCCCGAGCGCATCGTCGGCGCGCGCATGCGCGTCCACCTGTCGCCGGGGAGCCGCGCCATCCGGATCCGCTACTCCACTTCACCGGATGCGTCGGCGCTGCAGTGGCTCGGGCCGTCGCAGACTGCCGGCGGCCAGCAGCCGTTCCTGTATAGCCAGTGCCAGCCGATCCACGCGCGATCACTCGCGCCGCTGCAGGACACTGCGCGCATCCGCGTTCGTGCCGGCGCGCGATTCACCGTGCCGGAGCACTTGCGCGCTCTCATGGCGGCGGCATCGCTCGGGCGTGAGCCCGCGGGAACGGGCGAAGCGGTCGACGTCTTCGAGATGCCGCAACCGATTCCGCCCTACCTGCTCGCCTTCGCCGTCGGCGATCTGGCGTCGCGGCCGCTCTCGCATCGCACCGCCGTCTGGGCGGAGCGCAGCGTGGCGGAGGCGGCCGCTTGGGAATTCGAGCCCGTCGAAGCGATGCTCCGCGAGGCGGAGCGACTGTTCGGGCCGTACGAGTGGGAGCGCTATGACGTCCTCGTCATGCCGCCGTCGTTTCCCTTCGGAGGAATGGAGAACCCGCGGCTCACGTTCGTGACGCCGTCCGTTCTCGCCGGTGACAGATCGCTGGTGAACGTCATCGCGCATGAGCTGGCGCACGCGTGGACCGGGAACCTGGTCTCCAACGGGACGCTCGAGCACTTCTGGCTGAACGAGGGCTTCACCGTCTACGCGGAGCGCCGCATCCTCGAGGCGCTGGAAGGCCCCGAAGCGGCGGAGCTGCACGCCGCGATCGGGCTCCACGAGCTGGAGGTTTCGCTGCAGCGGTTCGCCAATCGGCCCGAGCTGACGCGGCTGCGGACGGACATGGCCGGCGTCGATCCCGACGAGGCGTACTCCACGATTCCGTACGAGAAGGGCTACCTGTTCCTGCGGCGGCTGGAGGAGCTCTGCGGTCGCGAGAAGTGGGACCGCTTCCTGCGCGCATATCTGACGACGTTCCGGTTCCAATCGATCGTCACCGACGATTTCCTGCGCCTGTTGCGCGAGCGGCTCCCAGGCGTCGCCGAACGGGCCGGCGCGAAGCGCTGGATCGACGAACCGGGTTTGCCCGACGATGCGCCGCGCCCACGCTCGCCGCGACTCGACGAGCTGCGGCGCATGGCAAGCAGAGCGGCGGAAGGAGTGCTGCCGGACGAGAACACCGCGCTGCGCATGAATCCGACCGAGCTGCTCGTGCTCCTGCAGGCGCTGCCCGAGCTCACGCCCGACGTGTGCAGGCAGCTCGACACGCTCCTCGGACTATCGCGACGGCGCAGCCTCGACCTGCGACACACCTTCGTGCTCGCGCAGCTTCGCGCCGGCGTCCCGGAAGGCCGCGAGGCCGCGCGTCGCGTCCTCCGCGAGTCGGGACGCATGAAGTACCTGCGCCCGCTCTACACCGAGCTTGCGCGCCGCCCGCAAACGCGCGCGCTCGCCCGCGAGATCTACGAAGAGGCGCGCGCCTCGTATCACCCGATCGCACGCACCGTCGTCGAATCGATCCTCGGCTGATCGCCGGCCACGTGGCCGGCGCGCGCGGAAGTCCGCGCGTCAGCGGAGGGGAGGCTCAGCGAGCTTTGCTCGCTGACGGAACCGCAGGTTTTCCACCAACGGGCTGAAGCGAATCGCGCAGCGGAAATTCGCTTCAGTGATGCTCGGCGGTGTGGTCCGCGCCGGTCATTCGCGTGAGGTACGCGATGCGAGCGCCGGCCTTGCGCAGACGGCGGACGAGCTCACGATTGATGTTCTGCAGGACGAGCACGTAGGCCTTCAGGTCCTGTTTGTAGAGCTGGTAGAGATCCTTGCTGTCCAGCTCGAGCAGCTCCGCGTCCTTCTCGGCCGTGATGGTGAACGGACGCGGCTCCATCTCGATGAGCGTGGTGACGCCGACGAAATCGCCGGGGCGGAAGAGCAGCATCCGCACGTCGCTGCCGTCCTCGCACCGCCGTGTCGCGTAGAGCGTTCCCGACCGCACGATGTACATCGAGGTGCCGGTGTCGCCTTCGCGCAGCACCACTTCGCCCTTCTTCACCGAGCGCGCGCGCAGCATGTCCGCCAGCCGATCGAACACCGGGGTTCCCGCTAACCCGCCGAAGAACGGCGTCTTCGTCAGGAACTCCTTGACGGCGGTGTCCACCGGCATGCGGCACATCTTACGCCTGCGCGCGAACCACACAGTTCAGCACCCTGGATGGGCCGACCGGCGGCGGTTTCGGCAGTGAAGACGCACTACTGCTGGTGCTGCTCAGCGGTTCAGCGAGAGCTTGCTTGACAGCCCGGGGACCTTCGCCCAGTCTGCGCATGCGGTGGATCGAAGTGGGAAGGAATGGAATGAAGCTCCCCACCGCGGATCGAGGGGCCACGCGTCGTGTCGTTCACTGGCGTCTACCAGCATCAGATCGACGCCAAAGGGCGGACCAGTTTGCCGTCGCGCTTTCGCGAGGTTCTCGCGGCGCAGGGCGCGGACAAGCTGTTCGTGACGACCGACCTCTTCGATCCTTGTCTGCAGGCTTATGCGCCGGCCCAGTGGACCGCGTTCACCCAGAAGGTGGCGGCGCTCTCGCAATTCGATCCGTCGGTGCGACTCCTGGTGCGCAGCTTCGTCGCGCCGGCGCAGGAGTGCCCGGTGGACAAGGTGGGCCGCATCCTCATCCCACCGCCGCTCCGTGAGCACGCCGGCCTCACCGACGAAGTGACCTGGGCGGGCACCGTGGAGCGCATCGAGATCTGGTCGCCCTCGCGGTGGCTCGAGACGCAGAAAACCGCGCGCACGCCCGACGCGCAGGCGCAGCTCGCGGCGCGCCTGCATCAGCTTCTCTAGGAGACGACGATGAGCGAACGCACGCGCATCCGGGGAATCGCACAGCGGGAGGTGCCGCGGCCGCGCCGAGGCGAAGGTGCCGCCGTGCTCGCGCTCTCGCCGGCGCCGGGTCCTCGCGTACCGGGCGAGCGGTGGGATCAGGCGCAAGCGACGGTCGCCGTGCGCGGCGAGCTGGATCGCGAGGCGCTGTGGGCCATCGACTACACCATCGACCGAGCCGCGCTCGAGGCCGGGCGCATCGTCCTCGATCTTCGCGAGGTCACGCACCTCGACTACGCGGGCGTCCCCGAGCTGCTCGCGCGCCGGCGCGAGTTGCGCGCGCGCGGCGGCGATCTCGTCGTCGCCGTCCGAAACCCGTACGTGGCGAACATCCTGAAGGCGGCGAGTGGATCGGAGCTTCCGCTGTGCCGCACTCCCGAGGAGGCGTTCGCGCCCGTCGCGGTTGCGCGCGCGGGGGCGACGCGCCGGCGGCAGTAGGAAGCGGCATCGAGCACCATGGAGGACGCATCCGTGCAGTCGTTCGAGCACCGTACCGTGCTGCGCCGCGAGACGGTCGACCTGCTGGCGCCCGCTCCGGGGAAGGTGTTTCTCGACGGGACGCTCGGGGCCGGAGGGCACGCGGAAGCGCTGCTCGACGCCGGCGCGCAGGTCATCGGTCTCGACCAGGATCCCGCCGCGCTCGATGCGGCGCGCACGCGACTCTCCAGTCGCGGCGAGCGATTCATCGCCGAGCACGCCAACTTCCGCGATGCCCGCGGCGTGCTCGACCGGCTTGGCGTTGCGGAGGTCGACGGGGCGCTCGTCGATCTCGGGGTCTCCAGCCCGCAGCTCGACAGCCCAGAGCGCGGGTTCTCGTTTCGCGCCAGGGGCCCGCTCGACATGCGCATGGATCCGACGCGCGGGCAGCCGTTGTCGGCGTTGCTCGCGCAGTGGGACGAGCGCGCGCTGGCGCGCATCGTCGAAACGCTCGGCGAAGAGCGGTTCGCCAGGCCGATCGCGCGCGCGATCCATCGCGCGCATCGCAAAGGCGAGCTGGAGGATACCGCGCAGCTTGCGGAGCTCGTGGCACGGTCCATCCCCCGCAAAGCGTGGCCGCGCGACGTCCATCCGGCGACGCGCACGTTCCAGGCCCTGCGCATCGCGGTGAACGACGAGCTGGGCGCGCTCTCCACCTTCGTGGGTGACCTGCCCCGCATCGTCGGCCGCGGCGGGCGTGCCGCGGCGATCAGCTTCCACTCCCTGGAGGACCGCATCGTGAAGCAGGGGTTCGCCAAGCTCGCCACTGGGTGCATTTGCCCGCCGCAATTACCGGTGTGCGCTTGCGGGCGCGTCGCGCAATGGAAGCTGCTCACCCGCAAGGCGGTGCAAGCGAGCGCGGCCGAGCAGCGCGAGAATCCGCGCTCGCGCAGCGCGCGCCTCCGCGCGGTGGAGAGGCTGGCATGAGCTGCGCCGTCCGCCGCCAGATCCGCGCTCCCGCTCAGCACGGCTCGTCGGTTCGCGGCGTCGCGCAGACGCGCAGCTTGCGCCAACTCGCCGCGGCGCTGATCGCCTGCGCTCTCGTGGGAAGCGGCGCGCTGCTGCAGATCTGGGTGCGCACCCGAGTGACCGAGCAGGGCTACCGCCTGTCGCGCCTCTCCGCGGAGCGGCAGCAACTGCAACGCGATCACGAGCGCCTGCAGCTGGCCGCCGCGCGGCTGGGCAGCGCTCAGCGCATCGAGGATCTCGCGCGCGTCCGGCTGGGCATGGGCCCACCTCCGCCCGACCGCGTGATCGTGCTGGTCGGCGGTGCGCTTCGTCCCAGCGCCACGACGGTGGCGGTCAGATAGGAGATGTCGTGCGGCGGCCGGGGCGCAGCGGGACTGGGCATGCGAGCCGCTGGATGCGGCTCCGCGTCGCGCTCGTCACGGTGGGCCTCTTCGGCGCGTTCGCGCTCGTGCTGGCGCGCGCCGCGAAGGTGCAACTCCTCGATCGCGCTCGCCTCTCGCGATTGGCGCGCGATCAGACGCGCCGGGAGATCGAGTGGGCGCCCAGGCGCGGTCTGATCACCGACCGCCGGGGCGCTACGCTCGCTGTGACGCAAGACGTGGATTCGGTGTTCGCCGATCCGTCCGCGTTCCACGGGCCGCGCGATCGGAACGCCGCCGCCGATCGGCTCGCCCGCGCGCTGCGGATGGATCGGGCGAGCGTCGCGGCCAGGCTGCTCGGAGAGAAGAAGTTCGTCTGGCTGCGACGCCGCGTCGACGAAGAAACGGCCGCACGCGTCGCGGCGCTGGGCATCGAGGGCGTCGAGCTGGTGAAGGAGCCGAAGCGCTTCTATCCGCAGCGCGCCCTCACGGGACACGTCCTCGGTTTCGTCGGTGAAGAAGGGGGACAGGAAGGCCTCGAGCGGGAACTGGACGCGTTCTTGAAGGGCAGGAGCGTCTCGGTCCAGGCGGTGAGGGATGCGCGCGGAGTCACGGTGCTCGCGCAAGGCGCGCCGGACCCCGCCGAGCTGACCGGCGCGAGCGTGACGCTGACGATCGATTCCGCCATCCAGCTCGCTTCCGAACGAGAGCTGGCGCGCGCCGTCGCTACATCGCATGCCACGGCGGGCTGGGCGATCGTCGTCGATGTGCAGAGCGGAGCGATCCTGGCGCTGGCGTCGAATCCCGCTTTCGACGCCAACAAGCCAGGGCGAGATCCGGAAACGTGGCGCGACCGTGGCGTGCAGGATCAGCTCGAGCCGGGCTCGACGATCAAAAGCTTCGTCGTGGCGGCGGCGCTCGACGCGGGCACGCTCGATGCGGCGGCGCCGCTCTGGTGCGAAGAAGGCGTGTGGGAGCGCAACGGGCACCGCATCCACGACACGCACAAGGTCGGCTGGGCGACTCCCGCCGCGGTGCTGCGGGAATCCTCGAACATCTGCGCCGCGAAGATCGGCGAATCGTTGGGCAAGCAGCGCCTCGTCGCGGCGCTTCGCGCGTTCGGTTTCGGCGAACGCACGGGAATCGGGTTGCCGGGGGAGGCGAGAGGCGCGCTTCCCGATCCCGGGCGCATGCCGAACATCGCGGTGGATACGATTTCGTTCGGCCAGGGAATGTCGGCGACGGGACTGCAGACCGTGATGGCCATGGCGGCCATCGCGAACGGCGGCGTGTTGCTCAAGCCGTTCGTCGTGTCCCGCGCGGTGGCACCGGATGCGAAGGTGCTGCTGCAGCGCGGCCGCGAGGAGGTGCGGCGGGTCCTGCGGCCCGCGAGCGCGCGCGCAGTCGCATCGATGCTCGAGGAGGTGGTCGCGAAGGGGACGGGAATGAAGGCGCAGGTCGAAGGCTTCCGCGTCGCGGGCAAGACGGGTACCGCGCAGAAGGTCGACCCGGTGCGAGGCGGCTACGGCGAGAAGCGTCTGGCGAGCTTTCTCGGCTTCTTGCCCGCCGACGATCCACGGCTCGCCATCCTCGTCGCGGTGGACGAGCCGGAGGGAGACGTCTTCGGCGGCTCGGTCGCCGCCCCCGCCTGGAGCGCGATCGCCGCCGAGGCGCTGCGACAGATCGGCGTTGCGCCCCAGAGCGCGCGCGAGGAAGTCGCGCTCGCATCGGCAGCGCCCCCCGATGACGAAAACACGCCCGCCGAGGATGGGGGCGATTCACGTTCGGGGCCGCCGCCGCGCAGCGCATCGGGTCGATCGGTCGTTCCGGACCTCGTCGGACTTCCGGCGCGGTCGGCGGTCAGGAAGCTGGCGGAGGCCGCGCTGGAGCCGGAATTGCGCGGCAGCGGCCGGACCGTCGCGCAGTCACCCCGGCCGGGAGCGGTCGTCAGGCGCGGCGCGCGTGTGCGGGTCACGCTGGCGCCCTCGGGATGAGCGGCGTACACCATGGAGCTTGACGTGAGGCTTCCGGAGCTCTTCGCAGGCGTCGAAGTTGCGCTCCCGCCCGGCGCGGAACGCATCGAAGTGCTTTCGCTCGCGGTCGATTCGCGAAAGGCGGCGCCGGGCAGCCTTTTCGCCGCTCTCAAGGGCGCTGCCGCCGACGGCGCCGAATTCGCGCCGCAGGCGGTGCAGCGCGGCGCCGTGGCGGTCCTCGCGGATCGCCAGCTGGAGGTGGCGCCCGCGGCGCTGGTCCTCGCGCGCGATGCGCGACGTGCGTTCTCGCTGGCCTCGTCGCGTTTTCATGGCGAACCGTCGAAGCGAATGCGCCTCGTCGGCGTGACCGGCACGAATGGAAAGACGACCACCACGTACCTCGTCGAGCAGCTTGCCGCAGCGACGGGCGGCCACACAGGCCTGATCGGAACCGTGGAATCGCGTTGGCCGGGAGGCAGCGCGAAAGCGACGCACACGACGCCGGAGTCACACGAGCTGCAGGAGCTGCTGGCGCAGATGGCGAACGCGGGCGCGCAGCTGGTCGCGATGGAAGTGTCGAGCCACGCGCTGGCGCAGGAGCGCGTCGCCGGGTGCACGTTCGCCGCCGCCGCGTTCACCAATCTGACGCGAGATCACCTCGACTATCACGGGACGCTGGAGGCGTACTTCGAAGCGAAGGCGCGGCTCTTTCGCGACCTGTTGCCGAAAGGCGCACCGGCCGTGCTCAACCTGGACGATCCGAAGTGTGCCGAAATCGCCCGCGAGATCGGCGGCGCGATCGGTTTCACGACGCGCGGCGCGCGAGGAGCGGCGCTCGGGGCGCGCTCCATCCGCAGCGACCTGTCCGGGGGGCTGCGGTTCCAGGTGCGCGGGAAATTCGGCGACGCGGAGATCGAGAGCCCGCTCGTCGGCGCGCACAATGCCCAGAACCTGCTCGCCGCGTTCGGGTTGTTGCTCGCCCTCGGGACACCGCTCGCCGACCTCGCGCGAGTGACGCCGCAGGCCCGCGGCGCTCCGGGCCGGCTGGAGCGGGTCCCGGATCCCACCGGCAGGGTCGTGCTCGTCGACTACGCGCACACCGACGACGCGCTCGCGCGCGTGCTGGACGCGGTGCGCGCGGCTGGCGGGAAGAAGGCGCGGGTCATCTGCGTGTTCGGTTGCGGCGGAGATCGCGATCGCGGCAAGCGCCCGTTGATGGGCCAGGCGGCAGCGCGCCGCGCCGATCTGGTCGTGGCCACCAGCGACAATCCGAGGACCGAAGATCCGCTGTCGATCCTCGCCGACATCGAGCCCGGCTTGCTGAAGCACAAACGCAAGATGGGAATTTCGGACGCGCGCGCCGGGCGGGACGGATACTGCATCATTCCCGACCGTGCGCAGGCCATCGAGCTCGCGCTGCGCAGCGCGCGGGCAGGAGACGCGGTGGTGATCGCCGGAAAGGGACACGAGGACTACCAGATCGTCGGAACCGAGAAGCGGCCGTTCGACGATCGCGTCGAGGCGCGCCGCATCCTCGAGGCGGCGCGATGAACGCTCGCTTCACGGCGGCGCAGGCCGCCTGGGCGGCAGGCGCGCAGCTGGTCTCGGGAACACCCGACCAGCTGCTCACAGGCGTGTTCACGGACTCACGCGCACCGGTTCCGGGCGCGCTCTTCGTAGCGCTCGTCGGCGAAAGGCACGACGGCAGCCAGTTCGCGGTGGCGTCAGCGCAGGCGGGCGCGGCGGGAGTGCTCGTGCCAGCGGCGGCCACGGCACGCGTGCGCGACGAGTTGACGGCGCAACGGCTTCGCCCCGCGCTCCTAGCGGCCGTGGATACCCGTCGCGCCCTTGGCGATCTGGCTCATGCCTGGCGCGAGAGCTTGCACGATCTGAAGCTCGTGTGCGTCACCGGATCGACGGGGAAGACCTCCACCAAGGAGCTGGTCGGTGCCGTCCTGGACACCGTCGGGCCCACTCTCAAGACCGAGGGCAATCTCAACAACGAAGTGGGCGTGCCGCTCACGTTGCTGCGCCTCTCCCCGGAGCACCGCAACGCCGTGATCGAGGCGGGGATGAACCACCTGGGCGAGATCGCGCGCCTCGCGGCGTGGGCGGATCCCGACGTCGGGCTGGTCACAAACGTCGGTCCCGTGCACCTGGAAGGAACGGGATCGCTCGAGGGCGTCGCACACGCGAAGGGCGAGCTGTTCCACGCCCTGCGCGAAACCGCCACCGCCGTCGCGAACGCCGACGACGCGCGCGTCCTGTCGCAGGCACGCCTGTCGGGCCGGCGGCTCATCACGTTCGGAGCGTCGACCGCCGCGCACGTGCGTCTCATCTCCGCCCACCACGCGGGCCCGGGTTTGCGCGTCGAGATCGCCTTCCCGGACGGGAAGACGCGCATGGCCGAGCTGCAGCTCATCGGCACGCACAATGGCTACAACGCGGCAGGCGCCGCGGCCGTCGGGTTTGCTCTGGGCGTCGATGCCGACCAGATCGTCCGCGGGCTCGGGAACGCTCGCACCACCGGCCGACGCATGCGCCCGGTCCGCCTCGAAGGCGGCGGAATGTTGATCGACGACTGCTACAACGCCAATCCGCAGAGCACGAAGGCCGCCCTGTTGACGCTCACGCATCTCGTCCGCGGCAAGGGACGCGCGATCGCCGTGCTTGGCGACATGCTCGAGCTCGGCCCCACGGAGCTGGACTTGCACCGCGACGTCGGCCGGTTCGCCGCCGGAGCGGGTCTCGCGCTGCTCGTGTGCTTCGGTGCGCGCGCCCGCGCCATCGGCGAAGGCGCCATGGAAGCGGGCATCCCGTCCGAGCACGTCCTCTTCAGCGAGGATCCCGCCGAAGCCGTCGAGCTCGTCCGACGCCACGCGCGTCCCACCGACGTGATCCTCGTCAAGGGATCGCGCGGCATGAAGATGGAGCGGATCAGCGACCCCATCGCGGGAGCAGCGGCGGATCAGGGAGCGCACTGATGCTGTACCTGCTCCTGTATCCGCTGTCCGACCGGTTCGCGGCGTTCAACGTGCTGCGGTACCCATCCTTCCGCATGATCATGGCGGGCCTCGTCTCGCTGCTGGTGGGGCTGCTCCTCGGCCCGACTTACATCGAGGCGATGCGCCTTCGGCAGTACGGCGCGTCGAACGTTCGCGAGGACACGCCCGCCGCGCACCAGAAGAAGAGCGGCACCCCTTCCATGGGCGGCGGGCTGATCCTCTGGGCGCTCCTTGTCGGAACGCTGCTGTTCGCCGACCTCACCAACCGCCTCGTGTGGGCGGCGCTCATCTTCACCATCGGCTACGGTCTCATCGGGTTCACGGATGACTGGCTCAAGCTGACCAAGCGGAACTCGAAAGGGCTCGCGGGGCGCAAGAAGCTCTTCTGGCAGACCGCGATCTTCTTCATCGTCGTCGCGGTGCTCTTCGTCGATTGGCGAGGCGGCTTGTTGCAGCCGCGGCTACTGCTCGACACGAGGCTGTCGATCCCGTTCATCAAGGTGCGGACGTTCAGCCCCCTGCTGCCGTGGTGGCTGTACCTTCCGTTCGCTTTCATAGTCATCGTCGGCACGAGCAACGCGGTCAACCTGACCGACGGCCTGGATGGGCTCGCGATCGGGCCGACGATCATCAGCGCGCTGACCTTCGCGCTGCTCGCGTACCTCGCGGGTCTGGTCATCAAAGGATTCAACGTCGCCGACTACCTGCTCATCCCGCACATCGAAGGCGCCAGCGAGCTGGCGGTGTTCTGTACCGCGATGGCGGGTGCCGGGATCAGCTTCCTCTGGTTCAACACCTACCCGGCGAGCGTGTTCATGGGCGACGTCGGCGCGCTGGCCCTGGGCGGCGGGCTCGGAGTCCTCGCGGTGCTGACGAAGAACGAGGTCGACAGCGCGATCATCCACGGCGTGTTCTTCGTCGAGGCGCTCTCGGTGATGCTGCAGGTGTTCTGGTTCAAGCGCACCGGCAGGCGGATCTTCCGTATGGCTCCGCTGCACCACCACTTCGAGCTTCAGGGGTGGGCCGAGCCGAAGATCATCGTCCGGTTCTGGATCGTGTCGATCATGCTGGCGCTCGTCGCCCTGCTGTCGATCAAGCTGAGGTAGCGGATGCGGCTCTCCGGACGCAAAGCGCTGGTCGTCGGGCTGGGCAAGAGCGGCATCGCCGCCGCGCGCCTGCTCGCGACCCGCGGGGCGTCCGTGGCGGTCTGCGACGACCAGCCCGCCGATGCGCTGCGCGACTCTTTGCGCCAGCTCGCAGGCGTTGCCCACGAGGAGTTCCTCGGGGGTCTACGCGAAGATGCGTTCCGCGGGCGCGATTTGATGGTGGTCAGCCCCGGCGTGCCGCTGTCGACCCCGCAGCTCGTGGAAGCTGGGAAGCGCGGGGCGGAAGTCATCGGGGAGGTCGAGCTCGCGTCGCGCTTCGTCGACGAGCCGGTGCTCGGCGTGACGGGAACGAACGGCAAGAGCACGACCACGGCGCTGACCGCTCATCTGCTCCGCACCGCCGGAAAACGAGTGTTCGCGGGTGGAAATCTGGGCGACCCGCTTTCCAACCGCGTGCTGCAGGGCGGGAAGCTCGATGCGACCGTATGCGAGCTCTCCTCCTACCAGCTGGAATCGATCGTTTCGCTGCGATGCGCGGCGGCGACGGTGCTGAACGTCACGCCCGATCACCTGGATCGATATCCGTCGCTCGATGCGTACGCCGCGGCGAAGGAGCGCATCTTCGAGAACCAGAAGCCGGCGGACGACGCCGTGCTCAATGCGGCCGACCTGCGCGTAGCGGCGATGCGCACTCCGACGGGTGTACGGCGACGTGTCTTCGATCCACGCGGAGAAAGTGCGGGCGCGGCCGGGTACGTCCGCGCTAAAGGAGCACTGACGGTCGACGGAGCGGAGTATGTCCTTCGAGCCGCGACCCTGCGCGGAGCGCACAACGCAGAGAACGCGCTCGCCGCGCTGCTCCTCGCGCTCCACCTCGGCGCGCCTGCCGCCGATCTGCAGCGAGGCCTCGACACGTATCCCGGCCTGCCGCACCGGCTGGAACCGGTCCGCACGCTCGACGGCGTCGAATGGGTGAACGACTCGAAGGCGACGAACGTCGACAGCGTGGAGAAATCGCTCTCGGCATTCGATCGGCGCGTCCTCTTGATCATGGGTGGCCGTGGCAAGGGAGCTCCGTACCATCCTCTTCGCGCGCTGTTCGAAGGGCGCGTCGCAGCGCTACTCACGATCGGCGAAGACGCGCCGCGGATCGCTCAGGAGCTGGGGGATCTCGCGCCGGTGAGCGCCTGCGGCGACCTGCGCACCGCGATCGCCCGCGCCCGAAGCATGGCGCGGTCCGGGGACACGGTGCTGCTCTCTCCGGCTTGCGCGAGCTACGATCAGTTCCGGAATTTCGAGGACAGGGGCGAGCAGTTCAAGGCCCTGGTCCGGGAGCTGTCGTGAGCGCCGGAGCGGCCATCCGCATCTCGCAAGCGCGCGCCGAGCCGCGGCCGCTCCGGTACGATCCCTTGCTGCTCGGCGCGGTGCTCCTGCTGACCGTCCTGGGCGTCGTCATGGTCTACAGCGCATCCGCGGTCTACGCCGGCGCGCGACTGGGCGACGGACTCTGGTTCTTCAAGCGCCAGCTCGCGGGAGCGGCGCTCGGCGTCGCGGCGATGCTGCTTGCGCTGCGCCTCGGCGAGCGCCGCCTGGAGAAGCTCGCCGCGCCGCTCTTGCTGCTCTCCCTCGCGCTCCTCGTGCTCGTTCACGTTCCGGGGCTCGGACACGCCGCGGGCGGCGCTCGTCGCTGGCTCTCGCTGGGGCCGCTGCAGTTCCAACCGAGCGAGGTGGCGAAGCTGTCGTTCGTCGCGTGGCTCGCGCGCTCGCTGGCCCGCCGACAGGATCGCATCCGTGACTTCTCGACCGGAATCCTGCCACATGTGATCGTGCTCGGCGCCGTCGCCGGGCTGCTCCTCGCGGAGCCCGACTTCGGTACCACTGCCGTGCTGGTCTGTCTGACGTTCGCGCTGCTCTTCATCGCCGGAGCGCGTGTGACGTACCTCGTCTGCGGAGCCGCGGTCGCCGCGCCGGTCGCCGCGTTTCTCGTGTGGCACTCGCCGTATCGATTGCGGCGCGTGCTGGCGTTCATCGACCCGTGGGCCGATCCCCGAGGCCACGGGTATCAAGCCGTCGAGTCGTTGCTCGCGTTCGGCGCGGGCGGTGCGACCGGTGTCGGATTGGGGGGCAGCCACCAGAAGCTGTTCTTCCTGCCGGCCGCGCACACGGACTTCATCCTCAGCATCGTCGGGGAGGAGCTCGGTTTTGCCGGGGTCGCCGCGGTGCTGCTGCTGTTCGCGGTCGTGATCTGGCGCGGCCTGAGGGCCGCCTATAGCGCTCCCGATGCTTTCGGCTGCTATCTCGCGCTCGGCCTGGTGGTGCTGTTCGCGCTCGAAGCGCTGGTGAACGCGGGGATGGCGTTGTCGCTGTTGCCGACGAAAGGAATGGCGCTTCCCTTCCTTTCGTACGGCATGAGCAGCGTCGTCGCATCGCTCCTCGCGGCCGGGATGCTTCTCTCCGTGAGTGGCGGAGTCGGCGGGTTCTTGAAGCGGCCGTCCGGCGGCCACAAGATGCCCGGAGGCTCGCGATGAGGATGCTCATCGCCGGCGGCGGCACTGGTGGCCACCTCTTCCCGGGCCTCGCGCTCGCCGAGGAAGTAAAGACGCGGCACCCGCGCAACGACGTCCTCTTCGTCGGTACTGCCCGCGGTCTGGAAACGCGGATCATTCCGAAGAACGGCTTTCCGCTCGAGCTCATCGAGGTGGAGCCCCTGAAACGCCGGGGTACCGTGGGAACGCTGCGCGGCGTTTTCCGCTTGCCGCGCTCGGTCTGGCAGTCGCGGCGCATCCTGAGGAAGTTCGATCCCGACGTCGTCGTGGGCGTCGGCGGCTACGCGAGCGGGCCGGTGGTCATGACCGCCTGGCTCATGCGCATCCCGACCGCCGTCCAGGAGCAGAATGCGTTGCCCGGCTTCACCAACCGCGCGCTCGGGCACTTCGTGCGCGCCTGCTTCATCGCGTTCGAGGAAGCTCGCGCCGCTTTTCCGGCGTCCCGCACGTACCTGCTGGGGAATCCGATCCGCCGCGCTTTTCTGGACAACTACCTCCACTCGAAGGAGCCTTCCGGGGAGCGGCTCTCGATTCTCGTCACCGGAGGGTCGCAGGGCGCACACGTGCTCAATCTTCGCGTCGCCGAGGCGGTCGAGCTCCTCGCGCCGGCGCTCGGTGCACGGCTGCGGATCGTCCATCAGACCGGCGAGAAGGACTTCCCCGAGATCGCGAAACGCTACGAAGCGGTGCGCGGGAGCGGCATCGAGGCGCAAGCCACGCCGTTCATCGACGACATGGCGTCGGCGTACGCGCAGGCGGATCTCCTCGTCTGCCGCGCCGGAGCGACGACCATCGCGGAGCTGACCGTCTGCAAGAAGCCCGCGATCCTCGTGCCGTTCCCATACGCCACCGACGATCACCAGACGGTGAACGCCCACAGCATGGTCCGGAACGGCGCCGCCATCCTCATCCAGGAGAAGGACCTGACGGGGGCGAAGCTGGCCGACGAGCTGCGCGCGGTCGAGGGTGACCGCGAGCGGCTGCGCAAGATGGCGCGCGAGAGCGCGCTCCTGGGCCGTCCGGAAGCAGCCCGGGAGATCGCCGAAGTGTGCGTTTCGCTTTGCTCACGCCGGCTGGTGCGCGAGGTCGCCACTTGCCGGGCGCAACCGCCGCCGAAAGCGCTGCCGCCCAGGGGAGGAGGACCTGCCTGACGCCGGCGATCGTTTGATCGCGGATATTGATTATCGTCGATCGAATCGCGTACATTCGCGCGAAGGAAGGTGGAGCAGGGTGTTCCGCAACAAGAAGGTCAAAGTCCACTTCGTCGGGATCGGAGGGATCGGGATGAGCGGCATCGCTGAGCTCCTCCTGAACCTCGGATATGGCGTGAGCGGATCGGACCTGAAGGAGAGCGAGATCACCCGCCGCCTCGCCTCGCTGGGCGGGAAGATCGTGCTCGGCCACCGCGCCGAGAACGTCGGCCCGGACGTCGACGTCGTCGTCACGTCCAGCGCCGTGCGCAGGTCCACCAATCCCGAGGCGCTGGCGGCCAGGGCGCGCGGCATTCCGGTCATCCGCCGCGCGGAGATGCTCGCCGAGCTGATGCGGCTGAAGGACGCGGTCGCCATCGCGGGGTCGCACGGGAAGACGACGACGACCAGCCTGATCGCCACCGTCCTGGAGCACGCCGGTCTCCAGCCGACCGCCGTCGTCGGGGGCAAGCTCAACGCCTTCGGCTCGAACGCACGGCTCGGGAAAGGAGAGTGGATCGTCGTCGAGGCCGACGAGTCGGACGGCTCGTTCCTGCACCTGACGCCGACGATCGCGGTGGTCACCAACGTCGACCCCGAGCACCTCGACCACTACGGCACCGTCGAGGCGCTCCACCAGGCCTTCGTCGATTTCGCGGATCGCGTTCCCTTCTACGGCCTGGTGGTGCTCTGCCTCGACCATCCGACCGTCCAGCATCTCATTCCGCGCCTGTCGAAGCGGCACGTGACGTACGGAATTTCCCCGCAGGCCGACTGGCGAGCCGACGAGGTGAGGCTGTCGGCGTTCAGCGCGCGCTTCGCGGTGAGCCACCGCGGCAAACGGATGGGCGAGGTCGCGCTGAAGATGGTCGGCGCGCACAACGTCCTGAACGCGCTCGCCGCGTGCGCCGTGGCGCACGAGCTGGGCATTCCGTTCGAGCGCACCGCCGAAGCGCTCGGCGAGTTTGCCGGAGTGCAGCGTCGCTTCACCGTTCGTGGCGAGGCGGACGGGGTCTTGATCGTCGACGACTACGGCCACCATCCGGCGGAGATCCGCGCGACGCTAGCCGGGGCGCGCGCCTCTTTCCCGCAACGGCGCATCGTCTGCGCCTTCCAGCCCCACCGCTACACGCGGACTCGCGATCTGCTGGGCGAGTTCGCCACCGCGTTCAACGACGCCGACGTGCTGCTCCTGGCCGACATCTACGCGGCCGGGGAGGAGCCGATTCCAGGCGTGACCGGCCAGAAGCTGCACGAGGCCGTGCGCGCCTGCGGGCACCGCGACGCGACGTTCGTTCCGGACCGTGCCGCGCTGCCGGAAGTGGTGCGGGCCCGGCTTCGCCGCGGCGACCTCGTCATCACGCTCGGCGCCGGGGACATCACGCACGTCGGCGAGGAGTTGCTCGCGCTGCTCGGCGGAGGGCGCGCATGAGCGAGCTGGTGTCCGCGCTCAAGCGCGCCTCGCGCGGCGAGGTGCTGCGCGACGTGCCCCTCGCGCCGCGCACGAGCGTGCGCGTCGGTGGATTCGCCCATTTTTGGGTGAGACCGCGCGACCCGGAAGCGCTCGTCGCGGTGCTCGGCATCCTCTGCGACGCGGGCGTGCCTTGGTTCACGCTCGGCGGCGGCGCGAACACCATCGTCGGCGACGTCGGACTCGAAGGCGCGGTGCTGAAGCTCGGTCCGGAGTTCGCGGCCGAGCAGGTGGAAGAGGGCGGCGACCACGCCGTGCTCACGCTCGGCGCCGGCGCGCCCATCGCACGGTTCGTTTCGCTCGCGCGCGAGCAGCGCGGCGTCGGTGTGGCGTGGGCGTCCGGGATTCCGGGCACGGTCGGCGGCATGGTGACCATGAATGCCGGCACCTCCACGGGGACCGCGGCCGATCATCTCGAAGCCGTCGAGGTCGCGACGCCCGACGGGTTGCGCTGGGTGCCGGCCGCTGATCTGCGCCTCGCGTATCGCCATTGCGAGTTGCCCGAAGGGGCCGTGCTGACCCGCGCGCGCTGCCGGGTCCGCCGTGGCAGCGAGGGCGATGTGCAGGAGGATGCGCGCCTTGCCAAGGCGGACGTCGAACGGCGCCGCGCGACGCAGCCCCTGACCCAACCGAACTCGGGCTCGGTATTCGTGAATCCGCGCGGGGACTACGCCGGCCGCCTGATCGAGCAGGCTGGGCTGAAGGGCGCACGGCGCGGAGGCGCCCAGATCAGCGAAAAGCACGCGAACTTCATCGTCAATCTCGGCGACGCCACCGCTGCCGACGTGGTCGAGTTGATCGCGCTCGCGCGCAACACCGTGCTGAACGCGACCGGGATCGAGCTGCATCCCGAGGTGCGGCTCGTCGGCACCTTCCGCCCTGCGCTTCCGCCCGAGCTCGCGCCGCATCACTTCCTCCCTGTTCTGCGCAGGAGGTGTGCGTGAGCGAGCCCACCTGGATCCGGCTGCCGTTCCGTCCCGTGCGCGCGGCGGCCGCTCGCCGGATCGCTCCAGCCGAGACGCAGCCGGGTCGCGGCGCAGCAGCGGCGATCTGCAGGACGGCACTCGCCGTCGCGCTCTCGGCTGGCATCTCGTTTGGCGGCTGGCAGCTGTTTCGCTGGTCCACGACGACCTCGTTGTTCGCGTTACGTGAAATCCGTTTCGCAGGACTGGTGCACGCGTCGGAACGGGACCTGCTCGCGCGCAGCGGCCTGCATCCAGGCACCAATTTGATGTCGATCGACCTGGCTGCCGCGGCCCGCGCAGTCGAGGCGCATCCGTGGGTGGCCTCGGCGCGACTGGCGCGCAGCTTCCCTGGAACCGTGCTCGTCGAGATCGTCGAGCACCGCGCGGCGGCGCAGGTGCAGCTCGGCGGGCTGTACCTCATCGACGAGGAGGGACGCGTCTTCAAGCGATTGGCGGCGGAGGACGGCGTCGACGTACCGCTGGTGACCGGCGTCTCGCGCGAGGCGTGGCTGAGGGACAAGGGCGCGGCACAACTGCGGCTGTACTCGGCGTTGCACCTGCTCGAGGCGTGGCGCGCGGAGGGGCTGCCGGCGGCCGCCCTCGAGGAGATCAGGCTCGAGGAAGACGGCGGGTTCACCGCTTTCGCGCGAGACGGCGCCGGGTTGCAGGAAGTGCGGCTCGGTCCCCGGGACCTGCCGCTGCAGCTCAGGCGCCTCGAGCAGTTGCGCGCCGCCCTCGCGCGGCGCGGGGAGCATGCCGCGCGGATCGAGCTCGACAACCAGACGCGACCCGAATGGGTGTCGGCGCAGCTTCAGCCTGTGTCGCGGTGAAGGAGAGGGGGCCTTCGATGGCGCAGAAGAAAGGCGAGCTGCTCGTCGGACTCGACATCGGCACCACGAAAATCTGCTGCATCGTCGGTGAGGAGACGCCGGAAGGCATCGACGTGATCGGCATCGGGACGCACCCGTCGCGCGGTCTGCGCAAGGGCGTGGTCATCAACATCGAGGCGACCGTTTCGTCGATTCGCCGCGCGGTCGAAGAGGCGGAGCTGATGGCCGGCTGCGAGGTTGGATCCGTCTATGCGGGCATCGCGGGCGGACACATTCGCGGGTTCAACTCGCAGGGCGTCGTGGCCGTGAAGGACAAGGAAGTGAAACAGGGAGACATCGCGCGCGTGCTCGACGCGGCCCGCGCCATCAACATCCCGCAGGACCGCGAGATCCTGCACGTCCTGCCGCAGGACTACATCATCGACGAGCAGGACGGCATCAAGGAGCCGCTGGGGATGAGCGGCGTCCGCCTCGAGGCGAAGGTCCACATCGTCACGGCGGCGGTATCGAGCGCGCAAAACATCGTGAAGTGCTGCGCGAAGGCGGGATTGCAGGTCGCGGACATCGTGCTCGAGCCGCTGGCGAGCGCCGAGGCAGTGCTCGCCGAGGAAGAGAAGGAGCTGGGCGTTGCGCTGGTCGACGTGGGCGGCGGGACGACGGACGTTGCCATCTTCTCGGGCGGCGCGATCCAGCACACGAGCGTGATCCCGCTCGGTGGAAACCATCTGACGAACGACATCGCCGTCGGTCTGCGCACGCCGATGAACGAGGCGGAGCGCATCAAGATCAAGTACGGCAGCGCGCAGAGCAGCCTGCTGGACAAGGACGAGACGATCGAGGTGCCGAGCGTGGGCGGCCGCGCGCCGCGAGTCCTCGCCCGGCGCATCCTGTGCGAGATCGTCGAGCCGCGCGTCGAAGAGCTGTTCCAGCTCGTGCACCGCGAGATCCAGAAGGCTGGCCAGGAAGATCTGCTCGCCTCGGGCGTGGTGCTGACCGGCGGGTCGACGCTGCTGCACGGCATGCCCGAGCTGGCCGAGGAGGTGCTCGGGTTGCCGGTCCGGCGCGGGCTGCCGCGCAGCATCGGCGGGCTGACGGACGTGGTGAAGAGTCCGCAGCACGCGACGGCGGTGGGGCTTCTGCATTACGCGACCAGGCAAGGCAAGGAAGGGCGCGCGTTCGTGGGCGATGCGGCGTCTCTGAGGGAAAGATTCCTGGGTTGGGTGAAGGAGCTGTTCTGAACCGGAGGGGTCATGGACGAGTTCGAGACTGAGCTGGGCGCGAAGATCAAGGTGATCGGCGTCGGCGGCGGCGGTGGCAACGCGCTGAACACGATGATCCTCGCCGGCCTCACCGGCGTGGACTTCATCGCTGCGAACACCGATTGCCAGGCGCTGCAGAACAACCGCGCGCGCACGAAGATCCAGCTCGGAGCGCAGGTCACCAAAGGGCTGGGCGCCGGCGCCAACCCGGAGATCGGCCGTCAGGCCGCGCTCGAGGACAAGGCGCGCATCCTGGCGGCGCTCGAAGGCGCCGACATGGTGTTCGTCACCGCTGGGATGGGCGGCGGCACCGGGACTGGCGGCGCTCCGGTCATCGCCGACCTCGCCCGCAGCGTCGGCGCGCTGACCGTCGGCGTCGTCACCAAGCCGTTCCTCTTCGAGGGCAAGCGGCGCCTCAAGCAGGCGGAGAGCGGGCTCGCCGAGCTGAAGAACGCCGTCGACACGCTGATCACCATTCCGAACCAGCGGCTGCTCGCGATCGCCGACGAGCGCACGACGCTGCTCGACACGTTCAAGAAGGCGGACGAGGTGCTGCTGAACGCCGTGCAGGGCATCTCCGACCTCATCACCATTCCCGGTCTCATCAACGTCGACTTCGCCGACGTGCGCACGATCATGAGCAGCATGGGCGTCGCGCTGATGGGGACCGGCATGGCGTCGGGCGAGGGTCGCGCACTCGCGGCGGCGCGGCAGGCGGTGGAGAGCCCGCTGCTGGAAGACGTGCAGATCGACGGGGCGACCGGGATTCTCATCAACATCACCGGCGGGCCGAACATGACGCTCGTCGAGGTGAACCAGGCGTGCAGCCTCATCCAGGAGGCGGCGCACGAGGACGCGAACATCATCTTCGGAAGCGTCATCTCGGACGACATGGGAGAGACGCTGAAGATCACGGTCATCGCCACTGGCTTCAATGGACGCGATGCGCGCCGCATCGATCGGAACGACGCGACCCGCGTGCTCCGCACCGCATCGCCGGTCGCGGACCCCGTCGCCGCTCGGCCCACAGCTCGCGCCGGCGACGCGACTCGAGCAACTCCTGCTCCGCGCGCCGCAACTCCTCCTCCTCCTGCCCCGCAGCGCGCGCCCGGGGAGCGTCCCGTCCGGCATCTTTCCTGGGACGAGCTCCGCCAGCTGACGGGCGCGAGCGAGGACGAGCTCGACATCCCCACGTTCCTGCGCAATTCCGACTGACGCGGGGCGCTTTTCCCTGCGGGGAGGCGCCCATGCCGTACGTCGGGCTACTCGCCGCGGCCGCGCGCGCGGCGCCACGATCTACGCGCCGCCGATGAAGATCGCCGAAGCCTCCGGCGCTCCGGTCCGCGTCGTCGCCGTCCTGCGATTACTCGCGGCTGCGGCCGCTCAGGAACTCGCCTGCGCGCGCCGTGAGCTGCGCGGTGCGTGCGAGCTGCGCGTCGAGGCGCGCGAATGCTTCCTCGGCGCGGTTGTGCAGAGCCGCGTCGCGCGCTTCGCCGAGCCGCGCGAAGAGATCGACCAGCTTCTGCAGGCTCTGATGCTCGCGTAACAGCTCACGCCCGGCGCGGCTGCCTTTCTGCGTGAAGATGAGGCCCGTCGCGAAGAGGCGCGTGAGCGCGGCTCGGTTGCCGTCCATCACGGAGAGCACGCGCCGCTCGGCGATCTCGCGGCGGCGCTCTTCGCGGACGAACGAGAGATCGACGACGGTAGCGCGCGCCCGGCGCCGCCTCGCACTTCGCCCTTGCCGCATCGCCTTCGGCATCCCCTTCCCGTCCATCGAGCCGCGCACAGGTTAGTCGCGCACGTACACCGTGGTCAACGTGAGCGATGCTGCTTCTGCTGGAGTATGCTGCGCGCCTTTTCAGCGGACCGGTGGAGGCGCGCGACGTGTTCCACAAGCTGCTCATCGCCAACCGCGGCGAGATCGCCTGCCGCGTGGCGCGTGCTGCTCGCGCGCTGGGCGTGCGCACGATCGCGGTCTACTCGGACGCGGACGAGCGCGCGCTTCACGTCGAGCAATGCGATGAGTCGGTGAGGCTCGGTCCGGCGCCTGCTCGGGAGAGCTACTTGAACGCGGAGAAAGTGATCGATGCCGCGAAGCGCACCGGCGCGGAGGCGATTCACCCTGGCTACGGCTTCCTCTCCGAGCAGGCGGATTTCGCGCAAGCGTGCGCGGCCGCCGCTCTGGTGTTCGTCGGCCCTCCGCCCGGCGCGATGCGCGCGATCAAGGACAAGGCGCAAGCGCGCGCGGTGATGCGCGATGCGGGAGTTCCGGTCGTCCCTGGTTCGGAAGGGCACGTGACGGCCGAGCTGGCGATCGACGAAGCGCGCGTCATCGGGTTTCCGCTGCTCGTCAAGGCCGCGGGCGGCGGCGGCGGAATCGGCATGCAGGTGGCGAACGACGAGGGGGAGCTCGTGAAAGCAGTCCGCGCCTGCTCGGATCGCGCGCGCGCTTCCTTCGGACGGGACGCCGTGTACTTGGAGCGGTACTTTCCCGCGCCCCGTCACGTCGAGGTGCAGATCATCGGCGACGGGCGCCTCACGCTCCACGTCGGTGCACGCGAATGCTCCATCCAGCGCAGGCACCAGAAGATCGTCGAGGAAGCGCCGGCCGCGGCATTCGAGCTGCCGGCGCCGCGGCCGGCGGTGCGCGACAGCTTGCTGCAGGCGGGTCTCACGGCCGCGCGCGCCGTGGGGTACGCCAACGCGGGTACGTGCGAGTTCTTGCTCGTCGGCGACGACGTCTACTTCATCGAGCTCAACGCACGGTTGCAGGTCGAGCACCCCGTCACCGAGGCGGTGACGGGGATGGACCTGGTCCAGCTGCAGATCCGCATCGCCGCCGGTGAGCATCTGCCGTTCGGCCAGGACGACGTGAAGACGCGTGGCCATGCGATCGAATGCCGCGTCAACGCGGAGGACCCGGTGAAGTTCTTCCCATCGCCCGGAAAGCTCGCACGCTTCGTAACACCTGTCGTGGCGGACGGCCGGTTTCACGATGGAGTCCGCGTCGATGCCGGGTACCGGGCGGGCGATACGGTCACGCCCTTCTACGATTCGCTGCTCGCGAAGCTCGTCGTGCATGGCGCGACGCGCGCGGCCGCGATCGCGCGGCTGCGCTCCGCGCTCGACGCGTTCGTCGTCGAGGGAGTGAAGACGAACCTGCCGCTGCACCGGCGCATCGCCGCGTCGGATGCGTTCGCGGCCGCGGAGCTGGACACGCGCTTTCTCGAACGGCTCGGTTGAAACGCTCGCCCGAAGGAGGCCCGCCTTGGTCGACGTGCCCGCCCACATCACCGGCACCGTCTGGAAAATCGAGAAGAAGCCCGGCGAATCGGTGAACGCGGGCGACGTGCTGGTCATCCTCGAATCGATGAAGATGGAGATGCCGGTCGAGGCGCCCGAGGCCGGAAAGGTGGCCGAGGTGCGCTGTAAGGAAGGCCAGTCCGTCAGCGAGGGCGAAGTGCTGGTGGTACTTTCGAAATGACGCGAAATACGGGACGCCGCGCGAGCGGAACGTGTCGTCAATAATGACTACACGCGCGCAAACAATTCCGGTAGTCGAATCTTCAGTGCGTGCGCGATCTTGTAGAGCGAGGTGACGCTCGCGCTCGATTCGGCCCGCTCGATTTGCGAAAGCAGGCTGACCGAGAGACCCGTCCGCTTCGCAAGCTGCTTGAGCGTCAGCGTGCGCTTCTTTCGCAAGTCGCGGATTGCAGAACCGATGTTGCGGTGCAGCTCCTCTTCCGGCAGCAGCGCCAGCCCTTTGGCCGCGAGCGCGCGGCGCACGGCGCCGAGCAGCTCGTCTTCGCGGACCGGTTTGCGCAGGTAATCGACCACGCCGCCGCGCAAAGCGGATACAGCCGAATCGAGCGTCGCGTAGCCGGTCATGAGAATCACGGCGCAATCCGAATCGTGGTGCTTGATCGTCTGTACGACATCGAGACCCGACACTTCGGGCATCTTCAGGTCGATGATCGCGAGATGGATGTCGTTCTTGCGAAGCTCTTCATCGACCTTGCGGCCGTCGGTGAGCGTCACGACGCGGTATCCGTCCTTTTTGAGAATCTTCTCGACGAGGTCGCACGAGTCCTGATCGTCGTCGACCACGAGGATTCGGATGTCCACCGTAGCCCCCTTCGTCACAAACGCGCGCGCAAGTCACCCTCCTACGGCAGCCTCGTTCCTATCCGGAGAGCGCAGTGCGGTCAACGGACGCTATGTGTGCCTCAGGGGCCTGCGCGGAGCGCACGCAGCCACAGGACTGCTACGACGGCGGCGGCGAGTAGAACCACGAGAACGATCGTCGCCACGCGCACGACCCGCCGCGTGACCTCCTCGCGGGCGTCGGCTCTCGACCCCGCGTCGTGGACGATCGGCGTCGTGACCTCCTCTGGCGGCTTCTCCAGCGCCGCGTCGCCCGGGCCACTTTCAAGGATGAGATCATACCGGCTGATCTCGATGAGGTCGCCCTCGTGCACCGGCCGGCGACCGTGGATGCGCTGCCCGTTCACGCGAACACCGGTGAGGCTGCCCAAATCCTCGATGTAGACGTGACCATGGCGACGCACGAGCCGCGCGTGCTTTCGCGATACGTCCTTTTCGTGGAGCCGAACGACGTTGTGCTCGGCACGGCCGATCGTGAGCTCGTCTCGATATAGCGGGATGACGGTGCGCCGTCCTTCGTCGTCTTCGATAATCAGCTTCATCGCGAGCTGTTGCCCGCCGATCGACGCGAGGCGTTTTGCGGCGCGCTCGGCGCGTTCATCCGCCGAACTTGTCGATGAGCTGCTGGAGCTGCGCCCTGGTCGCGTCGTCCGCGTACGGCATGTAGAGCTTGTACCACTTCACGGCGGCCTTCGTGTCCCCCGCGTAGACGGCTGCCGTCCCCAGACCGCGATACGCATGACCGATGTACTGCCTGCTGGGTCTCGAGTCGAGCGCCGCCTGGTACTTCGCCGTGGCGCTCTCGAAGTCGCGCGAGGTGACCTTCGCGTTCGCTTCCTGGATGAGCTGGTAAGCCTTCTGGTCCCGCTGCGCTTGCGAAGTGGTGGGCGGGCGGCGTGCCGGTGCGGGCTTTTCTCCCTGTGCCTGCTGCACGACGAGGCATTGCGTGCCTTGCGCCTCGGCGTTCGTGGCGTCGAACGCGAGCACCTGTTGCAACTCCTGCTTGCAGACGTCGGCCTTGCCCCCAGCCTTCGCGGTTTGTGCCCTGGCGAGGTGCACCTTCGCGTAACCGGCTTTCACCTGATCCACCTTCTCCTGCACTCGCTGGCAGAACCAGGTCGTCTCGCTGGCGCACTTTTCATAGATCGCGCGACCCTTGTCGAAATCGCCGTTTGCGATCGCGCGGTCGAGATCGCGATTGAGCTCCTGCGCTCGCGCCGCGCCCTGTGCCTTCGCGCGATTGGGCGCGGTTTCGCCCTTGACGACGGCTGCGTCATAGAAGTCCAGCGCCTTGAGGAAGTCGTGCTTCTTGAGCTCGCGATCGCCTGCCTTGATCGATTCTCCAGCGGACAGCTCCCCTTCCGTGAGCTGCTCGCCTCGCCGCGCCTTCGTCATGAAGAGCGTTGCCAGGACGAGCGCCAACGCGAGCGCGCCGCCGGCGGCGGGCACGAGGAGAGGGAGCTTTCGTTTGCGCGTGCGCGCGGGCTGCGGAGAGTCGATCGAGGCCGCTGGCGCGACAGACGCCGGTCGCGGCTCGTCGGCTTTGTCCGCGGACAACGTGAACTTCAGCCCGACCAGCCGAGGCATCTCCGTCTTCTGCAGGTCCCGCGTCTCCCCCTGCGGGAGGTTCTTCATCACGTCCGTGACGCGGATGATCGCCGTCGCGCCGCCGACGCTCGCGCCAGGCGTGGAGTCCGGTTGCGGCGCGGAAGGCGGAATGGTCGCGCGCGGCGCTGGCGTATCGTGCGGCGGCGGAGCCTCGAAACGTCCTTCGACGCCGAGGTCGTAGTCGCCGATCTCGATCAGGTCGCCTTCCTTGACGGGGGTCGGCTCCGCGATGCGGTCGCCGTTGATGAGCACGCCGTTGTAGGACCCGATGTCCTCGATGAGCAGCTGCCCGTTCTTGCGCTTGAGGCGTGCGTGGCGCCGCGAGACATTTCGTTCCGTCAGCTTCACGACGTTTCCGTCGTCGCGCCCGATGGTAATCTCGTCGCGGACGAGCGGGACGACGGTCTTGCGCCCCTCGTCGTCCTCGATGATGAGCTTCATGCTGCCCTCCGCCACCGGGCGCGTCCTGCCGGGGCGAGTGGTGAGCGAGGGCCTGCCGCCTAGCCCACCGAGTGGCCATCCTAGTCGAAATGCCAGCGTGGACGGAAGAAGCCACTGTTGCGTCGACAACAACCGAGGATGCCGCGTTGCGTCCAGGCGCGGCGCGCGACGTCCTGACGGTCTCGGGGCTGCCGTGGGTGACACTCTTGTTCCTGCTCGGCTGTGCGTGGGTGCTTCTGGCGGCGGGCGGGATCAAAGGCGCGCTGTCGATTTCCGGATTGCTCGTCTACGGCGCCAAGGCGACGCCGCTCATCCTCGATCGCGGCGAGACCTGGCGGCTGCTCTCCGCCAACCTGCTGCACAAGGATCTGCTGCACCTGGCGTTCAACGCCTTCGCCATCTGGAACGTCGGGGGCGCGCTCGAGCGAGCCGTCCGGCCCGCCGATTACCTGGCGCTCATCATCTTCACCGCGTTGGGGACGACCGTGGCCTCCGCGGTGGGCGCAGATTCGATCTCGCTCGGCGCGTCTGGCATCGCATTCGGCGTGCTCAGCGCATCGGCGGCATTCGGGTGGAGGCGTGCGGTGCGCGGGC